>Ga0080004_1136292_pt1 | contig 10968 bp, 12 predicted proteins | sample WasSprMetagenome_FD_69207 | JGI IMG/M metagenome (GOLD analysis project Ga0080004, IMG submission 69207) | Sulfidic aquatic microbial communities from Washburn Spring, Yellowstone National Park, USA - WS (SPADES assembly) (version 2) | ecosystem: Environmental > Aquatic > Thermal springs > Hot...
CGTCGCCTATTTTTGTGTTGTCGCCTATAACGACATAGTTCCATATTGTAACGTTTTTGCCGAATTGGACGTTTTCGCCTATTATTACGCCTTTGCCAGTTTTGGGTGTGGACATTGCTTGCCCTCCTTTGCCTTTTTACTATAGCTGTGTGAAGTTTAAATAGTTTGGTTGATTTTTAATTGTTCCGTTAAAAATGGTGGTTTGCGGGATGGTTAAAGAAAGGGTTTTAGTTGTGGGTTTGGGTGAGGTTGGGCATCCTTTGTTTGAGCTTTTAAGGGAGAGTGGGAAGTTTGAGGTTTACGGCTTTGATTTGGATGCTGAGAAAATGCGGAGTGTTGGGCAGTCTGAAGATGTTTTGCCTCACGCGGTTGACGTTATGCATGTTTGCATTCCATGCTTTGATAAAGAGGATTTTGTGAAAAGTGTTGTGGGTTATGTGGGGCGTTTTAAACCTAAACTTGTGATTGTTAATAGTACTGTTGCGCCGGGAACAACCGCTGAAATTTATAGGCGGATTAATGGCTTATGTCTTTTGGCGCATTCGCCCGTGCGAGGTGTTCATAAGAGTTTGGATTATATGAAGTGGGAGTTGAAGCGTTGGACAAAATATGTTGGAGGCGTAAACGAAGAGGCGGCGGAAAAAGCCAAAAAACATTTTGAGAAGCTTGGGTTGAAAACTAAGGTTTTGAAGGGTTGCATAGAAACGGAGTTGGCTAAACTTTTTGAAACCACTTATAGGGCTTGGATGATAGCGTGTTTCCAGGAAATGCATAGGATTAGTAGATATTTTGGAGCGGATTTTGACAATGTTGTGGACTTTATTGAAGATACACACCGCGTAAGACTGGATAGGTCAGTAATGTTCCCTGGAGTTATTGGCGGACACTGCCTCATCCCTAATACGGAACTGCTATTGAAAAGTTATGATTCTGAGTTTCTGAGGTTGATTTTGAAGTCTAATGAGAAACGTAAGCTGGAAGTGGAGGATGAGCAGACGAGGAAGGAGATTGAAAAGGTTAGATTGAGGGTTGAGGCTCTTGAAAGGGACATTATGACATTAAAGCCCCTGCTTAAAAAAGGATGAAATATAGGTGCGAAAATGAAGGTTGTTATGATAAATGATTGTGCCTTTGTTGGGGAAACTTTGCTTAAGTATATGCCATTGGACGTGGAAAAGAAGCATATTAAGCGCTCTAGAGGTTTTTGGAGTAAAACCTTCGGTTTAGCCTATAACATTTTGAAAGCAAAAGGCGACATATACCACGTCCATTATCTGCTGCAGGATTGCTACATTGCGTCTAAGCTTGGTAAGAAACCATTAATAGGGCATGCGCATGGCAGCGACTTGAGGGCAAGCTTAAGGCATCCCTTATGGGGTAGGATAGTTAGGCATAACCTACGCAAATGTGACAAAGTTTTAGTGAGCACGCCTGATGTTCTCGGCATAGCGAAAAATTTTCGAGAAGACGCGGAGTATCTGCCCAATCCAGTTGACATGGAGATTTTTTATCCAAAACCCATCGTAGAACATGGTGGGAAGAAGCGTGTTCTTATTGCAAGTGATTCGAATTGGAGTGTGAAGGGAACGGATATAGCCATACGAGCCTTAAGCAGGATTAAGGATGATGTGGATGTTAGCATTATTGCCTACGGTATTGATTTTGAAAGGACATTATCTTTAGCTTATTCCCTCGGCTTGCATTTGAATGTGTTGCCAAAAGTTCCTCACGAAAAGCTTAACCAATACTACTGGAGCGCAGATGTAGTAATTGACCGGTTTAAGCTTGGATCCTTAGGGATGGTTTCACTAGAAGCTATAGCATGCGGCAGACCAGTGATAACATATGTATCGTCAGAATATTCGGAATACCGAAGCTTTCCGTTAAAAGATGTGGATACCAGCGAAGAAATTGTTAGTGCAATAAGCGGCGCTTCTTTTGAGCTTTGGCAGAAGGAGTATAACTACCTTGAGAAAAATCATAAATCAGAAGCCATTGTTAAAAGATTAGTGGACGTTTATAATGAGGTATATTCCCTTGGAAAAACTTGATGTCGTAATGCCCACTTTAAATTCCGTCTCTAGAATAGGGGTGGACGTATTTAGGAAGGTGTTAGGCCGAATTTTTACTGAAATTCCAGTGAATAGACTAATAGTCGTTGATGACCGCTCAAAAGATAAGACTTTAGATGTACTAAAGGAATTTAATGTAACAATTTTGACCGGTGCCGGTAGCCTCGGCAAAGCTCGGGAAATAGGTATCAAAAATGTGGAAACTGAGTGGTTTTATTTTGTTGACGATGACAACTTAGTTCCACATAAATTTCATGAAAGAATGTGGCGACATGTTGATGAAAAGACCGGGATGATTTTTGCAAATGCAATTATACCATTTGACAATTATATGACAAGATATGAAATTATCATCGGGAAGTTTAGAAGAGCTCTTGGTTTAAAAGAAGTTGTAGAAAGCAGAGGGTACACGGGTGCAACTTTAGTAAGAACACAGGCTTTAAAAGAAATTAAAATTCCCAAAATTGCGAGACAAGAAGACAAATTCATAAAAAAATACTGTGAACTGCACGGTTGGCTGGTAAAGTATGCATCGGACGTTATAGTATTACATTTCCATCGCGATTTACCAAGTTATAAAACCCAATATTTGGAAGGATACGGATTAGCTAAAGTAAAGGTCATATCACAAAAAAGGATGCTGATTTCATGGCTGTTGATCTATCCGAAGTCGTTATTTGCTTTTCCATATGTCCGCAAAGTCGCATTGCTATATGAAAACCCACGAATGTACTATATAAAATATCAAGGGTTTATAGATGCTTTAAAATCTAATTGTAATAAGAATATGGTGAGAAAATAGGATATTTGATTGGAGTGCAGGATGAGAAAACACAAGGATATGATGAGAATTGATTTTAGAAGGATTAGGGTCGTAGACAGTATAGCCGACTTTCAGGAGCGCTTCGCGCTATTCTTGGTCAGTAAAATCACATCAACGTTTAACTTTGTTTTTCCCTAGGATCTTAAAGAATGGTATGCAAACTTTTTCTAATTTCATTGTCTACGATACTAAGAGGGACAGTTAATCCCAAGGCTGCTACATACGGACTAACTTTTATTACAGGTGCCTTATACATGTTGATTACTCCCTTGGACTTTTTCTTTTTCCCAATTTTGACACCATCTATTATAGCTTTTTGGACAGTTTTCATATGGATGGAAAGACTCACGTCCTTACACGCCCTTTCTCTTCTATGGGTCAAAACAGATATCGGCAATGTAAGCCAATATCTGAATATTAAGAATCTAATTAACTTTTTATATCTGCTATTTAAGATTTCATTGAGTAGTAACCAGTTTCGGATGCGCAGATATACACCTCTATCTCCTATTCTTTTAAACGATGATCCTCTCATATGCTTCGCACTTATGACAGGAAGTGATTTAACTTTGAACCCCGCATTCCACAGTTTGAAACCAATAAGGTCATCTTCGCGCAAGCTAAATAATTCATTGTCAAAGATTCTACGGTTGTCCTTCATTGCCTTTTTAATGGACTCGACTCGATATATTGCGTATGCTCCGTTTGTATGCGAAACATACATTTCTCTTTTCAATGCTTTCGGCTCACTGCCTTGGAGAAACAAATATGACGTCAGAAGTTCGCTTTCAAAGCCACCGGCCGTGTCAATAGTTTTCTCATCATAATTTAATATTACCCCTTGCGCAGAACCTAATGTTTTATCATTTTCCATAACTTCAACCAAATTGCGTAAACTTTCAGAATATGGAACTGCGTCATTGTTCAGTAATACAACATATTTACTATTCTGATCTATTGCTCTATACGCAACATTATTACCTCCCGTAAAACCTAGGTTCATTTTCAGCTCAATAATTTTTGAATTTATTTTCATTTTTGCAATAGCATTTTTTATAATTTTCAAACTTCCATCAGTAGAACCATTATCTACAATTATAAGTTCATAATTTGGATAGTCTAAGTTCTGGATCCCTTGAAGAGACTCTAAAACTATGTTTATAAAGGGAAAGCTATTGTAGTTAAGCCAAAGAATTGAAACAAGTGGATAATTCGGCATAAGTTACCATCTACACGTATTTCTTTGATCTATTTAAAGATAAGGGGTAAAATCAAGGAAAAGTTTTTTGTAACTACTACTTTAGTGAATATGGCAAGGTTGGTCCTAGAACCCCTAAAAATGCCATAATGATTCTTTCGCGCATTGTTTATATTAAACTTAAGTTCCGTTTTACGAAATAGCTACCTAATTGTGAGACAGTCTACTTCTTTTTAATATATTATAGGCTAGCCTAAAGTTTTACTCCAAAAACCTCTAGAGCGCTTAATATGCTTCTTTTCTACGGCTAATGGCATATATTGTTTTAAATAAAGTTTCTCTGATGAAGACAAATAGTTATTATAATAACTTTCATTCTTCTTTCAAGTAGAAGTTTTTATAAACTCTTTGTTCAAATGTTAACAACATTTGGAATAGCTTTAATTTGCTGTTTTGCAAGCTCTTTACGGCCTTTTTACCATTTTCATTTTAAATGGTGGTTTGATAAGAAGATAACTTACGTCTTATGACCCAGCTCTTTTTAAACAACCAGCTAAATGTGAAAAACGGATAATCGGGTAATAGTATAATGCTTGTGGACACTTCTTTTTGATTGCTATTTCGAGACTGCGAAACGGGCTAAAAAGCGCTATAAGGGCACTCCTTGTTAAGCGTGATGTTACTCCAGCTTTAATGAATAATTCTTCTTGTGCGAGGACGGGCATGTCCATTCCATAATGGTAATATCGTTTTATTTGCTCTAGTAGCCCCCCTTTTCTAAGATGAACGGAAATCACGCTGCTATCGGTGACCCATTTTAAGCCAGCATTTAGTACGCGTTGATGAACGTACGCGTCTACACCTGTATATTTAAGATGCTCAGGAAAACCGCCCAGGTCTCTAATAACTTCTGTCTTATAAATAGTATTATCTATGGAAAACAGAGAACTTCTAAATCTTTCCATAGAATATTCATCGATTTTTCCAATAACAGGGTGATTAGAAATTCTCCATCCCTGCGCAACTGCCACCTCTCTTCTCTCCATATATTTTGGTATCTTCTCCCACCATTCCATCGCCAATATCACGTCTTGCTCAAAGCTAACGAAATACTTTCTTGTAACATGTTGAAGAGCCAAATTAGCACCGCTTCCAACGCCGCCTTTCTTGTTAAGGTAAACTGACCAACCAAAGTCCTTAGCGATGAGAGGCGTTTCATCCAAGCTATGATCATCCACAAATATTTTTTTATCAACTTCATCATCTGGTATAACCTCTTCTATTCTCTTTAATACTGCTGGAAGCATTCTCGCTCCATTTTTGCCCACATCACCAAATCAACTTTATCGTCAAGCAACGCGATCCCAAAAGGGCTTATCTTGCCAAGAAATATAAGGATAACGTACAAATAAAAATAATAAAAAAGAGTTTGAGAGGAATAGGGTTCCGTTGGGGCTTAAGGTTCTCGGTTTGGCCATGTATTTTCAGATTTCAAGTCTTAGGGGGCGGCTCCGTTTTGTCTGAGTATCGTAGTGTTTCTAAGACTGCTGTTTGGAAGTGGGTTGTTAAGCTTAGGTAGAAGCTTAACATGGCATCTGAAAGGAGGGCTAGGCGTTTCATAGCTGTTGATGAGACATGCGTAAACGTTAACGGCGAACAGTATTGGGTTTACTCAGCCTTAGACATAGACCGGAATGAATTAATATCCATGAGGGTTTATCCAGCGAGAAACAGCTTGACAACGGAGTCTTTCATTAGAGGCGTTCTAAAGTACTGTGATGGTAGGCCTGAGTTCATCGTGGATAATGCCCCATAGCTGAGGGAAGCCCTAACAGAGCTTGGACTAACCCATCACCAACAAGCCAGAGGCCCCAGAAGCCTAATAGAGTCAGCATTCTCATCATTCAAACAAAGAACAAAAGTGTTCTTCAACAAGATAACAGTAAACCTAAAACACAACCCGCACCTAAAATGGAGGAGGGCAGTGGAATGCTGGAACCTATTCCGCAAACATTCACATACTACTACAACCACCTTAGAAGGTGAGCCTTAAGTTGCCACGTCCCTTTCTGCTATGCTAGGTTAATTTTCATTACAGGAGGATTACACCTATTCCGAATCCGCCTTGTTTCCAATTTTTAACCAACTCAACATAGTCAAACTGATGTTTAATTTCGTTCCAAAACCTTGGTACACCCCCAACGCTTTCGGATGGCCCTGGAACGATATCGTGAAAGGCTATTATTCCGTTCTTTCTGACATATCTTCCATAAATTTCAAAATCCTTTTTAACACCATCATACGTATGATCACCATCTATAAAAAGGAAATCTAAACTTTCTCCGTCCAATATTTTCTCAATTATTCTGGTGGTAGAAGACTTATGGGAATCTTCACGTATAAGATATATACGTTGGTTATGTAACGCAAATGATTCATATAAGGGAATTTTCCATTCAGGATACCCTCCACCAAACTGTCCGCCAGGAAGGTCTATGCTGATTATCCTTGCATCTGAACTTGCAACCCTCGTGAACAAAAATAGTGTGCCGCCATAAGCGGTTCCTATTTCCAAAATGGTCCACGGCTTATATCTGGCTAAAATTTTTAGAAGCTCCATAATTTCATCCTTAACCTGAGCGGGGCTTATGCTGATCCACGGATAGGGAAAAACTTGGATGGGCTAAAGGCTAAATTCACATAATCCTCTAAGCTATTACATCTATTCGCCCCCCATTTCACTTTACAAATTGAAGACTTTACAGCGATTTCCATGAGCCTTTCTCTTGGTAAAATCCTTTTAACAACTTTAGAAACTTTGATTACCATTCAGATCCTTACCAACTTTCCTTTACATTTTCGGAATGAAAAATTATAAATTGCGGATAATAGAGCTTCAGTGACTATCACGAACCGGAGAAGAAAATTGAACGGATATGAGAAAGTGCTGCTTGTTACTGGGGCAAGCGGTTTACTAGGCAGCAAAATAGTTAAAGCAGCCATACACCATTTTAAGGTTATACCGCTTCATAACACTAAACCCCTACATGAAAACTCATTAAAACTTGACATCACAAACGCATGGGAGGTCTCAAGCCTCTTCAACAAGATTAAGCCTTATGTAGTAATACATACAGCGTCAGAAACAAACGTGGACAAGTGCGAAACTGAAAAAGCCCACGCATGGAAAATTAACGTGGAAGGAACACAAAACATAGCATTAGCAAGCAATAAGGTAGGTGCAAAACTCGTTTACATTTCCACCGATTACGTCTTTGACGGAGAAAAAGGCAACTACACTGAACAAGACAAGCCAAACCCAATAAACCATTATGGCATTACAAAACTTGAAGGGGAAAAAATTGTCATTAAAAACTGCAAAAAATATGCAATTCTACGCACAAGCGTATTGTACGGCTGGCACCCTTGGAAACAAAATTTCGTAACGTGGGTTATTAACCAACTTAAACAGAACAAAGAAATTATGGTTGTAGAAGATCATTTTAACACACCAACCCTTGCAGATAACCTAGCAGAAATGATCATAGAAGTTGTGCAAAAAGACATAACAGGGTTATATCATGCCTCGGGAAAAGAGAGAATAAGCCGCTACAACTTCGCATTAAAAATCGCAAAAACCTTCAGCTTAGACGCAAGCCTAATCAAACCCGTAAAAATGAACCAACTAACCACATGGATAGCCAAAAGACCGCGAGACTCATCCCTTAGCACTGAAAAAATACAAAAGCAACTGAAAACAAAACCTCTAAACATAACCCAAGGATTAAGAAAGATGAAAGAAGAGGCGGAAAAATGAAAGGCGTAATTCTGCATGGAGGACACGGCACAAGACTTCGCCCACTAACACACACAGGACCAAAACAACTAATTCCAATTGCAAACAAACCCATCTCACAATATGTCCTAGAAGACTTGCGAAACTCCGGGATACACGAAATAGCCATAATCTTAGGCGACATCATGCCTGAAAAAGTTAAAAGCTATTATGGAGATGGAAGCAAATTTGGCGTCAACATCACATATTTATACCAGGAAAGGCCCGCTGGAATAGCCCATGCGGTTGGCTTAACTGAAAAATTTGTAGGTGAAAATCCTTTCGTCGTTTACTTGGGCGACAATTTGCTAAAAGGAGGAATAACAAAATTTGTTCAAGAGTTCCAGAATAACAAATACGACGCAATGGTTTTGCTCTGCGAAGTGGAAAACCCACAACAGTTTGGCGTTGCAGAATTAGATAGTAAAGGGAGGCTCATTAAACTTATTGAGAAACCCAAAAAACCGCCAAGCAATTATGCACTAACTGGAATATACTTCTTTACACCAGTAATCTTCAAAATGATAAAAAAGTTAAAACCTTCATGGAGAGGAGAACTCGAAATAACAGAAGCGATACAAATGCTGCTAGAAGAAGGCTACAACGTAGCTTATAGAATCGTAAAAGGATGGTGGAAAGACACAGGCACAATCGAGGATATCATCGAGGCAAACATATTAGTTCTCGACGAAATAGAACCAAAAATAGAGGGCGCGGTTGAAGACAAAACATCAATTCAAGGAAGGGTCTGCATTGAAAAAGGAGCCACCGTGAAAAGGGGCGCATTAATCAGAGGCCCAGCTATAATAGGCGAAAATGCTGTAATAGAGAACGGAGTTTACATAGGTCCCTACACATCCATTGGTAAGAACGTCAAAGTAAAAAGCGGTGAAATAGAAAACTCGATTATAATGGAAAACTGCATAATAGAAGTTAACACCAAAATAATTGATAGCATAATAGGAGCAAACTCAGAAGTGGTAGCAAATAAAAAAGGTCCTAAAGGACACAGGCTTATAATAGGTGAAAACTCAAAAATAATGTTCTAAGTGAGAAAAATGATAGATGGGGTAGTAACTAAACAATTAAAGCAGTTTGCAGATGAAAGGGGATGGCTAACAGAAATCCTTAGAAGCGACTGGGAACACTTCAAAAAATTCGGTCAAGTATATGTTACGGCGGCTTATCCACAAGTTGTAAAGGCTTGGCACATGCATAAAAAACAAACGGACAACATTGCATGCATTAAAGGCATGATAAAACTCGTTTTATATGATGACCGCGAAAAGTCAAAGACAAAAGGCGAGATAAACGAATTTATATTAGGGGAAAAAAACCTTATCTTAGTACAAATTCCGCCAGAAGTCTGGCATGGATTCAAAACCATAACAGAGGAATACGCCCTAGTCATAAATATACCTACTGAATTATACAATTACAAAGAACCAGACGAATACAGACTACCACCAGACACCAGGAAGATTCCATACGATTGGAAACTTGCGCCATGGCTAAAACATGGGTGAAAAAGTGCGAATCCTCATAACCGGAGGCGCCGGATTCATAGGAAGCAACTTCGTGCGCCACATTATCAAAAAATATCCAGACTACGAAATTGTTGTTCTGGATAAACTAACATATGCCGGACGAAAAGAGAACCTGCAGGATGTTTGGAACAAAATAACGTTTTTTAAGGGAGACATAACCAAGAAAGATGACGTTGAAAAAGCTGTTAAAAATTGCGATTACATAGTGAACTTTGCAGCTGAAACTCACGTTGACAGAAGCATAATAGAAGCTGGAACCTTCGTTTTAACGGACGTGTATGGCGTATACAATTTGCTCGAAGCAGCTCGAAAATATGAAGTTTTAAAGTTTGAACAAATAAGCACCGATGAAGTTTATGGACAAATCCTGGAAGGAAGCTCCAAAGAAGAGGACAAACTTAAACCGCGAAACCCTTATTCCGCAACAAAGGCATGTGCAGAATTGCTTTGTCAAGCCTACTATGAAACCTACGGTTTACCAATTGTAACAACAAGATCAAGTAACAACTATGGACCATACCAACATCCCGAAAAGTTTATTCCAAAAACGATAATCTACGCAATTCTAAACAAGCCAATACCAATTTACGGCAAAGGCGAAAATATCAGAGACTGGCTCTACGTCGAAGATAACTGTGAAGCAATAGACCTTATACTACATAAGGGTAAAGACGGCGAAATCTATAATGTAGCAGCAAAACAAGAAAAGAAAAACATCGAAGTAGTAAAGACAATACTCAAGATTCTACGAAAACCAGAAACCCTCATAGAATTCGTTAAGGATAGACCTGGACACGACTTAAGATACTCGTTGGACATAGAAAAAATCTCTAAGTTAGGATGGAAACCCAAAACGAAATTCAACGAGGGAATAAAAGGAACAATAGAATGGTATAAGCAGAATGTAAACTGGTGGAAACTCATAGTAGATAAAGAACAAATAGATTTCCATAAAATTCAAAACACACCCTGAAAGCCCGACCTATCAATGGTGTCAAAGCATAGTAGTTCCAATAATTGGTGATGGCTTGGATAAAAATGAGATTCGCGTTCAATATTCAGGCTTCATAATTTTTGCTGCCAGAATTATTAGCGTTGCTACTGGTTTGGCTTTTCAGTATATGATAGCCCGCGCAACCAGTCAAGCGGAATATGGGGTTTGGTTTAACGTTAACGATGTGCTAGCCTACTTCACCATACTTGCTGGAATAATGCCATTCTGGGCAATGCGCTTTGTTGCAAGAAACGAGAGAAGCGCCGCAAAAACAGGCGTACTGGCAAACCTTGCAATATCCATAGCCGCAACGCTAATCTATCTACCACTACTACCGCTCATAACATCAGCATTAGGCGTGCGAGAATACATCAGCATATACATGATTATAACAGCGCAAATAATCGAACTCCACTTATTAAACGCCTTTGAAGCCAACCTAAGAGCAAAAAAGCCCCAAACATTAGGCTATGGGCTAATTATAGAAGAAGCCATCAAA
>Ga0080004_1150492_pt1 | contig 10967 bp, 7 predicted proteins | sample WasSprMetagenome_FD_69207 | JGI IMG/M metagenome (GOLD analysis project Ga0080004, IMG submission 69207) | Sulfidic aquatic microbial communities from Washburn Spring, Yellowstone National Park, USA - WS (SPADES assembly) (version 2) | ecosystem: Environmental > Aquatic > Thermal springs > Hot...
GATGGAGAGGCCGCGTCCCAGGATACGCCGCAGCATGCCGCGGGCGAAGATGCTCTCCCGGGGGGAACGCGGGGGGCGGTTCATCACGTCGGGCTCGGCCGGCTCCACGCCCAGGGCCAGGGCGGGGAGCCCGTCCGTTACCAGGTTCACCCACAGCATCTGGATGGGCAGGAGGGGGATGGGGAGCCGGGCCAGGGTGGCCCCCAGCATGACCAGCACCTCGCCCACGTTGCAGGAGAGCAGGTAGCGCACGAACTTGCGGATGTTGTCGTAGATGGCGCGCCCCTCCGCCACCGCCGCCACCAGGGTGGCGAAGTTGTCGTCCTGGAGCACCATGGCCGAAGCTTCCCGGCTCACCTCGGTGCCGGTGAGCCCCATGGCCACGCCAATGTGGGCCTCCTTGAGGGCGGGGGCGTCGTTGACGCCGTCGCCCGTCATCGCCACCACGTGACCGCGCGCCTTCAGCGCCCGCACTATGCGCAGCTTGTGGGCGGCGGAGGCGCGGGCGTAAACCCTCACCGAGGGCGCCAGCTCGCGCAGCCTCTCTTCCGTCATGCCCTCCAGTTCCGCTCCGCTCAAAATGCGGTCGCCCGGCGAGAGCATCCCCACCTGTTCGGCCACCGCGCGGGCCGTGGCGGGGTGATCGCCGGTCACCATCACCGTGGCGATGCCCGCCCGCCGGCAGGTGGCCACCGCCCGCCGCGCCTCCGGCCGGGGGGGATCGGCCATGGCCACCAGCCCCAGGAAAACCAGGTCGCGCTCGATGGTCTCCGGGGCGACGTCGGCAGGCAGCCGGTCCAGCTCCCGGAAGGCAAGGGCCAGCACGCGCAGGGCACGGCGGCCGTAGCCCTCGTTGCGGGCGGCGATCTCGGAGGCCAGGCCGCGATCCATGGCCACCATCCCCTGGGGCCCCAGGGCCGCCCGCGCCATGCGGGCGACCACGTCAGGCGCCCCCTTGACGAAGGCCACGTACTTCCCGCCCCGCCCGCGGCAAACCACGCTCATGCAACGGCGCTCGGGCTCGAAGGGGATCTCGCCCACCCGCGGCCACTCCCGTTCCAGCTCCTCCCTCCACAGACCCGCCTTGGCGGCCGCCACCAGCAGGGCCGCCTCGGTGGGGTCCCCCTGCACCTCGTACCCCTGGCCCCGCCGCACCAGGCGGGCATCGTTGCACAGTGCCGCGGCGGTCAGCGCCAGCTCGAGTTGCCGGGGGAGCCGGGCCCCGGCGGGGGGCACCCGGGACCCTTCCGCCGGGGCCCGGGCGGACTCAGCAATGGCAGCCCCGGCCCCCGGGCCGGCCGGGTGAAGCCCGCCGCCCCCGGCGGCAGCCGACGCCGCCGGGGCACCTGCCCCGCCCTCTTCCGCGACGGGCAGGAAAGAGCCCCGGGGGTCGTACCCCTCCCCGGTCACCCGCCACTCTCCGCCGGGCACCCACAGGTACTGCACCGTCATCTCGTTGCGGGTGATGGTCCCGGTCTTGTCGACACAGATCACCGTGGCACAGCCCAGGGTCTCCACCGCCGGCAACCGCCTGACGATGGCCCGCCGCCGGCTCATGCGTTGCACCCCCAGGGCCAGGCAGATGGTCACCACCGCCGGCAGCCCCTCGGGGATGGCCGCCACCGCCAGGCTCACCCCCGAGAGCAGCATGAAGTAAGGGGCCTCCCCCCGCATCACGCCCAGGACGGCCACCAGGGCGCACACGGCCAGGCAACCCCACACCAGCCGCCGCCCCAGCTCGTCCAGCCGCCGTTGCAGGGGGGTGAGACCCTCGTCCGCCTCGTGGATGAGGCCGGCGATCCGCCCCACCTCCGTGTTCATGCCCGTGGCCACGACCACGGCCTTCACCCGGCCCCGGGTGATGGTGGTGCCGGCGTAGACCAGGTTGCGCCGATCGCCCAGGGGGCACCCGGCGGGCAGAACCCCCGCCACCTTGCGCACGGGCACCGACTCGCCGGTCAGGGCTGCCTCCTCGGCCTCCGCCCGGTGGGCCTCCAGGATGCGGGCGTCGGCCGCCACCCGGTCCCCGGCCTCCAGCAGCAGGATGTCCCCCGGCACCACCGTGTGAGCGGGCACCGTTTCCTCTCGCCCCTCGCGCAGCACCCGCGCGCTGGGCGCGCTCAGTGCCCGCAGCGCCTCCAGGGAGCGCTCCGCGCGGTACTCCTGGATGAATCCCAGCCAGGCATTCAGGACCACGATGGCGATGATGGTGAGGGCATCGGCCACCTCCCCCAGGAGCCCGGAGATCGCCGTCGCCCCCAGCAGGACCAGGCACATGAAGTCGTCGAACTGGCTCAGGAACAACCGCCACGCCGGCATCCGCTTCTTCTTGCGGATGGAATTGGGCCCCGCCTTCTCCAGCCTGCGGGCGGCTTCCCGGTGGGTGAGGCCCGTTTGACCATCGGTCGCCAGCATGGTCAGGACCTGATCGGCGTCGATGGCGTGCCAGTCCGGTGTCCCCTCCACGCTCCCGCCCCCCGGTGCAAGTCCTCCCTATGCCTATGCCCGGGGGCCAACCCTGATGCTGCGCCGCGCAACCACCGCCCATCGCATGCGGGTCAAGCAGGACCCCGGCCCTGCCCCAACTAAATGTTAAAAATAGATGCTCGATCCGTCGCACAGCCCGGGAGGCAGAAGCGCCGTGGCGCTATCCGTTCGTGAGGCACTGGGCCTGGGAGTGCTGAGGCGTGCGGTGCTGTTGGCGGGAGAACGGGGGCTGGATCGCCCCGTCGAGTGGGTGGAGGTGCTGGAGACACCGGACGGGGCGCGCTGGGTTCGCCCGCGGTCGCTGGTCTTGACGACCTTCTATGCGACGAGGGACGATCCCGAAGCACAGCGCTCGGCGGTGGATCAGCTCATTGCCGTCGGAGCTTCCGGGTTAGCAGTGGCGCTGAGGCCTGGAGTCAGAGTTGCCGCAGAAATCTGGCTACCGGTGGCTGAGGCTGCCGACTTCCCCGTGGTGCAGTTACCTCCGGACGTGGCGTACTGGCAGGTGATGGTTCCGGTCATCGAAGCCGTGGTGGCACGCAAGCTGGGGGCGACGGAAGGCGCCACTCGCCAGGGCTTACCTCTCGCTCCAACCGGCGGTCCCCCGGGTGGACGGAGCCTGCAGGAGTTGGTGCAAGAGCTGTCCCTGTCGCTCGGAGGCCGGCCGGTCGCCGTCGCGACAGAAGACCACAGCATTCTGGTATCCTCCGTGCCAATGCCAGCTCCCCTGCGGCACGACATTGCCGCGGCCCTGGCAAAGGGAGAGGTTCAACCGGGCGACGCGGGCCGGCCTGTTGCCACGGGCCTTGACGGAGCATGGCGGATCTGCTGGGCTTATCCTATCTCGGTTGAGCGGAGGCTGCTCGGGTTTCTTCTTCTGGGGTCTGACCAGCCGCCGGTCGGCGGAGACGCAGCCGCTGTCGAACAGGGGATAGCAGCGGTAGCCCTGGCGTTGGCGAATCACCGGGTTACCACAGAAGCAGCATGGAGGATGCAAAGTGAACTGCTTGTGCACCTCCTGTCCGGCCAGGCCAAGGGCGGCGAAGAACTGGAACGCGATGCCTCCGCCCTGGGGTGGTCGCTGAGAGGGCTCAGGGTGGCTGTTGTCATTCAGCTACACTTTCACCCTGGAACCGGGCTCGCGGAAAGAGTAGAACTCATGCGGCAAACCGCAGAAGCGGTGGCCGGTGCCTTTCTCGAGAAGACCGGGGAGCAACGAGTACCCGCGGGGAATTTCGAGGGAACGGTGGTATCCTTTCCCCGTGCAGTCTCCCTCCCGCGGGGGAGAGACGGAGGAGATCTCGACCGAGAGCAGGCTACCGGCCGTGTGATCCTGCAAGCCCTCAAACGCACAATCGGGGTGCCTTTCTCGTGCGGCATCGGGCCGCCCTTTCAGGGCGTCGGGAAGCTGAAATACAGTTGGTCCCGGGCCAGGCTCGCCCTCGACATCGGAAGGGTAATCCACCCCGACAGAGAGCTCCACGTTTGGGATGAGGTTGAGCTTTTCTACATTGCTTCCCTGCTCGCTGATACAACCGCGGCCAGAGAATTGCATACCCGGATCGTGAAGCCGCTGGCCGACTACGACGGCGCCCACCAGGCGCGGTTGCTGCCCACACTAGAGGCGCTGATCACGGCGGGGGGCAACCGTAGCGCGGCCGCTCACCAGCTGTACGTCCACCGGGGCACGGTGAAATACCGTATGGAGCGGATCAGAGCTCTCCTTGGATTTGACCCCATGGCTCCACGCATGTTGCCGAAGGTCGCCCTGGGCCTGGCACTCTGGCGCCTGGGGTCGCACCGCTTTAGCCACACTGTCCAAGAGTAGCGGTCTGGTTTTTGATCAAGTGGGTGAAAGGACACGCTTGTTTCCCGGGCGAAGTGGCCGCTCAACCGGGATTGGCTAGCAGCCGTAGAAAGGGGGGACAAGGGATCCAGTAAAGCTACACAAAAGTCGGGGGCCGAGCGAAGTTGACGAGAGGGGAGGGATAGAACGATGCAGGTACAGTGGCCCAGGAGATTCCGGGTCATGTGGCCGCTCGCGCTCCTGGTAGGAGCTCTAGCTTTGGCGGTGGCCGCTACGTCCTGCACCAGATCGGCAGGACCACCGCAGGCCAAACAGACCAAGCTCACCCGTGTCGACCTGTACGGTGACCCTGAGAACTTGGACCCGATACTCAAGGACAAGATTAGCGCGTTAGTGATCAACTCCGCTATTTTCGAGCAGCTTCTCAACTATGACGTTGTACAGAAGAAGCTCACCCCTGAGTTGGCGACAGAGTGGACCGTCGGCCCGGATGGACTAACCTATACCTTCAAGCTGCGACAGGGTGCCAAGTTCCACAACGGACGGGAGATTAAGGCCGATGATGTCAAGTACTCATTCGAGCGCCTGCTGAATCCGGACAACATGTCGCCACTGTCTTCAACCTTGGCATCCATCAAGGGAGCCAAGGAGTTCACGGAAAAGAAGGCAACCGAGGTTGCCGGCATCAAAGTGACCGGTCCGTACAGCCTCACTATCGAGTTGGCCGAGCCCGACCCGACGTTCCTCCTCCGGCTTACCAACATCTGTTGCTCCGTGGTCCCGAAAGAAGAAGTCCAGAAGCTGGGGGCCGACTTCGGCATGAAGCCGGTGGGAAGCGGGCCCTACAAGTTTGACTCGTGGGTCAAGGACTCCAAGGTGGTGCTAGTTGCGAATAAGGACCACTGGGCGGGACCGCCCAAGATTGACGTCATCGAGACGTTGATCGTCAAAGAGGCCGCGACCCGGGATGCCATGTTTGCCGCCGGGCAGATCGACTACATGCTACTCGGAGATCCTCAATACCTCAAGTACAAGAACGACCCCAAGTGGGCAAACAACCTGGTCGAGGTCGCAGAATTGTATACCCGTCATATTGCCTTCAACTGCCAGAGGCCGCCCTTTAACAACAAGCTGGTACGCCAAGCCATCAACTACGCTATCGATCGGAAGACTCTGGTGGATACCCTACTGCAGGGGAAGGCGTACCCGGCCACAGGTCTCTTTCCGCCCACGCTGATGGGGTATGATCCCGAACTGAAGGGGTACCCTTACGACCCTGAGAAGGCCAAGGCCTTGCTGAAAGAGGCAGGATACCCCAAGGGCTTTGAATTCGAAGTCCTGTGCACCTCCCACCCTGCCTGGGGTACCCCGGCCGTGGAAGCCATCCAGCCCTACCTGGAAGCGGTGGGAATCAAGGTCAAGCCCGTGCAGGTGGAATGGGGGGTCATGATCGACCGCGCCAACGCGGGCGATTTTCAAGCTTACATGTACTCGGTATGCGGGGCGGTGCACCCTTACGACTGGCTGTTGCTGTTCCACACCAAGTCCTTCGGCGGTGCCGGCAACCGCATGCGGTACAGCAACCCCGAGGTCGACCGACTGGTAGACCAAATGAAGGCGACGACAGACGAAGGCGAAATGATCCGCCTCGCCCGGGAGGCTCAAAAAATCATAGTTGACGACGCACCGTGGTGGTTCTTCAATTACAATAAGGCTGTTATCGTCCATCAGCCCTGGGTGAAGGGGCTCATCCCGAACCCCGTCGACATGGACTACCAGCCCTTAGACAAGCTCTCAGTGGAAGGCAAACCATAAGTGGCTGGGGGAGGGGTGGCTCACCCTTGCCCCTCCCCCCTCACGTGGGGGGCACCCGACTCTGGCCAAGTACGTTTGGCGCCGTCTCCTGATGTTGGTTCCGCTCCTGATCGGTATCACCCTGGTGACGTTCGTGCTCATGAACGTGATACCCGGGGACCCCACCATCAGCCTGATGGACCCCAAGCGGGGCCAACTCGATCCGCAGGCGGCGGAGCGCATCCGGCAGCGGTGGGGGCTCAATGATCCTACCTACCTGCAATACCTGAAGTTCCTGTTGAACGCGCTGAGGGGAGACCTGGGCTTTTCCTTTCGGTTCAATCAACCGGTAACCCGGATCATCCTCGAGCGCCTTCCGGCTACACTCGAATTGGGCGCAGCAGCCCTGGTGATCGCCACGGTGATAGGCGTTCCAGGCGGCATTATGGCAGCCGTGCGCCAGGGAGGCTGGATGGATGCTTCCGTCACGGCCTTTTGCGTAGCAGGAGTCTCGATGCCAGTGTTCTGGTTGGGTCTGCTGTTCATGTATTTGTTTGCAGTGAAGCTGGGGTTGTTGCCAGCCGGAGGATACGGGTCTCCCCGGTTCCTGGTTCTACCCAGCGTCACGCTCGGTCTTTCCTCCATGGCGATGATCTCACGCATGACGCGGTCCGCCATGCTGGAAGTGCTCCGTCAAGACTACATCCGGACGGCCCGCTCAAAGGGACTGGCGGAACGGGTGGTGATATACAAGCACGCCCTGCGAAACGCCCTGGTACCCATGGTTACAGTAATGGGTGTGCAGGCGGGGTGGCTCCTGACCGGTGCTGTGATCACCGAGAATGTCTTCGGATGGCCCGGGATCGGAAGGCTCCTGGTGGATTGCATCGGCCAGCGGGACCTGCCGGTGGTGCAGGGGTGCGTGCTGTTCGCGGTCGGCATGTTCGCCTTGGTCAACCTGGTGGTGGACGTGCTGTATGCATACATCGACCCGCGCATCCGGTTCGAGCGCTGAGTAGGGGGGACCACTCTGCTGGGTAGGGAACTGTGGCGTCACCGGTCGTTCCGGATCGGGGTGATACTGGTGGGGATGGTCGTACTGTCCGCCGTCTTTGCCCCGTGGCTTGCCCCTTACGATCCCATCAAGTACTTCGACAACCGCAATGCCCTCCGCGCGCCGTGCCGCCAGTTTCCCCTTGGCACTGACAACATCGGCCGTGACCAACTGAGCCGGCTGCTGTTCGGCGCACGCACGTCCCTCACGGTGGGCGTGGCGGTAGAGGCTGTGGCCGTGGCTGCAGGAACTTTGGCAGGACTGCTGGCCGGGTACTTCGGGGGCCGCGTGGATGAGGTGGTAAGCTGGCTCATCAACCTCACCTTTGCGTTCCCCGGGCTGTTGCTAGCCATCGCCACCATGGCTGTCCTGGGACCAGGTCTCAGCAACGTGATCGTGGCCCTCGCCCTAGTAAGCTGGCCCGGCATAGCCAGGCTTGTGCGAGGAGAGGCCCTGCGTCTGCGGGAGCAGGAGTTCGTTACAGCTGCGCGGGCGATGGGAGCCAAGGATGCAGTGATACTCGTCCGCCACGTGCTCCCCAACTGCGCTGCGCCCCTGCTGGTGGCAGCCACGCTGGGAATGGCAGGTGCAATTCTGGATGAATCGGCCCTCAGCTTCCTCGGTCTGGGGGTACAGCCCCCACACCCAAGCTGGGGATCCATGCTGGGCCGGGGCCGGGACTACCTCTGGGCTGCCCCGTGGTTGACTACCTTCCCTGGCTTGTGTATCCTACTGACCATCCTGGGGCTCAACCTTCTGGGCGACGGCCTGCGGGACGTGCTTGACCCGCGCATGCGCGGTTCAAGGTGATGAACGTGATGGAGCAGGTGATCTGCGGGAAAGGTGGGAACGAACATGGCACTTAAGGGAAAGATGTTGCGCCCCGGAGACACGATAGCGCTGGTGTCACCAGCCTCCCCGGTGCATCCCGACGCTCACGTCTCCATGGAAATGCTGGAACTGGCGAGAAACCGGCTTCACGACATGGGCTTTCGCACCGTGCTGTCCCCCAACGCGCTCAAACTGCGGGGATACCTGGCGGGGGAAGACAGGGAACGGGCTGCCGACCTCATGTGGGCCTTCGAGAACCCCGATGTCGATGCCATCGTGTGCATTCAGGGCGGGTACGGGTCGCCGCGGATCCTGCCCCTCCTGGACTACGGGACGATAGCACGCCACCCCAAGGTGTTCGTGGGATACAGCGACATCACCGCCCTCCACTGCGCCCTGGCCAGGTTGACGGGGCTGATCACCTTCCACGGACCCATGGCTGGCTACGACATGAGCAAGGAGTTCGTCTACACCAGGGAATGGTTCGAGCGGGCGGTGGCCCGGCCCGAACCGCTGGGGGAACTGAGGAACCCGCCCGAAGGGCCGAGCCTGGAGACCATCTGCCCCGGCCGGGTCACCGCTCCCATCATCGGGGGCAACCTCTCGCTGCTCATTACCACGCTGGGCACTCCCTACGAGGTGGACACGACGGGGAAGATCCTGCTTTTGGAGGACGTGGGTGAACTGCCGTACCGCTTCGACCGCATGCTCACCCACCTGAAACTGGCGGGAAAACTGGATGCGGCAGCGGGATTCATCATCGCCGAATGCGTGGACTGCGTCCCCGGCAACACCAAGCGCCCCATGCTCACCCTGCGGGAAATCATCGGTGACCTCATCGAGCCCCTGGGCAAACCCGCCATTTATGGCCTGGCGGCCGGTCACGGTGAGCGGCGGCTGACCATCCCGCTGGGGGTGCGGACGACCCTCGATGCGAGCAACTGCTCCGTCACCGTGGAGGAAAGCGGGGTGCAGCCGTGAGAATCCTCCTCGCCACCCCCGTAGTCGGGGCCAACCTGGCCGGCTGGCAAGAGTACGTAGCCGGTCTGGGTCTACCTGCATCGGTAACAGTGGAATGCTGGGGCCCCGCCGAGGGACCGCGGGCAATCGAAACCCTCTACGACGAGGCCGAGGCCGCCCATTACCTGGCCAGAGGAGTGGTGGCCCGCTGCCGTCGCGAGCCAGCTGTACACGCGGTGGTGATCAACTGCTTCGCTGACCCGGGATTACATCCCCTGCGGGAATTGCTCGACCTCCCAGTGGTGGGGGCGGGCGAAGCAGCCTGGCTCCTCGCCTGTTCACTGGGCTGGCGCATCGGGCACATCTCCATCCTCAACAACTCGGTGCCCCACGCGTACATGCGGGTTGCCCAGATGGGCATCGCTCACCGCCTGGCCGCCAGCATACCGGTCCCCATGGGCGTACTGGAGTTGGGGGCCGCACCGGAGCAAACGGTGGCGGCCATCGTGGCGTGCGCCCGGGAGGCGATCGATCGTCACGCTGCCGACGTCATAGTGCTGGGGTGCACGGGGATGTACCCGTACGTCAATGCCGTGCGTAAACAGATCGCTGCCCCGGTCGTGGAACCGACCGAGGCAGCCCTGTGGCTCGCGGTAACACAGGCTCACATCGGTTTCCGTTACTGCCGCAGGTGGCTCTACATGCCGGCGCGCCCCGTAGACGAGGCGTAACAGACACGCCCTTCGCCCCTCAGCCCGCATGCGCTATGATGGTGGTGGTAGCCCGGGCAACCCGCCGCGCATACGTGCTCCCGGACACGGGCACCCTGGCAGGTGGTCCCAGCCGCTGTGCCGTGCGGCCGGCCGCCGGCGTTCATCGGTAACGCACAACGGCGACCACCCCTCAACGCGCGTCGCATACGGAGAAGGGGCGGCGGAACGCCAATGATGCGGGTGGCGATCCTCGAGACGGACGGCACCTATGAGGGGCAGTCAAGGCTCCTGAAGCTGGCGGAATGCCGTTTGCGGCTCGACGTCGCAGGTCTGCGCTACATGAGCACGCGGGAAACGCTCGCCGCCGTGGCCGAGCGCCTGAAGGACCTTCCGGCCGAACTCGTTTTCCTGGGCAGCAGTGACTTCCACCACCTCGCACTGCCGCTCATCGAACGACACGCCAGACAAGGACCGCTCAGCGTGGTGGTCTTCGACCGGCACGTCGACATCTTCCCGGCTCCCCGGGGATTCGTGAGCTGCGGTTCCTGGATCCGGGAGGCGACGAGGCTACCAGCGGTCCGGCGTATTCTCGTCCTGGGGCCGACCCGGGGAGCGAACGCCCACCCCCCAAAGGTCACCGCGTTGACCCCGCAGGCCTGGCGGTACTGCTTCTCCCGGACCCCCAATCTTTTCCAGGCCCTGCTGCCCACGGACAACCTCTACCTCAGCATCGACAAGGACGTCTTCTCCGGGCTCCCCACCAGCTGGGGGCGCGGCGAGGTGCCTCTCTCGCTGGTCTTTGCCTTCTTGCACTGGCTGCTCCCCCGCCGCCGACTGGTGGGGGCAGACGTCTGCGGCGAAGTAAGGCCGCGCGGCCCCTGGCCTACCCTGGCGGAACTGAAGTCCATCGCGGCCAGCGAACGGCTCAACCTCGCCCTTTGCCGACTACTCAGGCTGCACCACCTCCGGACACCCCTGCGGCTCCCGGTCGTGGCGCGCAAGACTTGTGACCAGAGGAACAAGCTCGAGGGGAAGATCCGGCACGATCACCGTCCCCCGTCGATCCACGATGATCTCCGCCGGCGCCGAGGGGACGTCCGAGGTCACGATTGACGGAAGCACGGCCAGGCCGCCGCCCAAAGCCGGGGACCCGGTCGCGGCAACCGCACCGCCGGCCCCGGTAGCGGCCAGCCGAACACCCATCTCCCCGATCATCCTCATGACCGCAACACGCTCCGAAGGATCCAGCGGACGTTCCAGCGCCGCCCCCCGAGAGCCAGCTGGGTGGTAGTGGGGCATGGCATTAATGGACAGGCCGCTG
>Ga0080004_1133469_pt1 | contig 10963 bp, 9 predicted proteins | sample WasSprMetagenome_FD_69207 | JGI IMG/M metagenome (GOLD analysis project Ga0080004, IMG submission 69207) | Sulfidic aquatic microbial communities from Washburn Spring, Yellowstone National Park, USA - WS (SPADES assembly) (version 2) | ecosystem: Environmental > Aquatic > Thermal springs > Hot...
GCTCTAGGCGCGCGTGGGCTCCCGCCCTGGCCAGCCCCACTAGCACGTCCCCTATCCTCTCTAGGGTCTTCCCGTAGTTGAAGATGGGCAGGAGCAGCGGCCTGTCCTCGACCCCCATCTGCTTCAGGTACGCGGGGTTCCTCAGGGCCAGGGAGACCTGGCGGCTGAGGAGGAAGTAGAACTTGTCGATCTCCTCGTCCCTCTCCAAGATGTCCGCGAGTATGGAGGTGTCACCGCTCCTCGCGTAGAGGTCCAGGTCCTTCAAGCTGTTCAGCACCAGGATCTCCATCCTGTTCAGCACGCGCTCAGCGCTCATCGCGGCAGCGTCTGTGACCATCTGAAGGACTATGTAGTCAGCCCCCTCCTCCACGACCTCGAGCCCGATCAGCCTGGAGAGAGTCCTCCTCAGAGACTCCCTCAATGCCGAGACACGCCCCTCGGGGGTAGAGATGCGTATCACGTCGTAGCCCGCCTGGTACAGCGCGATGATCATCCTGGCTAGGGAGTCCTCCTCACCCCTCCCGGCCCTGACGTGGGCGCTCCTCCCCTCCTCCCTGCGCCTGTCCGCGACGAGGATCATCAGGTAGTCGTCGTGCTCATCCACCAGGACGAGGTCCCCCTCCTTCAGCCCCAGGCTCTCCACCCACCTCCTCGGCAGGGTTACCGCGAGGCTGGACTTGCCGAGCTTGATGAGCTTTCGCGCGGTAGCCACGAGCCCAGCTATACCTGCTCAAATATATTCGTATTGTATATACACCAGCCTTATAGCCCGAGCACAGCTTGACTTAATCATGGGGTACTTCGAGGAGAAGCTTAAAAACTCGGAAATCGGGCTGAGCTTCGACGACGTCCTCCTGGTCCCCCAGTACTCCGACGTGAAGCTAGAGGAGGTGGACACCTCCACGCGCCTGGCGCCCGGCCTGGTCCTGAGGATACCGATCATCAGCAGCCCGATGGACACCGTGACGGGGGAGGAGATGCTGCTTGCCATGGGCAGGCTCGGGGGGCTGGGTGTCCTCCCGAGGAACTACCCCCTGGAGCGGGCGGTCCAGGCGGTTAAGAGGGCCTTAGAGGAGGGAGTGCCGGCCGCTGCCGCTGTGGGCCCCTTCGACGACGACCGGGTGAGGAGGCTGCTCGACGCGGGGGCGGCGATGATAGTCATTGACACGGCGCACGGGCACAGCAAGAACGTGGTCGAGGCGACGAGGAGGTTCGCGGGCTACGGGGCTGCCGTGATGGCTGGGAACATCGTGACGGGGGAGGCCGCCGAGGCGCTGATCAGCGCCGGCGCTGTGTCGCTCAGGGTGGGTGTGGGGCCTGGCCACGCCTGCGTGACGAGGGAGGTAGCGGGGGTCGGCTACCCCCAGCTCTCGGCGGTCGCCAGGGTGGCCGATGTCGCAGCGAAGTACGGCGTCTCGGTGGTTGCTGACGGCGGTATAGAGAAGCCCGCGGACATTGTGAAGGCGCTTGCAGCCGGTGCGGACGCTGTCATGCTGGGCTACCTGCTCGCCGGCACGGACGAGGCCCCAGGAGCGCTCGTGGAGGTCGGCGGGAGGCTCTACAAGGTCTACCGCGGCATGGGTAGCAGGGGCGCGCTCGCGAGAGGCTCGGCGAGGTACGGCGAGTTCAAGCGCGCGCCCGAGGGCGTCGAGGGCTTGGTGGAGCTGAGGGGGCCTGTCTCCTCGGTCATCGAGTGGCTTGTGAACGGCTTGAAGCAGGGGATGGGCTACGTGGGCGCCAGGAACCTCGAGGAGCTGAAGAGGAAGGCCGTGTTCGTCAGGCTTACCCACGCTGGCCTCAGGGAGAGCGGGCCCCGGGGGCTAGCCGAGGTGAGGTACTAATGGGCGTGGTAGAGGTCGGGGAGCTACTGGACCACGGCGTCCTGAGGAGGAACGTGAGAGTCGAGTACGGGGGCGGCGAGGACCTGTACTTCGAGTCGGCGGTGAGCCCCGGCTTCAGCGACGCCCACGCGCACCCCCAGGTCGTGGACGTGGGGGAGGGCGGCAGGTGGGCTAACTCCTACGAGTGGCTCAGCGCCAGGAGGCTGCGCGTCAACGAGGGAGCGATCAGGCAGGACGCCGAGCTCTCCGCAGCCCTTGCGGAGGTCGCGCTGCTGCTCTCGCTCCTCGACGGCGTCACGCTGGTCTCGATAACCGGCAGCCTGCACGGGAACCTCAGGGCCATCTCGAGGCTGAGGCGGCTCCCGAGGGTCGTCCTGCTCCCCACCGTGATGGAGAGCGCCGGCTGGAGCAGGCCGGAGAGCGTGTACGCCGCTTACGCGGCCAACCTGGCCATGTGGGACGGCTACTTCGGGATAGGCTTCTTCGCGCACTCGCTCCGCCGCACGCCGCCCGAGTTCCTCCGGGCCTCGCACAGGATCGCGCTCAGGCTCAACCTCCCGTTCGCGATACACCTCTCCGAGGGGGTGGACGAGGCGGACGACCTCGCCGAGATCCTCGGCGGGGAGGTGGGCAATGTTGTCGCTGTGCACTGCATCTCCTCGCCCGGGAAGTGCAGGGCGTACGGCTTCAAGGTGGTCCACTGCCCCACCTCCAACCTGTACCTCTACGGCTACACCCTGAGGGGCCTGCACCTCTTCGACGCCCTGGGCAGCGACTGGCCCCTCGTCACGGGCACCCTGCGAAGGGCGTACGCGGACGCCGTGCGGGTGCACGGCCCCTCGCTCGAGCTGCTGGCGAAGGCCACGGTGGGGGGCTACAGCGTCATGGGGGTCAGGGGGCGCGGCGACGCGGTCTTCTTCGATGAGCCCCTGGAGAAGGTGGCCAGGGGCGAGGCGGAGCCCAAGCTGGTGCTAGTGGGCGGCAGACCCCTAGTCAGGGAGGGCGTGGTGGAGGGGCTGGGCCTCTCCAGGCGGGACATCCTGAGAATCAAGGAGGAGAGGGTAAAGCTGGCCTTCGAGAAGTACCCCAGCGCCTAGGCCCTGTAGATCGCGGTGGCTAGAGCGGCCCTCTTCTCCTCTGCAGCGTGCTGCAGCTCCGCGAGGCCGCCGCTCCTCAGCCACTCCTCGATCTCCCTGGCCTTCCTCTCGACGTAGGCGAAGAACGCCCGCATCACCAGCCGCATCGGCAGCCTGCTGGGCCCGCGCAGGTACATCTTGAACGTTATCTCCTTGCCCCAGTTTAGCGTGTGCCACATGCACTTCCTCATGATCTCCGCGTGGAGCGGCGACAGCCTGTCCATCAGGAAGGCTCTCTTGTCCTTCATGTAGCCCAGGGGGACGAAGAACATCGGGACCACCAGGCTCCTGTAGTCCTTGATCCTGTCCAGCAGCTCGAGTGTCTGCTGGAGGTCCTCCTCGCGCTCCTCCGGGGTGCCGAGGATGAGGGTGAGCGCCGGGACGATCCTGTGCTCGTGCATTATCGAGAGCGCGTCCTCCACCACGTCGTGCCACTTCTCGACGGGGTAGGGGGCGGCCTTCCCCGGCATGATCATCTTCGCGAGCCTCACGCTGCCGGTCTCCAGCCCCACCTGCACGCCCAGCCAGTCCTGGTGGTCGTCGTACAGGATCTCGGTGATCCTGGTGATCAGCTTGTACTTCTCCTGAGCGTACTTCACACCGGCGAGCGTGACATGGCTCCACGCGACACTCCTGTAGTACTTCTTTGCGAGGGTGTGGAGCCTCAGCAGCGCGTCGGGGTTCGGCTCGATCCCCCTGGCCCCGTAGAGGAGGATGTCCTCCGCGTGGAGGACCCCGTGCCTCAGGCCGGCGGCCGCGTTAACGCGCATCTCCTGCTCGATCTTCTCCAGCGGGTAGTACCTGACAGGCCTGAGCGTCACGGGGCAGAACCTGCACCTCCGCGGGCAGCCGCGCATCACCTCCACGAAGCCGTTGACGCTGGCGCCCCTGATCACCGGTATCTCCTCGATCGTCGGCGCGTCCTCGAAGCCCACGTACACGTAGGCCGGCAGCTCGCCGCCGTTGAGAGCCCTGCTCACGAGGTCTACGATCACGCGCTCGGCCTCGCCGTCCACCACTGTGTCCACGCCGAACTCCCGCCAGTAGTCGAGGTTCCAGAGCCACTGCCAGGCGGCCGGGCCGCCCGCTATGATCCTCAGGCCGCGCCTCTTGGCCTCGCGGATCTCCGGGCGCCTCATCAGGCGGAGGAAGCTCCGCCTGTTGACAGGCTCCTGCCCCGTGACAGCCCACCAGACAACGCTGGGCGAGTTCATCGCGAAGTAGTCGTGGTGGCCTACCATCAGCACCTTGGCGTGCCTCAGGTGCCTGCCGAGGTGATCGGGGTCTACGATCGCCGCGTTTATCCCGGCCTCCAGCAGCTTCGCCTCCACCTTCCTCAGGCCGTAGGGGGCCTCCACAGGCCTGCCGAGCCTGTCCACCCTGGGCTTCGGCGCCGAGAGCCACATCCAGACGCTCTCGGGCAGGCCGACGGGCGGCGCGGTCGTGAAGAAGCCGATGAACTCCTTCCCGTGGTGGTTCGTCATCATCGACCTGTCCGTGGTGATCACGACGTCGAAGCTCATCTCACCACCTCCACGATTAAAGTGAAGGGGTAGGTGTCGGAGAGGTGCTCCCTCAGGCGCTCCACGGCGGATGGCGCGTCCTGCGCTCTGACCTTCAGGACCACCCTGCCCGCCCTGCTCAGCCTAGCCTCCCTGAGCACGCGCCCAACATCCACCCCGTCCTCCACGAGCACCTCGATGCTACTCACGCCCCACCACCCTCAGGGCAGCGCCCAGCTCCTCCTCCAGCTCCTCAAGCCTGCCGTCGCCCCCAGCGTACTCGCGGAGCCTCCTTAGCCTCGCCCGAGCCCCCTCCAGCGTGCGCGCGTACAGCTCGACGAGCAGGTGGGACAGCCGCAGGCTGGGCTTGTACAACCCCCGCCTGCCGTGCTTGATCCGGAGCACGAGCCTCTGGGCCTCGAGGTGCTTCATCGCCTGCGAGATGGAGGACCTGCTGTACCCCGTCCCCCTGGAGATCTCGGCGCAGTCGAGGGGCCTGCCGGCGACGTAGAGGAAGGCCAGGATCACGGCGCTCGTGCGCGGGAGGCCCAGCGAGGAGAGAACAGAGGAGATGTGCACGGCCGTCTCGTGGAGGAGGGCACCGCTCTCGAGCACCATGTTTCGTCAATTTCCGAAATTTCGCGAAACACCGGAAAAACCTTTCTCAATACCCCGGCTTACTAGCGGGCACCCCGGAGGACCGCGTAGAAGAGGGCTGACTGGACCAGGTACACCACCGCGGTCACGTAGATCGGCAGGTCCACGTTCACGTCCAGCAGGTACCCGCCGAGGACAGCCCCGGCAGAGCCAGCCACCTGCCACGCGAGGCTGGAGAGCATAGTCATCCTGGCCCTCTCCTCGGGTCTCACAAGCCTCATCTGGAGCGAGGCCACCAGGGGGTTCACGGCGTTCATGAGGGCGCTCCTGACGACGTACAGAGCGCCGGCCCACACCAGCGAGCTGGAGAGGGCCATGGCGACCAGGAGCGGGATCGAGGCAACCTGGAGGGCGACGACGGCGGTGACCGTGCCGAGCCTCGCCGACGCCAAGGGCGCGGCCGCGGTGAAGGCAGCCATCAAGATGTTCGAGGCGATGCTCATCGCGCCCAGCTGCGGAGCTTCGGCGCCGTGCTTCCTGGCGAACCAGTACCCAACGTTCCAGACGCCTATCCCGGCGCCAAACGCGGTCACCGCGCCCAGGCCCGCCAGCTTCAACGCCGTGGGCGAGACCCTTAAGCTCAGCCCACCGTGCCCTCCAATCCTCCTCTCACGCACGCCCAGCAGGAGCGGGATGCACAGCGCGAAGAGGGCTGCCGAGACCACGAACCCCAGCCTGTACGCCGACACCGCATCCTCCCCCGCCGGCGCGAAGCCTACGAGAGGCCAGGTCAGCGCGGCGCCCACAGACGAGGAGACCAGCGCGAGGACCGAGGTGTAGGCGTAGACGTAGTCCATCTGCTCCTCCCTCTCCACAGAGTCTGCGAAGAGAGGACCTAGCGACACGTTCCCAGCGGCGTTCGTGAGCCCCAGGAGCACGAAGGCCACCACCAGCAGCTCCCTCCTCCCAGCGGCCACCAGGAGGGTCGCGGGGACGCCGAGCGCGAAGGATGCCAGAGCCAGGGGCCTCCTCCCCCTCGTGTCGGCTATGTAGGCGGAGGGCAGGAGGGCTAAAGCCATCGACAAGCCCATGACCCCGTTGAGCACACCCACATCACCACCCGTCAGACCGAGGTGGAGGAAGTAGGGGGATAGGAGCGGCATTATCAAGCCGTTGCCCACAGCCGATACCGACTGCACCGCGAAGAGCAGCTTTAGGTTCCTGTTAAGCTCGACTCGCGGACGGGATGTTGACGGCACAGAAGTCCTTTACGAATAGTGAACTCCAAGATATATAAATTTTTCCTCTCATATATTAAAAATTTATATATTAATCACAGAAGGTGTTTATGCAAATGCTATGATAAAATCTATCTTTGCTCCATAACCAAGTTTTTAAGGTTTAACTTTTCAATGTAGAAAATCATTTTTTCTCTTAATTGCTTGATTAAAACACTATTAATATCTATTTGTAAATCCTGTGAAATCCTAGCAATGATACCCTGAACATCAGGCCTTGACCAGATGTACCGGGAAGCAAGGCCCAACTTGTATTCCTCCACCTCACCCCTGCCTGTGTACTTCGAAAGCCTGTCTGCAGAGGCTATTAGCCTGTTTAATAGTTCAATGTACCAGCTCGCATCTTCGCTGCTCATTTTCTCAGCAACTATGCTCATAAGGGTAGAGTACATCACATGCGCGAACATCGGGCCTATGTTAACCCCTCCCACTCCAGCTTCAAGGAGGGCTTCAGGATTCTCAAGGTAATCCCCCGAGTGCACCTTCAGCTTAAAACCATAAGCTCCCACCAGTGAGGCAAAGCTCTTCAGAGTGCCCGCGTCAGCCCTGTTCCCAGGCCTAACCTCTGTACCCACGTGCGCAACCGAGAAAATCACCCTTGAGAGGTTAAGCCGCCTAGACCTAGCCTCACGTACAAAGCCGGAGAGGAAGTAGTTATAGGTCTCAGGTGGCTTGAACCCCCACCTATCACTACCAACCTCGTAGAAAACTCTCTCGGCGCCAAGCTGGGCCGCTAGGTCCTCAGCATAGGCTAGGAGCTCAGCTGTTCTAACCGCAGCCTCCCCAGGCTCAGCCGACATGCCCGGATTCCCAGGGTCAACTGTGGCGTCAAGGTGTACCAGCTGGAATCCCGCCCTCAAAAACCCCTCCAGCGATTTAAGGAAGTCGCTTAGAGCCTCCTCGAAGGAGTAGTTTCTCTCCAAGTGCTTATCCTTGAGCCACGGGCCCCCGTGATCCAGCTGGAGGATCACAGGGTACTCCCAGCCAGCAACCTCAGCCACCCTCCTCCTCACGTACTCTGCAAATCCCTGAGGAGTCCACCCCGTATAGCCACCATCTAAGTCCACCTGGTTCAGCGACGCGACAAATGCCACAGGAGCCCTCCTCGACACAGCTACGTCAATAAAAGAGTCCACAACATGCTTAGAGATAGGTGAGATAAACAGCAACGTATACCCTACACCAGCCCCCGCTAAGAGCCCACGACAATTTTCCTTCATCCCGTCTCAGCTCCACCATACTAGGGAATTAGCAACTTATAAACTATCTTCACCCCCGAGCGACAGGATGCTAGGTGAAGACTCAAAAGAGCTGAAGGGAGGGCGTGCCCCCCGAGGAGCGAAGATATTTAAAGAGCTTTCTGTCAGGAAGAGAGCTGGGTGTTTCGTGTGTTTTCGGAAGAGATAAATAAAGGCGGCGAGCTTCTTAAAGAAGTCAAAGAGATTATCACTGTTGTCAACTCAGTTAAAAGCGTCCTGCCAAGCATTATTGAAAACATTAAAGATTTTCTAGCACATTTAAGTGTTGAAAGCATTCTCCACATAGGGTGTGGTAGCAGCTACTACGCAAGCCTTTTCGGAGCCTACCCACTTACCTTGCAAAAAACTCCTGGATATGCTCTTCCCGCGTCTGAGCTTATTTTCCTGCTTGATCGAGGAGAAATCTCTCCCTCTATTCTGAGTGTCTTCTACTCGCGCTCTGGGGAGACCGCAGAAGTCTTAATAGCATTGGAAAAGGCGCAGAGCAGGAACATCAAGACTGCGGGGCTAACATGCACAGAGGGAAGCACTCTTCACCGTAAAGCAGACTTTACTATAGTTGTTCCACAGTGCTTTGAGAAAAGTCATTACATGACAAAGTCCTTTGTAGGGCTTTCACTCATAGGTACTTTATTCTCACAGGTAGCTCTTCGAAATCGCTCCCATCTAGATATCAGTAGCCTTGAAGCCGAGCTACAAAACTTTATACATGGTGCTGAAAAAATATATAGTAAATATGATGATATAAGAGAACTTGCGAAAAATACTCTTAAGAAAAAAGCATTCGTTGTTCTTGGCTCTGAAAGCATTTACGCGATCGCTCAAGAGGCGGGGCTTAAGCTGAATGAAGTAGCTTATACTTTCTCTCATGCTATGCATGCCTTAGAATTCCGACATGGTCCCATTGCTTTACGTGAAAAAGCTGAAGAACTGCAAGTAATAGTCCTCTCGACCTCAAGTATCAAGTCAAACGAGTATGTTGAAAGACTGGTGGATGATCTCAGAGCGAGAGGCATTGAGACAATTCTGGTTTCAGACCAGGAGAAAGCAGACTTTATAATACCAGTAAGAATGAGGTCGCAAATAACATATCTTCTCTTAATACTACCCATGTATCTGTTTGCAATCGAGAGAGCTCTGCAGCTAGGATATAACCCTGATGCCCCCTTACACATAGAGAGAGTTGTGAAATTTATTTAATGTAAATTTAAAAGGATGAAAGTATTTAATTTTCTTCCTCTTTGCTAGAGATTTATGGGGTCATTTTGTTGTCCTTCAAAAGTGTAAGCACTGGTTAAAGCTTATTACAACATGCCCCTAAAGAGTGAGGGGTGATTCCTTGAAAGTCCTCGTCAAGAATGCGCACGTGCTAACACCTCTAGAAGACCTAGGAGTAGTCAACGTAATAGTGAAAGACGGTATTATCCTAGGTTTTAACCTAGAAGAATCTGCAGATAGAGTGATAGATGCTGAGCAGTGCTACGTCGCTCCAGGCTATGTAGACACGCACATTCACGGCTACAAAGGAGTGGATGCCACCGAGGCGTCACCCGAAGAACTCCTGGACATGGCCTACGAGCTTATAGCGCACGGAGTAACCGCTTTCCTGGCGTCAACAGTCACAGCTCCTCATGAAAGGCTTCTACAAGCTTGTAGAAACGTACACCAGGCAGCCTCGATGTGGACTCCTTCTAAGGGTGCTAGGATAGTTGGGGTTCACCTAGAGGGACCTTACTTGAATCCGAAGATGAAGGGGGCGCAGAATGAGGAGTATATGAGAAAGCCTAGTCTCAGAGAATTCGAGGAGTACTACTCTGCTTCGGGAGGCTATTTGAGGAAAATAACAGTTGCTCCCGAGCTGGAGGGTGCACTGGAGTTCATCAAAGCTGTCTCAGCAAAGGGTGTTGCTGTAAGCCTGGGTCACTCCGAGGCAACTTACGAGGAGGCATTAAGAGGAGTAGAGGCAGGAGCAACTATAGCAAATCACATTTTCAATGGTATGAGGGTTTTCCACCATAGGGAGCCAGGCTTAGCCTTAGCGCTCTTGCTAGACCCCAGAGTCTACGTAGAGGTGATCGCAGACTACATACACTTGCACACGGCAACCTTGCAGCTTGTATACAGAGTAGCCGGTCCCTCGCGGGTAGCCCTGATCACAGATGCTATTAGCGCTGCAGGGCTGCCCGACGGTGAGTACCTCCTGGGAGGTCTTAGGATAAAGGTGCAAGGAGGTATTTCTCGACTAGTAGACACAGGAGGTCTTGCCGGGAGCACACTGACTATGGATAGCGCTGTGAAAAACATGGTTAAATTAGGTACAGGCTTACTTGAAGCTCTTGCGATGGCAAGCTATACTCCCTCCAAGAGCATCGAAGCAGTGTCTAGAGAGAAGCTCGGCTTTCTCGGACCCGGCTTCAAGGCAGACATAGTGGTTCTAGATGAAAAGTTAAACGTGAAGAAAGTACTCGTTAACGGAGAGCTAATATATGAGGAATAAATCGGCTAATACTTAACATAGGTAAAAAAGTCTTTTGAAGAGGTCTACTTGCCTAGGATCGCCTTCAGTAGTACACCGTATATTATAGCCCAGATGCCGCAGTCGGCGCTCATGCTTAGGCCTGAGAGCCCTAGCTTCTCTATGCCCAGGAACGGGTAGGCCCATATGGGTAGGAACATGTACCAGAACGCTGATAGTATGCTCCCTATGATCACGCCTGGAATACCGCCCTCCTTGTCGGCAAGAATTCCTGTGGTTGCACCTACGAAGAACATGTAAATGGCGTTAGGCAGTATAACCAGAGGAGAGCCCATTGCCGCCTGGAGTATCGTGGCGAAGGGGACGATTAACACGTGAACCAGCACACCGAGCATTAATGCCATAGGTCTGAATGGGTAAACAGTAGGTACATCCAATGCAGGTATAGCTCCAGGAATAATCCGCTCGCTTATGCCTTTGAATGCAGGTATGATCTCTCCCAAGAATGTTCTTACACCGAAGAGCAAGACTTCAATACCCGCTGCAAATGTAAGAGCTTGGATTATAGCCCATACAATGTAATGCTTTCCACCACTGAACTCTTTCTCAACTACCGCAGGTCCCAGGTACAGCGTCGGAACTAGGAAGACAACAAGCATTATAAGCCCGGATATGATGCCTGGCTGCTTTAGGAATGCTGCGCGCGCTATCAGCAAGAAGCTCAAAATAGTAACTGTGTGTGGAATAGGCATGGGCACAGTGTTCCTCATTAAAATGAATGTAGAGGAGATCCTCAGAGAGCCAAAAGTACCAGGCGAAGTTATTGCAAGCAATATATTCAGCTTGAGCATAGG
>Ga0080004_1129963_pt1 | contig 10960 bp, 10 predicted proteins | sample WasSprMetagenome_FD_69207 | JGI IMG/M metagenome (GOLD analysis project Ga0080004, IMG submission 69207) | Sulfidic aquatic microbial communities from Washburn Spring, Yellowstone National Park, USA - WS (SPADES assembly) (version 2) | ecosystem: Environmental > Aquatic > Thermal springs > Hot...
GCAGTAGAGGCACTTGTGGCTACAGCCCGTGTACGGGGAGAAGCTATACTTAGGGGGGCAGGTGCAGAGCTTGCCCCTCCAGGGGTCGAAAGGCGCTACGACGCTCATCTATAGAAGAGTTACGCGGTCGTGGAAATAGCCTTTTGGGCTCGGGCGTGAGCATCAGCGCTTTATCAGCTAGGAGTGGCATCTTGGGGGACTAAAAGGCATGTAGAGCATGAGCTAAAGGTGTTTAGGGACGTCGTCAAGGGGACCGGTGGTCGTCTCATGCCTCGAGAATTGATGCGTGTTTATAGAGGGCACAACTTTAACATATTAGGCTGGAGCCAATCCAACAGTCCCAGGGAATACAGGCATTTAGGCTCTATGGGCAGTAATCCCGCTTATGCTCAACTCGATCCTGACGCGATTGAGAAATATATTACGTGGGGTGAAATGTTTGTACGCATGTTACCCGGCTACATGGATCCCCGTTTATGGCAAGAACATCGGTCTTTATTCAAGCGGGCTTCAAATCTATGTATATCAATACGGTCATGGCGATTGCGATCTCGAGTACATATGGTCCTATGACCTTCGCAACCCCTTACACTTAGGAGGGATCATGGGCTTCATCTTTGCCGCGCACGCAATGTCGTTGGATGCTGGGGTCTACCAAGAAAGAATGGCAGAAGAATATGCATGGAGTTCTCACGAGGCTTTATATGATTTTCTAAAGAAAATAAAACTAGAATTTGATCCTAACTACATCACGGGAGCTGGAATCGCCTTTGACAAGGCATTAAAATAAGCGTTCCCAAGGTTCGTTAAGTCACTCATTTTACTTAAACTCTCTTTTATATGTAAAAGAAAAGTTTAGTCTATATAATTAATTTAATAAATTGTTTCGTGTAGCGTAGCTGAGAAAGAAACATCGTGACTCCTTTAATGTTGTTGTTTAATGTGAATATGACTCTGGACAGCTTGAGCCATAGACCTAGGAAGATTTTAATGACTTTGTAAAGCTGAAATTTCGAATAGAAGAAAGCCAAAATTCCACATGCACGTCACGAAGCTGGATATCGAATATCTTGGAGTACTTGAGAAGCTAGTACCGCGATACGTGTGGTCTATCATGGTTGCTTTCTAACCTCGTGATTCTCGGCCTTCGTCCTACAGCTTCTCAAAGACAGGGGGAAGGACCTTTCAGACATTCTATAGGCCTGAGCCCACAAGACTTCGTGCAAGGGACTTAAAGAACACTTAAATAGCTGCGAGGTCTTCATAAATTGTATGACGTCTCAATTCAAAGGCCACATGCTCTACGAGGTCTACGCTCTCCAAGACTACTATGGATTCTTACCCAACTTTGTGGGCAATAAGTATGTCGAGGCGGACACGGACAAATTCTTGGACTCGTACGATCCAGGAAGAGGAGCAGTCATAGCTAAAGTCCCCGTATCTTCAGCGAAGGATGTCGACGAGGCCGTTGGAAGAGCTCAAGAGGCCTTCACTAAATGGTCTCGACTATCTGTGTACGAGAGGATGCAGTACTTGTTGAAGTTTAGGGAGCTACTCGCCCAGCGAAGAGACGATCTTGGGAAGATACTGGCTCAGAGCGTTGGGAAGACTGTGAGAGAGGGTAGCATGGAGATCTTCAGGGCTGTTCAAGCGTGCGACGCTGCGTTAGGTGTTCCTCACCTGATGGCGATGACCAGAAAGTACATGAAGATAGCTGAGACCGTGCCTGAGATCGACATGGAGGTGGTCCGAGAGCCGTTGGGGGTCTTCGCGATCATAACGCCGTTCAACTTCCCCATAATGATCCCTCTCTGGTTCGTCCCTTGGGCCATAACTTTGGGGAATACCGTCGTGATAAAGCCGAGCGAGCTGGACCCCACGCCCACGACGATATTCATAAAGCTGTTTAGAGAGGCTGGATACCCTGAAGGCGTAGTGAATTTAGTACACGGGGACGCTTCTACGGTCAAGCACCTCGTAGCCCATAAGGACGTCGTCGGCGTCTCGTTTGTCGGATCGACGCCTGTCGCTGAGAAGCTATACGCGGAGACGGCATCTCATGGCAAGAGGTTCCTAGGGCAAGCTGGCGCGAAGAATCCCGTGGTGTTAATGCCCGACGCCGTTCCTGAGCAGTCTATAGAGAACATAGTCGGAGGGTTCTTCGACATGGCTGGACAGAGGTGCTTGGCGCCAGGGCTCCTCATAATGGTTGGAGAGGCTTACGACAAGTTCCTAGGCAAGATCCTAGAGAGGACTAGGGCGGTTAGGGTTGGATACCAATTGCTCGACACCACGGATATGGGGCCCGTCATATCTGCCAGGACTAAGAGGAAGGTCTCCGACATGATCGAGAGAGCAATCTCTGAAGGGGCCAAAGTGTACATCGATGGAAGAGAGTACAAACCTCCAAAAGGGTACGAAGAGGGCTTCTACTTAGGACCTACCATGCTCGAAACAACGCCGGATACTGAGATGGCTCACGAAGAGGTCTTCGGGCCTGTCATGCCAATCGTCAGAGCCTCGAACTTCGATGAGGCGCTGGAGATAGTGAATAGCAGGAAGTATGGGAACACGGCGGTGATATTCACATCGAGTGGGAAGTATGCACGCGAGTTCGCTAGAAGAGCCTTCGTGGGCAATGTTGGTATAAACATATCAGTTGCCCAACCAGACCAGTTCCTCCCCTTCCCCGGAAGGAAGAAGAGTTTCTTCGGGGTGCTTCACGGACAAGTCGATGCCATAGACTTCTTCACCGACAGAAAGGTCATAATGCAGAGATGGTGGTAGTTCCTCAATCTTCCAAAAGCGCTCTACTATTATAATTTATCATTTATTTCATTTTTCACTTTCGAGAACTCGTTAGAGATTATTTGAATTATCTCGGCAGCGATGTAGTAGGTCCTGTCCTTTCCGTTCTTCGTTTCCACTCCAGCATTGAACACGTCTATCTCCATCAAGTCTAGGCCTACGAGCTTATCTCCGACGCTCCTGCCGATCGCTCTAACAAGTCTGTATATTGTTTGCTCGTCGAGCCCCTCATAGTCATTGAAACGCGCCCCTCTTAAGGCGGACTTAGATCCAACGTCTAGGTCCACCGAAAGGTAAAAGTGGTCAGCCTTCAGCCCCTCTAGGACCTCTTTAACGACTTTGAAGTTCTTTAAGACCTCTTCCTTCTTGACTATCTTTACTCCCATGTCCTCGAAACCCCTGTACAGCTCCAAATATTTTTGTACCCTCCAATCACGTATTTTGAAAGCGTGAGGCGGAGGATAGTCGGAAACCCCCAGGACTACGAGGTTTTCCGGAGCAATTACGCCTTCGTGGACGAGATAGTAGAGGAATGAATCGGCGTTATAACTGTCCACGCGTCCATAGATGTACGGATCGAAAGGGTTAAAAGGACTTTCGGGATTAGTCTCTAAGTCGTATTGAATTAGTGCACAACGCACTGAGGGTATGATGGCATCGAAGTGGCTATCGAGCACTATTAAGGCGAGATCCCCGTACTCGTGAGCCAGAGACCTTACGCAACCCCCTGTCAGGGAGTGATCCACGCCTATCATTACGGGTACGCCTGGTAAAACTCTTTGATTGACGAACTCCTCGATCTTGAGCACATAATCCCTGCAACCATCAGAATCTATGAAGGCGACCATGCACTCGACAGTCAAGAGGGGTACGTACTTGGGCTCAGGCGCTGGAAGCAACCAAGGCTCGACCTCTAGGCCTCCGACCTCCATAAAACTCTTTGCAAAGCGCTTTTCCTTTAAAGCACTCAAGACACCATCGTAGGGATCTCTGAAGAGTACGCTGGGATACCCTCGCTTGCACTCAGCTACCTTGATCATTAACCTCTGCTCTCTTTCATCCGGATCTAGTGGGGCTCTGAAGAACTTAAACGTCATAGTTGGTCATTTTGGCCTTACCAAGCTAAATAAAGTAAAAACGTTAAGGATGTAGTGGTAAAGAGGGGAAGGGCTTATCATTTAGCCTTTGGTCTAACCATGTCCACCAATATCTCTGTTATATCCATCATCTTCACTTTAGATCCTATCATTTGAGCGGCTTCCGATAGGTTTCTCCAGCAGAATGGACAAACGCTAGTCAGCACTTCGGCTCCTACGGCCTCGGCCTCCTTGACTCTCTTCGCAGCGGTTTCAAGGGAGTACTCGGTGTACGCCCCTCTAACTCCTCCGCCAGCTCCGCAACAGAAGGAGTACTGGCGAGAGCGCTTCATCTCTATCAACTTTAAGCCCGGTATCGCTTTCAGCACGTTCCTCGGAGGATCGTAAACGCCAGCGTGTCGACCGAGGTGGCACGGGTCATGATAGGTCACTACCTTATCGAAGCTTCCAACGAACTCTACTTCGCCCTTCCTTATCAGCTCGTCCAACAGTTGTATTGTGTGGATGACCTTGCCGCTGAAACTCACTCCCAGCACATCTCTGTAGCCGTGAGGAGAGTCCTTCAGGTAGTCTATTGAAAGGGCTCGATAGCAACCAGCGCACGTGGTTATTACCGCCTCGGCGCCGTGCTTCTCTAACATTTGGATGTTGTGCTCGGCGAATTCTTTGGCAAGCTCCCACTGGCCCGTTCTCAACAAGGGGGAGCCACAACACCACTCGTCTTCGGAGACCGTGACATCGACACCGAGGTTTAGCAACAGTTTTAGCGTCGTCAGGGCTATGTTCTTCTGCCTGTAGGAAGACGTGCAACCAACGAAGTACAGGTAGCGAGCCTTCTTGGGCAGCTTTTCCTTTATCTCTCTTGGTATCCAAGCGGTTCTATCGACGTGCTTTTCCAAGTAGGGGTTTCGCTCGACCCTTATGTGCGCGCTCCAGCGCTCTATTCCTGGGGGTATCTTGACCCTGCCCCAAGCTTCGTGCTTTAACGCCTCGATGATCCTTATGATGTAGTCCTTGACGTCGGTCTCGCACATCGACTGACATGCCCCGCACGCAGTACACGTAAAGAGGACGTGGGAGACCGTGTCCGTGAAGTCTATCCTTCCACTTAAGAGACCCTTTGCGAGCGACGTCTTCCCCCTAGACCCCATGTATGCGTCGAAGAGGAACTTGTCGCCCTGAGGGCAACTAGGAGCGGCTAGGTTCTCCTTCTCTCCATATTCGTAGAAGTATTTGCAGTTTCCGCAGTGAGTGCACACGGAGATCTTGTCGTATAGTTTTACTAGTTCCGTTAAGTCCCTCCTAACAAGTGGATGGGCCGTATTATCACCTCCTCATCTAATCCCCAATTTATCTGGATTCATTATGTGGTTTGGATCGAGAGTGTCTTTTATTTTGGCGAGCAACATTAACCATCCTGGGTCAGCCCTAGCATTCATGATGTTCCAGTACTCGACAGGGGGCTTGTAGGGCAGCACTCCATACTGGAGGGTGGCCTCGATGGCCTCCGTCATGGCCCTCTTCGCGCGCTCTACGGACTCCGGATCTCTTTTATCGAAAGGCGTCATCGCCCTAATCATGCCATAATGAGGTCCGCGGAAGTCCGTGAGGCGCACAGCTGGCGATAGACCGTACTTGATGTAGATCTCCTTCCACTTGTTGTATATCACAGGCCAGTATTTTGCTGGAGCGAACGTGCCTGGCCAAGCTAGTCCTCCTCCGCATGACTTCGCATAGTTCTTGGTCGATCCTATGATTCGGCTTGGAAGCTCTGTCCTCCCTCTCTTTGCCTCCGGCGGATACTCAAAGTCGATGAGCTTCACGCCTTTCTCTCTAAGCCGTTTCACGGTCTCCTGCCACATCTTGCGCTTGTACTCTATCTCCTCCTCTGTCCAGCCGCTTATGACTGTGTAGCTGAACCACTCGGGCTCATCTTTTGGCTTTTCTTTGTAGGGGTAGGGTATGGGTATTTGGGCAAGCCACTAGCTTACCGCCGTCACTTCGTCGCAAAGCTCGTAATCTCTCCACGCCACCATGTACTTAGTCATGTCTTCGACGTTGTCAGCTGCGATGGTAAGTACATCACGATAAGGCCTTATCTTGGATATCCAGACTCCCAACTTGGTGACTACGCCGGTCGTCCCAAGCCAGCCTATGAATAGCCCTGCCAACATGGGGAGCGGGTGAAGGCTGTGCCAAGAGTCCGAGTAAGCACAGGAGCCTATCTTGACTAACTCGCCCGTCGGCAAGACCACTTCCATGCCCGTGATGAACTGGCTGTTGATGCCAAAGCGACCACTAAGATGGCCTATGCCGTGGTTTATGGTCATGGCAACGACGGAGGCTGTTGGAGGGTGCACACCCCAGCTGAACTCAAAGCCCTTCTCCTTAAGAGCTGCTGAGAACTGAGCATGAGTCACCCCTGGCTCGATTATGGCGTACTGCGTTTCCGTGTCTATCTTGATTATCCGATTCAAGCGCTTTAAGTCTAGGATTATGCCGCCCTCTTCTGGTATGGTCAGTCCGCCTATGTTCGTGCCGCTCACGTAGGGTATAACAGGTATCTTCTCGCGATTAGCAAACCTTAAAATTCGTTGAATTTCTTCAACGCTTCCGGGCATGACGACATAGTCAGGCATCTTTGGCGTGACCCATGTAAGATCGTAAGAGTAGGGAAGGAGTATCGCTTCGTCGTTACTGACATAGTCCTTACCGACGATCTCTTGTAGAACCTTTAAGACCCTTTCCGATCCTCTACCCATTCGGATCTCCTCCCAGAATTACGCTATACTATAGATAGCGTACCCCTCGTATAAGCGGTTATGAAACTTTCGGCCCTCCATGCTCTTCAAAGTTTTATCGTTTTATCGAAGAGTAACCTCACGGCTTTTGTCAACGTTTAAACCATCTAAAGTCCTCACCAGCTATCTCCTTGCCATCTCTGATCTCTTTGTCCCGAAATCTCTCGTTCCGACTTCAACACCGCCCTTGTGGTAATTAATCTTCTAGCCTCAGAATGGTAAGATACCAAGCGTGCTCGCTGGCTAGCCGTCTGCCTTCATGCGCGTAAGTCGCTACTAAAAGTCGACGTCCCTAATGTTTAGCCATAACGTCAAACTCCCAGCAATTTAATCCCCTCACATTTACCACGCTCTACATCTCATCAGCTATTGTCATGCAATTGCTAGGCTTTAAGATCACTACGCTGATCGCTCCATGTATGCGGGGCCCTTGGGTAGACCAACTATCCTCCTTGTCCCCTCGGACGTGGCTACGGGCCTCCCGACCTCGTTTGCTATCCTCACGACGCGCTCGACTAGCTGTGCATTGCTCTTCGCGAGCTCCCCCCTTCGGTAGAACACGTTGTCCTCCATGCCAACCCTGACGCGAAGTCCCATGACTATCGCCATGGTGACTAGAGGCGTCTGGAAGGGGCCTCTGGTGGGGGTAGCTCTCCGCCCGGCGCCCTCAGCACGAGCTGAATTAAATGAGGCTCCTTGGCTTAGGGGGTTCTTGGAGAAGTTAGGCTTTAAAACACTAATGGAGTCCTTTTGGCGATGAAGTTTAGCGGAGTCCATTTACTCCTCCTTCGAACAGAGGACTAAGACTTCATTTTGACGACATGACCTCGAACCTTCTAGAAGTAGGAGGTTCAGGGGGATGTTGTGCTGAGACCTGCTAGCAAAGCTCTTCATGCCATATTATGACCATTGAAGTGATGAGCCTAAGCCGCCACGTCCAATATTTCTGGCAGGCTCTGTTAACTTGTGTAGTGGTGTTGAGCAATAACACAAACAACACCATTACACAAGTTAACAGAACCGTTAGGGGCAAGACTTATAAATCTTAATAGCCTCTTCGCCCTGAAGGGTGAAGCCTCCAATAAGGTGAGAAGTAAATGAGCCAGCGAGGACTGACCTCCTAAGTTGCTAAGTTCCTTAGAGAAATCGAGGACTATGTACGCACGTCAAGGCTTAGAGTCACTTTTACGCGTTCTAGGGATTTCTAACATTCTTGCCCATTCAAGCACTTCCTTTCTGTATGGTATCTCTAGCATTTCTGCCAACTTATCATATGGTTCGAACATTCCCGCCTCCCAGCTTAAGTTAACTCTTGCGATTATTGTCGCTCCATATTTATATGAACCCTCTAATCCCTCAACTATGTCACTTAACTTGCTCACAGGAGCCCGTGAATATTAACTCGTCGTCCGAAGTCATTGCCCACTCGCATTCACCGTAGCACGGTATAACGACTCCACATTCTTGGGTCAAAATCGTCTTAGCCTTAGATGGTACGGTACTAAAACATGTGCGCTAGTTGATCGTCTGCTTTGTGCATACGAAGCGCTGAACTGACTAGAAGTCAACGCTCCTAGGACCTAGTCATAATTTCGAGCTCCTTTAGTAACTTAGCCACTTTAATCGCCCCTTATCACCCCATTTACCACGCTCTACATCCTGCATCTCGTTGGCCATTGACATGCGCGAGCTCGGCTTCAAGACCATTACATTCATACTCCATGTGTGCAGAAGCCCTCGACAATCTAGTGACGTAAGCTACTAAAGGCGGTGACATGAGATTAACTAATGAGACCTCTACGCTTAAAACCTGGATTCGCCAACTAAGACGTTGCTCAGACTCTGAGAGCCTCGGCTTGAGCTGGTGGAGGATGTGAAGGAGCTCAGCAGGGTCTCAGAGGTCCTGTCAAAGGCTCTTAAGTATCTTCGTCCGCCGCGCGAGGTCTACGTCTCCGTAGAGGAGTCCTTAGGCAAGTACTCAGCTGAAACTCTGTTCTCGAGCATCAAGCTCCCACCTAAGCCTAAGTCTGTCATGGATGGCTACGCGACTCGTGCATGTGATATAGAAGGGGCCTCTCCTCTCTCCCCCGCGTCCCTGAAGCTCCTTGATGGTGTTGTCAGGCCTGGAGTCGACGTTGACACAGTCCTAGAGCCTGGCACAGCCGTCAGGATAGAGACGGGGGCCTTCTTGCCCAAGGGGGCTGACGTCGTGGTACCTCTTGAGGACGCTATCGAAGAGAGAGACAAGCTCCTCGTGTTGAAGAGTTTAGCGAAGTACGAGAATGTGTCACTACCGGGTGAGGAATACGACGAGGGTTTAGTGATAATTCGCCGAGGGTCGAGGGTCACCCCTCAAGCTCTAGCCAGCCTCGTGGTAGAAGGTATCGAGAGGGTCAAGGTCTTTGACCTCAGAGCGAGGATCTTGAACATTGGAGACGAGATCGTAAAGGGCACATACTTCAGGCCGTTCACGCACATCTTCGTGAGCGCGTGGCTGAAGTGGCACGGCATCTCTGTGGACGGGACATCGACAATCAGCGATAATGTTCACGAGATATACGAGTGGCTTCGACAAGATAGCACTTCCTACCTCTCAATTCTCATAGGCGGCACGTCTGTTGGGGGGCATGACTACACGATCAAGGCCATACAGATGGCAAAGCCAGACTACTTCGTGCACGGATTTGCTATTCAACCTGGCAAGACGGCGTGTTTGGCTGTGAAGGACGGTAAGCCCATACTGGCACTAAGCGGACTTCCTGTAGCAACCATGTCTACTTTGGAGTACGTGCTAAAGCCTCTATTGAGGGGCATAGGCCTTGAAATTCCGGAATACCCCAAGACCAGAGCCATTTTGACCCGAAGGGTTACGGTAAAGGCCGGCGTAAAGGGCTTTGTTCGTGTGAGGGTTCAAGAAAGGGAGGGCAAGCTTTATGCTGAGCCGATAATGAGCGGAGGCTCTGGAGCGTTGGCGAGCCTCTTAAAGGGCAACGGCTTCTTAGAAGTGCCAGAGGATGTCGAGGGCTTTGACGAGGGATGTGAGGTCGAAGTAAGCTTATATGGATCGGTGGCCTAGCTTGCCCGAGCGTAAGATATATCGTAGACTAGTCTCCGTGGACGACGTGATACCGATCCTTGACAGCTACAGACCACTGAAGCCGCTGGGAGAGGTCGAGCTCCCCCTAGTAGAGGCAATAGGGAAGGTGCTCAGTCGTAACGTCTACGCCAAGACGAACTATCCACCTTACACTAGGGCCCTCATGGACGGTTACGCCGTGATAAGCGACGACCTCGTGGGGGCGCACGAAGACAGACCCAAGAGATTAAGGCTCGTGGGCTGCTTGTCAGCTGGCAAGTTTAAACCGATGAGCATCGAGAGAGGCGAGTGCGTGGAGGTCTCGACGGGGGCCGCAATTCCACATCCAGCAGACGCCGTGGTGCCTGTTGAGTACACTAGCGTCAAGGAAGACCACGTGGTCTTCTACAAAAGCGTGGCTAGAGGGGAGAACGTCGATCAAATTGGTTCAGACTTCGCTGAAGGGGAGGTGGTGGCCTGGAGAGGAGAAGTCCTTACGCCTTCGCTAGCGTCCTTGTTAGCGGCCTTGGGCGTGGACAAGGTCCACGTGTACAGGCCCGTAAGGGTCGGGATACTGCCTACGGGGGACGAGCTCAGGAGCCCTGGCGAAGAGTTGGAGTACGGTTACTTATACGAGTCCAACTCCTATTTGGTCTACGGCTATGTTAAGATCATGGGGGCTGAGCCCAAGGTCTACGAGAGAGCCCAAGACGATGAGAAGGACTTGGAAGAGAAGCTCTGGAAAGCCATCGAGGAGAACGACCTCGTGGTCACGATAGGGGGGACCTCTGCGGGCCTCGAGGACCTCACGTACAAGGTCTTGTCCAAGCTCGACCCCGGCTTGGTAGTTCACGGGGTCAGGGAGAAGCCCGGTAGGCCCTTCGCCGTTGCGGTCCATCGAGACAAGATAGTGCTGAGCTTGCCAGGCTTCCCCCTCTCATGCCTCCTGACCGTGAACCTCTACCTCCTGCCGATACTGGCCAAGCTCCAAGGCCTGAAGGACTACGAGCACAAGTACGTCGTCGCGAGGTCGTCCACGCCGCTAAGGGGGGAGCCGGGCATAAGGGTCTTCGTCCCCGCCATTTTGGTCGAGCGCGGGGGGCTCACGATGGCCTACCCCTTGCCGAGCCACATCGGGGGCATATCGGCCCTGAGCTTGGTGGACGGATCAATCGGCG
>Ga0080004_1124447_pt1 | contig 10957 bp, 4 predicted proteins | sample WasSprMetagenome_FD_69207 | JGI IMG/M metagenome (GOLD analysis project Ga0080004, IMG submission 69207) | Sulfidic aquatic microbial communities from Washburn Spring, Yellowstone National Park, USA - WS (SPADES assembly) (version 2) | ecosystem: Environmental > Aquatic > Thermal springs > Hot...
AATCCTCCCTTAAATAGATTTTATCAGCTTTTTGAAAATTTCTGATATATTCTTGGACATAATCAAATTTTTCCTATCACACGCTCTTTGCTTTTGTGAGGCGGGATTTGACGAGGTCGGCGACGGCTTGATAAACCTTCAATCGCTCCTCATCCGTGAGCCCCAAGATATCAAAGACGACGCTATCAAGCTCAAAGCGGTCGGGAGAGGCTCTCCTCACTTGCTCAAGGGTCAGCGCCTTTGGATTGACGAATTCATAGGGATGCTCGGTATTTTGACATCCCCTCTCCCTGCAAATCGCAAATCCCAGCTCCTCAAAAATGCTCCTCACTTCCCTCTGCGCCAATCTCTCAAAAGCGGAAATCAACCGAGCTCGCTGGGATGGTGGGATAAGCGATGGATTTAGTATCAAAGTAGGCTCCAATTCGTATACTTGGACTTTCAAGACCGTAAGCGCGCCTGTCATCTCTCGTCCTCGAAGCTCTAACAACAACCTAAAAAGGGGCGAAGTCATCAATAAGGAGAGTAGGTATGCGGGAGTTTTTTTAGAATAAAGGTCAAAAAGGTTACAATCAGCGTAAGCAATTCTATTTACAGGGACAAGATGCCGTTCACCAAGCATATAGGAATAAAGAACATCAGACATTTGACGCTCACCTACATCCCACCACCATTCCCTGCTCCTGCAGGTTGGACGCTCTTGATAGCCTTGCTTCTCACCCCATTGGATGTAATCAAATGCCCTTGGAAAATTTCCCTTCAAATATTCCGAGAGTTTCTTTCTCCCCTTTCCCATTGCCTCTCTCACATCATCTGGAGTCATAAATATCAGGTATCGCAGTTCTTCGGGTCTAATTTGCAAACCTCTTACCTCACGAAGGCTCCTAACAACCGGCTTCAACCAGCCCGCCTCTATCTCGCCTTCCCATCCTGCTCCATTCCTCACCCTCACCAATCTCCTCGGCTCCCTCTCCGATAGCTCCGCCACCTCCTTTACGCTCATCCCCACAGGCTCCAAATAGAAGAACTCATTCGCCCCTGTTGTAAAGCCTCTCTTTACCTCCGCTATCTCCCCCAGCTTGACGAGCTTTCCCGCCCCCTTCTCCAATATCCTGAAGAATATCTCTGGCGCCCTCAGATATCGCCCTCCCCACTTGTTCCCTCCATATCTCCCCTCACCTATCTCGCTCTCCTCCATTCCCTCCACCAACAATGAATAAGCATCCCTCCTTATCGCCCTGTATTCTGGCATCTCCAATATATCAACATTCCCGCGCCTCTTATATTCTTCATCATCCCATATCTCCTCAAATATCACGGGATGAAGAACCTCCTCAAAGGGAACTTGGAATGTTATGAAGCGCACAAACCTCTTTTCCTTCTCATCATCTTTCAGTTCCTTCTCGCTCGGCGGAGCCAAGAGAACTATGACTGTGTTGATATCCGCCTGCTCGAAGCTCCTCTTCGCCCTATTATCAATTATCATCTTCGGATGCCCATATCTGAGAAGGAATTCCTGCAAATCCTTGCCGAACTCAACATCAAGCCAGGAATTTGAGGTGATGAAGCAGAAAGAGCCCTTCTTATTCAATAGGCTGAGGGCGTGGAAATAGAAATAGATATAGAGGTCGCTTTTCCCATCAAGCCTGCGACTATTTCGGAAGAAATCCCGCCAAATCATAGCCACCGATTCCTGCAATTTCTCCTTATATTCCCTCTTCAATCTCTCCCATTCCCGAGCGGGGAAATCCTCCTCCCGCAGAAGAGGAGGAGCTATCTTCTCCTGCCTCACATAGGGTGGATTGCCTATCACGATATCAAATCCGCCCTGTTCCTTGCTGAATATCTCCGGGAAAGCGATGTTCCAAAGGAAAGGCGTCTCCCCTCCTCCCTCAATCTCCCTTATCACCCTATCCACTTCTCTCAATTCCTCCTCCACTTCCCGCAACTCCCTCTGCCAACTTTCCCTTTCCTTGGGATGGCGAGGCTCTCCATAGCCGGGAAGAACGGATTGGGGCGGAGCGGAAAGCTTTAAGTGAAGTATTCTCCAATTACTGGCGAGCTTTTCTCTCTTATGATTCAAAATGCTGCGGAAAATCCTTCTTTCCTCCGCCTTCAATTCTCCTTCCCTTAGCCCTTGCTCCCCCTCGTAGTATCTCTTTTTCTTTTCCTGGAGTTCTCTTAATTTCCCTTTCAATTTTGAGGGTATATCAAGATACTCCCGATAACGGGAGAGATTGATTCCCGCTATTTCCTGAATCAGACTATCGCCCGGGCGAAGCTTGAAGGAGAGGTTGGGGAGGAGCGGCTTGTTAAGCATTTCCTCTTTTTGAAGTTCCGTCTCAACGACGAGCTGAAGCCAGAGCCTTAGCTCGGCGATATGGACAGCCCATTCCATAACATCTACGCCATAGAGCTGGTCGCGAATTATCCTCTTCCTTCGCTCGTAAGGAGTTTCCGCCCTTCCCAAACGCCTATTTGCCCTCTCCTGAAGGTCGTCAAGGACGAGAAGCATTCCCACGAGAAATGAGCCGGAGCCACAGGCGGGGTCGCAGACTTTGACCTCCCTGAGAAGGCGGTCTAAACGACCCCACAATCCCGCTTTTTCCACTTTATTGTCTATATCATCCTTGTCATCTTCCTCGTAGGAGAAGACGAGCTCGTTCAAAAGCTGGCGATGTTTCTCACCCAAGTGATTCGTGAGGTAATCAACGAGGCTCAATCTACACATAAGGTCTATCTCCACCCTGGGAGTATAGAAGATTCCAGCCGTTCCCCTCCTATCTATCTCCCTCTCCTCCTCACCCCTTTCCTTGATATTCACGAGGCTCTCATATACCCTCCCTATCACCTCGGGGTCAACCGCGACTTCCTCATCAAAGCGTCCGCTCTCCACGATGGTGAAATTGTAGCGCTCAAAGAAGCCCGGAGTATTACCATCTTCGGTTTGCTCAAAGAGGTGAAGGAAGAATTTATCGGGAATTGTTGTCTGGAGCTGTTTATCTATTTCGTTTTCCGAATAGAGACCGCCATTGAGATAGGGGGCTTCGGAGAAGGATTTATTTATCCAATTTGGAAACCATTTGGGGAATTGGTATCTCGCCTGCGCCGGCTTATTGAAGGCGTAGAAGAAGAGATAGGAGAGCCATTTTGAGTAGAAGGTATTGGGCGGTTGATTGGATTGCTTGTAGGCGTTCCAGAATTGGCGAATGAAATCCTTTGCGGGCTCGCCGTTCTCTCCTATCAGCCACCCTTTCTTTTGGATGAAATAGATGAACATAATGCGATTGAGGAGCTGATGGGAGAAGGAATGCGCCCAGATGGAATCGCCCTGTTCTCTTTGGAGGTGGGAGAAGAGGTCTGCAAAGATTTGTTTATAATCCTCGTAGAACTGCTTGGTCACCCTTTGAACGCTGAAGGCGTTCTTATGTTTCTCCCATATTCTATCGGGGTCAAGGACGCCATCGGGGCGAATCCCGTTGAGGATTTGCAAATCGGTGTGGTAGGGGGATTTGGGATTTAGAGAGAGGGTGCGGAGGTGGAGGCGAATTTTATCTTCTCCCTCACGCGTTCTTAGGGAAATGAAGTCTGGTGAGACGAAGGCGAGCTCGGGATAGGGAGTTTTGGGAGTGGAGAAGACGAAAAGGGCATAAAGGTTTGGATATCTTCTATAGAGGGGCTCGAGGATTCTGCGGATATCCGTTCTTCTTATCCTATCTTGGTTGAGTTCAATGTGGTAGATGCGGAAGGATTTGTTGATGTCGGAGATGAGGTAGGCGGAATGGATGAGTTTTCGGGCGCTCTCTGTGAGTTCGGGGATTTCCGGGGCGGAGACAAGGGATTTAGTGGTGGGATAACCGAGCGAGGAGAAGAATTCATAGGCGGAAGGAATGTTTTCGTATTTTTCCAGGTTTTGCTTTATGTATTCAAGACTCATCGCCAATCGCATTTTATTTTAACATAAAAGGGCGAGATTTCGCAAGACGGACGGATGAAAGAGATTGCCACGCCTCCCTTACGGGAGGCTCGCAATGACAGTCCTTTGGGGTCCGCCCTTTCTGTCATTGCGAGCCTGACCGCTTTAGCGGTCAGGCGTGGCAATCTATATTTTTAAATGAATGGTTTTGCAATACTTCTTTTTTGAAAGACGAGATTGCCACGCCCGCCTTCGGCGGGCTCGCAATGACAAAGAAGTTGCCTTCCTTAAAAATTGAGATTGCCACGGCTTTCCTCACAGAAAGCCTCGCAATGACATCCCCTCCCTTGTCATTGCGAGGAGCGAAGCGACGAAGCAATCTCGTATTGAGATTGCCACGCCTACCTTACGGGAGGCTCGCAATGACAAAAACACGCCTTTTTAAAAAAGGGATTGCCACGGCTTTCCCTTCGGGAAGCCTCGCAATGACATCCCCTCCGTTGTCATTGCGAGGAGCGATAGCGACGAAGCAATCTCGTATTGAGATTGCCACGCCCGCCTTCGGCGGGCTCGCAATGAACAAGGATATCCTGCCCTCAAAAAGGAAAAATCATTGCAATAATACCCAGCCGATGACCTCTAAATCCTCCTTCTCTATCTCCTTCTCTTCTTCCCTTTCCTCCTTAGTCTTCACTTGGGGATAGCGTTTGCTTAAATCCTTTAATTCCCTCATAAATTCCTGCTCGCTCTTCCTCGCCCTCTCCTTCCAAATCCTTCGCAGGTCCCTCAAGGCGAGCTCATTCAATGGCTGGGAGAAATAATTCAAAAGCTCGTTTCTCAAAGACGAAGGCGGAAGGGTTCTGAGCCAGCTCACGAGCTTGTTTTGGGGTGCCTTCAGCGGGGACTTGCGATAAGCGGACTGGCGGATGATTTCCATCAGCCTCTCCCTCAATTCCTCTATCTTCACCCGAGGGTCGAAATCGGAGGGAATGGGAAGGGCAGGCTCGTCGGGCTTAGAGCGAATCATCTCTATCGCTTCCAGCCTATCCCCTCTCAGCCCTATCAATCTCCCATTCTCGTCCTCAAATAGCCAGTAATGCTTATCGGTCTTCAAATTCTTCAGGGAAAGGAAAAATCCCTTCCTCACCCCTTTCTTGCTCGTCCCCACTCCGTTCGGTATTCGGCTCAGTTTCCTCTCCCCTATGCTTTTGAGGAAATTCAAAAGGTCTTCCATAAGGAATTCCCCTATATTCAGCTCGCTCTCGGATTCCAGCTCATCAATAACGCTCTCATCTCTCTGCTCAATCCTTCTCAGCGTATTGAAATCCATAGGATTGGGCATTTCCCCAAGTATGGGAGCATCCAAGCCCACGGCGCGATTTATCGCCTCCAGCTTCTCATAAAGCCTTTGGAGAAGATGGAGGAGGCTTTCAAGCTCGTCTTCGGGAAAGAAATTGTAGATGTGGATTAAATCGTGGGGCGAACCGATGCGGTCCAACCTCCCCGCCCTTTGAACCATCCTAACGGGATTCCAGTGGAGGTCATAGTTGATGAGGACGCAAGCGTCCTGTAGATTCTGCCCCTCGCTTAGGACATCCGTGCTTATGAGGAGGTGTATTTCCCTATCCGGGGTTATCTTCTCCTTAAATTGGTTTGCCTCGGGCGCGAATCTGCGGATGCGGTCCAATCTCTCCTCTGGCTTCACCTCACTGTCTATTATTGAAACCTGTTCGGCGGTAAGCCCCATCTCCCGCATAAAATCCTCATCGTTTCTCAACCGATTATAGATATAGCGAGCGGTATCCTTGAAATAGGAGAAGATTATCGTCTTCTTTCCCTTCATCTCGTTCAATAAGAGATCTCTCAGGGTCTCCAGTTTATCGTCCCTTTCCGCCCGCAGTTTCTCCAATTCCCCAATGAGCTCATTGAGGCTTTGGATATCCGCCTCAACAGCTTCCTCCAAGGCTTGGATATCGTATTCCTCCTTGGGAAGAATTGGCAGGCTATCCAATATTTCTCTGATATCCCTTCCATTTTCGCTCTCATCATCGGTTGAGAGTTCCTGAAGCCATTTGCGATAGGATTTGCTATCCAAAAGCCTTCCCTCCCGGAGAGCTTGAAGGAAAGCCTTTTGAAAATCCCTTTGATAAATCAGGGAATTGCGCATCGCCTCAACGGATGATTCCAATCTTTTGAGATATAGGATGCGCATAATGTTAACGAGAGCCCTCTGCCTACCATAGGTCTTCGCGAACTCCTCAGCCTTTCTCTCGTCCCAGCCGAGCTCCGTTAACCGCTCCTTCAAAGATTGCCAATAGCGAGAATCCTCCCCTTCTCTCCACCTCTTCATCGCTTCAATGAAATCCTTGCGGAAATAATCGGGTTGATAAGGGGCAAAGAAGAGAGTCTCTATGGCATAAGCGAGCCTATCATAAAGGGGTTTACCGTAAATCGCGGAGAGGCTGTAATGGACGGAGTGAAGCTCCCTTTCGGGGAAATGGATAGGCTTTCCATCTATTTTTGCGCGGGGATAATTTGAGCGAATAAACTGCCTGCTTCTTCGCACAGCTATCGCCTCAAGCACTTCATAGAGGGTGTCTTTATCCGCATCCGCCCTGCAGAAATAGGAGAAGAGGTTCCTTATCCCCACAGATTTGAAGAAATCCTCAAAATCCTTTGTGATAAAGCGAATCTGGTTGTAGAGGTCAAAGACGCTGTTGTTGATGGGAGTTGCGGTGAGGAGGATTATCTTCTTATCGTTGTCGCCGTTAGTTATAAGCCGGAAAAGATTTTTCCAGCGATTGGTTTGGGAATTGCGGAAATTGTGGCTTTCATCCACGACTATAATCTTGAATCTCTGCGCATATTCCTCAAAGGGGAAATCCGCTTGGCTTACCTTCTCCATAGAGACGAGCTCGTGGGGGATAGCATATCCCTGGAGAAGGGGACGCCAGAGGCTATCTATGAGGGAAGCGGGACAGATAATCAGGGCTGTTTGACGCTCATGGTAAGCGTAATCATCAAGGAGGCGAAGGACGAGATAGGTTTTGCCGAGCCCAACGGAATCAGCAATCAAGACTCCTCCATAATTCTCCAAAATCTCCTTGGCAGCAAGATAGCCCTGATGCTGAAAATCCGTAAGGGCGATGGGCGAGGGCTTGCCATCCTCTTCTGATGGGCTCGTTCCAAAGCGGTCTTTCCAAGCTTCGTAGAGAATCTTTATGTAAATCTCGTAAGGGGTGTAAGGGTGTGTGAAATCGCTCAGAATGGAAAGGAACTCGGATTTATAATCAACGCTTTCCTCCCAGAGGGCTTCAAACCATCTCTTGAGCTCGTTCACAGCGCTCTCCTGCTTCAGGACGGCGTTCAGCTCTAAATTTGTTTTTAATCCCGCCCCAGTGAAGTTTGAAGAACCAACTATTCCAACGCTTCCGAGGAAGGGAACTCCCTCAAGGAGATAAGCCTTTCCGTGAAGGAAGGATTTATCGTAGAGGCGAATTTGGACGAGGTCATCTTTTAAGAAATCAAGCCAATCCTGGATTTCCGAGAGGGAGAGAGATAGGGATTGGGAAATGGCAGTCTCAAGGTCCTCCCGAAATCCGCCCAAAACGAACTCCTGCTCCTGTTCCTTACCCAATAAAAGGCGGAGGGACGATAGATTGAGGACGGTTTCCTCAAGGGAGCGTAAGGCATCAAGGTTGAAGAAAGCCGTGGCGATGGATAATTTGGGCTGATTGCTTTCCCAGAGCAGGGTCTTGAGGACATCCGCGAGATTCTTGCCAGTTACCTTGCGATTATCAATCAAATCGGGAAGGGAAAAGGGAGGTTGTTCCTCTTTCATTTACCTTTCACCAAGATAAATTTTGACGAATTGAAAGAAATTTTCAAGAGATTGTAATAAAAAGGGGGGGCGTCCGAAGGACGCCCCCTATTTTTTGTCTTGTTTTATCTCGGCAACAGCTTCACGCTCTTCAGATTCATCACCGCCCCACCAGGCTTCGTCAATGGTCGCACCGCCAATGTGTACTTCCCAGCCTTCAAACTCACCTTCCCTAAGCTCTTATCCACGAAATCCGTCCAAGAACCAGTCTCATCTACCACTCCCTTCAAGCTCTGCCCATCTATCTCCACCGCGAACTCGCTCCCTCCCGTCCCCTTATCACAAGCATAGGTTATCACTACCTCGAAATCTCCGCCCTTCTCCACAACGAATTCCCAGGAAACCCAATCGTTCACATCAGTCCAATATCCTATGTTATCGCGTCCATCACCGGATTCATAGCGAGCGGTCTGCCCATGCACCTTGGCGAGCTTAGCGGGAAGCTCAACCTCGCCGTTCTCGGATTGGCGAACCGTAAACTCAACCTCCGGCTTACCCGCAAGCTCCAAAACCACTATCGTATCATAGGGGTCGGGCACTATGGGAGGGAAATCCAAAACAAGCTCCAAATCCTTCTGTTTGAACTCAATAGGCGTCTTGTCCTTCATCAGATAAGCCTTGTTGACCTTCGTCTTCAAACCCCAAATCTTGACGGGAGCTGTGGGATATTCAAAGAAGTGGAGGAAGAGCTTGTTCCCCTTAACAGTGCATCCGTTGAGGGGTGGATTGTGCACTGGGAAGGGTGAACCATCCGTGCCGTAGATTGCATCTCCATATTGCTTCAGCCAGGCGCCCATCTGCTTCAATCTCACAACGAACTCGGGCTGAATCTCTCCCGTGGGCATAGGACCGACATTGAGGAGGAAATTCCCTCCCTTGCTCGCTATATCAACTAAGGTCTGTATCAATTGTCGCACGGATTTATGGGCATGGTCATATGCATTGTAGCCCCAGCTGTTGTTTATCGTCATACAGGTTTCCCAGAGACGCTCGCCCATCCCCGCTCCAGGAACGAACTGCTCGGGAGTGGAGAAGTCCGCAGGCAATCCCGTGCGGTCGTTGATGACCGCATTGGGAAGGATGCTCCATATCATCTTCAAGAGCTCCTCAGCCCTCCAATCTTGGGGAGGATGTTCCCAACCGCCATCAAACCATATCCCGTCCGGCTTGTATTTCTCGCAGAGCTCCCTTATTTGCCCGAACATATATTCAAGATACTTGTTGAAATCTCGCTGGTGTCCTGGTGGGTCCTCAACCCAAGCGGGTCTGGGAACATAGTGGGGATGATGCCAGTCAAGAAGGGAGTAGTAGAACATTATTTTCATCCCCTGCTTCCTGCAAGCCTTGACGAGGTCGCCGATGAAATCCCTCTTCGCGGGAGTGCTCATACAGTCGTAATCCGTGAGGGCGCTATCAAACATACAGAAACCGTCGTGATGCTTGGATGTGATGACGATATACTTCATTCCCGCCTCTTTCGCCAGCTTGACCCATTCGTCGGGATTGTATTTCGTGGGATTGAATTGGGGATAGAGTTTCTCATACTCGGGAATGGGTATGCGTTCATTGTACATAACCCATTCGCCTCTTCCAAGAACGGAGTAAACTCCCCAGTGGATAAACATCCCGAACCTTGCTTCCTTCCACCAGGCGAGGCGCTGGGCTGGTGGAATTGGGGAAGAGATAGCTGAGGCGAGCAAAAGAGCGAACATCATAAGAACACCTCCTTTTATGTATTTTCTATCATTTTAAACAGGATAAAGAAACACGCAAGAGAAATAAAGAAAGGGGGGCGGGAGCGTATGCTCCCGCCCCCCTTTTAAAAATTTGTCTTACTTTTCGTTTAACGGACTATATCTTGACCGCAGATTCTAAGTTTCCCACCGTATGTAAGGGATACTATTTGATCCGCTCTATACCATTTTGCATGCCCATCAGCAAAAACGAGATTGGAGCCACCTGTATGCCTTGCTATTTTCTCCATCGCTTTATTTAAATCAAACACATTAGGTGGGCATCCGCATTGCACGCCTGCATCTGTTGATACATCTGGGGAGTTACCTCCATTGGCAAAAGCTACCCTCACAACTATATGATGGGTAGCATCGGAAGCCCAAGCACCCCAAGAAGTAGCCCAAGCGTCCCCTATAACAACGGTTTCTGCTGGCGCGGTTTGACGAGCCAACTTAGAAGTACCCAAGCAACTAGTATTCCCTCTATTTAAAGGATTAAAACCATCCGCCATTATGTGTTCGTTGTAGCCATAGTTGCAAATTATGTTCTGCCTACCGAAGATTCCAGGATAGCAGCCAGCATACCACTCCCATTTCCACGAAGCTGATGGACAGGCAAAGACCTCAATGTTTTTCACATATGGAGCTAGCGCCTCCGTCCAGATTGGTGCTCCCCAATACTGGGGGAAACCCCAACAGGGCATCACCCATACGGGAAGTGCCTCATCCCAATCCTGGGCGTACATTGCTAAAGCCATCCCTATTTGTTTTGTATTTGAGAGGCAAGCAGCTTTTCGCGCTTGCTCTCGTGCCCGTGAGAAAACCGGAAACAAGATTGCCGCCAAGATAGCTATAATAGCTATGACCACCAGCAATTCAATCAAAGTGAAACCGCTCTTTTTACTTTTCATTAACATTTTTGAAATCACCTCCTTTAATTTTTTTCCCCCAATCTTTATTTTCCGGGCTTACCGGCGAGGGAGAAACGGGGGCGAAAGCTCCTCCCTCCTTTCAAAATACTCGCTTGGCACCACCTTCTTTCATCTATTCTCATAAAAGAAGGAGCTCCAAGCCTTTCCGAGACCTGGAGCTCCTTTAAATCCTTTGGAGAAAGGGCAAAGATATCAGAGAGAGAGAGAGAATTCTCTCCTCTTTTAAGAGGCGCGCTCTTCTTCTATCATATAGAATACGCATAAGCATCTTTATTTTGTTAAAAATTATGGTAAGTTAACCTTTATTAATTTATTTTAACACTAAAAAATTTTTTCGGCAAATTCCTGTATAATTCCATAACATTTGAGACTCCATAGGGGATTTCCCATATTGCTTGACTATAAACTCTAATGGAGAATCTCTATTAAGACCGGTATGCGGTCTTGAGGCATTATACCATAGGAGGAATAACATCATTTGCTTATTAAACTCATC
>Ga0080004_1136424_pt1 | contig 10954 bp, 8 predicted proteins | sample WasSprMetagenome_FD_69207 | JGI IMG/M metagenome (GOLD analysis project Ga0080004, IMG submission 69207) | Sulfidic aquatic microbial communities from Washburn Spring, Yellowstone National Park, USA - WS (SPADES assembly) (version 2) | ecosystem: Environmental > Aquatic > Thermal springs > Hot...
AGATTAAGACTAAAGGTAAGGTTACAGCAGGTGGGTATGTTGAATTTTAATACCAGCCTTACAATTTTATTTTAGCCTCTTCTTGCCTAAAACTGTCGCTTTATCGTCAATATTGCGACATATGTAGGAGGATATCTTATAAGAGGTTATGTCCTGCCCAAGAGGTGTTTCCATAGAAGTAAAATTCAAGCTTTTTCTCGCATTCCTCTGGAATCAGCTCTTCGGGGATAGCACCATCAAGGTATAAAATGCATAAAAACAGAAGATTCCTTGAAATAAAATTTTGGGGAGCTCTTTTATCTGAAAGCATCTTAAGGGCCTCGCATAAATGCTCTGCTGCATTCTTTTTATCCTTCTTCTTTAAAAGGATGCAAGCGATCTCAAAGTGACTTTTGGATATCAAACCCCAGAGCCATGGCCTATCAGAGAGGGGTTCTAGTACTTCAAGGGCCTCTTTATATTTGTCCATTGCTTCATCAAGCCTTCTCCTCTTAGATAGGGTATCTCCGAGGTTGTTCAGCGCTGCCGCAAGATCTGGGAGATATCTTTTGTCTATGCTAACAAGCTCTTTGTATATCTTGATAGCTTCGGTAAGTTTGCCTATTTATTTTTTGTCTTAATTATCGTATTTTAACGATTATGGCTTATACTAAGGTTGAAAACAAAATACTAGATAAAATCCTGACCTCAAACTTCACTAAAAGACAGCTAAAGATTCTGCTTTTCATAATTCGCTTCTCCCATGGGCTGGGAAGAAAGTATGATGTTTAAAAAAAGAAGGACTTCTATTTTGCAGTTACGCGCAGCGCGCAGCTTTTGGATGCCCTGAACCTTTACTCAGTAAAAAATAACTATCAAAAGTTTCAATAAAATAAGGCTATACCCAATAAATTTATTGGGTTATGGTGATCGAGTGATGCCTAAGAAATTTCATGTTATCCGGCTTTTACATACCTGCATTTTCCCATCAGGATCTTTGAGAGCATAATTTCATCTATCTCGGCACAACAGGAGTTTATAACCCTAAAACCATAAGAAAAGAGTTATGTTTTTAGAGGCTTTCCTTTAATACTTGAAGGTATAAAGTCTCAGACAAATACTAGAAGCTTCCGACCTTAGTCATGAAGTAGCTTGTATAGGATCCAGCATCCTGCTAGAGATAGAGATTGAATCTTAATTCAGAAAAACTACATGCCTTAACTATCTAATTAATGATGGACTTTTTTAATGCTTGAAAATTTCTCTAAAAAGAACAAGATTTCACCATTTTTCTACAATCCTCAGAAATAAACTCTTCAGAAATCCGATCAAGAAGTTCCTTACAGAATGGCAGAAGTCTATTTAAAATAGAGGTTGTAGGAACTCTTTCATCAATGAGCATTCTAAGAGCCTTGCATAAATGCTCTGCTGCACCTCTTTTATTCTCCCTTTCAAGAAGGATTGCGGCAATCCAAACTTCAGAAAGGATTGCTCCTCTCTTTAAAAAGGATTGCGAATCTCTTTCGGATAAGTCTCTTTCAGATAAGAGACCCCAGAGCCAAGGCCTATTCGATAGAAGTTCAAGTATCTCTAGTATTTCTTTGAAGTCATCCATAAAGTTATCAGGCTCTCCTCTCCATGAAAGGAGAGCTTGAGAGACTCCCCCTAGCTTGATCAGAACTCCTGCTAGAAGCAAGGAGTAGCTCTCATCTATCGAGGATAAATATCTGCAGATTTTCTCTGCCTCTTTTAACTTCCTTATAGCATCATTTGATATTCCTTTGCCATAAAGAGCTACTCCTAGGTAGTACAAAACTTCTACTAAGTATAAAAGGAAATTCTTATCTATCGAGGATAAGTGTCTATATATGCTCTCCGCTTCTTCGAGCTTCTCTATTGCAACGGAGAGGTTTATGTGAGTTTTTCTACGCCCAAAATACTTCCTTAAAAATGCTTCCTTAAAAAGAGCTATCCCTAGGTCACGTAAAACTTCTGCTAGAAATGGAAGGTAAAGCTCTCCTAGAAGCGGGTGGTAATTCTTATCTATTGAATAGAAGTGTCTATATATGCTCTCCGCTTCTTCGAGCTTCTCTATTGCAACATCGGATAGATAATCTCCATGAATTCTCTTCTCTAAAAGGGCTCTTCCCAGCTTAGTCAGAACCCTTGCTAGAAGCAAGGAGTAGCTCTCATCTATCGAGGATAAATATCTGCAGATTTTCTCTGCCTCCCTGTAATTATCTATGGCGTGAATGAGTATTCCCTCACAATAAAGGTCATTTCCTAGGCTATACAGAGTCTCTGCTGTTGCATGTAGAATCAGAACTCTTCTGTCTTTCCATTCATCCTTTTTCTCTATCTCTAAAACATTTTCCGTGAGATCCGGAAAGTTTTCGAGAGCTCTTTTAACAAGCTTAGCAGCATCGTCTGGTCTCATCTCATTTATACTGTTAAGTGATTTGCTGCATGCTTCTCTGACAAATTTCTCGACATCATAAGCCTCTACTCTTCTTATCGCATCTATATCCTTGATTATTGAAGCAGCCTCCTCTGGAACGTCTTTTCCTGTCATCAAGTCCCTGTCTATCTCATGTATTATCCCGAAGGATCCGTCAAACTTCGCAAGAAGTCTTTCATATATTCCATCCCTTTTATCCCTTTCATCTCTTTCATCCCTCTCATCCCTCCTGAGGCCAGGTATTTTAGTTTTCAACATCTCCTTTAGTATATCGAGCTGGGTAAAGTGAAGCCGTCCTGTCCTAGTTTTGGCAACACAGTAGAGCAATGCAATTGCGAGATCATCTCCACAGTCTCTTATTGCCTCAGCTCTATAAACATAGGCGTTCTCAGGAAATTTTAAGGCATCTTCCCTACTAATTTTCCTCCCTTTGTAATTATCAGCTATATACCGCAAGTACACCGGTATGGGATCCTTTTTCATCACCTCATCAACAGCCTCCTCCGTATACTTCACATTATTTGCTTTGAGCATAGAGATGAACATCTCCCTCAGCTTTGGCCTCTGATCCTCAGGCTCTATCTTTATCTTATGCCATCCTCTGGGATTCTTCCACTCGGATTCCCTAGCAGATGCTATAACTGGGGTTGTGCAGATCTCAAGCTTTTCTAAAGTTTTCTCCTTGGCCCCTATGTTGTCCACAACTAGCACGCCTTCCCCCCTTATTCCCGATGTCCTGAGCTTTATTCCCTCGCTCATCAGGCGTAAGCAGGCCAGATACAGAGCGGTTGTCTTCCCAATTCCTGGATCGCCTACTATACATACCTTCTCCCTTTCCTTGATGTATTCAACTGCTTTTTCTATCTTTTTCTTTAGCCTGTCGCTTACAACAGGTTCTCTCACCTTTACCCATTCCATATTCAGCTTTTTTATGAGATCATCCTCATTTCCCACATACTCTGGCTTGATGTATTCAACTGCTTCCTTTATCTCCACAAGCTCTTTCTCTATTCTATCAACCCTATTCTCGAGATTTTCCAGCCTCCCCTTGATATCTGGAAGCTCCTTCTTAAGTTCGTTGACTGCCTGATATATCGCTTCAAGATATCCTGATTTCTCCCTCCCCAGCTCCTCTAGAAGCTTCTCATCTATAAGCTCACTTACCAGTTTAGCTAGGCTCTCCCTCACATCCTCATCCTTTTTTGCCATCTCGAATATCTCTCTCACATCCTCCTCGCTGTATTTCCTTGCACCAAGCTTCCTTTTTATCCTCTCCGCTAGCTCCTCCCCCAGAACATCCTCTAGAAAGGACAGGAGCCCCGAAGCTCCAAGGGCTTCAGAAACCGCAATGTATGGGGAGGCAAGCAAAAACGCTGCTGAAAGGGTTCCTTTGACAATTGCCTTGCTTATAAGGTCCTTCAGCTTGTTCCTCACTTTCCCCTTTGCCTGCTCATCCACACCAAGCCTGACAGGTGATAAAATATAACCCTACCTTTTTTAAAGAATAGAATATTCTTCTGATACCAGAGATTTCTGGGGGCTGAGGAAGCTGCATAAAAGGAACCCAATAAATTTATTGGGTCCTCCTCTCAGCAATTTATAGTATAATCAAAGTTTATATTATAATTTTAAATTTCTTGAAACATATTGTTCCCAAAAGATTCTCACATCTTTATAACCCTTAACATTATCAGAAGAAAGCTTTTTTATTAGCATCGAGCTTTATTTTGTATGAGCGCTGCTAGGAAGATACTTCTTGCGCTCGTGATTGTGGTAATCCTGTTTCTTCTGTTGCTGATAGCAGGAGCCCTGACATACAAGCCAGCATTTGAGATCAAAGGCATTGGAATAGTTGATCACGATGGGTATCCATGCTTTAAGATCCCGTTCAAGACCAGCAACTATCCGGTAACTTTCCGCCTTCTCACAAAGGATGGAGAGCTCATAGATACCTATGTGGCGGATAAGCCCGAGGAAGTAGTTTATCTCCACCTAACTCCATTTAAACCCTTCACCAACGTAATAGGACCAAAAAGCTATGTGATAAAGGCTTTTTATGGGGATAAAGAGGTATACAGCAGTAGCTTTGATGTAAAGGGAGCAAAGGCTGACCTAAAGATAAAGGATGTCAGTTTTAATACATCCATCTTTTCACTAGATCTGAGAAAGCTCACTCTAGAGGTGAGAAATGAGGGGGACGTTCCCCTGTATCTGACACTAATTCCGATAAACATCGAGCTTTATTTGGACGGTTTACATGAAGCATTTGCCCCTTATCCATCAAGTTTGGCAATAGAGCCAGGAAACACCTCCAGTCTCAGCTTGGAGCCCGTTGCCTTAGCAATAGATCCGAATTATCTTGATAAAGAGCACAGGGTGGATGTTGTGATACCTAACGTAACGAGAACATCCTACATTATAGAGCCCCTAAAACCAGAGCTGAGGATAGAAAAGGTGGGATTGAGTCCCTTCCTCGATAAATGGTCTCTGAACAACATCACTCTGATAATCTCGAACAGAGGAAAGTATCCGATAAACATCAGATGGCTTAAGATCTATGTGAATGAGGAGCTTAATGCTTTGTGGACTCCTTCTATCGAGGTAATAGGACCGGGGGAGGAAAAGAAAGTGATATTAAGCCTTGCTGCAATTACATCAAGGCCCTTCACGTTAAAAGTAAAGCTTGGAGCAACTGAGGTTTCCTACTCTGGCTGATCTTCTAAAAATCCTTCTTCTATCGATTCAGCAGATAACTATAAGTCTCTTTCAGCTATTGTAAACACAGCATTCAACCTGCTCTCATCCTATGTTGGGATAAAAGAAACTTTCCCAGTTCCTTCTTTCTGACAAGCTCCCTCAGCAGGGCCATAACTGGATCCTCCAGCTTCCCCACTCTTCCAGGCTTCTCTTTCATCTCCTCCTCGATGGATTGAATTAGCTCATCTACAATCTCCTCTAACGTAAGTACTTTTATCCCTTCATTTTCCAGCATGCATACAGCTTCCCTTGGATAAGGATCCTCCAAAACAACTGTCCTAACTATCCTTGATTGCTTAACGCTTTTGGCAAATGTAGATCGATTTTTTATGTAGTCCTCTGCCTTTTCAAACCAGTTCAGGATCTTTGAGACACTTTCCTCCGCCTTCCTCTCTCCTAAAAATGCCTTACACTGAACTATGTGAAGTTCCTCCCCGTTGAAAGCTAGAACATCTATATCGCTCCAGCCACCGACCTTCTTTCCTGTCTCCTCACGAAGGAGGTAAAAGAGGTGATCTATCTCAACAAAGAACCCCTTTCTCCAGTAATACCTAGCAACAAGCTCCTCAATCTATGAGCCCAATGCATCACCATGTTTTTGATTTACTTTCTTTCTATTTTTATAAAATTTTCCTGAATCCTGATTCTAAAATACCAGAACAAAAGGGCCACCACCATGAGATTCCATTATATGACATTACGGTTAGTGATTACTTGAATTGTTCAAGTTTTCTGCCTTAGGCTTCTCCTCCTCACCAACCAACTCCTTCATCAATCTTTCCAGCCTTCTTTTCAGCTCCTCTTGCTCTTCTTCTCTTGTTATTAAGAAATCATAAAATTGTTTTGGTGTAACTATCTCTATTTTTTGACCTTCATCCTGATATCTATCCAGTAATCTAGCTCGATTTATGCCCTCAAGAAAATGGCGATCCGCTGTCACCAGAAACACTTTTTCATGCCTTGAGGCTGCAGCAAGGGCTATTTTAAGAATCTCTTTGTCCTCCTCCTCTGCCAAGCCGACATCATCGACATTGTAATGTTGAACTCGAGTTTTCTCCAAAATATGGAACTTAATGCCCTCAAGTTTTCTTAATTTAGTACCTTTCACAAGCATCGGTAAAATTCTGTGAAGACTTGCTTGAAAGGGAGGAAGCGGATGATGGTGTTCCAATTCCGGTTTAACTTTTGTGTTGTAGACTCTAATTAGATGTGATGAAAGGTAGATAACGCAGTTGAGCTTGTGGAGCATAAATCCAAGCTTTTTTATCGCCTCCTTCATCTCCTCCGATTTCTCACCACAGGGTATCAATGAGCTGCAATCTAGCACCAGACCGAACAATTAAATCGCCTTAAAAGAGGTGGGTTATCAGCTCTTCTATGTCCGGTAGGCTCTCTATCGTTCCATCTTCATATACTTTGATCTCAGAAACCTTAGTCCATGGATCGCGTTTGAAATAACACACTTTAATCTCCTCTGGCCTCAGAACTTTCTCCGTTATGAGCTTTCCCATTGTGATAGGAGGTATATCGGAGTGAGTTGTCATTATAAGCGTGAGCCTCCTATCAAGCACTCTTTTCACTATGCGCTCAGTGAATTCCCTCACCATTAATGGGTTCTTGTGGATTTCAGGCTCCTCTATCACGACCAAGCTGTTTTCAGGGATCCTTTGCAGCATTGAGTCGGATATGCTGAAGTCGAGCAATCCATCAGGGGCTAGTTCCACAGGAAGTTGCAACTTGATATATGGATCTTGAATAGTGAGTTCTATTAGAGAAAGGAGCGGGTGAATTGTCACCATGTAAGAACCCATATCCCTCAGCCCTCCCTCCGCGGACTCGGGCCGAAGTCCTGTCAGAGCCCTTATATAATCGAGGGTAAATAAACCAAATGGGGGTAAAATGGGAAGAGTCTTGAGCAATTCAAGCATGCCTCCGGCAAAACTCCCGATGAAAGCGGCCTCTGGCCTACCTTTCAGCTCACCTATTATTTTTGGCAATAACATCATAAGTTGAATATAATTAACTCTTTTAGAAGGAAGCAGGAACTCATCCGTCCAAGGGGAGCTTGAGGGCCTATTTACCTCAAATTTCTGCTCCTTTAGCTCCACAGAAAACTCTGAGCTGTTTATTTTGATGGATACAGGAAATTGAGGCTTATTTTCCACCAATCTGGCGATTTTATCAAAGCCGCATCCATATAATTGGGTTGCCAGATACTGGGGATCGTAAGCTCTGGATTTAGAGGCGAAGTAAATAGCATAAGCTAAGCTCGATTTACCGGTCGAATTTGGGCCTATAAACACGTTTATCCTCGACAGTTCCAATTCCAGATCCTCAATACAACGCCAATTTACCACTCTTATCATCTAATCCCCATAATTATCCAAGCCATCACTTAAATAATTTTGTGAAACTGCTCCATAAATCCTTAACTGTTTCTTTTTTATATCAATTATTTGTATCTTAGGATCTGTCGCTCGTCTGGAAATATAATTTACATCATCAAGAAAAAGCTAAAATAGGGAAATTCTAATAATCCAGATTAATTCTTGGATTATCGTTTAGCCTCTCTGAAGAGAATGATGCCATCCAAGCTTTTATCCCATCTGTCATTTAAAGAACCCATTCAGATTCCTGACATACATAAGATAGTTATAAAGGAGGCCTCCTGACATCTTCTCTATGGATTCAGCGTTCCCGACAACTATCAGCTTCCTCCTAGCTCTTGTAAACGCAACATTCAGCCTGTTCTCATCGGAAACAAAGTCCATGTTTCCCGTGCTTGTAATGCTGAATATTATGACATCCTTCTCCCTTCCCTGAAATGAGTCAACTGTGTTGACCTCAAGCTTCTCATCCTTTAGCTCCTCAGCTATCCTGTTTCTCTGAGCTTTGTAAGGCGTTATTATCCCCATCCTCTCGCTCCTTATCCCAAGTCTTTTCAATGTCCTGGCTATGCGGACAACTGCCTCTACCTCAGCCCTGTTTGCCCTAGATCTCCCCTCGACAAAATCCTCTCCCCTGACATCCAGGAAGACAACTGGAATATCTGGGTTGAGGAACTCCATCTCCCTAGGATAATTCCTTATCTCAAGCTTTATCCCGTCGCACTCCTTGACAGGACTTATCATCCCGTTGTACACATATCTGCATGAGAAGTTTATTATCCTGCTGTTGCTCCTGTAGTGCTTTCTGAGCCACACTTCCCCTTTTCCGTAAAATTCCCTCATCAAGCAGAATGCACTCAGCTTCTCAACAAGCCTCTTATCCCTGATGGACTTGAAAACAGGTAGGAGCTGCTTGTGATCCCCCACAAGAACCCATTTCCTCGCTTTTATCATCCCAAGAAGGGCTAGTGTTATTGATGCTTGGCTGCACTCATCTATGAGGACTGTGTCGAACCTCTCCAGATGAAGAGGGGGCATATTCGATTTTATCAGAGTTGATCCCATTATCCCAGCTTTCTCCACAAGCTTTTTGCTCTCATCGACAAGCATCTTGTTTCTCTCCTTGTATAGATCTCTGATTCTCTTTATCTTCCCCTTTATAGTCCCCTTTAACTCATTGTACTTCTCCCTTGAGACCCTCTTCCATTCCTCAGCTAAACCATGAAGCCCCTTTATCTCCTTTTTCAGCTTGGATATCTGGCTCTCTATCTGCTCAAGCCTAGATCCAAGGGCTGTTCTAGCCTTGTAGCTGAGAAGATAAGGCCTTATCCCTTTTAGAACCCTCTCAGGCCTCCCGACCCTGAGGGAAATCTCCACTGGAAGGGCCTCTAGTGCATTGTCAACTGCCCTGTTTGTGTGGGATGTTATTAGAACTCTCTCTCCCCTCTTCCTCAGCTCAAGAGCTGCCTTTGCTATGACCCTAGTCTTTCCAGTTCCTGGAGGGCCGACAACAATTAAAAGCTCCCTATCTCCTAGGCCCAAGATCCTCTCAACAGCCTCTATCTGGGATTCATCCAGCTCGATCTTTCCGGTTGAATCAAGTTTATCCGATAGGCTTATCCTCTTAGTACCTGTATTTCCTCCTCCGAATAAGCAGAGAACTGCATCCCTCTCAAGATCATCTAGTTCATCGTTCAGTATCCTGTCTATAAGGGATATCTGGAGATCGTATCCAACAAGGACCTCCCCCTTGCACAGATCAATTGACTGTCCCTCCTCAAGCCCGATCTCCCTGTTTGTCCCAACTGTTATCACAGTTCCCTCCGCCAAAACCGAGCCAATTGGCTTAACATCCCCCTCCTGAGTTATGCAGCCGATAATATCCCCCTCTCTGAACATTGGAAATTTGCACTCAAGCGTAACAAGATCCTCTGTCACATCCAGAACCCTAGCCCTGACCCTGTCCTCATAGGCCTCCCTTTTCTCAACTTCTCTCTCCCTTCTTAAAAGATCCCTTATGCCGAGGAGAAATTTCCTCTCATCCTCAATTGGACTTTTGCTCATCGGAATTTCTTACAAAGTTTAAATATAAGGTTGCATTAACGTTAAATATATATCCAAATGTTGAAAACTTAGCGATCGATAAAAGACATTCGGATCGCTTGACCAGCTTCTGGCCTTGTAAATGCTGAATAATGGTGCATGGAAAGTTTTTGAATAGAGAATGGAAATCTTTATTAATAAAATCTGAGCTTTATGAGCAGAATGGATCTCAAAGAGGAGGAAATCCTGAGAGAATTTGTTAAAAGAGGGATCTTAAAGGGAACGTTCTTCATGGATGTCGGTATCGGCACAGATGATTACTGGGGCGTAATCGATGCAGTCTTTGTTGAGAACTTAGAGCCTGAAGCTGAACCCCGAATCATGAAATCAAAATGGTGGAGAAAGCTGCAAGATGACATAAAGAGGAGGACAAAAAGGATTCTGGTGATTGAGGTTAAAGAAACCCTCAATTATGAGGCATTAGGGCAGATAATGGTCTATAGATACCTGTTTCCTAAAGTCTGGGGATTTCCGACTGTCGATTCCGCAATACTCTGTAAGAAATCTATTAAGACGCTAGAGGAGATTTGCAGAGCCAATGATGTTCTTGTGTTCAGGATATGAGTGGCCTTCTGCCGTTAAGAACAACTTTGTGCAAACAATGGCATACCCTTAAAGGTGAGCAAGCTAGCTTTCTATTTCACAGATGGTAAATTGAGCCCAAAGGCATCTGATAGCTTGTTGAAAACCCGCTTAAAATTTTGTTCGGACATCCGCTTCGTCTGCACAGTAGCGCATGTATATCCTGTTTAAGCTCTAATAATTTATTTTCAGGAGCAGTTAACTATTTAAATGATAAAAGCGAGTTTGATCGATGAGCTCTCAGCTCAAGCAGAGATTCCTAAAGCTTCTAAAGGAGGATGAGGAGTTCAGATACGCTGTAGCTGGACTTTTAGGCCTAGAGGAGATTCTGAAAAGGCTTGACAGACATGAGGAGCAGCTTGTTAAACTTAGAGAGGATATGAATAAGTTAAGGGAGGATATGAACAGGGGATTTGAGCTTATAGAGAGGAGGATATCAGCCTTAGGGGCGAGATGGGGCCTTCAAACTGAGGAGGCTTTCAGGGAAGGCTTAAAGGGAATAATGGAGAAGGAGTTCGGTGTAAAGGTGGAGAGATGGGTTGAGAGGGATAAGGAGGGAATGGTTTACGATCATCCAAGTGACATAGAAGTGGATATAGCTGTTAAGGATGGAAAAACCATGCTAATAGAAATATCTTCTCATATAAAGGCATCTGATATACCAATTTTCAGGAGAAAAGCCGAATTC
>Ga0080004_1133497_pt1 | contig 10953 bp, 13 predicted proteins | sample WasSprMetagenome_FD_69207 | JGI IMG/M metagenome (GOLD analysis project Ga0080004, IMG submission 69207) | Sulfidic aquatic microbial communities from Washburn Spring, Yellowstone National Park, USA - WS (SPADES assembly) (version 2) | ecosystem: Environmental > Aquatic > Thermal springs > Hot...
CAGCGTCTTCTTTAGCGTCTCTATCTGCGTCTCTATCTGCTTCACCTTCATTTTCCCACCCGCATAACCAGCGTCCAAGAGATATATATGCTTTTCTATGCGAGGAGGGCCCTATTCTGTTATCTAACCGTCCCGAAAGTAAAAAATTAATTAAAAAAATTATGGGAGATTCACGGGGGAGGAGGCAGGTCGAAGATGGCGTCTAAGTTCGGGTTGCTGTGGACATAGAGATCGCCGATTGCGTCAATGAATACGTCTGCTGTGCCGGCCACTATGTTCTTTGCCGTGTCGAGAGAACATCTAATAGCGATTTGCTTGACCTTTAAATCGCCGACTTTTCTCATCCTCGTGAACTTGATTAGCAGAAGATCACCTGTGTATTCCATATCGAACCACGACTTCCTCGACTCACATCTTAGGTATGGCTTGTCGGTATCGAAGTCGTACGTTAGAGTGATGTCTGCACCATCCGCCGCCTTCGACGCGAAGTGTTGTGCCGCTCTGAAGATGATCTGTGCGGGCAGCGGCATCTTGCTAATATCAGGGATAAATGTGTGCGGCGTTCTGGTCGCGATCTCCCAGACGGTTTTCTTCTCTCCCTCCGCCATTTTTTCCACCACTAACCTTACGTTAGGAGGGTATATAAACCCGCCTTAACGCAACGTTGCTGAAAAAAGAAGGAAAGAGAGAAAAAAATAAAAAAAGGATTTCGTCAGTCGCGGAGCATCAGGCGCATAGCTGTGGCGGCGCGGGGTTTCGTCGCGAGCATCGTCAGTATGTCCGCGTGCATCTTCGCGGCCTCCGCGATCTGCAGCGCGAAGCCCCTGATTTTGACTAAGGTCGCGATGGCGTTCTTCACGTCCCTTTTTTCAACGTAGATCCTTAAACTTTCGACGTTTTTACTGAGCGAGGTGAAGAGCAAATCCACCGTGTTTTTGCTAGAATCCAAGTTGACGCAGAGCGTAGAGATGAGCTCGCGCACCTCCGGCTCCACCACCTCTCCCCTAACCACCAACTTTCCCTCCGCCATTCTATCCACCACTATAGTTGTGACGCAGTTTTATTTAAGCTTTTCTACACGCGGGCGCCTTAGGCGCGCCGCGCCGCGCGCCCCCACGCTGAGAAAGATTTGTAGAAAACCAAACACCAAGCCATAGTGGTGAAGGAAATGCTGGTGGTGAAATTAGTCCCGAGAGGGGAGGAGAGGGGAGGGCGGATAACGAATTTCGTATGCGTCCGCATCTTCAGCCCTAGCCGTTTGATCGAAAACGCAAACGCTGGAGTTGTCATCATAGATGGCAACGTAATTACCACAGGCAGCGGAAGGGCTGCTACCTAACTGCGCCGAAAGTGAAAAAACGGATAAAAAAAATAATGTTAATAGAATATGATGCGCACGTATGTGTTCGTTAACTTAGCAAGCTTAGCGATGACAAAGTCTAACCACGTCTCATCTTCCCACATCCATGGCTTTATATTTTTCTTACTCCACTCGTTCGGGTCGACCCCCACCTCCCACAGTTTGCCCAGCAATTCATTGATCGCACGAAGCTTTGTTGTTATTCTGAGTGCCGGATCTCCTCTTATTACGACCCAGTAGGGCGGTTTCCTTCCCATCATTTCTTCCTCACCACCAACCCTATGAGTCTAGGGTATATAAGCTTTGCTCTAAGTCGGGGCATCGTGAGACCTAGGGGGCCCCGCGGCGCGCCCTCCCCCCTTTTCTAGGAGCCCTTAGCCGAATTTTTAGGTTTCTTCGCGCGCCGCGTTTGACCCGCTCTCCGAACGCGCCTTTTCCGGCGTATTCGCGGCAAGGGATCGCGGCAGGGCGGAGACCCTCCCCCCTCCCTCCGCGGAAAGGGCGCCCCGCGCGAGCTTCGGGGCAGGCTTCTTAAACCTTCACTTCGGGGATCTTATCACCGCGTCATACGCGGTGCGGGAGCTTCAACTTCCGGCTAAACCATCAAATCATTTAGTTCGAAAATAGGAAAAAGCTATGCAAGAAAGGAAATAGGAAAGTTCTTGGCCGCATACATAGGTTAACCGAATGTTTCGGAAAATTAACCTAAGGGTTAAAAAAATAAAAAAAGGGTGATGGACAGCTACTGGGGCGGCGGCGAGAAGAACACGGATTCCAGCTTCGGGTTTAGTTGCACAATCCCCTCCCTTACGGCAACAAACAACATCGTTACTGTACCTGAAACAATGGTTTTTGCGGTTTCTGCGTCGCACTCGATTGCGATCTCCCTTTTCCTATACCTGAAAGCATTTTCGCTAACTCTTTTCTCGTTTTCGAAAAATATTAGTAACTGGGCACCGTTGTACTCTACGGCGAACCGCTCCTCCCCCACCGAAACCGTGACGAAGGGTCTCTCCGAGCTCTCGTCATAGTGCACGTACACTTCCCTGCCGTTGAGCGCCGCGCGCGCGAAGTGAATAGCGGCCTCGCAGATCATTTGTGCGGGCAAAGGCAAATGTGCGATGTCGGCGACGGTCACGCGCGGACTCCTAGCCACGATTTTCCATTTCCCCCCGCTCATTTTTCTCACCATCTGTCCTACGGATCACATCCTTATAAGCTTTGCTATACGTGACGCTTAGGTGACGCATATTGATTCATATATTAATTAACCAAACGTTTCGGAAGATCAACCTAGGGGTTAAAAAAATAAAAAAGGAAGATTCAGCAGTCGTCGCGACAATATTTGGCTATGATTCTGTCGGCCTCTCTTTTCTCCGCCTCCCTCCCGCAGTGTGGGCAGACAAGTGGTATCATATGTATAACTTGCCTCCCCCCGCACGCCGTCAGCAGTAGGGTTAGCATTGCGTTTCCGCATCTAATGCACGTGTAAAACCCCTTCACTAGTTCCACGTCCAACCCGTGCTTTGTGCAGACCACCACCATTTTGTCTTCACCACCAACCCTATGCGTCTAGGGTATATAAGCTTTGCTCTGCGCGCGGCGACCTGCGCCCCCGCCGAGCGCGCGGCAGCGCATTATACAATATAATGAATATATCCGTATGTGGAAAGAGGGAAATTGCACGCTAGGCGCTGGGGGGCTTTTCCTAGAGGCCCTCAACCGCATTCCCCCGCGGGCGCGCGCGCCGCGTCCAGCGGTCAGCCGGTAGGGCCCTTTAGCGACGTATTCCGAAACGCCGCAGACGGAGAGAGAACGTCCCCCCTCCCCTTCGACAGCTTTCCGCGACTCTGCGCTCACCACGGGTTAGGCTTTTTAAACTTTGCTTTAGGCGATGATATTACGCCGGCATAGCCGGCGCGCGCACCGAAAGGGGCGGTTACGGAGGGAAACCGGAAGGCGCGCTTTCAGCAACCCCCGTGACGGCGTCATACCCCGCGCGGCGATGGCCGCAATAAATGTAGAACCGGATAGTTAGATAATTTAACCAACCGATGAAAAAAATAAAAAAAGGGGGTTAGATGAAGACAAGCAGCGTATCCCACTCGCCGTAGATTATCCAAACTCTTTTGATACCATACTTCTCAGCGACGATTTCCGCTGCCCAATCTATCTTTGTCTTCCACAACCACCTGTTTAACTCTTCTATTATCTCTCCCCTCTCTTTTCCATAAACAATTTCATAGTCACACTCTCCAATGCTAACTACTAACTGAGGCTTTAACTTAGATAGATACGGCATAAGGATGTCGGCGGCCCCCTCTGCTCTGCCAGTTAAGTTTGCAGCTACTTTAGTCAGCTTCGTGATATCTATTTCCGTCACGTGCACCTTCATTTTCCTTCCCACTAGGAGAAAGCTAGGGAGACTTATATAGCTTTCGCTGGCGGCACAGATGCGCGGTTAGGTAAAAAGAATGAAAAGAAAGAAAAAAAGAAAAAATTTATTTTAGTAGTACCACCAGTACGCTTCGTCGAGATGCTTTAACGTCTCTTCATCGATTTCTTCGTTTTTCTTAGCGCCGTTCATTGAATTAAAGTAAGCCTTAGTGTAATAGTACACCTTTCTCTCAAGTTTGATTATTTTCTCGACCTTCATTTTCTCAACGTCGAAAAGTATCACAACGTCCTCATACGTGGTGTGCAACGCGTCCTCGAAATCAAAGCCGAAGATTTTCTTCTTGCGGGCCACGAGCGGAACGACGTCATCGTTGCTTAGGTAAAGCACAGAGTTCGATAAGGTTATATGAAGCGGTTTTCCGTAGCTTACCGCGACGATACGCTTTGGATTGGTGGCGAAGAGTATGCCCCAGAAATCATATTTCTCTAGAACTTTGTTGAGTTGGGTCAGATCACTAAACAAAGCGTTTTGGAAGTCCTCAGTCTTTATGAATTGGAGGGTGTCGCTATCGATCTCCTCCTCAACGCTATTGTTCAGCTCCTTTATGATTTTTGACTTAGAGATCCTATTCAAAGTCCTACTCCAATAGTATATGTTTGGATGAATATACGTAATGTGGCTGAGTCTGCGGACGAAGCCATTATGGCTTATGAAGTAATACTCGCTATTTTCTTTATTTCTGCTAACTTTCCACATATGAACGTTTCTGAGCGAGACAGAGCCGCTGCTAGCGGCACGGAAGTGCAAATGGATTAACCTATCGTTTTTAATATTTCCTTTGAGATATTCCACAAATTTATCAAAGTCTAATGTCCTATAGACTTTCTCCTCAGAGTCTCGAATATGGTATATCGAAAAGCCGTCCCTATTGAAGCGTGCCATAGTTAGGAGATTGTACACTTGCACTCTGACATCTTTCTTCCTCGGATTTAAAATAACTATGTTGAAACACATTACACTACCACCTCTTCCACAATTTCTTCCTCATTTGGCAATTCTTCTTTCGGGAAAGCGATCCTCACGGAGACACCCTTAAAGCTCTTAACGAACTTATCAACTAACTGATCGACTGTTAACACTAACCACGTTAGCATTTCGATGTACTCCTTCGAGTTGTCCGCATACGGTAGGATTCTGAATTCTAAGGTCTTGTTCTCGTCAATGCTTATAAAGTTGACAGCGTGATACCTCGACTTCCCGTAATAATAAAGTGCGGCCGGAAACCTATGCGTTCTGTAAAACGAGCAATAGTTGTTGTAAATCCGGTCGGTGTACTTCTCTCCCATTTTCCTAGCGTAAATCCTATATTTATTCTCGAATTCTCTCACGAACTTTTCATTGAAAATTATAGATAACACGTGCATATTGTAATAAAAGTCTAGGTGGACGTGGTTGCCGCAGGTTTTGTTCTGCTGAAAACCTAGTTTCCATAGTGTCTCCGCAACGTAGAATAGTATCTCGATTCTGCTTACCTCAGCCCAGAATCTTATCTCCGCGTTATAGTCCCATTCAAGTTCCATATGCCGCGGTTTTGGCACATCAACGCTGCCGTCAGACCCCCACTCGAAACGGTGCTCTAGTCCAACTTTGACTAACTCTTTCATAATCGCATCATAAGCCATATACGGCGCGCCCCCCTCTAGCTCGACCCCCACACTATATACCCATTTACATTTCTTTTTCAGTTCGTCGGCTTTCTTTCTGGCAAAGGTCGAAATTTCGAGGTTTACCATTTCAGTCTTCATTCTTCGACCACCTCGACCTTATAAATGACCCTCAGCTTTTTCCCTCTTTCATATATCCCTAGCGCCTTCACCATCGCCTTTACAACATACCTAAAGTAACGGATTCCTGGTATATAAACAAATCTATCTGATAGTTCAACTTCGAAAATATATCTATTAGATGTCTCCGACCACCATGGCACGCATCTGAAAACGGCGATATTCAAAAATAGCTTGCCATCCTCGCAGTAGATCGGCGCCTCGTTTATGTTATCAATAATCCTTATTTCAGTTTTTTCATTCGCTGGGATCATTTCATTAATCATTTCTTCTATCTTATAACAGAGATCACTACTATCTCTTCTGCAGAAATAGACCTCCGCACCAAGGCCTGCGCCAAACAGATTCGACGAGTACCCTTTTCTGTACTCTTCGGGGCGACTTTCATAATACTTCTTGAGGGTTTCCCACTCCTTCTTAAGATACTCGACTCTTAGCCTTAGTGTCCCTTCCTTTGGAATTATTTCCATCTTCATTTCTGCCCCCCGTGCGGATGGGCGGGCGGGGGCTTATATGCTTTTTCCCTATTTCCCGTTAAAAAGGAATCGATCATTAAATGAATTTTACACTTCCCGCGGAAAGGGCCCCGCCGCGCGCCGCCCCCCCTCTCTCAGAGGCCCTTAGCCGAATCTTCCGGTTTACCCGCGCGCCGGTTTAAGCGGCTTCCCATAACGCGCCTTTTCCGGCGTATTCCGGAAAACCGCTATAGAGGGGGGAGGGGGTATTAGATAAGCGAACGGATCGTAAAGGAAAGCCAATCCGCCTCCCTTATCCTCCCGTTACCTAAGCTTCAAGGCTGAGCGGATGATCAAAATCAAGAAAAAAACAAAAAAATGAATAAAAAAGAAAAAGGAAATTGGTTACTTAGTGTATTTGGCTTTGAAATACACGTTTAAGCTGCTATTAACACATAACAGACAATCGCTGCAAGAAAGAACTTTACCGGCGTCGTGAGGACATAGAATTGATGGCTGATTATAACAGAACTCAATGCCAGCCTCTCTCCAGCCTTCTGGTGGCGGCTCTGTAAATCTGTCTGTCGATGCAAGCAATACGACATTTTCATTTTTTTTCAATTCGTTTAGGTAAGGCAACATTTCCTTTACCCTCCAGCTTTTTGTATAGGCGTAAATTATTATACTGATTCCCTCTTCTTTTAATCGTTTTACTATCTCAATCCATTTCCGTACGTAGGATATGTCATAGAAATCCCCTTCTTCGTGCAATCTTAAGATTCTAAATCCCTTTTCATAAAGTTTTTTAATAGCGAATACCATAACGTCTGTGAAATCGTCTCTTTTTGTTAACTCATAGTTTTCTATTCTTGCTCTCTTGACGCTTGGAAATATATGTCTACCGTAAGCCGCATAACAATAGAGTTCGCACCATTCACTACGGCCGGGACATGTCGTTATCCGTGGCAACGAAAAATGAACAATTCTGTTTCCAAGTTTATCGCTTCTACCAAAATGTACAATCACAATCTCTCTATCTTTTGTCTCTACCTTAATGCTTATTGGTCTTAGTTTTTTATTTTTTACATTTTTATTTCGATTTTTTCCCATTTTTTCTCCCCCGTGTGCGAGGCGGGGGGTGGCTTATATACTTTTCCCTTATTTTCTGTTAAAAAGGAATAGGTATATTAATGAATTTTGCAGCGCGCGCGAGCGCGCTGAAGGGGCTTCGGCCCGCACATACGCGGCTTTAAGGAACTCTTAGGGGGGCGCTGGCGGCGCCGCGCCGCGCGCCTGCAACTTCTTTAATCATATATAATAAGGAATATATCCGTTCAAGGAATCCAGCGCCAAGAGCGCCCCTCCCTAAAACTTCTTCAACGGGCGCGCCAAAGCCCCCTAAACGGCAAGCCCCCTATTCCGCCTCTTTACGTTCCCTGACGGAGAACGGCTTAGAACTTCCCGCTTAGATTTCAGAAAATATGACGATATGAACATTAATGTCAGCAAACTAAAACATTAATTTCTGATTGACTATGCCGATGTCATTGTTCATATAAGTTAACCGAGGCGCTGAATAAGGAAAACGGATACATTGAAGGGCGGAAGCGGCTTCCGGAAACAATCCGGTTAAGTTTCCAACGCCTAAATCCGCTCTTTTCCGCAGAATGAATCCGGATACAATTTGCGGCCAACGTCTCTTTCCACGGAAACCTATGACGCTGGCATACAAGGCTGTAAAAAAAATAAAAGGTTATTTATTCGATACCGTATGTTCGCTTTAATTCTTTTACAAAATGTGTTAACGGAGCTGGTGGTGACTTAATGATAGCTCTCGGTAGTCTATTAGTACTTTGACGTTCTATAAACAATTTACGCGTTCCATTTCCGAATTCAATTACTAAAAATCTATAAGCAACTCCGTTAGCTACTTTAATCGCTGAGAATAATATTTTTGCTGGGCCTTTAGTGTTTTCGAAGAGACTTTTTTCGTTTTCAATCACGATTCTCTTATTTGGCTGCATCGCTAGCTTAGCGCGGGGGGGCTTATATACATTTTCCAGCTTTTCATTAATAAGCCTTTTCATTATTAAATGGAATTTACCACATACCGGAAAATGAAAACGGAATTTATCATAAGTGGAAAAGCTGCAGCGTGTCTCTCTAGCGTGGCGCGCGCGCCTTAGCTTTCAGAAACAATAGAAAATAGATTATTACCAAATAGTTCGAAAAAATAAATAGCGGAGAAAAAAAATAAAAAAAGATTTAGTTGTTTCTTTTCGAAGTGATTAATATCTCTAGCATCTTATCTACGTTTACCTCTAACTCTCGCTCGGCTTTTGTTAGAAAGTCAAGCATCAGTAAAACAATTGCTTTTAGTCCGCTAACCGCGGCTTTTAGAGCTTCAAAGTCTACGTATTCCTCTTTTTCCATCTTTTCTATCAATTCACGCGTGTAAATATATGCGTTGGAGAAAAGATAATATTGATTTAAACCTGTGGTTACGTTGAATTTCGCTTTTGCGAAGGCTTGATATAGCTCATAGAACTTTTCGTAATCAATAGTTATTGTTGTTTTCTTGTTTGTTTCCGTTTTATTTTCGATTTTCTCGCTCATTTTGGCTCAAGCTAATTGCGCTAGGGGGGCTTATATACCTTTTGCTGATTTTCCGTTATAAAGGAACAGATACATTAATGAATTTAACAATATACCGGAAAATGAAAATGTAACCGAGGCCCCTATATGCGCGGGCTGAAGGAACTTGAGCGGTATATGCGTGCGCCGCGCCGCGCGCCGCGCGACTTTTCCTAGCGGCCCTTAGCCGAATCTTCCGGTTTTTCTGTGCGCTGAATTAAGCGGCTTCCCATAACGCGCCTTTTCCGGCGTATTCCGGAAAACCCTATGTGCTGAAAAGGGGGGCTTAGATAACATTAACAGCTAGTTCGGATTAAACCGAACCTATTGATACAGAGACAGAAAGAATTATATAGGAAAAGAAAACGAAGAGGATAAGCGCGAGTAAGGGGGCTATGGATAAGATGAGCGCAAACAAAAAGGAAAATAAACAAAAAAGATAATTAAATAACATATCCGTTTACCTTTTCGCTTTCTCTTTTTTCTCGATATAGTAGGCTCCGCTCCTATTAAAAATCACTTTCTTTTGAATCTTAAAGCCGCCTTTTTCATACTCTTTATAAACAACTGTCTCTTCGTTATCAGTTTTTACATAAGAGAAAATAGCAGGATAATCGTCGTGGTAATCGTTTTCGGTAGCCGGACGCACAATTGTCTCTCCGATAAACTCGATGTTAACTTTTGCCTCAAATTCCTTATTTTTTCTTGCCATTTTGTCTCCCGTTATAAAAGCGAACGGGGGCTTATATACCTTTAGTAACTTTCATTTAATAAAGAGGGGCTTAGAAAAATGAAAATATCTAAGTACCGGAAAATGAAAATGCAATCAATCCGCCTCTATGCGCGCGTTTAAGGAATTTGAGCGGCGCTGCTAAGCCCCCCTATTGTCCTCTACGTAAACGGAAAGTTCTAACAATTAACCTAGGGTTTCTATAATCTGCTCACGTGCGCGCCGCGCTATGCGTGAAATTTCCTTTACTATATATAATAAGGAATATATGCGTTAAAGGAATTTTACATTATATCCGCGAGCGCTTGAATCCGTTGAGGCCCCAGCGCCAGCCCCCTAAACGGTAAGCCCCCTATTCCGCCTCTTTACGTTCCCTGACGGAGAACGGCTTAGAACTTCCCGCATATATTTCCAAAACCTATGACATATTGAAAATTAACCAAAGCGATGTAATATATGATATCTAGGTTAAATATGACGATGTCATTATTCATATAAATTAACCAAGGGTTAGCGTTACCGATTTACGGCCAACGCCTGCACTTTTCTAACTTCCGGCTTTCGTTTTCCGAAACATTTGTTTCGGTCTTTTCCGAACGCATCCGCTAGAATAGCGACTCGGCTGTGCGGATAAATAACCGATTCATATTTGAAATTAAATGGTTTTTTTCGAAAAGGACAACTTCCGCGAATTTCGTCACTAGTCGAATCCTCTTTCCGGTGGGCTTGACGCTGGAATACGCGCCCGTCATATTTAGGTAAATGACGCAGTCGTATGACATCGGAATACATAAACGATACATTAATGACGATACCTCTTAAGGAATTCACAATAGTGCATTCGCTAGCAGAGTTAGCGTCAACGCTAGGGACGTTAGCGCCTGCGCTATTATGCAAAATCCATAGATTATGTAATCGAATTAAAAAAGGAAACATAGCATTTACGTAAAGCGGGCGCGCCGGTTAGCTTTTACGACTTTAGTCAAAAGCCGAAAACGGATTCCAGCCTTATCCGCACTCTTTCTTTTCGGCTTTAGACTAACGTCACTCGCAAATATCGAGTATCTATCTCGGCGCCGCCACCAAGCCAACATATGCATTTTAATGATTCTAGGATTTTGAATAGAATAGACCTTACCGCTTGGCTTACAGTAAAGGGCCCGCGTGACTTCCAGCTTGGATAGCGCTCTGTTGAAGAAAAGCGCCTCTATCTGGGTTTCTGTAAGCGAACCCGTTTTGACGGTAAGATTACTGTTTACGGCTTCCTATTCCAGAAACACGTATAAAGAAAAGATTACTGAAAACTTATTGAAATTTAACCTATCGGTTAAAAGGGTTAGCGTAGTTCTTCCTCCGAACCGCCCGGTTCGAACCTGCTAACGCGCAACATTTAATTATAAGGGCTTGTTTGGGTTAGCCCAGAGGGGGGTGGAACCGGTCTTCAGTTGGCGCTCTTTCCGCCGGACAGATCCCGTTCTCGCCCGCTCGCTTACCGGTATCTTCTTTCCGCCCCTCGCTTTTCGCTTATGGTT
>Ga0080004_1071478_pt1 | contig 10949 bp, 11 predicted proteins | sample WasSprMetagenome_FD_69207 | JGI IMG/M metagenome (GOLD analysis project Ga0080004, IMG submission 69207) | Sulfidic aquatic microbial communities from Washburn Spring, Yellowstone National Park, USA - WS (SPADES assembly) (version 2) | ecosystem: Environmental > Aquatic > Thermal springs > Hot...
TCACAAGTTTTACTAATGTTCCTATTCCATTTTCTAAGGCAGAATAAAGCCTACTTTCTACATCTCTATGAACTCTATCTATACTGCATCCACAAATACTATCATGAGGATGAGATTTTAAAATGTTTTTCCATCCATAATCTATTTCATTGTTTCTTGAATTTAAACCTAAAATTTTTGCTATAGCAGATAATGGTTCTAAATATCTTAAATATAAGAGTTGAGCTTCAAAATTCAAAAGTTTTAAATATATTCTTGTGGAGGTAATATCCCTCAAAATTGGTTCATATCTTGGATCTCTAAGTTCTCCAATTACTTTTTCTAAATTAGGATTTTCATTTAAAACTTCATTTACATAATTTTCAAGGTTTGAATGTATAATTTCTACATTAAACTCTCTACCCCATTCATAAAACATTTCAGGAAGTTCCACAATGGGTATCTCATGATCTGTTCCATTCATAATCAAAATGTTTTCTGTAGTCTTATAATTTTTTAAAGTTTCTATTTCATTTCTAAATCTCTTTTTTAAACTTTCTATATTATCTCCAAAATGAGCACCATTAGAATAACTATGTATAAGGTTTACTGTAAGGATTGCATCCCCATTAGGGGCTTCCCAAAGAAGTTCTGTTTTTCGTGATGCTGATCCTACACCTCTCCAAACTACACCTGCTTTAAGTCCAAGTCCCTTCAAAATAACTGGTGTATATGCATTATGTCCAAACATATCAGGAAGATATCCTATATTCATTCCGTTAATACCTAAATTTTTAAATAATCTTTGTGCATAAAGATAATTTCTAATTAGAGATTCTCCCATTATTAAAAATTCGTCAGGAAGAATATACCAAGGACCTACAATAATTTTTCCCTTCTTTATCAAATCTACCAATTTATCTTTATTCTCTGGACGAAGTTCTAAATAGTCTTCCAAAATCACTCCTTGTCCATCAAGGGTAAAATATTTGAATTCTTGATGATCTTCTATATTTTCAAGGAGAAAATCTATAAGTTCTAATAAACGCTGATGAAAAAATTCAAAAGAAGCATACCATTCTCTATCCCAATGAGTATGAGTTACTACATGTACTTTCATTTTATCCTCCAACTTATATATACTTGTATATATAAGTTAATATAAAAAATTTTTCTTGTCAATACCTTTTGAGAATGTTCTTGTAAATAGGTATGGAGATGGGTACCAGTATAAAGAAATAAGTAAAGATAAACTTCTGCCCTCGTCATCCTTATAACATTAAAGTATGAATAAGGGGAAGATATTCACCTGAAAAAGCAAGAGAACTTGTAAAAATTGTATTTGAAAAAATAATCACAATGTATCTAAAACCGCTAAAATTTGGCACTTGGTAGGGAAATAGGTACTACTTTTAAAAAATCAGATAAGATCTTGGTAAAAAGAACGGGACCTTGTGATTTGTAGTTTTAAAGAGATTAGAAAATGGTATAATAAAGGCAATTATTTGATAAAGGAGGGTGATTTGTGAGAAAGCTATTACTTACTCTTTTAATTCTTACCCTTTTTATTTCCATAAGCTATTCCCAGTTATCAATAAAGATTGTAAGTCCCAAAAATGGTGAAAAAGTAAGTGGAAATGTGACGATTAAAGTTGAAGTCTCAGATCCCACAAATGTTTCAAAAGTTGAATTTTACATAAATAATGAAAAAGTAGGAGAAGTAACAAAAAGTCCATTTGAATATATATTAGATACAACATTATTTCCAAATGGAGAATACAATGTAATAGTAAGAGCTTATGAAAAAACAGGATCTATGATTGGTATTAGTGTCAATATTAAAATAGAAAATATTTATAATGATTGGCAAAAAATCTATGGTGGAAGTAATGATGATGTAGCGTATTCCATACAGCAGACAAAAGATGGTGGATATATAGTTGCAGGATCGACAAGATCTTTTGGATTTGATCAAGATGCTTACGTAATAAAGCTTGATGAAAATGGAAATTTAACATATTCTGTTAACAATTTAATATATTCCAGTAATATGGTAAAGGAGAAGATAAAATCTGCCATGAAAATTATGCAAACAGCTTTAGAGATGAATGCTACAGATAATAATGGAAATTATACTGATAATCTTTTAGATTTATTAGACTATCTTCCAGATAATCAATTTCCTAAGCATCCTTTAACTAATAAGCCATATGAAATTGGCATTAATTTATTTGATCCAGTAAATGGAGGATCTACTGTAAAGAATTCTTCTGACATAAGGTATCAATATGCAATAGTTTATAAATATGATGCCTCCAACAATACATACACTTTAATAGGATATGATCAAACAAATACAAAAGTTATTTTTGAGCTTTCTAATCGTTAATAATTTTTATAGAATGATGAAAACTATTAATAAAAAGAAGGGAGAATAAATAATAAGAAAAACAAAATTTTTAACTATCAGTGGAGGGAAAAATAGATATAAAACAGTGAAATGTACACAATAAAGCTTTATGGACATAAATTATATTCAAAAAATAAACATTTAAAAAATTAATAAAGGGGCAGTGGATAATTCCCCTGCTCCTTTTTTTATTTAAATTTTTTTGCGTGTTAAGCAAATGAATTTGTGATATAAAAAAATCAAAAAATGAGCATTTGGTAGGGACATAGGTACCACTTTTAAGGAGGTCAGAAAACATCTTAGTAAAAAGACCTGCAGCTCTTAATAACTCCTCTAAAAGTATAACAGGAAAAGTTAATACATGGAAAGAATGAAACAAAACTGACCTGTAATCACTTTTCTCACCCCTCAAACATTAGGACTAATCTTCTTTTCTTACTTATCTTTATCCTCAATCTATAAAAATTTGTTAATAACAACATCCCCAAATTTATTAAACTTATTATCCCCTTCTCCAATTCTTCTATAAGCCCTATTGCCTTTCTCCTTTTCTCTTCCATCTTCGTTAAAAGATACAATGTGAGAAGAGAGGCCATATAGACTGTTAACCATCTTCCCAATACTTCTTCCTCTTCTATATAGCTTAATAATTCTAAATTTAACTTATTCTTTTCATCTCTAAACATCTCTTCTATTTTCATCCTTTTTCTGTAAAGCTCCCAGCATAACATATCCGCTGGTAGATTTGAAACATAAGCATAGAAATCCTCTTTTCCTCCCTCTGATATATATCCTCTCACAAAAACATTAGCAAAAATCTTATGAACTAATACATTTTCATAAACTCCAGGTCCTAATTTCCATAAGGGTTTTCCATTTACATATACATCCCCTTACTCATAATGAATTTCATCAAATCTGGATATGTAAACTCTCTATCAAATAAAAAGACTGTTCTCTAAGGAGGCATTTCTTTTTAAATACTGATTACAGATCAGTATGATAAAATTATTGAGAAATTATTATTCACATAAGAAGGTATTCTCATGAAAGAATCTAATATTCCCTCTAAATTCCATCAAAAATTAAGATGGATATACATACCTATGGGAATAATAATTTACATGTGCTTAGGAACAGTATATTCTTGGAGCGTTTTCAGAAAACCATTGGAGTCTCTCCTTCATATCAACACTGCTCAAAGTGATATTCCTTACATATATATAACCCGGAATAATAGCAGGTAGCGGAGTTGGGATAGTTTACGGAGTACCCATTACTGTAATATCAAAATGGATTTATCTACAAAATAAAAGTTAAAAAGATTCAAAATTTTATGGCCTTTGGCTTTGTTATTTAATAGGAACATTAATAGGTTTAATGATAATAGGCATATTAAGTCCTGTTGGAGAAGAGTTAGTAAAATTAGATCCTAAAATTACAGCAAAACTTATATCCTTTTTGCCATTTTTAATGATTTAGGAAGACCTCTATTGGGTTGGATTACAGATAAATTTTCACCTTTAAAATCAGCTATAATATCTTATGTATTAGTATTAATAGCATCATTACTTATGATAATCTCAAGAGGAGAAAGTTTAATTCTTTACGTTATATCCTTTTCTTTGTTATGGCTAATTCTTGGAGCTTGGTTTGCTATCGCTCCTGCTTCTACAATTATTTTATTTGGAGAGAAATATATAGTAAAAATTATGGAATTGTATTCACAGCATATGGCTTTGGGGCAATTCTTGGAGTTACAATCTCTGGTATGTTAAGAGATATTTTTGGAAGCTATCTATATGTTTTTTATCTTTTAAGTGTATTAGGAATATCAGGAATAATCATAGCTTTATTATTTCTTAAAAATAGATATAATAAAGTTCAGGAGAGTAATTAAACTATGAAGATGAAGACAATGGTGTTAAAAAGAATATGTGATCTTTCGGAGTGTAATGAGCCCTTAGTGCTTGACGAATTACCTATTCCCTCACCAAAGGAAAAGGAAATTTTAATAAGGGTCTCTGCCTGTGGAGTATGTAGAACTGACCTTGATATTATTGAAGGAAGAACCCCTCCCACAAAACTCCCCATTATCTTGGGACATCAGATAGTTGGAAGAGTTGTTGAAAAGGGTAAAAAAGCAAAAAGATTTGAGATAGGAATTTCTTTTAAACATAAATTATGAAAGAGATCTATGGATGGAAAAGGAAATAAAATCAACAGCAAATGTAACAAGAAAAGATGTAGAAGAATTTTTATCTCTTGCACAAAACTACAATTTTAAGCCCGAAATCCAAGTATATCCCTTAAAATCTGCTAATTTGGCTCTTTTAGAATTAAAATACGGTAAAATAAGGGGAGGAAAGGTATTAAAAATATTATAGAGATCTTTTACTCATCTTTTTCCAAAGTCAATTCCTGGGCCAAGTTGACCCCCTGATAACCCCCAAAACTTATTTGAATTTTTTCGTGTATAATTTTATTAAAATTGTAGATTTTATGCCCTATCAATGGGTTTGTAGCTTACCTATAAGGGATTGAAACTATATTGTAATTTCCATACATCCAATAGTTAGCTATCAAACTATTTTATAATGAAAAATCAAATTTGTCTATGTAGTTTTCTAAAATTTAAAATTAGATTATTTGTTGCGGATCCATGTAACAATGCTATCTTTGAATCTTAGGAAATCAATTAAATCTTTCTTAAGGATATTAACCATAACTTCTGGAGAAATTTTATCATAGTTATGAACAATGATGTTTCTGAATTTAGCCATTTTTTCCAAATTTTTGAAAAGTTCATCATCAATAACTCTATTTTCATTAAGAATTTTAAAAGTTTCACTGTAGCTTGAAGGAACTCGCCATTTTTCATCTGAAATTATATGATTAGCTACGTCTATACAAATTTCTATAAGAATTTGAAGAGTTCTTTCTACAATTCTTTGAATTTTCCAATTTTTTCTATAATCGTCTATGGAAATATTTTTGAATTCTTCTAATTCTTGAAGATGCTCTTCAATTTCTGATAGTTTCTTTAAAATCAATTCTTTATCTACCAATGCCAAATCTCCTATAAAGAATTGCCTTTTCTTTAATGGAGAAGTCAAAATATTCTCTTAAAGTTAATGATTCAAAGGAATATCTCAAATTTGGATCTTTATCTACCAATACCTTTTTATTCTGTATAATTTTAGCCTTTAGAGGTAGTGGGGCATTATTTAATACTACTAAATCAATCTCTTCTGTATTTAATACTTCTGATAAGGAGGTTAGAAGCTCTAATTTTATATCAAAAATATCTCCCTCATCTTTAATATCTTTAAGATATACCGCTATATCTATATCACTTATAGGTGTAATTCTTCCCTTTGCTAATCCTCCAAAAAGGTAAGCAAAAATTACTCTTGGATTCTCATCAAGAATCCTTTGAGCTTTTGGAATTAACTCCATTATATTTTCAGGAATAGGCTTATCTCCAAATCTCATATTTTTAGTTTAACATGATTTAAAAAGGAAATACAAATATATAGTTACAACTTTATCTATATGTTAAACTATCTTGAGAAATTTTAAAAAACTTAGAGGGATAAATATGGACTATGCATATACATCTTGGAGGTGAAAATAGGACTTTATAAGAATAATTATGTAATATTAGAGGCAGAGGGTAAAGGGCATTATGTGGGTTGTTTTTTATTTTATCTTAAGGATCCTCTCCTCAGATTAATTTTTTTGGGATTTAAAGATGATATTAAAGAAAAATAAGAAAAGAGAATCTTTTATCAATAGAATATTTATAACTTTCATGGTTCTTGTTTCCATTTTATTTTTATTCATAAGTATTTATTTTTATATGAATTATGGAGATAAAGAAGAGGAACTTTCTATCTTATTTATTATTTTGTTTATAGTATCTTTTATTGGAGGTATAGTTTATACACCAGTTCATCTTGAATTTTTAAAGTATAAAGAATACAGTTTATGCACTGCTATTTCTAATTATTTTTTAATGCTTATAGAGAGTACCATAATCTTTTATGGATTTTCACTAAATGAGACGAATCTTGGATGGTATACACAATGGTTTCTTATTGCTCTCTATATCTTTTTTGGTATTCATTTTTTCTCATATCCTAAGTCTTTTAAAGAGTCATTATTAGCGATTATGCCCTATGTAATATTTATATTACTAAATCTGATAGGGGAAAAAGAAAGAAAAATTAGTTCAGTTATTCTATTAATATCAAAAGAAGGATATATATTTTCTCTTGCTCTTTTAATTTCTGGTTTTTTAATGTTTTTTATGCCTTGGTTAAGATTAAGGATGCTTAAAGCTAATAAAAGTGTTTTGGTAATTTTGGGGGTTTATAGCCTTTTGTATTCTATTTTTATTTTAATTCCAGGTTTATGGTTTCTTGTTTCAGGATTAGGGAATTACTTTAGTAATGCCTCTTTTCATTTTAATATTATAAGTATTATTTATTTTATTTACATATTGGTGGAAAAGATAAAGAGCTTAACTAAGGAATTTCTTGCCTTTATAACTGTGAAAAAAGAAGGTAGTGAGTAATATTTTTTTTCTTGAAAAGTTGGATGTTTTAATTATTGAGATATAAGATTTATAATACATTATTATAAAGAAGGAAGAATAGGCTCTTTTGTAGTTGAAAAACCATTAATATTAGGACATGAAGCAGCTGGAGAAATAATTGATATAGGGTCTAATGTGAGATTTCTTAAAGTAGGGGATAGAGTAGCATTAGAACCAGGCATTCCATGTAGGAAATGTATTTATTGTAAAAAAGGAAGATATAACTTGTGCCCTGAAATAAGTTTTATGGCTACACCCCCTGTAGATGGTGCCTTTGCTGAATATGTTACTCACCCATCAGATTTTGTATTTAAACTTCCTGATAATATTTCTTATGATGAAGGAGCTTTAATAGAGCCTTTATCTGTAGGTGTTTATGCATGTGAAAAAGCCAAAATCACTCCAGGAGAGGACATCTTAATATTTGGAGCTGGACCAATTGGTTTACTAACTCTCCAAACCGCAAAAGTTTATGGAGCCAAAAATGTTGTTGTAGTAGATATAAATGATTTTAGGTTATATAAAGCAAAAGAATTAGGGGCAGATTATATTATAAAAAGATAAAGTAAAAGAAATTTTTCCTGAAGGGGTGGATATAATTTTTGAGGCTTCTGGGAGTTCTTCGGTAATAATGGAATCTACAAAATTTGTTAAAAGAGGAGGTAGAATAGTTTTTATAGGTCTTACATCAGAAGATTTCAGTAAAATCAATATAAATGAAATGATCTCAAAAGAATTAGAGTTTTTTAGCATATTTAGGTATGCTAATGTTTATCAAAAAGCTATAGATTTAGTTGCTAAAGGAAAAATAAATTTAAAATCTCTTATTACACATCATTTTTCTTTAGAAAAGGTTCAAGAGGCTCTTAATTTTGCAGATGAAAATAAGGAGAAGTGTATAAAGGTGATAATAAATCCGTAAAAATTTTTTTAATAAATGCAAAGAATAGGCAATTTTGTATATTTCCTAAAGATTTATCTTTCTTTTATGTTTTAATTTTTTCTGTTATACTTTTAGAGTTTTTTATTTTTGAATTAGAACATTATTAAAAATTTTTGTGAGGTTTCTTTTTGTGAGAATTGATAATTTAAGATGGAATAAAATTTTAATTTTTATAGACCCAATTTTTTTTATAAATGGGATGGTATTTTTATCTTTAACCACTACCATCCCTTATTTCCTTTTAAAATTCAATGCTTCCAATATACATATAAGTATTGCTAACTTATTCTTAAACTTGGGAGTAATGATCCCTTCTTTATTTTTTGCAAATTATGTTCAAAGATTAAAGCGAAGAGGTAAAATATTTACAAATTTATTACTCATTCAGCGTACAAGTTTTCTACTTTATGTTCTTCTTATCCCTTATTTTTCAAAATTTGGGGATATTATAAACATTTATCTTTTTCTTGTTTTTTGGGGAGTTTTTTGTATCTTTGTAGGAAGTTATGGACCTTTCTATTTTAGTATTCTTGATTCAGTTATTCCATATGAAGAAAGAGGAAATATTTTAGGGATTTCATATAGTGTAAGTGGAATTATCTCTTTATTATCTTCATATGTATTAAACATATATTTAACAAAATTCTCTTTCCCTTATAACTTTATGTATATATTCCTGACAGGAATATTAATTTTAATTATGGATGCCTTTTTATTTGGATTAATAAGAGAGCCTGAAAGATCATTAATTAATAATTCACCTCTTTCTCTTAGAGAATTAATGAGTCATGCAAAGGAACTCTTAGCAGAAGATAAAAACTTTAGAAATCTTATTATAAGTTTTCTGCTTCTACTTATTGCTACAACATCTCTTCCTTATCATTTAGTATTTATAACAAAAACTTTTAAAACTACATCTTCTATTGTATCTCAGATGGCATTAATTTCTGCAGGTGTAAATATTTTAGGAAATCTATTATTTGGAAGAATTTCAAAGAGATATGGAAATAGAATAACGCTTATTGTAGGAAATATTATAGCAATAATAGGGATATTGTTAAATCTAATCTTGAAAAACTTTATCTCATCAATATTATGTTATGCTTTCATAATCTCCCTTTCTAATGCATATATGCTTGGTGGTGGTCTTTTAATAACTAATATTGCAAAGAAAGATATTTTACCTTTTTATATCTCCATAAATACTATCATTACTACAATTTTTTCCTCTTTATTATATCTTCTTAATGCAAAGATTATTGATATTTTGGGATTTAGAATCTTAATTGGATTAGGCCTTTTTGGAAGTTTATTTTCTCTTCTTATTCTTTTAAGAAAAGTAAAAGAAGTAAGATAATTTATCTCTTACGATTTTTTCAAAAGTTTTCTCCCAAATAACATTAAGGTTTTAAAAGATAAGTCTCCTCCTCTAATCTTTTTATCCATGAAGTTTGTATATATAAATTCAACATTGTAGCCATTAGTTTTTTACTCAAAATTTTTATCATTGTATAAGCTTGTCTTTCAGCAGTTGGATAATTAGGATTATTTTCTCTACTTTTTGCTATACGATATGCCTTAGCATATATATGCCATAAAGATAATCCTGTCCCATTAGACATAGATTCATCATGAGTATATATTGTGTTTGTATCATCAGTCATACCATAAAGCACTCCTAATTGAGATTCAAGAGCATTTTTTAAGGCGATTTTATTATTTTCATTTCTTGCATTTTTTTCAGCTATCAGATAATTCTTTAAATTGTCTAAATTGCTCCATGCAGCACTTCTAATACTATTAGCAAAGCTTTGAAAAGCTACTGTTCTATCATATGCTGTTTGTGCTGACATGATAGATTGCGGAACTACTTCCCATAAAATATTTCTCATCCATTGAGCATATTGCAAACCCATAAAAGCTGCACCATAAACCTCAGATAAAGCTGAACCAAAAGCAGAAGTAGCAGATCTTGTAACTTTATACTGAATGTCATAGAGAAGTTGAGCATAAGAATTAGAAAAATCTACTAAAGAATCTGAAAAAAATTGATAAGATGATTCAGGGAAATATGAATTACCTATGCCATTAAGTAAGGATCCTAAACCTTGTTGTAAGGCTACATTTGATGGATTTATAGAAGCAATATTATAAAAAGTATTGAAGATTGAATCTCTTACAGAAATACGATTATCTACTAATTTATTTGCAAATTCTTTCCAAGCATTATCAGGAAGTCTCCAAGTTCTTAATATATTTCCTTGAGAAAGAATTATTCTCTTCCAAATTACATTTACAGTATAATTTGGTATATATACACAGCCAATATCTCCACTTTTGATTGTAAATTTATATGTATAATTTCCTGTTAAATTCCAAGTTATATAATTATTTTTATTTACATTGACATTTGTTGTATTTGTTAAGTTATTACCTAACCCATACTTAATTTCAAAAGTGACATTTGAATTTTGACCAGCCCAAAGTTTTGTACTGCAAGATGATGTTACAGTAAACATTACCCAGTCATTCTTATTCATCCAAATATAGCCTGTGTCTAAACCAAATAAGCTTATGGAAAAAAGAAAGAAAAAAAATAATGTAAATATAAAATATCTTTTCATTTTTCATCTCCTAAATTTTTTAAAATAAAAAAATGAAGGGGAAAAATTATCCTTTTATTTCACCTCCTTTCTTATAAAATTAAGGAAATTTTTCTAAAATTTAATTTTTTAACCTTTATATTCTATCATTTTATAATCAATATTTTAAAAGTGATCTTCATCACATTTATTTAATCCCTTATAGGCGAGCTACAAACCAATTTTTGAAAGATAAATTACTTTAAAAAATGAATGATAAACTAAATCAGTAATCAACTTAGTAATAATCAATATTAATAAACTTATCTAAGGTTATTACATGTTCATGATTATAAACTTTAATTAAATGTTCTTTTGAATTTACATTATGATCAAATACAAAAGAGCCAAACCATGGCATAAACAATAAAAAAT
>Ga0080004_1133502_pt1 | contig 10946 bp, 8 predicted proteins | sample WasSprMetagenome_FD_69207 | JGI IMG/M metagenome (GOLD analysis project Ga0080004, IMG submission 69207) | Sulfidic aquatic microbial communities from Washburn Spring, Yellowstone National Park, USA - WS (SPADES assembly) (version 2) | ecosystem: Environmental > Aquatic > Thermal springs > Hot...
AGTGGTGTTAGCCATAAGTAGTATTCGGGGAGATTAAGTGGTGTGAGTATGTAGAATAACTCTAATGAAGTTATCATTATACGGTAATCATCTCTATGCCTCAGTATCAGAGGTGGTATTAGTATTGGCATAGCTAGTGATGCTATAGATAACGGTGTTACCGGTACATCACCGTAGAGTATGTAGATTAGTGAAGCTATAGATAAACCACCTACCCTACTACCATGCCCTAAATACACATTATGTAGATATACGTAACCATATAGTGATAAGGCTACAGCATTCCCAACAACTACTATGAGTAATGAGGTGATGAGAAGCTTAACACGTTCCCCCTAAGTAGTGTAGACAGTAATAACACCCCAGTAGGCTTTATGAGTGAAGCAGATATGGTTATTGAGGCTAAGACCTCACTATAGAGTATTATTAGAGAGGTTAGTGTTATAACTATGGATAAGAGTAGGTCATCTATTTGTGCTAAGGCTATACCGTAGTAATGTATCACAGGACTACATACGTTGAAACATTTTATCAGCTATTAATGTCTTTTTTAGTCTATCAATTTCTTCACTACTTAACTTACCTGATGACTACTTCTTGGATAGCTTAATGTTTCCCTTAGAGTAAAATCAACATTCTTAATGCTTTACGAGAGTATTCATATTAAATATCAGGACTAAAGCTAATATTAATACGCAGAAAAATTATATAAACTATATATAGTTTAAACACACTGCTGTTACTAGAACTATACGTAAACTGTTAAAAGTGCTCAAGTATTATTCTCTTAGATGAGGGATTAGTGTTAAGCTTCATGGTGCTAGGTAGAATAGACTATTCAGGGAAGAGGTGTTTTAATATCTTAACAGCTTTAAACATTCTTGTAGTAGATAGTAGGCTATCTCTACTCAGTTTGATAATAACGGTTTATGAGTTAATAGCGTTAATAGGTGCTGTAGACACTTGTCCAGCTAAACACCTATCAATATTAATATTCATAATACTACAGAATTAACATTCTACACATTAAGAAAGAATATAAAAGATTAAGAAAAAGTAGGTGGGTTAGGTTATATAGTATCTTACATTACAATGCTACAGTATTAAATTAAGTCACTCTAGTTACTTTTAGAAGGTGTAAAGCAATTGATATAAGGTAGGTGGAAAACATGAAAGAGCCTCCAGTCAAGAAACTCACATTGGAACAGTGGATAATAGTAAAGAAAGCTGTGACGAATATGTATATAGAGCTACAAGATAGAGCGAATGATATAGATTCCACGTTAATTAATTGGGTTAGGGGGTATTGCAGAGAAATGTTCGGGATTGAACTATCAATGAAGGAGGCTAGGAGAATAGTAAACACTGCCCTGCGAGAGCTCACTAAAAGCTAATTACTCACTACCCTACCACCACTCCGGCTCTATGGATTGCTTAGTTAATAGACAGTTAATGATATTTTCCCTCAATAAAATCCTGGAGAACTAAATTGAGAATTCCTGCTTTACCTCAGAAAATTTTGAAGAAATCATCCTCACAAATTTATGGATTAAGCATCATTCAGGTTAAGGGTTTTATAAGCATTCAAGAAACCATCAACGCGATTTAAGCGTCATTACTAATTTAAATTTCTTTAGGTGTAATTAAGACCAAAGAAAATAACTAAGGGGTGAAGTATAGAGTATATCAAAAAGACTAAAGACTAATGTAACTACAGTCTTAATCTCCATGATAACACCTAATTCAGTAAGCAATTAAATAAATTAAGCATTACTCATATACATAACTTCTAATACTGTCATAAAGCTCTTTAAAGTACCCTATTCACGGATATGGGAGGAACTCTCTATCCCACGTATTAGGTCGATGTAATTCCTCCTAAATGATTCAACACTATACCTCCTACTGTATATAGGGCTTAACGTAAGTAAATACCCTATAGCTGGGTCTAGAATGAAAGCCCTAATATAACCTTGCAAGTACTCAGAATAATAGTCATTAGTATTAAAAGAATTGCCTTGGAAAGGGAACACCACAAACTCTATGCACAATCTTCCCCTAAGCATAAGTAATTTAGAACTTAGAGATATAACTACCGCAAAATTTTATAAATTTAATAACAGATTTTGGGCTTTTCTAGTCTAGCAAATTAAGTCTTAATATTGTTAACCTTATACTAAACTTAGAGCTAGTTAAGGTCTCGGATGATACAATGAAGGTCTTTGAGGGATGCTGAACATTAGATTTTAAAGGTAGCATTAAGAGTTAGGAGGATTATTATGAACATCCCTTAAAGACTCTCCCTCAGAGTTTACAACCCTCATTTTAATTATTTATCCCTCTATCAAAATTAAATATTTATGAACCCTATGTTAATGGATTATCCTTAGACACTCTCGAATGAGGATTATGAAGAGGATAAGTTAGTGGAGTTTTATATTAATATTTTATACCTACATTAACGATACTTTCAATTCCAACAAATCTACTGAGGTGTTATAAGACTATGTTAAATCTCCTTTTAACATAATCTTTCAGTATTTTTGGATAATCACCCCATATACTAGGATCGTATTTTCCGATATCATTTCTATTCCTTAATTGAGTTAAAAATTTAAGAGATGCTTCATGAAGGTCTTCTACTCCGAAATCCTCCTTAATTCTTTGTTTAATGTATTCATAAAGTTCTACTTTACCTAATATCCCTTTCATACGCATTTCCCACCAATACTTCCACTCAAGCAGTCTTACTGGCGGTTTAACAGTCCTTAAATGAAGTGAGAGTGGTTTATTGATATCTATGCGTTTATGATATGGTGGTGTATATAGAAATTCAAAATATTTTAGAGGTATGAACCTTACCTTAGGCGACCAAGTTACTAGCCAGTGCTCTATATGTAGTGGGTTCTTTATGTTTATATGGAAAAGATCGACCTCAAAGCTTATGTGCGGCCAATATATATTATAGTACTTTCTACGATCTAAATTTTGAATTAAAGCTTTAATTGTTGATATTAACTCCTCACGAGCTACATAATCACCATCCCATCGTAGTATCCACTTACATTTAGTTAATTTTAAAGCCTTATTTGAGGCCTCTACGAAGTCTACCGTAAAATCCCTTATATGGATTATATTTAAGCCATAATCATCTTTAACTTCATCTATAATCTCCGGGGTTCTATCATATCTAGACTGATCTATTATTACATACTCATCAACTAAGTCTTTAATAGAAAGTATTGACGGTTCAATCCACCACTCCTCATCCTTAACCCTCATCATAGCTGATACACATTCTTCTCTACAAACACTATCAGCGGACGGTACGAACCTTAGATCTATAAGTAGATCACCAATGAAATTCCTTAACATTCTAGTACCTCTAATGCCGAGGATTCTGCGGGTTAAATATAAAAGATAACCTTGCGATTTCTTTCCTGGCATAGGTGTTTCACCTCTACTTCATAATTCCTTATATAACAAATTAAAAGCGTATTATTAAGGTTATTATGCATATGTTATACAGCTCTTTATGGTTTATGCTCTATTCATTGTAGTACGTATTCAACATCTACTAAACGTTATTGAATAGTAGGCAGATTACATAAACATTTGAAAGCTTCTGTTGTATCTAAGTATTAAAAACATATTCATTTCAATCCCTCGAATTTAGTCAAATACATTAAGATTATTCTTTAAGTGGTTCTTGACGACTAGGTTGCTAAGTATGATCTTTCTAAGAGATTCTGATAATTTAATTTTCACTATATACTTATGCTCTAATACTCAATAATGAACTTACCTCTAAAACGCTAATGCTAAAGTGTGAGGTAATATTTCTACTTACTATGTCCTTAGAGGAACTACTTAGAAAGTTTATACGTTCTATATCTGAAGGGTTTTTTGAGAATCAAAGATGAGGAAAATTTAAAGGGAGCTTAAGGTTAAGGTCGTTCTTAGGTAGCTACTATTTTTATTTAAGGATTTTTGAGAAGTTTGAGTTAGGTGTTGTGATGATAGAGGATCCTATAGCTGTAATAATACTCAACTATAATGGTCTTAAATCATTAGGTAACATATTATTTGAATGCGTGGAGAGTGTTTTAAGAATAAATTATGTTTCTTTAGACATAGTGTTTGTAGATAATGGTTCATCTGATGAGAGCGTTAATGCCGTTAAAGAACGGTTTAGAGATTCAGTATTATGTATAAAGCTAGGTAAGAATTATGGTTATGCATTAGGGAATGTCCTAGGTCTAGAGAACACCATCAGAATAACTAGTAAAAAATATAAATATGTTGTTTTCATGAATAATGACTTCATAGTGACTAACGCGGATGTTATTAAAGAGTTGAAGAATTTTATGGAACTTAGGCCTTCTGTAGCTATAGCTTCAGGAATCATGCTGACTCGTAATACTCGTAGGGTGGATAATGCTGGAGTTTTCGAAGATTTTACGTTATGGGAGTATTTAAGATGTGTTGGACTGAGACCTGAGGAATGCATATCTTTAGGTTTCTCCTATGTTAGTGCTGTTCAAGGAGCTTTTATGATGATTAATTTAAATGTATTAGGTCGTTTAAGAAGGTGGATATTTAATCCAAGGTTTTTCCTTCAATATGAAGAGACGGAACTATGTCTAAATAGTTGGACGTATGGGTATAGAGTTGCTGTAGTGCCAACGATCTGTGGAATACATATAGGGTCTGCTACTATAGGTAGAAAGTCTCCATTAACTAGATATCTCTACCATAGAAATAAGTTTTATGTTGCGAGGAATCTCAAAAACTTAAGAAATCTTTACTTAACATCATTACTAGCAAACGAGTTCTTAGGCTCACCTTATCAGTTAATGTTTAGAGGTTATAAAGGTAGGTTGAGGGTTAGAGCGTTAATTGATGGAATTAGAAAGAAGATCTCCACTCAAGACCCAGGACCTTACTTTCCATTAATCCTCATTGATAAAAGCGTATGGAAATTATTTAATAACATGTTTATAAAACCCATAAATTATGCAAGTATACAGAGGGTTAGATCGGAGGAAGGACTAAAGTACTCCTTACTTACGCTTAGAGATGATGATATTAAGAAGACATCTAACCCATTCTTAATTAATATTTAATCGAATATTAGGTACGGATCTTGAATACTATGGAAGCATTAGGAGTATTAAGGTTGAAGCATCATTAATTTGAAACACTCTATTATCATATATCGAAGACATATTAATTTATAAATGTACATGTTGAATTTTCTATTTAATAAGTAAAGCATTTAAAATAGTGATTTCATCTCAGCATAAAAAGTTCATTAAAGTATTGTAAATATTAGGATGGAAAGTAGTGTGAAGTGAGAGATATGAGGGTACTTTACTTAACTGGTTTTTACCCACCGCCTGAGACAGCTAATGGTATTAGGGCTTTCTACTTCGTTAGAGAGTTAGTTAATGAGGGTTTTGATGTTGTAGTTGTTGAAACTGTATCTAGGAGTAATGTTGATGTAGGTGGATTTTTTGGTGAGAAAGTGGTTAGAATTCCATTAAAGAGTAAGGGAGTCATTAAAAGGTCTTTTGATATTCTTTATAAGGTTTTAGCTGTAGGGAAGGCTTTAAGTAAGTTGTGTATGAGATATAAGCCTGATATCATAATTGCTAGCTGGCCTTCTCACGATGCTATGTTATTAGGAGGTAGGTTGTCTGAAGAACTTAAAATCCCTTTAGTAGTAGATGTTCAAGATCTTTCAGATTATTACTCAATGATGACTGATAAATACTCGGTAATACTTAGGAGTTTACTCTACGATAAGATCTATGATATAATAGACAGGGCTACCAACATAGCAACGGTCACAGAACCCTTTAAGAAATTACTAGAATTAAGGGTTGGTAGGAAGGACATCTTCTTAATCTATAATGGTGTAGATGTTGATCTGTATAAGAAAGAACTTGATAATTTAAACTATAGAAGTAAATCGGTAGGAGGAGAAATAGTAGGTGTGTTTGCTGGTGATCTTAACTGGAAGTATCATATGCTTGATAGGTTTTTAATAGCCATAGCTATCATGATGAAAAAGTATAGGAAGAGGTTGAGGTTTGAGGTTATAGGAAGTGGTAGGTTACTAAAGTACTACGAGGATGTTGTAAAGGTCTTAGGTATTGATAATGTAGTTACCTTTGTAGGTTATTTAGAGAGGGGGGAGTTTATCAGGAGATTAATTTTAGCAGATTTTGGTGTTATAGGTAGGCCGAATATTAATAATTTATGGAATATTGCTAGCGTAAGAACAACACTATATGAGTATATGGCAGCAGGATTACCGATCTTTGCTTTCGGCCCACCCACATCATATATAAAGCACCTGATTATTAAGCATAAGTTAGGTCTTTATGTATCTACAGATAATCCTATAATTTTAGCTGATGAATTATGTAACTTTCTAAACAATCTAGATTCTTTTAATAGAAGGGAGATTCATGAAGCTTCCTACAGATATTACTGGGGAACACTTTCTAAGGAATTCGCGCTAATAGTGAAAAGGAGTATTAAATGAGGATTCGAGGTAATATTTAAAGACCTGTATGAAGATGTAAGTCATTAAACTAGTAAATCTCTAACTATAGATTTAAGATTTTCATGACCTCAGATATGAAGTATATAGTCCTAACGGTATGGATTATATTAATTAATGCCGTTAAAAATTTATTTAAATTCTTATTTAAATAATGATTGTTATGATGGATATAGTATTTGTTTACTGTGGTGTGATAGGGTCTTTAACTATTAAGAAGGATCAGTTCTGCATACCTTATGAGTTAGCAAGATTAGGTTTTAATATTACTGCTGTGGTCGGTAGTGGGAGTATAGGGATACCTGGATGTGATACTGTAGCTGTGTTAAGACCTTTAGATGTTACTCTCTATCGTAAACCGTCGTTGAATACTTTACTTAGGCTATTTAAGATTATTCAAATATCTAATTTCCTTAACATTTTAAGAACTATACGGGGTAGGAATCCTCAAGTCGTGATAACTTATTACTATCCTTTAATAATAATGTTATTAGGTTTATATAGGAAATTTAGCAAGAATCACTATAAGATTGTCTGTAAGATGGATTGGGATGGAGTGATAAGGGGTTCGGTAGTGAGGAGGTTCTTCTATAAGTTAGTTCTGTTGCTAACGTGGAGTTTATGTGATGTCGTCATTATTGAAAGTTATGAAGCTCTTAAGAATGTTGTTAGGGTCTTACCATGTATGGTCGGTAAAGTACGTGTTGTATGGAATGGTTACTCAGATAGATTGTTAAAAGTACCGGAAGACATTACTGCAAGGGTGAGGGAGAAGATGGTGTTGACTGTTGCTAGGGTTGAACCTGTTAAGGGTATTCATAACCTCATACTAGCTTTTGCAAAAGTTGTGAGGAGATATAGGGATTGGAAGTTAGTAATAGTTGGCCCAGTAGATAACAGACATTACTACAATTACTTACAGAAGCTCGTCAAGCAACTTAAGATTGATGATAAAGTAGTTTTCCTAGGTGGGATTTCTGATAGTAGTGAACTCGCACATATTTATATGAAGGCCTCTATATTCGTACTCCCCTCATATGTAGAGGGTTTTAGCATAGCTAGGGTTGAGGCATTAGCATACGGACTACCTATAATAACTACCGCAACAGGTGGTTCAGAAATAGTTAGAGGTGTTGGACTTATAGTGAAACCCGGCGATATCAATGAACTAGCAGAAGCTCTCGAAAAGTTAATTAGTAATGATGTATTACGGACATCACTTAGTGAGGCCGCACTTAAGAGAGCTAAGGAATTAACTTGGCGGAGATCTGCTGAAAGGTTAGTGGAGATCATAAAGGGTATACCATAAGTTAATATGTCTAATTGTTCGATTAGGATAACTAGATGAACACCTATGCTTTTAGCCATTTATATTTTATATTTATTGAGTTTTATATTAAACTCTTCAGAGCTATTATTAGCTATATTCTATATGGAGTATTAATAATTGAGATAGTTTTCTAGAACTTAGATAGATTTAATACCTCTTGAGGTAATTTTCTGAAGGGTGTTAATTATGCATAAGCTGAATCTACGTAATTTCTTCAAGTATTTATATGCGAGGATGGAGATAGCTCTTATGGGTTGTGGCGTTATCAATAAAGTAAAGTTATCTATTTATGCTGTTCTCGACTCGCTTCCTCAGTCCCTAATAAGGGCCCTACCACAACACCTTCAACACCTCATAGAATCTACTAAGAGTTTGTTGGTAAAGGAAGTTATAATTAATTATCATGGTGTATCATTTTTCATTGTTAGATAGCGTAAGCGTTTTTACACTTATGCGGGTACATGAGCCTTGGATGTGGGGTCTACTCAGGCTAAAACGAGGTGATGTTTTCGTAGATGTTGGAGCTCATATAGGCAAATATAGTGTTGTGGTGGCCAAGGTAATTGGAGAAAACGGTTTAGTAATAGCTATTGAGCCACATCCTGAGAATTATAAGGTTCTAATTAGGAATATTAGACTAAATAATTTGAATAATGTTATAGCTCTAAACATAGCTGCATGGAGCAAGGAAGGAAAACTTAAGCTGTTTATTGGAAAAGGGAGTGATCTCCATAGCGTTAAGAGAGATCATGGATTAGGTTTTTATTATGTTCAGGCTAAGGCGTTAGATGATGTTCTAGATGCCTTAAATATTAGAAAGGTTGATTATGTAAAGATAGATGTGGAAGGTGCTGAGTTAGAAGTCCTTAAAGGAATGGAGAGAACCTTAAAAAGATTTAGACCAATAGTGATTGCGGAGATAACCGAGAATTTGGACGAGGTTATGAAGTTTATGCGTATAAATGGATATTATGGAAAGTTAGTTAATCAAGACTACTATATTTTTAAGCCGTTGTGATATAAAGAATTGAAAAATAAGGAAGAAAGGTAATATTTAATATTGATATTTAAATGTTAATAGTTTTTATCTAAGGAAGGGTCTTCTAGTAGGTTAAGGTAGTTTATCTTCGTAATATTGTTTCTTATACTGTTATTATTCTATAATAAGTTAGTGCATTATAGTTGATTTAATTTAGTTACGAGGATTTCTACGTCTTTTACGTATAGCTTAGGTTCTGAGAGGATGTAGTCCCTCATTTCTTTAAACATTTTGATATAGTAATCATAGTTAGTGATCCATGAGATTATATTTTCATAGATTTCTTCAATATCTATTTTGCATGAATGGTCTTGAGGGCATTTAATCTTGAATTCTTCTGGGACTGGACAATCCTCTCTTAGATGATATCCCCCATGGTTATTAATCACTGCTATATTTCCTAAAACTACAGCTTCTCTAACTGGGCGGTCTCTACCTGGATGAAAACCTATATCAATGAATATTTTAGAGCTAGTGAGGATTTTAATCATGTTGTTCTTACCTACATTGCCAAGGTTGAATACTTTGAATTTTCTCTCTAGTAACTTTATTAACTTTAAAGTTAGGGGGTATGCTTTTCTTGAATTCCAAGCTATTATGTTTTTCTTATTATTTAAATCTACTTTACTTGCTGCATCTAAAAACTCGTCTTCTACGGGTTCACGAATTAAGGCTATATCTTCATGATTAACTCTCATAGACTCTAGAAAGTTCTTTGCATAGTGAGACTGTGCTATATGTAGGTCTGCAACCGGTAACCTCACTAACCTCCTCTTAATTAATTTGTCAACGTAGTATGACATAAAGGAGCTTAGGTAAGGTCCGTAGCGTACTCTCTTAACATTTATTATAATACTAGGAAGGTTCTGAGGGTAATTCTTAAGCATAAACCAGATAAACTCATACAACTTTAAACCCTTATTAAGGGTGCTGAGAATGTAATTATCTACTGCTAACCAATATATAACTTTCTTACTCCTACGAAATCTGGATAGTAAATGTGTGGCAGTTTCAGGAACTATTACAATATTATCCTCCTCATCATAAACATTATCTATCGAAACCCAAGGACATTTAAAATGTCTATAGTTTGCATGAACAGGGTCTTCATCAGGTCTAATATTATAAAAAGCTATATATGAATCAATCCCGAAAACATTTTTAAGTGTATGACATAGTTGAAAAAGTGCAGTAGGACCTCCAGTATATACTCTAGCCGGAGCACTAACGTAAACTCTCATCCGATACACCTAACGTAGCACTATATAACTAAAGCAATATTTTGGGTAAAATAGTTATTTTCACTGCTATAACACTTAAGTTAGTCATAGCGTATTATTAAGTTATATTTAATTTAATATGTTCCCGACAACACTTACGTATAGATTGTAATTCTGAATTACTCCTCCAACTCTTTACGCCATGGACTTATCTATCTTAGCCTACTTCAACAGTTTTCTATACGTCCAGCAACTTATTCATTATAACTCACTATCATCATTATTAAATTTATAAAATGAGGATTTCATGAAAAGATATCTCTAGGGAAATCCTACATACCTCTCAGAACATATCAACTCGTAATTTCCTCCCCTGAGAGGTGCCCTCCTTCAATACCTTACTAGCTGTCTTTGATTAGCCCTCCACAGTCTAAACCCTCCAGTACTTTCTTTTGAGGATGAGTTGATACCTGGAGCTGATATCATGTAAGCAGGCAATTGCTGAGGTGTGGATGAAAACACTCCTACAACCCTCTTAGATTTAGGTAATGATTAATTTAAAATATGATTTGATTTAGGTCTTGTTTAGTGGTGTCTTAATTACTTACCTGATTACTTCCTCAACTTCTCTATACCATGGTTTTGAGGTCCCTATCTTAGCCCTCTTTAACCATTTATCTGTCTTAGGTTCTTCTTCTATCGTCTTCAGTATCTTATCTATTCTCTCCTTAACTACTACTTCGACATCACTCCATAACTTACCATCACTTACGTACTTACTTACGT
>Ga0080004_1182122_pt1 | contig 10942 bp, 8 predicted proteins | sample WasSprMetagenome_FD_69207 | JGI IMG/M metagenome (GOLD analysis project Ga0080004, IMG submission 69207) | Sulfidic aquatic microbial communities from Washburn Spring, Yellowstone National Park, USA - WS (SPADES assembly) (version 2) | ecosystem: Environmental > Aquatic > Thermal springs > Hot...
TCGTCAAATAGAAATTTCAGCCTCAACACGTCCCCAGGCTTAACACGCCATCCGTTGATTGTGTCAGTTGAAAGGTTCAGAAGCTCTTGAAAACTTAAGTTTAACCCGTTAAGTTCTGCAGAAGCCTTAAGCGGGTCAACCTGTTTAAGGCTAGCGAAAGGCCCAATGGTCTTGTCCTCGAATTCGATGAAAATTCCATCACCATTCTTGTAGGCTTTAAGAGAACCATCGGCTAAGGGAAGCTCTAGCACACGAACATATTTAATCTCTTGCTGGCTCACGATTCAACGCCTCTTTTCCAATCACATCTAAAATTTGTTGCAAAAGACTCTTGACTTCAACCCTTGGGAAAACTTTAACGCAAATTTCCTGATATCTATTGAAGTATCCGGCACAACCGGGTAAGCTGCTAGGACTGCCGTTCATTGTTTTCAGTCCCCTCAAAAAGTTCTTGTTTCGCTTTATTGAATGAAGTGCTTAAAATTGAGAGCCTTTCAAGTTCCCTGTAGATAAGCATACGGATATATTCTGACTCATTGGTGCCCTGGGCTTCCGCTAGTTTTTTTACTATTGCCTTAATCTTGGGCGACACCCTAGCCCCTACCACGTTGGACTTGTTCATCATGCTCAACCAACGTTAACACTGTAAACTTAAATACGACACACAAATAAGGTTTATGTGTCGGAAATTTTTGGGGGAAGGGAATGAGCAGTAAAGATTTAAAAACTTTAACCTACCTAGAACTGATTGTTGGTGCAATTAAGAAAGAGACTAAAAGCCCGTCTGAACTTGAGAAGGAGTTAAAGGTTCCGCACAAACAACTTTATAGGATCATCGACTGCCTAAAAAATATAGGGGTTATTAATAAAGGGGAGGATGGCAAGTACCGGTGGATTGAGGATTGGCAGGTCTTTCTCGACAAAGAAGGATATGTGCAAAAACTAAACCATTCAAGGGAGCTGTTAATGCCGTTAATTGAAGGATTAGAGCAACCTTCCAGAATCCAATCCAATCTTTTGGTCTTGACGAATGAGTACTTAATCCAGCACCTTAAGAACGGATATCCTATGATTTACTTGGAGTATAAAGGTTGGCAGGAAGGCGAGGAAGCGTGCGAAAAGGCTCGGGAGGCATTCAAAGAAGCGGTGAGAGAGTATACCGCCGAGAAAGGTTTCGAAATAGAGTACAGTGAACTTAAAGCAGGAAAGAGGCAGGTCTCAAACATTATTGATGTTGTTGAGAACTATCTCAGATACGGAGGCTTAGAAAATATGAAAATTGTATGGAAAGACGGGCAAGTTCGTGATGATTATTGGGGAGTATCGTTGGCGAAGGAAGAAGGGCTCGTTAAGGAAGTCGAAAAGCTATTACGTGACCTAATAGGCTCAGAAAAAGTTAAAAAGACCTTCAAGAAAATGAAGGAAGCAACTGAGCAAAGAGATGAAGCCTACTTCAAGTATAGAAAGGACGTGGAGTGGCTTGCGTTGAAGGTCAAGCACGGCGAACCGCTCAAAGGCTATTGCGACCTTTGCCCAAGGATCGTGATTAAAAATTTTTGACACCTCAACCATCGACGCCTCCATAGCTAATCCACTCAGCCAACTCCAAAGAATTGAGCAAAATTATTCCGGAATGCGAATTTGTAGCTTGAAGGAAGCTGACAGGAGGAATCATGTTTTGAAAAATATATCTTTGTCCCTGCATGGAGAGCATCTTTTCCCCAGAAGCCTCTATTATTTAATGCTGTATAGTTCAGGCTGTACTGCACATTCCTTTAGGCTCTTTTCACCATACCATACACACATACATACCATATTATTATTGTTCTGTCTGTTCGTTAGACTACTGCTGCTCATCATGCAATTGAGGCTTCTTTTGCCTCTTTTGGTCTGCTGACTTTCCTCTTGTAAAGAAAGAAGATAATGACGTTGCTTATTGGGAGGTGGTAATGCATGTTCCGCTCTAAGGTCAGTTGCTCAGTAATGGTCGCCTCACCCCCTGGGGGAGGGGGATGAGGTAGTCTATGGGAGCTACAAAGCTGTCGGTAGTGTAAGCTTAATTTTGGCAACTTATCTTCCTAAGATGACATCAGAAGAAGAACATGGCATGATGAACAAAACTTTCCAATAGAACTTAGATGATGATTCTGTCATGCTCTATAGACCAACGTTTTGGCCCAATCAGGGAGAACGTGCCTGCAAACAGTAGTCTATAGAGCACGTCTGTTGTTCTGGCTGGAAGCCTACAGACCATAAAGAGAAAATTAAAACCTCGTTGTTTTAGACAAGAGGAATGAGGAGTGAAAGTGAACATGGCTTGATCGCTCTCTAAACCACCCTTCCACTCCTCCTAAATCAAACGCTTCCATAGTAGTGTGAACGTTCAAAAAAGAAATCATCTAGCACACGTTGGCAGACGCTTAAACGAAAACCATTTCAATCCCACCAGAGTTCGAAAAAATCATGCGGCCTACAGGAAGAAAGGCAAACACCAACTATATCGCAATATAGAACATTATATAAAATTACTGCAAAAAATTTTTAACTTTCTTTAAAAAATTGCTAGACTTAAGGACAAAAAGTATATAAATAAGCATCACCAACACCTATAACTCGAAAAGATATGTCTGAACCTAAAAAGGTTGGAAGGAGAACTTTCCTCAACTATGCTATCGCAGTAGTCGCCACAGGAGTTATAGTTGGAGCAGCAACATATTTTGCAGTACCAAAAGAAGTTACAACAGTAACAGCACCAGGAACAACAGTAACAACAACAAAAACAGTTACAACAACAGTAACAGGAACACCAACAACATCACCTACACCTACAGAAACTGTCCCGTTTAAAGAAGGCGTTAAACCTCTTAGGAAATATCCTGGAGTGAAAGTTACTGCGCTTTTTTCTACCCATTCGGCTTGGATGGGGCCTTTAGTCGATTTATGGGCTAAGGAGACAGGTGCACAAGTTGAAGCCTTGTGGCTTGCTGTTGCAGATCTAGAAGCTAAGGCGATGACAGATCTAGCTCAAGGCGTAAGCTGGGACATCGTACAGTTGGATGATCCATGGTATGGGGAATTTGAGCCATTTATAATTCCTGTTTCACAATGGCCCTCAGAATATCGTGACTATATATATTCAAAAGAATATGATTTAGATGATATAACTAAAGGAGCACTTAAAATGCCTACTCATAAAGGTGAACTATGGGGGTTACCTTATCGAACTGGTGCTAGAATGCTTTTTTACAGAAAAGATCTGTATCAAAAGTATGGTCTGAAGGTTCCTCCTGCAACTGAAGAATATTACTTTTGGGATGAAGGCAATGAGCCCTCATTACTTAAAGATTTGATAGCCTTAAAACCAGAAATACCTAACACATATCCTTTTGGTGTTATGGCAAAGCAAGGAGGAGCTAATGCTTACCATTACATTAGCGAATGGCTGTGGCCTTGGGGAGGAACAGTTCTAGATGAAAAAGATAACTGGAGGCCTAAGCTGGATTCAAGAGAAGCTTTAGAATCATTAACCTTCTATGTTGACTTGCTACATAAATATGGCGTCATGCATCCGGAAAGTGTAGCATGGGAATGGAGTGAAATTCAAACCGCTCAACAGAAAGGGAAAGTGGCTGTTACAAACCTTTATACACCTTATGCAACAGCCATGAACGATCCTACAAAATCAGATGTTGCTGGAAAAATGGGCTATGCGCTGGTTCCAAAAGGTCCGCCACCAAAGGGTATCTCTACTTCCGCTGTTGGTGGCTGGAGCTTCAGTATCACAAAATTCTCAAAAAATAAAGAGGCTGCCGCCGATCTAATTATTAACCTTACTAATAAAGAGGGCCAGCTGCTTATGGCGAAGTTAGGCAGTGGTCCAACAAGAAAATCAGTCTTTGCACACCCTGATATGAAATGGATGTGGTGGTCACCCACTATTATCGCGAGCTTAGAGAGAGCAAGAACACATCCTAAGATTCCTGAATGGCCGAAGATACATATTAAAGGACAAGAGGTGGTTGCCAAAGCTCTTGCTCGCATAATGACGCCCAAAGAAGCTCTTGATGAATGGCAAAAATATGCTGACTCTCTCCTAAGAGAGGCAGGATATTATAAATGAGGACAAAAGCTTTCATAACGTTAACTCTTCCCTCTCTTATTTTTTTACTAGCAAATTATGCCTTTCCTTTGTTATACAGTCTCTTTATTAGTTTTCATAGATGGGCGCTTTATAAGCCGCAAGAGCCTATGAAGTTTATAGGGCTTCAAAATTATATTACTTTGCTAGGCGATCCTGCTTTCCTCAACTCATTATCCATCACTCTCATATTTACTGGTGTGACAGTAGGAGCGTCTTTTGGACTGGGCTTACTGTTAGCAATTTTGGTTGCACCTCTTACAAAGCCAAGAAAATGGATAATTGCAATTTTAATACTTCCCATGATAGTTACACCTATTGTGGCTGGATATATATGGAGAATGTTATTTAGTGCTACACAAGGTATAGTCAATTATGTGCTGTATTCTTTAGGAGTTATAGGTTCTATGACGGAGCTAATTTGGCTTGGAACGCCAACGCTTAGCTTAGTATCTATTATAATTGTGCATATTTGGCAATGGGCTCCTTACGCTTTCCTTATTCTTTATGCTGGCATAATATCTCTTCCAAGAGAGCCTTTTGAAGCAGCTCAAGTTGACGGAGCATCTAGTTTCCGCATATTCATTAATATAACACTCCCTCTTTTAAAGGGAGTTATTTTAGTAACATTACTTCTTCTAACAGTTTTTATATTTCGCGTATTCGATGTGATTTTTATCCTTACTGGTGGCGGGCCAGGAAGTGCAACAGAAGTTTTAAGCGTGAAACTATTTAAGGAGGGGTTCCGTGTTTTCGAAATGGGCTATACCACTGCCATGAGCTGGATAATGCTTATTATTACAGCTTTAATTATCTATGCTTATATTCGTATTATCAAGTTCTAGGTGGTGTAATATGAGATTTAAAAGGCAACAAAGATTCAAAAAAATTATTTCTTACACACTGCTGTTCACTCTTATTATTTTCTTCTTCTTCCCCATTTATTGGATGATATTAACTGCTTTTAAACCTGCTGGAGACGCTTTTGCTATTCCGCCAAAATTCGTCTTTACTCCAACTTTAGAGGCATTTGAAGCCATTTTTAACCCAGAAATAGTAATAGAACGGGGCAAAACTGCAGCGACTTTTCACTGGATTCCACCCCTTCCTCCAGCTATATGGGCTAGAAATACTTTTAACAGCATTATTGTGGCAATAACCTCAACCATTATCTGTTTATTTATTGGAATGCTTGGTGCTTACGCACTTTCACGCTACAATCCATTAATAGCTAACAAAATTTTATACATTATAATAGGTTTAAGAATGCTACCGCCTATTGCTGTCCTTCTGCCTTACTATATTATAATGAAGACATTAGGATTAGTTGATACCTATGTAAGTATAGTTCTAGCTCATACAGCTTTAAACCTGCCGTTTATCCTTTGGCTACTATGGGGCTTTATGAAAGATTTACCGCGAGAATTAGATGAATCAGCTATGATAGACGGCTGTACAGAGTACGGTTGTCTGATAAGAATAATACTTCCAATAGCTGCACCAGCAATGGTGACAGCTGCTATCTTTGCCTTTATCTGGTCTTGGAATGAATTCCTTTTTGCCTTGGTTCTTACTGCTCGTAATACACAGACATTGCCTGTCATGATGGCGACCTACATCTCAGAAGAGGGTCCCCTTTGGAGTTATATGTGTGCTACAGGAAGCCTTATTACCCTTCCACCCCTAGTAATTGCCTTTACTTTAAGCAAATACTTCATGCGCGGATTGGCATTTGGAGCTATAAAAGGATGATTAAAGAATGATGTGGAAGAATATTCCCTTTTTAAGCGATTATGTTTCCAAAAGGGAATCAAGTTGGGACAGGAGTGGTGACAACAGAGATTTTATTTATATACCTGAAAACACTTCAAGAACGCTTGCGGATATAAAGGGGGCAGGATACATTGCGCATATATTTCTCTCTGGCATGTCTGTAAATCGTCATTGGTTACGCCAAGTACTAATCAAAATGTACTGGGACAATGAAGAAAATCCAAGTGTTGAGGTGCCCGTAGGCGACTTTTTTGGGGCGTTTCATTGTAGACCACGACACTTTTCGTCAATTTTTCTTTCTGTAACCCCTTGGTATTTTCCTGGAATGAATTGTTATTTCCCTATGCCCTTTGCAAACCATGCAAAAATTGAAATAGATAATCAATCTAAATTTCCCGTTATATTATATTACCATATAGACTACGAGCTTTGTAACTCAATAGAAGGAAATTTAGGCAGATTCCATGCCCAATGGCGTAGAGAGAACCCAACTAAAGCAGTTCCTCCTCTAGGGATGGAATATAGATACGGAGGAGCAAAAAATTTAACTGGTGAAGAGAATTACACAATATTAGAGGCAGAAGGTGACGGTCACGTTATAGGTATTATGCTTGGGGTCGATAATTTAGAAGGAGGATGGTGGGGAGAAGGGGATGACATGATATTTATAGATGGCGAAATATGGCCTCCATCAATTCATGGAACAGGTACAGAAGAATTATTTGGTTTGGCGTATTGCCCTACATACGAATATACAACACTTTATTGTGGTTTTCAGTTAATAAGCAAAGAAGATTGGAGTGGAAAGAATGCAGCATACAGATTTTTTTTATTCGATCCTATCAGATTTAAAAAAAGTATTAAAATAACTATTGAACATGGGCATGCCAATAATTTAAGCAACGACTATTCAAGTGTTGCTTTTTGGTACCAAACTGAACCTCATTCACACTTTCCAACTATGCCATCCCCTGAAGAAAGACTTCCTAGAGAGCCAGAATACTATTGGAAAAAAATTGTGCCCTTAGAAAGAGAAATGTGGCAAATTTTTTTTGAGCAAGGTGAAAGGGGGATAAGATGGCAAAAGTATTCCTTAAAGGATCAATGGCAAGTCAGAAAACTCATATACGAAATTAATGAGGCCTACACACATGATGAATACAAGAAGATGAAACTTCTCTGTGGAAAAGTAATAAAGTTAATGAAAAAATATGGATAACACTCTCTTTTTGATAGATACACTGATATCAATCCCAATTTTCTATTACTATTACATGTGCCGCAGAAGCGCCTAGGCGAGCAACAGGAACAGGTAGCACGGCAACAAATGATCTTTCTTTTCTTAATAACCACATATTATAGACCCCCTCTACTATACCTATTCCATTCCTATGCAATGTGTAGTGAACATCATTTGCAGTATATCTGATCTGTGGTGGTCCTCTAGGGTTTGACATTTCCACCGCTGGAAAATCTATTATCAATGTCTTTACCCCCCTTTCCACAAACCATTCCGCAGCTTCAACAGTAAAGCCAGCTGTAATTTCAAATCCTGTTTCAGTGTAAAAGTACCAATCATTTATTCCTGTCCGAACAAGTACAATATCTCCTTCTTTAACATGCTTCCCTGTTTCATCTAAATGTTTTCTGTTGATAAGTTGCCTAGGACCTATTTTTTCAGTAAGGTCAATAAGAGAAGCTTCGCCTATACATGCTTCAATTGGAATTTTACGGAATTTTTTCCAAATTTTTTCTGGTACCCCGTACTTAATTGACATAAAGGGTGCATATGGCCCGGCTGTTTGAGCATGTTCTATGTGTGCTGGTGAACCATGGGTAAAGCGCATATACATTTCAATATGAGGATTCATGCCACGGAGACCTTCTCCCTCTAATATAAAAGGCGTTAATCGCGTAAACCTTATGTTTATATTCATTAGCTCACGCGGTTCTATATGCTCTGGCATAATTGGATTACCAATATATGGATACGGTGTTACGGGATCAGAATCCTTTGAAGGAAAGGTTTCAACCTCATGGGAGCAATCAATGATTTTTCCTTCTTCAATGACAGCTACTCGGGCTATTCCCCCCGATGCTCCACGTATTTTTGCTGGAATACCGCACAATGCGAAGGCACGTTCTTTACTAATGGTTGCTAAATTGGTTAAGTCCTCAAATGTGGGTATACCATTAGAATGAAATATATAATGGACGTCAACGTTAGAATCTAACCTTTCAGGTTCTAAGGTTCTTGTATCAGTTCCTACGCATTTGACACCCTTCTTAACCAGCCATTCAGCGGCTTTAACTGTTATACCGGGGGATTGAAGATAGTATTCAAGGCTAGGGTAACTTTTCCTATATTTCTCACTATAATTAGTTCTAATAAAAACTATGTCTCCTCTTTTTATTATATTATCAAACCTTTCGAAATCCTTTTCGTCTATAACTCCTTTTTTGGTTGCATCCTCTAAATCCAATATTACACAATCCCCAATAAGTTGATCGGCCGGCAATTGACTTACTTCACGCTTTATCCAATCTTGAGACGAGGGTCCTAAAAATTCATAGTAACTGACATAGGTACCATAAGGTTTTGTAGTAGTTTCGATGCTATCAAATATTTCTCCTGGAAAGGGCCCTGAGGCAAATCTATAAATATGAAAGTAGGAAAGTATATCCATAAAATTCCTTTTAGTTGAAGAACGTTCTATAAAGTTAGGATAAGGGATATTCCACCTATAACCTACAAGGTTAGGACGGGCTGTAGCATCACCCGCTCCTGGTGGACTTGGAGAAGAAGCAGGTGAAAGATCGATAATTCTTAAGACCAAGATCCATCATCTTTAGTGTTATTATTTACTTTATATAAATTTTGCTATCAACTTGCCACTATATTGTTATAAAGTTAAGGAATTAGTGCATAAAACTTAAATATTCCTAGGCATATGAGATAGAAATGAAAAGGAATGAAAAGAACAATAAAGGAGTCAGAAAAGGAAATTCCTGTTATAGCTGATGTTGATGTCATTGTGGTTGGGGGAGGTACAGCTGGTATCGTAGCTTCGATAGCCGCAGCAAGAAATGGAGCCGACACACTTCTCATAGAACAACAGAGTTGTTTAGGTGGAACATTGACGGCTGGCATGCTAAGTTCTTTCGCGGTATTTAATGATACGCAAAAGCAGGTGATAAAGGGAATTGGTAGTGAGATAGTGGAGCGACTAAGAAAAGTGGGATGTGCCAAGGGAGATATGGAGAAAGACCTTTGGGTATTTTATGATAGTGAAATGGCAAAACATGTATTTGATGAAATGGTGATGGAGGAAGAACGGCTTAGCGTGTTACTCCAAACCTCAGTAGTTGATTCGATAGTTGAGGATGGGAGGATCAAGGGCGTAATTATTGAGAGTAAGTCAGGTCGCCAAGCTATTTTTGCTAATGTGGTTATAGATGCCTCTGGTGATGCAGATGTAGCTGTTAAAGCAGGAGCACCTTATGAGAAGGGGAGAAAAATAGATGGATTGTGTATGCCCGTTTCAATGATAGCTCGGATCGGTAATGTTGACATAGAAATGTTATCCAAATACTATGAGCAACATCCTAATCGAATAGTTAAATTTCCTAGGCGTACATATGCTGGACTTATGGTAGTCGGACTTGAGGATGAATTGAAAGAGGCAAGTGAAAGAGGTGAACTCTCTTCTGAGATGGAGGCACTGCGTCATCAATTTGTAGGTTTCTGTACTGCTACAAGGCCGAGGGAAGTTATATTAAATGTAACGGGACCATTAGGAGTTGATGCAACTGATGTCAAGGATATAACACGTGCACTAATTATAGGTAGAAAGCGGGTAAGAGAAGTTGTAGAATGCCTTAAGAAATATGTCCCGGGATTCGAATCATCTTACCTCATTTCTACAGCATCTCTTTTAGGTGTACGGGAGACGCGACGAATTGTAGGGGAGTATACGCTAACAAAAGACGATATTTTGCAAGGTAAAAGGTTTGATGATGCTGTTTGCAAAGGGGCGTCCTTCGGAACTATTCACACCCCAGATGGCAGAGACGTAATACCAATTAATTTAGAGCCAGGTACCTTATATGATATCCCGTATAGATGTTTAGTACCCAAAAAGGTTGATAATCTATTGGTAGCTGGAAGGTGCATTTCCGTTACACATGAAGCCCTGGGCTCAGTTAGAGTTTCAGCAGTATGTATGGCAGTAGGTCAAGCTGCGGGAACGGCTGCAGCGCTAGCGGTAAAAAACAAGGTTACACCCAGAAAGCTAAATGTTAAACAGTTACAAAAAGTACTTATAGAACAAGGTGCACTCTTAGAAATATCTGAATATTCAGGTATTAGTACATGTGGTGATTAAATTGGAATTTGGATTTTTTTGCCAACTTGTGATAAAGTAGGTCTGGAGTACATAGAAGACCAAGAAAGACTCCTGTGACAAAAAAGTTGATGTTACTGTCGTTGGTGGTGGTGTTGCAGGAGTGTCCGTAGCTGTTGCTGCGGCCAGAAATGGAGCTAAAACCTTGCTAATAGAAAGATACGGTGTTTTAGGTGGCACGGCTACGATCGGTCTAATGGATGTCTTTATGAGATGGAATAGGGAAGTAAACAAGATGTTGCCTCTGAAGTGCTAGATAGACTTATCGCTAAAAATGCAGCGTTTGAAGCACATAACACTCTTGTGGATCCTGAAAGCCTTAAACTTGTCCTTCTTGAAATGATAAAGGAGACTGGTGACTGAAAGAACTGAGAGAGGAGATAAGAAATGAAAAGAGGCTTGAAGTAGACACGGAGGCCTTGGAAGCCTACAGACCATAAAGAGAAAATTGTGGAAGACAGAAAAAAGACCTGCCGCACATCTGTTTAGGAAATGAAATCGGATAACATAATCCTAGCATGGTTTGATCACTCTTTAAGCTACTATCCCGCCCACCCTAAATCAAACATGTTCACAGCCGTGCAAACGTTCAAAAAGAAATCATCTAGCACATGTTTCCAGACGCTCA
>Ga0080004_1129455_pt1 | contig 10941 bp, 17 predicted proteins | sample WasSprMetagenome_FD_69207 | JGI IMG/M metagenome (GOLD analysis project Ga0080004, IMG submission 69207) | Sulfidic aquatic microbial communities from Washburn Spring, Yellowstone National Park, USA - WS (SPADES assembly) (version 2) | ecosystem: Environmental > Aquatic > Thermal springs > Hot...
AAATTCGATTAAATATACTTACTTTAATACTAACTGTAGGAGAACAGGTCTCCAATCAATAGTTGACGTCATTAAGCACTCTTTAAAGCTAGAAAACTATATTAGACATGAGAGCACTGTAAGATTCTTATCTAAAACTCTAGGCTTAGAGATCCAACCATCTAGCGAAATATATGAATATAGAGATGGAGACGTCTTAACTATAGTAACGTTAAAGAAGCCAGTAAGAGGGAAAGAAGTTGAAGTAAAAGAAGAAGACTTAGATTACTTTATATGTCTAGTGGGACAAGAAGCTCAACACTTATGATGAGTTAAAGATTTCTTTTTTTCATATTTTTTCTTCTCCATCCGAAAAATATAGCTAGAATAAGGAAGATTATGAATAGTTTCTCATGAGTAATAGCTGGAGAGTAGAGATCGTATAGATCGAATCCATATCCTTCTTTTATTAGTTCATCAATAAAGACTAGTGTAGCTAAAATAATGAATATAGCGCTAAGTCTAAGTCTAAGCTTGCTCACTATTCTCACCGCTCTAAGCTTCTACAGATATATTGTTGAGTACATCATAGCAAATAAATGATTTATTTATCTCTACTTCTTTCATTCACATGTATAGTTTTAAAACTTCACTAAATAGGCTTTTCCACAGTAGAATCTCTCACTACACCACTCAATGATCCTGTCGTTCTGTGGCTCAACGATATATATTTTTTCTCCATCTGAGAATAAGTTCACTGCATGACCAAATTCATCTGTATAGTACCACAGTTGACCTATGGCGAACCCTTGGTTCCAAGTCTTCCTCGTCAGTTGACCTAGTAATACGTCTGAGAAGTCGTCACAGTCTGCTGTCTCCAGTATATATGGTAGCTTGTCTGTATCGTCTTCTTTGAGTAGCTTCTCCATTGCTTCTCTGCTTATTGTTCTAAAGTATGTGTCGCTTATGAATATGTAGTATTCGTAGTTTGATCCAAAAGTCTTAACTATTAAGTTCACTAAATCTTCTGCTTTTATTACTTCTGCTCTACATGGAAAAAGAGTTCTTAGTTTTAATAGTGTTCTCTTTAGTGAATGTTTTCTCTCTACTCTTAGTGGTTTAATATTGTGCCTTGTGAACAGTAATACTGTTACTTTATCTATCTTTTTTACTTCTACTCCAATTGCTTTCTCTTCACTCATCTAAATCACTCTCTACTTTAATATAGCTAAGAGTATTTGAATAAGTATAGAGAGTACTATTCCAGCGACAACATACCATGTTTTTGAGTCAACTTCTTTAACTAATTGTTCTAGCTTCTCTACTTTATCCTTTAAAATATTCATTATTTTCTCTACTCCGTCTACTCTTGCTTCTAGTCTAGATACTCTCTGTAATAGATCTATTACTATTGGGTCTTCTTTACTTAGTCTTCTCTCTTCTTCATTCATTTCTCTCTACCTCTCTTACCTATGCTATATCCGTGTACATATCCAAAGTAATAGGTTAATATAGCTACTATGATTGTTAAAGCTTGGTCTACTCCTATTTTTCCTAATATTAAGAGTACTCCAACTATCACTATTATTGCTATTGCTACTAGATCTCTAGATTTAATCTCTAAAGCCATATGTTCACCCATGAAAAATATTTATGTAAGCTTCTTTATATTCTTCTTTATATTTTATTTATAATTGCGTTCTCTAGAACACTCAGCGGTAACATATATTGTGCATGCTGCTAGAGTGAATACTAATATTATTAGAGCTATGATTAATAATGCTAGAAATTTCTCTAATGCTTTCTCTAAGAGTTCGAAGTATAGTGGTAAAGGTGGAGGATACTCTAATAGTGTTGTTATTGTTTCATTCATGTAGTCTCCTTTTTCGCTAATATTTGTACTTGTTGGAGTAAGATATCTATTTTTTTGTTAAGTATTACTGTCTCTCTTAAAATTAATAATAGTAGTGTTTCAGAGTATCTTATCCCCATCTCTTCAGATATTTGTCTAGCTTGCTCTCTCAATATTACTATATCTCTAATTACTGTCTCTAACTCTGATCTACTGAGCCTGTACAATCTTCTTAACCTCTATATTGAATAGTGCTTTAGCGTGATCTTTAATCAGCTTCTCTACTTCACTTATTCTGTCTTCTCCAACTTGGAGAATGAATCCTCTTCCATCTTCCAGTGATACTTGGATTATTAGAGTTGTACCTTTCTTCTCTAAGAGCTTATATTTTGCAGACATATAGATCTCCCATTCTATATTATTTAATTTTCTATTTTTATAGTTAGCTGTCAAAATGTAAGCTTCAACTATTAATGTTTTATTGCTGCCTCAATATGTATATTATAAAAGTTTAAGCTACACTAGACAAACCATTGATAGAGTTGTGAGCTTTAAGCCTGTTCCATCAAAATCTACAGCGTTAACAGTTGGACAGTATTGATTATATGGAGTAGTCGTATCATATCTTTTAAATCCACTTCCATCATATACTACTATGTCTGTACGGCATCCATAAAGTCCCTCATAGAATACACAATATTCTCCATCTCCTTTGAGTCCTGTTCCATCATATCTCACTAGTGGATCTTCAAGACTGCTTTTACTTGAACAATTCTTTACTTCTATCTTTGAGTCTTTCATTAAACCACTCTTCATATTCTAGATGGCATTACTAATACTGTTATTGTTTGACCAGCTGCTGTAGCTCCTGTTAATGCTACTCCTAAGACTCTAGTTAGTGTTGACCCAATACTTACTCCCGTTACAAACGTACCTGTGCTAGTTGAGACTCCACTAACAACCGTCGCTGTAGTAGTAGTAACACTAGCTATCGCTGAATCAGTAGTAGAAGTCACGTTTGCAACAACGGTTGTTCCAGCTGTAGTAGTAATACCTGTTACTGCTGTCACGGTGGATTTAGTTATGCCTGTAACAGCACTAGCTGTTGTCTTGCCATGAGTGTGCCTAATATATCCACTTGCATCTGTAGTGTATCCTGTATCTGTACCGATATCTGACACGAAGCTAGCTGTAGATGGAGTTACATCTGATAACACGCTTGTAGTAGTGAAATCTCTCCTATCTACACTAATACCGCTGACAAAAGACTTAGTAGTAGTTGAAACGCTAGCTATAACAGTTGTTGTTGTAGTTGATACTCCTGTTACAGCACTAGCTGTACTTAGAGTTGGAGTGTGAGAATGCCCAGTGTACTTTACTGCTCTTCCAGCTGTAGCAGTGGAGAAGGTTACAGGATCTCCTGGACTGATAGCTCCATCTGCTACTACTGATGCTACTCCCATTACTAAGACTCTCACTACTCCACCTGCGCTTGCAGAATTTAATGCTACTCCAACTATGTTCGGATAGGTTGAAGATGCTCTATATACTTTCCCATCTGTATGTAGTGATACTATGTCGTTAGTGCTTATAGTTTCTCCAGCTGTATAGTCTCTAGTTAGCCCGCTTGGTGAAACGTTCAAGTCTGGAAGTGCTCTAGTTGGATGCCAAAAGCTCATGTTCTCACTCTATATTGTCTCCATCACTTGGACTATAAATGAATATGGTATCGCTCTAAGCGTTCCAGCTGTCTGAGTAACTGTGATTCTTACTTTTGCGTTGTATGCTAGAGTAGTAGCTGGTATCCTTACTACTGGTATGGATACTGGTCCGTTGAAAGTCATCTCGTCGCTTTTTACTCGGTTAGTTCCATCTACAGCTATATATATTCTCAAAATAACAGCGTCTCCAGAAGCTAAATTTTGTAGGCTTATCTGTCCCTCTAAGATATAGTCGTCTGGATAATCTCCCAGATTCAATATATCTGTCTCTGTGTTTAGAGCTGAAGGTGTAACTGACCCCTGGTACCTCTCCTTATATCTTATTCTTACTGGCATTCAGCTACTACCTTGACATCTGTACATAGTAGTTTATAGTTATAGAGTCTCCAGCGTCCCAGTTTAATGGAACACATGGAAACGTTTTTCTAGCTAGCATTATGCCTCCGGTGCTTGCGTTAAAGATTCCTGCTTCACAGATGTTTTGAGATCCAGTTAATCCGTCTGCTTTAGAGAATGTAGCAGATACTAGAGCTGTATCTCCACTGACAGTTGTAGTAGTCTGAGAGATTGATGCAGTCTTTCTCTTCACTTCTGCGACTAGTGCAGTGTCTGTAGCACTCTCTGCAGTTGTACCAGTACCAATAGCTAGATACCCGAATTTAGTCTCTGTTAGTCCAGCAAATACTAGTCTTATTATTGCTGCTAGACCAGCGTTTGTTATAATGTTCTTTCTCCAGTAGTAGTCTTGAAACTTTGCTGGCATGCTTGCTAGTATCGGAGCTAATCCAGGATCGTCTTCAAGCTCTTCTTCAGTTATTTTTCTAGGACCTAAGTAATATTTTATCTTTCCATCTTTATCTCTAACAATTACTTCTATCCATCCCTCTACTTTAGCTGAGTCGGGATTCTCTTTAGACATAGAGTTCACCCATAAAAAATATTTTGCAACGTGCTTTTATATAGATTATTGGAGAGAAATAGTGTCGTTTACTAGTGCAGCAATACCAAAGATCCATGTCTTAGCTAGTGCAGTTGGAAGGATCTATACTGTAAGTATTTCAGATTCTACTCTAGCTTTAGACTATATTTTTAAATCTCCATCTATACTTAGAGCTGACACTAGTAGAGCTCTTGAAGCTTTCTCCAAGTATAGCTCGTTCTACAGATCTATGACTGACTCGTCTAAAAGCTTAGACTTCTACAGTAAGGCTCCTACGAAGCTTGTTACTGATCTATCTAGATCTCTAGATTATATGTACAAGTCTCCACTTAAAGTATTCTACGATTTGAGCAGATCTCTGGAAGCCTTTGATAGGAGATGTGAATACTATAGGTTTCTAGCTGACTTATTTAAATCAACAGATTACTTCTCCAAGGCTACATCTATAATAATAATAGATCTCTCTAAAGCTCTTGAAGCATTCTCTAAGTACTCTTCATTCTATAGAACTATTGTTGACGCTGGAAGAGCTTTAGAGTACTCTGCTAAATCTATAAGTGCTCTGATTCTAGATAGAGTCTTTGGTGACTTTGACTTCTCTGCTCTTAGAGGCAAAGAACTTAGAGACTCTCTTATAGGGTTAGATTATATTTCTAGATCTCTATCTATATTTAGAGCTGACACTGCTAAATCTTCAGACCTGCTTACTTCGAGCACTTGGAAGTCTCTTAGAGACAGCTCTACATCTATAGACTTCATCTCTAGAGCTACATCTAGAAGCATGCTAGACATCTCCAAGACTATTGATCTCCTATCTAGATACTCTACTAAATCTCTACTAGATCTAAGTAGAGCAGTAGACTACATCTCTAAAGATTCATATAGAGCACTGATAGACATAAGTAAGAATATAGACTTCATCTCTACAGCTCCAGCAAAGACTGTAGTTGAAGTAGGAAAAGCTCTAGACTATATTTCTAAGTCTCCATCTATACTTAGAGCAGACATTGGAAGATCTATAGATGTAGCTTCTTTAAAGGTTGGAAAAGTACTAGCAGATGTCTCTAAGTCTATCGATTACACCTCTAGATCATTATCTAAAGTAGTGCTAGATCTCTACAAGTCTGTTGACTTCATGTCTAAGTATTCTACTCTATCTAGAATCGATCTAAGCAGGAGCACAGACTACCTCTCTAAAGCTCCATATAAAGCTCTAGCTGACTCAGCTAGAACAGTAGAGTATGAGATTTCTAGAGATTCATTGAAAATATTTACAGATTCTACGCTTGCTCTAGATTACTTAGCTAGAGAGATATCTAGAAGCTTCTTAGATATAAGCAAAGTACTCGACTTATTCTCTAGAACGGTAAGCTATACTAGATCTCTTGCAGACATCTCTAAAAGCTTAGACTATCTGTATAAAGAATCTTCCAAAGCATTCATAGAGACTTCTAGATCTCTAGACTACTATTCGAAGTCTGCTCTAAAAGCTTATAGAGATCTCTCTACATCTTTAGATTATATCGAGAAACAGACTTCTAAGAGCATACTTGAAAGAGGAATCTTTAGCGACTACTTCTCCAAGAGCTTAGTAAAGATAAGTGTAGACTTATCGAGAGGAATAGACTATTTATCCAAGGCTCTAGCTAGAGTCTTGGAAGATGTATCTAAAGTAGTAGAATTGTTCTCTACTACTATAAGCTATAATAGAGAATTGAGAGATGCACTCTATGGAGAATTCTATTTGGCTTCTCTCAGAGGCAAAGAAATAAGAGAAGTAGCAAAAGCTGTAGACTACTATGCTGCAAGTACTATTAAAGAGTTAAGAGAATATTCTTTAGTTAGCGAATATGTGAGAAAGGACTCTTTAAAGATGTATTTAGATTCAGCTAAGAGTGTAGACTACTTCTCTAAAGCTCCAACCAAACTAGTGAGAGAAGCAGCATACGGAAGAGATATATTAGCATCCTCAGTAGAAAAGGCTATAGTAGACTTGTCTAGAACTGTAGACTATACAGCTAGAAGCATCTCTAAATTTATCTTAGATGCGTATACAGCTGTAGATATTATATCTAGAAGCGTTCTTAGAGCACTTGCAGATAGAAGCATAGTAAGAGAGTATTTCTCCAAGCAGCCATACAAGAGCATAGGAGACATCTCTAGAGCAGCAGAGTATAGAATATCTCTAGACGCTCAAAAGACGCTTATAGATTTAGCTATCTACTTGGAGTATCTCTCTAAATCTCCATCAAGAACTATGAAAGATGCATCAATTCTTCTTGATTATCTTCAGAGACAGAGTATTAAAGCTATAGCTGAGACAGCAATCTCTCTAGACTACTTCTATAAGAGCATTGAGAAAGCAAGCTTGGATCAGGTGAGAGCTCTAGATTATTCATATAAATCTCTAGAGAAGACTCTAGTAGAGTTGAGTAGAGCACTAGAAGTATTCTCTAAGATTACAAGCTACACTAGAGAGCTGAGAGATGCCTTAGCTGGAGAGTTCTATACAGCTATCCTCCAGGCTAAAGAAGTTAGAGACTCTATTAGAGCACTAGAATACTACTCCACTAGTATGGGTAAAGAGCTAAGAGACTACTCTAGTATTGTAGATTACTTGAAGAGAGAATCTGTGAAAGCATATATAGATTCTGTAAAAACTTTAGAGTTCTCAATGATTCATCCATCTAAAATTATTTTAGATGTAAGTAAAGCTGTAGAGAAAGTCTCTCTAAGATCTGAATTCTATAGAAGCTTCTTAGAATCAGCATTCGCTAGAGACTATATAGCTAAGTATTCTGCTAAGACACTAGCAGAAGTAGCTCTGGCAGTAGATTGGATCCGGTTCATGAGAGCTATATGTGTTACTGTTAGAGACTATGTTTTCGGAGAGTATGAAGTATCAAAATATGGAGCCAAGACTCTTCCAGAGATATCCAGGATCGTTGAATACGTGTCTAAGGCTACATCTAGAGAGATTAGAGACTACTTAGCTAGCCTAGACTACTATTCGAAGACTCCATCCAAGCAGCTAGTAGACTCGACTAAAACACTAGAGTATACTATCCGACAAGTCTCGAAGACTCTACTAGAATATGGTAGAGCACTAGAATACTTATTCACTAGGAGAGAGTTCTACAGGTCTCTAGTAGAATACTTGACTTCTAAAGACTACTTAGCAGAAGCCATATCTAAGAAGCTAGCTGATAGAGCTACTTCACTAGACTTTATAAATATCTTGAAGACAATAGTAATTACTCTCAGAGACTACATCATTGGAGAATTTGAATCATCTAGAGCTCCAGGAAGAAGTATTATGGATACTAGTATAGCTAGAGATATAGCTACAAAGATAGCTTACGTTCTAACTGGAATAGATGTAAGAAGAGTATACTACTTCCCACTAGAATATAGAGCACTATGGGACTTGATACTATCTAGAGACCACAACTCCAAGGTGGATGCATGCAAGAACTTATTAGACATGTTTAAGAGAGTCAGAGATAAGTTAAAGAGTAGGTGATAGATGTTGACTCTAGAAGAAGAGATCGATGCTTTAATATTGGAGATGGAAAGTATACTGAGCACTATGAGATACGTGAAGACTGGAGACGAAGTTAGAGCAGAAGACACAAATAAATTTATAGCCTACACTAGGAAAGCAGTAGAATTAATAAAGAAAATATACGAGCTCTACAAGGTGAAGACTGGAAGAACGCTACCACTAGTAGAATCATACATAAGCCTGGCTGACATGAGAGCTGGATTCTTGAAAGAAGTTAAATCACTTAGCTTAATTCATCCAGATGACCACAACTTAATCATAGACATACTTAAGCCAGTAGAGCTAGCACTCATGGAGATAGAGAAGAATCTCTAGAGACTCCACTAACTAAATCTATTATTTTCTCAATATTTCTAGTTATTATTAGATTTATTGGCTTACATAGATCCCATTACTTCAAGTATGAATCCATAGGGGAACGATCTAAGAGTTCCACTTGTCTGAGTAATGGTGACTTTATACTTCATGTTCTTGCATAGCTGCATTTCATGGATTCTCACTATTGGATCAGAGAGAGGCCCATTATAAGATACTGTTGCATACGTTCTATAGTTGACTCCATCTACTGCAACATAGACTCTAATCGTTACAGCATCACCTGAAGCTAGTGCTCCGAGATCTATCCATCCACTAACAATATATGTGTCTGCTTGAGCGCCTATCTCGATGACAGTCGTCTCTGTATTCAAAGCCGAAGGTGTAACAGTACCTGTATACTCAGTCTTAGAAGCTATTACTATTGGCATCTACTACCACCCAGAATAAAGAGAACCTAGTTCTACATAAATAAGTTTCTTCACTTAATTCACTCTATGTTGCAACCAGACTCATTGCTGGAGACTCTACTTGAGGAGGTAGAGGCTTAGATACAATAAATTTTACGTTATCAACAGTGAAGTTCCTATGATCAAGCCAACCACCAAACACACCTGTAATTCTTAGCCTTAACCTGAGCTCTATGCTACCGCCACCTATGTTACCTCTTATTCTCGCTGTACCATATGCAATTGTACACTTAGATATGCTCTGGCTCCATATTACAGATCCAGCTAGAAGAGCTTCTGCAACAGCAGTATCTCCAGTATCAGCTCCATCAGAGCCATATGCTAAGTATAAAAATTCTAGACTGTATAGGTAGCTTCCTGAAGGTAGTGTAAAACTATAGATTATAGCAGCTTGACTGCCTACGGTTGCACGTCCCTCATCGTTTCCAACATAGCAGACATAGCCACTCATACCATAGCTAGCAAAGGTACCGGGTGGGCATACTCCTCCATAGTTATGTGGAGTATCGCTTGCAGACTTTATGCAGGGACAAGTAGTATTGTAGTCTATATACAGATTACAGTATGTTGTAAATGGTGAAATCGTTTGGTCGTTGAAGTCTTTAAATAGAGTTAAAACTGCTCTAGGAGAAGTGTCTATCATCTACTTCACCTCTATAACTGGAGTAAACAGCGATCTCAAGAGATCCATAAGCTTCGACATATCTACTTCCTCTTCAAACGCTATTACAAATAAACCTTCTGGACTATAAAATAGTTGAACTGGTTCCACTCCCAGATGTTGCTTGAATGTATCTGATACAAGCAATCTAGCAGGGAATTTGACTTGAACTATTATCTTAGGTCTGCTTGAAACAATCTTGAGAACATCATCATAAATATCGTCAGAGACCTCTAAGTAAATTCCATCTGGAGCATCAATATAAGGCAAGCAACCATACTTCTTACAGACTAGTGCATACTGTATATAGCGGATCACTACATCATCAGATAATCTAATTCTCTTCAAGCTAGAGCCACCAGTAAGCCAGCTCTATATACAACACCGCTAGAGCCAGCGTTCACATTAGTTATAGTTATGCTTGTTCCGCCGTCTGCTGGCAACCCCTCGTTGACAGGTAAATTGAAGACAGCCATGACTGTGCCTTTGCCTGCAAGCATTATTCTAATATTTTTTGATACTCCTCCTGATGTAAAGTTTATTAAGAAGTCATTGCCTTCGCCAGCACTTATGTAAAACCCATAAATGTAGCCCTTGCTCGCACTGGGAATAGAAACACTAACTAGAGCTGTACCAGCAGCTGGAGCTGTGACTTCATCTCCATAGATCCACGTTGGAGAAGCATCTCTATTGAATTTTATGAGTCTAGCTAATACGCTTAGAGATACATCCAGGTTTTGTAGCTTAGCGAAGTCTAATGACCAGTCTCTACCTGTTTGAGCTGTGCCAGCTACTTTAACTATGTTGAAGGGTGACTCTGGTAAGGGATCTACTACACTTGCTCTTAGCTTGTCAGTTGCTTTAGAAGCTAGAGAGCCCGATATCAGATCCAATAGCTTATTTGTCTCTAAAACACTGTAGAATATCCATGACAGCTCTCTCAACAGCTCTCCTGTGAACTCCCAGTGCCCATCTAACTTAAGTCTTATATAGCCATCGTCTAGATAGCCAACTCTAGTTACCAATCTAGCTGACTCGTCTGTCCATAATCTTCCTATCTGGCTATAGATTGCCTCGAGGTATTGTAGAATTACCTTCCCTTCCTCTGGGAAAACTATCTCGGGCATATAGCGTCCCTAGTAGTATATCGGTATCCTCCAGACAGCGAAGGGCGACCACTCGTAGCCCCTGAACACGTATAGCCACTTGTAGTTGCCGTACTTCACCAAAGCTAGCCTCCTAGCCTCCCTACCGTACGTCAGCGGTAACCTGGCGAAGGGCTCTAGCGTGCCTGTTGATAGGTCTAGGCGGTAGATGTACCTAAAGCCCTCGTTTAAGTTTATGTACACGTAGTTGGTGTCAGGGTCGTAGACAGCGTGGGTACCGGTGGAGAAGCCGAAGACAGCTGGCTTGTAGCTGAATGTGCTCCACGAGTTCC
>Ga0080004_1130654_pt1 | contig 10940 bp, 17 predicted proteins | sample WasSprMetagenome_FD_69207 | JGI IMG/M metagenome (GOLD analysis project Ga0080004, IMG submission 69207) | Sulfidic aquatic microbial communities from Washburn Spring, Yellowstone National Park, USA - WS (SPADES assembly) (version 2) | ecosystem: Environmental > Aquatic > Thermal springs > Hot...
CATCTCTGCTCTTGTCCACTGCTGTGATGTCCGCTCTCTCGTACTCCACAGCTGTGAGGGTCTCCGTCTTAGTGAGCGTCTGCGATAGCACTACTGGGAGACCTGTGAGAGACCTGTACGCTAGTAGCTCCGCGACCTCCCTTGAGAAGCCAGCCTGCACGAGGGAGTTCACGAGCGTGGCGTAGGCTGACTGCGGGTCTCCTCGAGCTATGGCACTAGACGCCGATGATATCGCACTGGCGAGAACAGCACTGGAGATCCCGGGGACAGCTGACGCTGAGAACACCGCCTCAGAGGAGGATATGTACGCTATGTGCATCACAGCCGCCGTGCTCTCAGCAGACTTCAGAGTCAAGTAGAGCATTGAGAGCTCCTGTAGTGCCTGAGTGTCGCCGATCTTGCCCGCTTCAATGATGGCTTGCTTAACCGCCTCGGCGAGCTCCGTGACGCCTCCCTTGATCCTCGCGTCCCCAATGTAGCCTAGTGCCCTCTTGCTCAAAGTCACAGTCCACGAGCCGAGCACCCTAGCGAGCCTCTCCGCGCCTTGCTTAACTACTGTTCCAACTACAGCTGTGTCTACGCTCACCCCGTAGCCCTTGAGCACTTCGCCAGCCTGCCTAGAGACCAGTAACACGCCGTCCTTGGTTACCAGCTGTGAAACGAGTCCTTAGCTCGGTGCGGCGCCCCTGAGCGAGTCCACCACCGCGTATGTCGGCACATCCAGCACGACGTGCTCCATTACGACTCCTAGGCTTGGGATATTATATGAGGCTACTCCCTTGCCGAGCGCGAGGGAGTTGAGCACTAGGTGTGCAATGCTCTCGCCGTAACTGCCCGCTATGCTGTTGACGACCCGGTCTATCTTGAACCAGACCGCGCTGTCGAAGTTCTTGAGGCTTATAGACGGGCACAGGTCTAGCCCGTACTTCGCCAGCATCTCCGGGGTTGCAATGTAGACCTTGTCCCCGGCGAACTGGAAGACAAAGTTGCCCAGTTGCACGCGACCCCACACTAGCTTGCCAGCCTGAACCCTAGTAGCGTAGTCCTTGACTACGCTGTAGACCTGGGCGGGGTCTAGCCCACTAGACTTCGCGAGCCAGTACAGGTTGAAGGTATCCGGCGAGCTCGTCATCTCCCTGATCGCGTTCTCCGCGATCTCCACTGGGGCTTTGAGGGTTGGAGAGTACACTACTAAGCGGGTCTCCTCCACTAAGACCACGTCTCTGCCCATTACCCCAGCCGTGAACACTGCTTTAACTCCCCCGCGCTGAATAGACTCGCGGATGGATCTCAGGAACTCCTTCGCCGCGTCCAGCCCCCTAGTCGAGGCGAGGTCGTCCACGTAGCTCAGAATGCTGTTCAACACGCTCTCCACTTTTGTGCCAGGCATGGCGATCCTCTTCACATCGTCTATTACTGTCCCGAGGAGCGTCTTAGCCTCGTCGTCCATGAACAGCACGTATGAGCTCGGCTTAAACTCATATGTGGTGATGGTCTCCAGCTTGCCGGCTCCCCCGAACTTTATGTTCAATGTGACCCTCTCAACTCCCCCAGGCGTCTCCTTCGCCTCAACGGTCACGACAAGATCCTTGCTCTCGTAGACCACTCTCCCAATAGTCAGCTGTGCCTCATCCCTCAGCTTAGCGGCGAGATGCGGGTTAAACCTCTCAACCAGATCCGCTGTCTTGCTGTACAGCGTTGCCCTGATCCTCGGCGCGTACGCGCGGAGAGCGAGGGCTGTGCCAGCCGCAGTCACCGCTCCCACGACGGCGCTTACAGCTATTTCGCCCCAGTGCTCAGAGAGGTACTTCGTCACGAGCTCCGCTTTCACGGGGTCAGCCATAGTGGAGAGCAACTCCATCATTGACGCTGTGAGAGACGCTACGCCGTAGGCGACCGCGACGGGAGGAGCGAGCAGTCCTATTGCACCGACTATTGCTCCGTGAGCGGCGGCTGTCGCGTACTTCGCCATCTGATCCACTAGCTCATCGGGGTACCTTATGCCGAACAATGAGAGCATATTGTTCAACTGCGTGAAGGCGGACTTGAACCCAGCGTAGAGCAAGTCCTCAACGTACTTCGCCGGGTTCAGCCAGCCAATGTACTTGCTGAGAACCTCCGTTACTATAGCTTGATATGTCGGCGACCGCTCAGGCACCTCCCCCCTGATGAGCTTGCTCTTAATCGCGTTCACTCTGTCGTTGTACCACCTGTCAATGCAGTCGTAGTATAGAGTGGGGGGTGCGTCTTTGCAGTAGTCAGCATTGCCGGTCTTCCAGAGACTAGGTGCCTTATCGAGCTTGTCTCTGAGGGGGAGAATGACTGAGGCTATGAGGTGTACTATTCTGTCAATGTTGCCGAGCGTCAAGTTGTACCTGTACGCCTGAGCTAACAGCTTCAAGTCCTCGTCTTTAATGCTCTTCCTGAGCTCACTGTAGACGTCGCTGTGGAGGAGGTCGAAGAAGAGGAAGAGCTTAACTATGTAGTCAGTCAGCTTCTCAGGATCAGATAAGAGCTCAACAGCCTCTCTGAACCTCGCGAATTTCTCTCTATCCTCGCCTACTGCCATCTGCTCAAGCCGGCTCACCATCTCCTTGTAGTCTCCCAGAAGCTTCCGCGAGTATGTTGACTCGTTAAGCCACTTATCCCTAATCTTGAGCAACTCGGCTAGTATGGTCTTCAAGAGCAGTGCTGACGTTGTGATTCGAGCACGCTCCGATAGCTCTCTCACCTGCTCCTTGTCCCCAGAGGAGTCCTTGGGGATGTATTCTCTAGCCGTGTCTAGTAGGAGTTCAATACCCGTTGCGAGGTGGAGCACGTGGTCTCTGCTCTGAGCTAAGAGGGAAACGTACGCGTAACTGTCAAGCTTGACGTCGCCACTCCTTATCTTCGCTGGGTCGTAGCAAGTCCTTCCAATACAGTTCACACCCGGGAAGAACATCATTAACTGCTCGAGAATGTCTGCTAGTGCTACATGCTCCGGTGGAATCGCCTTCTCTGTGACACCTTCTTCACGCATAGTTGGAGTGAGAGTAGGGGTGACTGTGGTTGGCTGTTGTGGTTGAGCTCCCGCTGTTGGTTGCTGTGGTTGCTGTGGCTGAGTCACTTGCGTTGTTGCTGGCTGTGGCTGAGCAGTCTGCGTTATCTTCAACTCCTTGTGCTTCTCGATCTCTACAGTGACTTTCTCGTAGTACTCGCTCGTAGAGCCTCACCCGTGTTTTAGACGGCTACTGTGGCTACTGCCCTGCCCGGTAGAGTTGTCTTTGGCGGTGTTGCCCTCTCCGGCGGTTGCTCTAGTGATGGCGACACAGCTCTGGGGGTTGCCGGCGTCTGCACCTGTTGCTGTGCCTTCTGCTGAATCTCTGCGAGCTTCGCCACGCCGAGGAACTCAGTGAAGGCGAGGACGGATGTTGAGAGGAGTATTCTAGTGGGAACCTCGTATACCGATATCACTGTCTTCATGTCGGGGGAGAGGAGGCTGTAGACCACCTTGGTCGCGTACTCCCTGATCACCGTCTCGACTACCCTATACCTTGAGACCCAGCCCGGCTCGCTTATAGTGATCTCTCTGCTCACCTCCACCGGGACTACTATTTTCTCGTAGTACACGGGCTCAGACACTCCACTCTCACCTCTACTTCTCCATTAGGGCGTACGCGACCAGCGTGAGTGCTATTAGCACTGCGAGCGTCACCGGGTGAGTTAGTATTGAGGCGAGCACCGAGAGCAGTGTGAACACCGGGCTCGATATGGTCTTGAGGGCGGGGTTGCGTGGGCTGTCGAGGAGTAGTGTCTCATTCCCCACTTGCACACTAACACTCTCCGTCGCGTTCACTCCAGTGGCGTTTAGCCCAGCCCTGTGCATTTCACTGAAGCTCGAAACGGGCAACTTGACAATTAACGCCACAGCGTAGGCTATAACCGCGATCACCGCTGAGAGCACTACGCCCGCGATTATGAACGTCGCTATTGTCCTCCCCTTCTCCCCGAGGAGAGTGCTCATCTAGGTGCTCACCGCTAGAGGCTTTCTCTCGGACTTGCTTGTGGAAGCTACAGCTGTGGGTGAAGCCGGTGTGAGTCTATCGTGATACTCCTTCTCCACTCTCACTCCCAGCAAGTCCTCTATCTCCCTCGCCACTCTGTCTAGTGAGTCCCTGTAGCCCGCGAGCCTTATCCTAGTGACTCCCGGGGGCAACTTGAACTCCCTGTACAGCCTCTCCAATGCCTCCTCCGTGTATATTTTAGCGGACTCCCCGCCGTGCTTCTTCGCTAGTGCTATCAGGTACTGGAGCCTACCAATGAGATACGAGGGGTCTACTCTCCGGGGCTCGCAGGTCTCCTCGTCGTAGACCACCCCCCTAGCCATGTCGCGCACGATTAGTGCAATGAACGATGGGAGAGTCTCAGGCGTCACGCCCGAGCCGGGAACCCACACGCCCTCCCTCCTCCCGTAGCAACTAGAAGGTCCCTGGTACAGGTTCTTACGAGCCATGCCGTACACCCTCAGGGCTTAGAGTAGCTTTAAGCAACTTAAAACTCTGATGTCGCATAGAGGACTTAGTGTCCGTGGAATTTACAGCTGTGGGTGCACGAGAAACCCTCTAGCTATGAGTATACAAGGAGAGAAAAAGGAAAAAGGTTTAGGGTATTAGGAGCGTGAATAGTGCTACTAGTAGTGCTGTCACGAAAACTAGTAGTGCTGTAGCTAAGACCTTGCGGAGGTCTCTGTCCTCGCTCACGCGGGTGCACCAGCTACACTGGCTGTGCCCTCGGGGTAGTGAGGGTTTGTTGTTGCTGTGGCTGTGGGAGCAGTATCGCTGAGCCGTCGTACTGGACGCAGAGTAGCCCCTGTGTTGTGTTCACTACGCTCTTGCAGGTGTAGGTCTTGTCGCCGACTGTGACTGTGATGGGGGACTCGTCAATGATGAATATCCGGGGAACCCTCTTGTTCCTCCTGCCAAGCACCACTTTCTCCTCGGGCTTAGAGAGGAGTGCCTGCTTCCTAACCACTCGCGCCACCACCCATTGCTCTTCTCCTGTACGGGTTAATATACAGCGTGTAACCCAGGGCTCTCAGAACCAGCTCCCTGTACTCCGGCGTGGGAGCGTGCTTGTACTCTGGTAGAGGGTGGGGCTTCTTAGTCCCCCTCTTCTCCTCCGCTAACTCGACTAGCCTAGTGAAGGACTTAGCCATTAGGCTGGACGTGTACTTCTCAGCCACTCTCCTAGCGAGCCTGCCGTACCTCCTCCTGTTCCTCTCAGCGAGCAACTTGTCCATTTTGCGGGCTAGATCCTCGTAGTCCGTTGCGTGGAGAATAAACCCGGTGGGATCCAGGAACGGTCTGCTCTTAACCAGCAACGGGTAGTCCCCCCACACCTCCTCTGTGACCGGAGTCCTAGTCAAGATCACTGGTCTGAAGAGGGCACCCGCCTCCAGCGGGGGGAGACCGAAGCCCTCGCCCATCGTCGGGAAGACGAAGACGCTGATAAGGGAGTAGGAGTGGAGTAAGCCGAGCTCTGTCACGCCCGAGACTTGCTGACTCTCATCCAGTACCACCACGTCGTCCTTGCTGAGACCGAGCTGGTCTCTGAGCGTGTCAATGATCCACGTTGGTGCCCCAACCGCCTTAATAGTGCCGAGGAATAGCCTGATCTTATCGCAGACCGGGAGGTCTCTACAGCTGTGCTTCAACTTGGCGAACGCGGAGAGGAGTGCCGCGAAGTCCTTTCTCGGGTGATCCTTCGCGACCATCCCGTAGACAACCCCCTCCCTGAGGGACTCCAGTAGCAACTTCATACCCGGCGTTTCAGTAACCAGCTTAGAGGCGTAGTCCAGCACCCTGTCCGCTGTGAGGCTGAAGTAGTAGTCCGGGAGACCATGAGGCACCACGACGTAGTCCCCGTGAAGCTCCCTCACCGGCTCGTGAACCACGAAAGCGTTCGCCACTGCGTTCGTCGTGAAGCCGACCGCGTCAACGTGGAGAGCCCACTGTGCTAGGAGCGAGGGGAGAATGTCTGACTCCGTAACGAAGTAGCCGGCTACCGGGTGGCTGGTCTTACTGCACTCCGAGACCCACTGAGACTCCACTTGACCGTACGGTGAGCCGCACAGCACGTAGACATCCACATCGCTGTCCCCGCAGAGGTACCTGGTGTTGCAGACCTCTATTGGCTCCGGGGGCTCAACGCACACTCCGAGCTCCCTGTGGTCGCACCGGGGAGCGTACTGAGTGCACTTCGAGTAGAGAGTTAACTCCGGGTTGCTGGGGCAGTAGACCCTAACGTGGAAGCCGAGCCTCTGGAGCTCAACCGCGAGCCACAGCGAGAGCTTACCGTAGCTACTCGGAACCCAGGGGCACTCCCAGGCAATCCCCACTCTCAACCCGGTTACGCCTCAATGTAGACTCTCCTAATAGACCGCACCGTCTTCGAGTAGTAGTCGTAGATTAGCCCTATTAGGAAGCTCCCTATGGCAACTACAGCTGTGGAGACCGTGACCGCGAGTACGGGGAACCACATGGGGTTCTCCACTGTGGCGTAGCTGAATGAGCTGGTCGTCTCATTGTAGAGGACTCCGTAGACGACGATGTAGTGGCTTGAGAGGTACGAGAGCTGAAAAGCGAAGAGCACTATCCACCCCCCGAGCAACACCACGTACCTCTTGACTCCGCGAAGCCACCCCCTCTTAACGGCTGTCGAGTACAGCGAGAATATTGAGAAGGCTACTGAGACAGCAACTATTACCGTGCCAGCCCACACCTCCCTCTGAATAACACCCGGGTCATGCCACACAACGCCCACAACGACACCTCCACGTAAGAATACGAGTATATAGGACTAATAAAGAGGGAGTCGAGGAGAGTTGAGGGAAAAAAGACTAGGTGCGTAGTCTGCGGGTTTAAACCCTTGTTAGCCGGCTAGTTGTCCTGCCTGCGTGGCTGTCTGCCTGAATGTGGCGAAGAGCATCCAGATTATGTGGACTACTGCGCCGATGATTAGTGCTAAGCCCGCGAAGTTGAGCACTGTCCCAATGTAGGTGCCGACGGTTGATGTGTAGTCTGTGACGGTTGTGTTAGTGATGTTACCAATTTGGCGAGCCACTAGTGCTGACACTCCGCTGTATATTGTCACCATTAGTGCCCCGAGCAACAGCATCGCTAGACCCATGACTATCGCTAGTATGTCCGCGTGCGATATTACAACTGGTCTAGACATTGACTCCTCACCTGTGGGATTCCACTCACTCAGGGCTTTTAAGTCTGAAGTCGGAGACGGATGCACCTATACTGCGACTCTTGCCCCCTGCTTCGTGGGCGACGGGGTGGTTGGCGGTGCTGGTGTGGGTGTTGGTGCGATCCCTTTTGCTGGCGTAGTAACTGGCGTAGCAACCCCTATAGCCTCCTCCAGCCTGACTACTCCGAGATACTGGGTTACGGGTGTGAGGGAATACTCCGTCTCAATGTACCTCGTTGGGAGGACGTACCGCGAGACCTCCACTGTGCCGTCAGGCGAGAGCAGTACGTACGTGATCTTCGTGACAACTACTCTGACGGTTGTGCCGATGAGCCTGTACTTCGTCACCCAGCCCTTGCTAGTTACTGTTCTCTCAACGTGCCTTTCCACAGTCACTATCATAGGCTCGTATCTGATGCTCAATAGCCCCACCCGCGAGTGTACTGATAGATTCCTAGCTTATAAGCCTGACGTCAGCTCAGGACTCCGAGGTGCACTAGTATGCCGAGGACAACTGCGACCGCTATGGCGATGAGTACAACTGCCATTACTAGTTGCCACCTCTTAGCGAGCTGTATTCTCGCCTGGACCTCCATTAGCCTCAAGCCCTCCTCGTGTATTGCACGAGCCACTGAGACCAGCGAGGAGAGGTTCACGCTCGCCGCGTACGCGACTAGAGCCGTGAGTGCCTCTAGTGCTCTGAGCGGTCTAGTGGACACGTAGACCTTCACGCTCGGGCTGAGCAACACTTCGCCCGTGATCTCGGAGCTGTTGTTCTCGATCTCGGTTATGAGGGCGTACGTAGCCTCCTTGAGATCCTCTATACCGGACTTAGAGGCGAGGGGCGTGAGGGAGAGGGAGACCACCTGCTCCTCTCCCGGAATCCACTGCACGCCGAACCTGCCGTGCCTCACAGCCACTATCAGTGGCTTAGCAGTCCCCTCCAGCGTGTAGACCTCTCCGCCACGCACTGGCACAATGAAAGAGGGCTCCCCCTCAGTGCTCTGGTACACTAGTCCCACTCGCTTAACCGGTATCAGCTTGGCGACGCGGGTCAAGGGGTCTATTGCGAGGACAATAGCCTCAACCGATGGAGACGTCAACCACGACGCAATGCCCCTAGCCACGGCTGGTGCCTGAAGCCTCTGAGCAACGTACACAATAGCGAAGACAACGAAGAGTACCCCGAGAACCCCCATCACAATGAGCAGAATGTTCAGCGGCGAAGCCAAAAACGATACCACACCAGCTAGTGGATTCGGAGATGGCACCGCCTGAGAGGGCAGAGTAGCCGTGGGTGCCGGAGTCGGAGTAGGCGTTAATATTGGGGGCGTTTCAACCGGCGGCTGAGCGGGCAATTGCCATCACCTCTCTATATCAGTATTAGCGTTCAAGACCTCTTTAAGCAAGTAGTTGCCCACTTCGCGGGGGAAGTCCCTGCAGAACTCTCTGAGCACGAGCGATGACTTGGAGACGGATGTGACTAGTCGCTCTAGCGACGGTATCCTCATTCTCCGCAACTGAATGTAGCCGTTTCTCACAATGTAGAAGAACTCGTCTGTGTACGCCTCCTCCCCGACGACGCCGTGCTTCACGAGGGAGTCTATGAGCTTGTACACGTCTACTTTCCAGTACACTGGAATCTGAAACCTCCACTTCTTAGTGTTCCCCTTCACTGCACTGTAATTAGCGTCAACGCAGAGAGCCAAGTAGAGGGCTGTGGCTACTATAACCAGCGGGGTGACCCGCTCACCGCTCCTAGTCGCAACCGTGGTGACTTGCCTCTTCAACTGCTGAACACCCCTTCAGTTAATAAGCCACTTGAGAGTATAGTTACCTGTGGTGGCGTAGCCGTGAGCTTTGAACCAAAGCCGGACAAGTCCACGGAGCTCAACCTCTTCGCACAGCTCTGCGGGCTACCGGAGATCAGCCAGGACATCAAGGGTCTCTACACCGCACTCAGGACTTGCCTCTCCATTGGGAGAGAGGGGTGGGGTCCGGCAATAGCCCTCGTGAACGTCGCACTCGGCGGAAACGTCGCCGCACCAGATGTCTTCACCATCATCCCGCCGGGCTACATCAAGTACCTCACCAGGGTGGCACTCGTAGACGAGGTGAGAGTGAGAGAGCTCCTCAGGGACATACCGTTCCCGAGAGTGGACAGGAAGTGGATCGACACAGAGGACAAGAAGGGGGAGCCCGCTACGGTGTGGGTTGAGCGAGTGAGAGCGTTCGGCTTCTACGTCGAGTACAAGCACCCAGACTACGGCGTCACAAGGCAACTCTGGATCGTGTACGATGCCGGAACCAAGGACTACCCGTACAAGTACTTCCCGGCTCCCACAGCTGTAGCCGAGCTCGTCTCCGAGATGCTCGACAAGACCGGGGCACCGCACTACGAGTACCCAGTCGCAGTCGAGGAGGTTGCAATGGCGGTTAAAGAGGCTCTCAGAGAGCACACAGTTGAGGAGATCCAGGAGCTCGTAGCTCAGAGGAGAGTCAAAGAAACCGATATCCCCGAGGGAGTCTACGTCACGAAGGGGAGAGCAGTAGTAGTCCATAGTGACGAAGCTAAGAGGAGAAGGCATAAACCTCCGCCTTCTCCTTAGTCCCTTGCACTTCTCGCCCTCTCAATCTCGTACGCGTGGACAGCGTAGACTAGTAGTGGCAGGAGAATGCAGAGCACTGTGAAGCCCCTGGTGTTCAAGTCGCCGTATAGTGCAAACACTGCTCCGCCCACGAAGGTGCAGAGGAGGTGAATGAGAGTGGGCACCGCTTCAACCACGCAGAGCACTCTCTCAAACATGCTCGCAACCGAGAGGGCGGACATCAAAGCCAGCAGAAAAGCCCTCACATCTCCCGCACCGAGGTACACGAGGCTGGACGCGAAGACAGCTGTGTAAACCGCTCTCAGAGCAAAGACCCGGGATCCCCTGTGAGCAGTAGTCAAAGACAACGCACCCATAGTCACTATTTCTGTTCAAAACACTTTTATAAGCCCGTTGTTTTTATTCACGCTGAGAGATGATCCTGCTCGCATACTATGATAGAGATTTAAATTCATGTACAAATTGAGCTCAGAGTTAAAAACCCTGACCACTAGTAGTAGTCTTACAGGTGGATTCGCGTGCCTCTGCCAGTCTACACGACTATTTACACGACTATTGTCAGGAACGTGACTAACTACGTGGTCACGAAGTACAGGATTGTCTCCGAGATAGTCACAGAGCTTACTGTTGACTACTACGATCCCGACGTGAACACGCTGTACACGAGCATCAAGTACCCCACGTACTACGTGAAAGCAGTATACACCACAATAGTAGGCGTGGAGACTAGGACTACTGCTACGCCTGTGACTACTGCACCGCCGACACCGCCACGCGGAGCACCTCCAACTCCAACGGGCGTAGCACCAACTAAAACTAAAGCTGGATTAATAGTTGCAACTTAACTTCAAGCCGTTGCCAGGTCTACATCAACTGTAAATACTTGTGGATAGCTGTAAATACGTGGCTTAATCACTCTCTATAACCACTAACACCTTGACTTTCTTTCCATGAAACCTCCTAAGCTTCTCCTGATACTCTCTTGGTGGGTATATCCCGTATTTGTTCCCGCTGATCTTTATTATTGATGCTTCGAATACGTACACTTGGCTCATTAGACCACCTCTAATTAAAAATACTGAAAAAGCTTTTTAAACC
>Ga0080004_1133527_pt1 | contig 10937 bp, 12 predicted proteins | sample WasSprMetagenome_FD_69207 | JGI IMG/M metagenome (GOLD analysis project Ga0080004, IMG submission 69207) | Sulfidic aquatic microbial communities from Washburn Spring, Yellowstone National Park, USA - WS (SPADES assembly) (version 2) | ecosystem: Environmental > Aquatic > Thermal springs > Hot...
CACAGCCAGGGCGTTGATGCCGGCCGCAAGCCGGGGCTCGTACCCCAGCAATATGAGAGTCGGCATGAGGAGGAAGCCGGGCCCCACGCCCAGCAACCCCGCAAGTATTGAAATCGGCACGTCCAACGCGGCGGCCAGCTTAAGGTTAGGCCCCCCGCGGGGAGTCTCCGAGGCGCCTTTAAACATTCTGTAGGCCAGATAAAGAACCGCGGCGAAGTAGATAAGCCATATGTACATCTGCGGGGTGTACTGCGCAAGGAGGGACCCTAAAGGGGCCGAGAGGGTCGTGGCGGCGGCCAAAACAGCCGCATCCCTCCACCTAATGAGCCCACCTCTGGCGAACCCCACCATGGCGAAGAGCGATGTAAAGCCGTTGAGCAACAAGGCAATTGGTTGCACTTGATGCACCAGATCCGACATAAACAGCGATAGGTAGGGAATAGTGGCGAAGGCGGCGCCGAGGCCCAACATGTCGGAGATAAAAGAAAGCACGGCGACGCCCGCCAGCACTATGTTGAGAGTAAAGCCGTCCATATGTGAACAGTTGTTCACATATTTAACCTTTGCCGTCGGCCATCTCCTGCATCTCGCCCAAGTAGCCTCGATCTACAATACGCGCCCCGCTAGATCTGCATCCGTCTGTTGCAGTATGCAACAGACGCTTAGGGTCCAGCAGAGGTGGCTAACTGTAGAAGATGCAAGATGTTGCAGATTGCGATCTTCTGTCTGTAGAGAGAGGAGCTACCGTGCCAAAACGAGTCGGAGAGACCCGTTATACACGGCTAGAAGAGAATGGGCCTTGCTGGTCAAGGAAGTTCTTGGAGGAGAGAAGGGCTAGTTCTACAACCTGAAGAACCCTCTATGCGACGCGCTCCCCAAGCCGGCTGAGGCCCTAGGCGCGAAGCCGGGGCGCCACGTCAAGCCCGAATGGGGCTCCATATTCGCCATAGCTAAATTGCCCGAAAAGTTGCAGAGGAGGCCGGAGATGGCCATGTTGGGCTACGCCTATCTGACCGCATACGGCGCTGTTGTCAACTCGGCATCCGTCCAGCCCGGCGACGTTGTCGTGATGGTCGGCACGGGCGGCGTTGGGCTGGCGGCAGTGCAAATAGCGAAGGCGGTGGGGCCGAGGTCGGCGCCGTCGGCAGAAACCCCGAAAAGCTGAAGCTGGCCAGGAAGATGGGGGCCCGCGCGGTCGACGTGCACGACGGAGCCGTCCAGACAGTTGAAGGAGTTGACAGGCGGCAGAGGAGCTGACGTAATCATAGAGGCCGTCGGGTCGGACTCCACGGTCGGTGGAGCTCGCGGGACCCGGGGGAGGGTGGTGCCGGCCCCCGTGGGCCACAGGTCGCCGCTACACCTCGCGAAGGTAGTTAGAGATGGCATCGCGGTGATGGGAAGCTATGGGGCGAGACCCCGCGTGGATCTGCCCAAGGTAATCTCGCTGGTCGAGAGGGATATGTTGAGGCCGGAGCTCTAGCCGGCGATTTCTACAAGTTCGAGCAACTAAACGAGGCCGTGGCGGCCCTCATGAGCGGCAGATCCATAAGGCCGATAGCGGTGCCGTAATAGTTACGCTCGAGGTCGGGAGGTTCCGTGGCGGCAAGTCCTATGTACAGGAATACGGAGTGGACGTGCGGGATCTGAGGACCACGGTGCTCGACCTATTGATAAAAGTCAAGGATGGTTTAGATGGTTCCCTGGTATTTAGATACGCCTGCAGGATGAGCATATGCGGCGCCTGTACCGTCAAGATAAACGACAGGCCTAGGCTCGCCTGCGCCACCAAGCTGATAGACCTCGGAACGGACACCATCGTCGTGGAGCCCGTGGCCGACTGCGTCGTGAGGTACCTCGTCGTCGACGGCTGACGCCTCAACACTAAATCGGGAAACTTTCGGCCGCGCACCAGGACGACGCACTCCGAGCGCCCGCCGCCACGCGCCAGACGTCCGGCCCCATCTGAGGCGACCCACCTTCCACAGTCTCGTCGTACCACGCCTACCAACTCCCGTAGAGGCCCCCAGCGGATTCACCGCGGCCATCGGCTCATCGCGGAGGGTCTCCCACGGACAGACCCGGGGCCGCCATGGGTTATAGGGCTGACTTACATCGGTCTTGAGGGTCAAGCAATCGACGTTATGAGCTCTCGGCGCCATCTAGTCGGCCAGGTCTCCAGCCGGCCATCTCGAAGGGTCCAAGGGCGAGGGCCTCCACGTATCGCCGCCGCTCCAGGGTCTTCTGGACTTGCTTATAGGCCCCTCGGGCGCCAGGCCTGTCAATATCTCCGAACCTGCGGCCCCGCGTCTTGCGGACAATGTTTAAATATTTGGCCGAAGGTACGACCTCATGAAGGCCTTGATACATATAGATAGGGAAGATCAGGTGGCCATGTCGATAGCGCTCTCCAACGTGGAGAACCTCCTGGAGGCTGTGCCGGGAGCCGAGGTGGCCGTGGTCGCCAATGGAGATGCCGTGTTGTTCTTCGTCAAGCAGACGCCGGCCAGCTTGAGGGACAGGCTTTCCGCTTTAGCCGCCAGGGGCGTTAAGTTCTACGTCTGCAACAACTCCCTCAGGGCTCACGGCATAGGCCGCGACGAACTTCTCCCCTTCGCCGAGGTCATCCCGGCGGGGATAGTCAAGATCTTGGAACTACAGGAAGCCGGATATCGCTATATCAAGCCGTAGCCGCGCTGGACTAAGCGTATCCCTCCATAGACTTACGCCGCCAGGCAGGCCGGCTTGACCGCAGACAGCTACTTCGTGTGGGTAAGTTGCGGAGATGTCGACGTAATGCAAGCCGTAACTCTCCCCTATGTATCTCTATCGCATCTCCGAGAGACTGGCCTCGGCAGATCCTCCGCTCTGAGGGCTCACCGCCTCTGGATGCTCCGGCGCGCCCAGCCTGAGTCGAACTGGGACTTGGGCCTAGTCCGGCCGCTATACTTCTCCTGGCGATAGTGGTTTTAGGCCAAACAGGCAGGCGTGGGTCTCCATCATGCACCTATCCTCTAAGAGGGCGACGCCATCCGCCTCTAGGGTCTCGCGGACGCCGAGCGGCGTGCTTATGCCCAGCTGGAGCCACACGGCCTTGACATCGCCTTTCTTCCGCCGCCTCCTCAAGACTTCCTCCGCTACCTTAGGCACCTCCTCCGACGGCCGGAAGACTTGCACCAGGTCTATGGGCTCGGGCACCTCGAGTATGGACCGATAACCCTCTCGCCCAATTTCTTGCCCGCAGATGGGTTAATGGGGACTGTCCTGCAACCAGCCTGAGGTAGAGAGGCGCCATATGGGCCCACTTGGAGGGATCCCTAGAGACGTCCACGACTGCGATTGTCCGCGACTTGGACACATCCCTACGTCCATGGACGTCCCGATCTCCCCATCAATTTATTTTATTTTTATTTATTCGGCCACCTGCCGCAACAGCCCAGCTTGGTGGTCTCTGCGTAGAGGGCCAAGGCTGACTATCCGCGGCCTCTCTCATTAAGGAAGGCTCGGCACCAGACCTGCCGGATCGTCGGCTACCAGCCCTAGTTGGAAAACCAGGTCAAAGGGGGGTTGTCGCTTTTTTCTGGAGCAACGACGACAACTCCGCAATTTTGCCCCGCCTCGCCGACACCCCGACTGGGTAGGTGTTTATCTTTATAAAGACCCACAGCCGTCCCTCGGTCCGCGTGGCGGCCGCGGCGTCTACAGGCTCGCTGATTCCGTAATGCATATTGATACGTGGACAGGTGGACCGTGTAGACAAGCTCGGCGATATAAGCCGCAAGTCCCGCCAGCCCGGGCGCAGGCAGGTAGTGCCTACCCGCCTCTTGCTGAGCTGTTGCCTAAACATGAGCTCCTCTCCTTCCACTCCACGAATTTGGGGTGGACCCCTTCGTCCAAAGCCTTCGCCACGGCCTTAAGAAACCCCTCCATCAGCTTCTCGTCGCGTGTCAGCGCCGGCCAGAGATAGGCGTCCTCAGGAGTTTCTTCACGGTAGAGGCGGCGGGCACGACGCCGAGCCTCACCTCGGTCTTACCGGGGAGAGAGGGAGCTAGAGTGGGCGTGCTACCCAGGTCTAGAGGATGTCAGCTCTCACCTAAATCCCCTCTTCACACTCAACCAATGCCGCGGCCTCCATCGCCGACACAATTAACCGACAGCCTCTTCATTTCACATTTTTATGTAGTACGATACTTGAGGCGCAGACGGCAGGTGGATACCAGCAGATTCTCTCTGGGCTTTACCCGCTTTTATACTTCAAGTCGGTATGGAAAGCCGTTCTCTTTGTTGAGCCTTAGCTTGCCACGTCTCAAACTGCGCGGAGCTGAACTTGCGTCGAATACACGGCGTAGTTCTCTGTCGTACCGTGCGTACGCTCTCACGCGGGAACGCTCATGGAAGTGCCTAATTGCCACTTTGAGAGGTTGGCCCTTCCGCCGCCTGAATGTCTAAAGAAGGGCGGCGTTAGAAGATTCCTAATTTAATAACTATCCTCACTATCCCCACTTTCTTTACTTCCTTCATGGCGTCGGGATAAGTACCCCTTAATATATGTTGCGTTCGTGAATCGCCTTACGGCAACTCTGTAAGAGCGCGGGGTCTGCTGAGCCGAGGGTACTGCAACAAGCCGACTCATATACAGCCGTAGCTTGGGCGGAAAGCAGGCCTGTGGCCGTTACGTTTTTGCAATTGTCTGCCTGCTTCAGCATAACCACCGCGTCTTGAGGCGACGCCTTGAGCATAGGTCTTCTGTGCTTGAGGGCCTCGCTGAAGCCGAGACCCACGTCCACGACCCTCGCATGGAAATTCCGCCTTCTAAAACTCTGTACACCTCTTCTACCCCTTCACCCCCCCCCACCTTGTCTATGTCGACGGGGCCCGTTCTACTCCACGCGCGGGGTCATACGGCGCGGCGAAGAACGGCGTTGGGCGTTAGACACGTTTCGGCTTTAACCACGCGCCGAAGGGCGGCGTATTGCGTAGGTCAACGCTTTAGAGATGAATGTAAAGGGCTTCCAACCGACCGCGAGAAACAAAGCTGAAGGAAGACACAAAAGCCCAAAAGCTGTGCGCGAGCTCGGTTGTTCCGGGGATGGCGAAGGACCATCTCCTTCTGCGATCCCGTGACGAGGTGCTCTTCACGCTGGCCGTGGCCGCTGTTGTTAGGCGCAGAGCCTGTGGGCGTCGTCAGGTCTGCATATAGGGCGGGGTTTGAACGTAGCTACGGGGGCCGCCGGTGGAGCTCAACTTATATTTTGGGTGATCAACCTTTATAAATGTCTTTTTTTTCAGCGCTCATGAACGATTTGTTGGTGGTGGTTGTCGGGACCAGCGACGTGTCTTTGATACCTGGCATCTCCATTGCCGGCCCGTCGCCTGAGGCGACTCACTACACGCCTGCGCTGGATGTGGAGTACCTCCTCACTGGGCGGCCCGTTACGCTCCACGTGGTGCCAGCGACGCCGGAGGGCGTCCCCACGCCGGCCCTCGTCACGAGGGCGTTGGCCAGCGACGTGCCTAAGCTGGTGGTGGACGCCGGGTCGCGGGTCCAGCCGCAGGTGCCGCGGGTGGTGCTGGGCGGCGTGCCTGGGGGCGACATAAGGAGGGGCGCCTTGCCGCGGGAGGCGGCGGGGAGGGTTGTGAAAAACGGCGTTTGTTGGGCCGCCAGTTGGCTGGGCTTGGGCGGGTGGTGCTCGGCGAGTCTATCCCAGGCGGCACCACCACGGCGATGGCGATACTGGTGGCGCTGGGCTACGACGCGTGGGGTAGGACCAGTAGCGCCGCCCCCAGCAACCCCAAGGAGCTCAAAACGGCGGTGGTCAAGGAGGCGGTCTCCCGGCTCAAGCCGCCGGTGGACGCCGTGACTGCCGCCAGCGAGGTGGGCGACCCGGTCCACCTGGCCCTGGCGGCAATCGCGTTGGGCGTGATGGCGGCGGGGGGCGAGGTTCTGCTGGCCGGAGGCACACAGATGGCGGCAGCCGCGGCGCTTTTTAAAGCCCTCGGCGGGGATCCGGGGCGTCTCGCCGTGGTCACCACCCGCTGGATCGTGGAGGACCGCTCCGCCGACTTTCTGGGTTTGATGAGGGAGGTGGGGGTGGGCCGAGTACACTACTCCAAGATTTCCTTCTCCAATTCGCGGTGCCGGGGTCTTAGGGCCTACGAGGAGGGCTACGCGAAGGAGGGGGTGGCGATGGGCTATGCGCTGTGGCGGGCCGAGGCGGCTGGCGTAGACGTCTTGAGGAGGGTGGAGGAGGAGTACGTGCGCGTCGTCGGCCCCTGCGGCTGATGCTCTTCGTGGTGGGGACCGGGCCGGGGGACCCGGACTACCTCACGGTGAAGGCGTTGAAGACGTTGGAGAGGTGCCGCGTCGTGGCGGGGTGGCCCAGCGTGTTGAAGAGGTTGCCCCTCGGCGGGAAGGAGGCAGTGCCGCTCAGCTACAGAAACCAGGAGGAGTTGCTCAAGAGGCTCGCCGCGCTTTCGCGGGAGGCCGACGTCTGCCTGGCGGTGCACGGAGACCCCGCCGTGTCTGACTGGGAGCTCATGGAGAGGGTGAGGGCGCTGGGGGTGTCCTTTGAGGTGGTGAGCGGCGTGTCTTCCGTCAACGTGGCCCTGGCGAGGCTCGGCCTCGACCTCGTCCAGGTAGTGGTTTCTCAACACGCCAGGGAGCCTCAGCCCCTGCCACCGGCCGAATGCGGCCGCCACATCCTCGTCATCCCGCCGCCCGGCGGCGTCCAGAAGGTCGTAGAGGAGCTTAGAGCACGTGGATGCGAGTCGGTGGTGCTGGAGGACTTGACCCTGCCGACGGAGCGCGTGGCGCCTCCTGGGGAGCCCTCCGCGGATCTAGTCATCGTGGCGGCTAGGTGCGGATCAGCGCGACCAACGTGACCGCCGCCAGCGCGGCGATGGGCCAGCCGGCGTTTACGCTCGGCACCCGGCGTCTGTGCTGGAATATCGACAGCCTCTTGAAGCCGCCAGCCGCCAAGATCAGAAGGGCGGCCGCCCTGGCCGGGACGTAGTTGAGGATTGTGTCCATGTATGCGGAGGGCGCGCCCAACGCGCCTTTTTCCCGGAAGCCCACCAGCCCGTCGAGGGTGTTGACGAAACGCTGGAGCCAGGCGCCGGGGAGGCCGAGGAGGAGGTACCAGAAGAGGGGCGAGACGAAGGAGTCCACCAGCGACTCCGCCGCCTCTAGGCAGGCGGAGTTCACGCGGCGGGGGTCTGCGTTAGAGAGGTCTCGCCGGACGAACTGCTGAGCCACTTGCCGCATCGCCAGCGTGCCTACGTGCAGCATGCAGGGATAGAGGATGTGGGTGATGGAGAAGGTCAGCTTGAGGAGGTAGCCCTCTGCTAGGTAGGACAGAGGCAGGGGGACCGCCGCAATTGCCTGCGCGAGGCTCCACACAGCCAGAGCCCCTAGGGGGGCGGTCGCCGCCACGGCCACGCCTCTCGCCAGCCCGCCTCCGCGGGCCAGGGGGGACACGGCTCGGTAGAACAACGACACCGGGTGGATCTGAGGCGGGATCAGCCTGCTCACTAGATACCCCCTCCACCACCTGGGCCGGTCCACCAGCTCCAGCGCCAGCGCGACGAGAAGCGCCTCAAACACGCCCCCCGCGAAGTTCTTCGCCTCTCGAAACCGCGCCTCCGGCGCCGAACAGCCACGCAGTTCTCAACAACGCATCGCCGCACACGCCGACAGAAAGCTCCAAAATAAAAATGATGAGCTTGCCGCACATCAACGGCGGTGCCGTTGCAAAAGCATGCGCTGAATAACAATATTTTTTCCGCGCCTTGTGGCATCAGCGCGTAGTGACATGCACGCGGTTGCATCCATCCGGTGGCCTGCGTAGCATATTTAAACATACAACTTGGCTATATTGTGGAGCAGGGTGGGGCCGTGAAGTTGGAGCTAGACTGGAACAAGCTTGAAGAAGTCGTCGAGAGGGCAATACGCAAAGCGAGGACAGAGGAGCTTAAGGAGGTGGCCGAAGCCATCAAGACGCTGGCCGACTACATGAAGACTGGTTTCGAGGCGATGTTTAAAGCTATTGAAGAAATGCGTAAGACATACGACGAGCGGCTAAAAAGGCTTGAAGTCACCTTGGGGCATCTGGGTGGAAGGTGGGGTAGAGACCTGGAAAAATTGGTTCTTGAGCTGTTCAAAGAGGCGCTTGAGCGCAGAGGCGTCGAGGCTGAGAGGGTAGAGAAGCTGGTACTCAAGACCGACGTCGGCGCGATCGATGTCGACGTATATATCCACGACGGGAAGGGGTATCTAATTGAAGTCAAGGCTGTGGCCTACGGCGACGATGTGAGGTGGTTCGCCTGGAGGGCCAAGCTGGCAGCCGAGGAGCTGGCGAGACAAGGCAAGAAGGTAGAGAGACTTATACTCGTCGCCGTCCACATAGACAAAGAGGCGCTGGAAAAGGCGAGACAGTTAGGCATAGACGTCATATACGGCAACGTCTTAGACTAGCCCCTCCTTTCGCTGGCACTTAAACGCCTATGCGGCGCGCCGCGCAGAAGGTTCGGGGCCCGAGGCTGTTGAAGACAGCTAGGCCTCCATACGTCTCGGCCTGTCTCTCCCCGAGGTCCGACATGTTGAACAGCTCCTCACCCGCATGGTGTATCAGCCTGTCGTAAAGCTTTGTCAACATGCTTGCGGCCAGCGCCGCCGCCACGTCGTCGGCGAACATGGGGAGCCCGGCCAGGCGGCCCGGCTTGTGTCTATCCAGTCAGTACAAGCACGGCCTTGAAGCCGCCGATGTACTCCGCCAGAGCCGCTGCCAGAGACTCGTCTGCCACTATCTTTTTGCTGTCCGCCGCGTGTTCCTCCGGCGTCGGGCCGCGGTAGGCCCCGGCGGCGGCCTTGGCGTCCAGCTACTTGGCGGCGTAGATGAAGGCCCAGACGTTGGGGTTCCTGAACACGGCGTTGAGCACTCTGTGGATCTCCTCCTCGGCGTTTTGCGCCCCCGGCACCGGGGCCTGGGCGTAGGCTTGCAGTATGAGGCTCAGCAGGTCGCCATAGCCTAGCCCAAGGCTTAGCCGAAGCTCCTGGTCCACGTCGAGATTGCCAGGGCCTTGAACACTGCGTCGTGCACCAGCCGAAACAACTCGTCGCCCACCTCAGTCCCAAGGCCCACATACCTCCTCCTCTCGCCGCCCGTTGCGACGACTGCAACAGCGTCTGACACGTTTCCGCCCAACCTCCTCCCTCCTCTCCGACGTCTCTTGGAGCCTCAAAGCGCGTGTGGGGTTGATAAGGGCGTGGGAGGGGAGAAACTTGGTCGTCTACGGCTGAACGTCTAGGTTTGGGTAGCTCCTCCTGAACGCGGCTTAGAGCTGGGCGAAACGTGGCCAGAACAGGTGCCGATTCGCAGAGAGGCCGTTAAGAACGAGAAGAGATGTTAAGAAACCGGATGATTATTGTTTCGGCCTTCTCCTCAAGGCTGTGGCCACTGCAGCCGCCGCGATCATCACTACAGCGACCAGCGCTACCCAAACGGCGGCGTCTAGGCCGCCGGAGGTGTTTGGAGTTTGAGCTACCGGCTGGCTCTGCTGGGTGGTGGAGGGTTGTTGGGCGGCCGTCTGCTGGGCGGTCTCCGTCGGCTTTGCGGTCCCGGCTATTTCTTTCGCCAAATTTTCGAGCGTGGAGAGGTAGTTTTCTGAGAAGTCTGCGGTGATTATCTTCGGCTGGGCGCCGAGTTCGTTCATCTTGGCTCTAAAGTTGTCAACTATTTTGAGGGCCTCGCCGCGAACTACGACTGCGAGGGCGGGCGCGCCTTCCTTGGCGTATTGAAGCGCTTTTTGTAGATCTGCCGGCGAGGGCGGCACGCCGGGCTCTTTGATGAAGACCGCGACGTCTCTGTAGCCGAGCCAGTACAATACGTACTGGGCCGTCGGCGTTATGGCTATTGCCTTGCCTGAAAACTTATTTGCATATGTGGCGTTGAGTTGTTTTAGCTTCTGTATGAAGTTTTGATCTGGCTCTAGGCCTGTGGCTTTAGAAACTTCGTCGACTAATGCGAATACGTTGGGCGGAAAGACGCCGTGGTCGTGCATATTCACGCCGCCATGGTCGTGCTCAGCTCCTTTGACCAACTCGCCGTCCCATGTCAAGTACCACTGTATCTTGGTGAGGTCTAACAACTTGGCTTTTATCTCTCCGTTCTTGACCATCTCGGCGATCTTCAGCTCAAAGGGCGCATGCATAGAGGATATAATCACATCTCTCTGAGTCAGCGCCTTAAGCATCTGGAGGTCCTGAGGGGTTAGCTGGTACTCGTGGGGGTCTGAGACGCCTTTCGTCAGGAGTATAACGTCGGCGTTGGGGAACGCCTCTTTGAGCACTATGTTGTATGCTGGGAAGCTGACGACGATTTTCTGCGCCGAGGCGAAGACGGCCAGCAGCAACAAGGCCGTTATTGTCCAGACCTCTCTTTTGTGCATGGGCGTTTGATGTTTTCTATTTTTAAACGTTGTGCACGGCGTTCCGTCACGTACGGGGGCTTAACGGCGTTCTGTGCACGGCGCGATGAGGCGGGGGACCAGTTGATAATATTTTTATATGGAATCTATAATGGGTTTATGAAAACGGTTATTGAGCTGGCAAGAGCCGGCTCGACGGAGGCGTTTACAGAGCTGTCCAAGCTGGAGGGCGTTTCGCCGGAGAAGTTTAGAGATAGGGTGGCGAGGGGGCCATGGGTATTAGGAACGTGGAGAGACCTCCCGGGCGGGTGGCCGTCATCGTGAGGGGGTGTCGACGAAGATTAACGTGAATCTGGGCACCTCAGGCGAGGTGGTTGATTTAGACTAAGAAGGTGGCTGTGACGAATGGGTGGGGCGACTCGCCTATGGACCTCAGCGTGGGCGGCGACCTGGACGTCGTCAGGCACGCCGTGTTGGACGCCGGCGAGATTCCGGTGGGCACCGTGCCGGTTTAC
>Ga0080004_1173943_pt1 | contig 10936 bp, 6 predicted proteins | sample WasSprMetagenome_FD_69207 | JGI IMG/M metagenome (GOLD analysis project Ga0080004, IMG submission 69207) | Sulfidic aquatic microbial communities from Washburn Spring, Yellowstone National Park, USA - WS (SPADES assembly) (version 2) | ecosystem: Environmental > Aquatic > Thermal springs > Hot...
TTCCTATCACTCCTTCACTCCCTCCCTCAAAATATCCCCTTTAAACAATCAATCCTAATATCCCTCAGGAAACTCCCTCGCTTCCTCCTACTTTCCTTCATCCTCATCTCCATCCTCCTCGGAAGCCTCATACTCGGATTCATCCCCTTCATCCTCGCCCTCAGCTGGTTCACCCTCTCCCTCTTCCCTCTCATTGAAGGCTACGGTATTTTGGATTCACTCCTCCTCAGCAAATACCTCGTTAAAGGAAGATTCTGGCGAACTCTCCTCAACCTCTCCGCCATCATTCTCCCCATCCTCGCAATCGGTATAGGAATTCCCTTACTCGTCTTCCTCAAAATAGACAAAATCTACCTATCAGTCCATTTAGCTATCTCAACATTCGCTATACTCCAATTTTTCCTTTCCCCTTTCCTCATCATTTATCTCTCACTTCTCTATGAAAATTTGAAACAAAGCAGGGAAATCTCAGAGAAACCTCTCACCATAAAATGGGAAATCCTTTTTGCCATTCCCTCCCTCCTTGGCTTCGTATTGATGGGCTTCCTTATTTCCTTCTCCCTCTTGAATGTCTTCTGGGGAAGGGACATACCTCCAATTGATGATAAAGAGCTTATTTTGAGCAAAGTGGAGATACCGAAAAGCGATAACGCCATATACGACCTTATGTTCGCCTCAACGAAGATGTTTATGCCCTGGAAGAACTCGTCCACCCTTCCGGAAAGCCATAAAAAAATTTATGGCATACCATCAAACCAACCACAAGCCAAGCTAACTCCTTCTCCACTATCGCTTGAGGAATTCCAAAAGGGGCTTGAAGAAAAAGACCACTGGGAAGAAATCTATTATTATATGTATAAGGGGGAAAGATTGGATAGCAAGGAGGCAAGGGAATGGCTTAGGAAGAACGAGGAACTCTTCCATCTCGTGGAGAGAGCCTTCAGGAAACCCTACATCCAAATACCCACTGTGGAAGACCCAAAGAAGGTTAGTTGGGACACATTGTTTCCAGAGTTTGCGAGGCTGAGGGATATCGGGATATTCTGCGTCATAAAAGCTCGCTTTCTTTTCCATTTCAAAAAGGAGCGAGAGGCGATTGAATTGTTGCTCAACACGGCGGAAATGGGGAAAAAGCTAATGGAAAGCCCAAGACCAGCAGGTTTAATAGGTTATCTCGTGGGCAACGCCATAACCGATATGAGCTACAAAGCACTGCGAGATTTGATATCCAAATCCCATTTCCCTCCATCCCAATTGTTATCGCTTACAAGGAGATTTTTAGCCGAACACTCTAATATGGAGAGCGATTCTTGGAAAAGGAGTGTCAAAATGGAATATATGGTTTTAAGAAATATGCTTGATGCCTTTCTGTCTCTCAATCCCCACTCTTGGAGCAAAAGGAAGTGGTCTGAGCTCAGGAAGAATTCCATAGAAAAGGTGTTGATACCAGGCTACCTCCCTCCCTATTTCCGTTTCCTCTACAAGCCAAATAAAACGAGAAAGGAGCTTTTCACTATATATAACAGAACAAAGGAGAATATAGGGGAATTATATAAAAATGTTAAATTCGTCCCTTTGTATCAAGAAGATGAATTCTTTATAAGAGAGAACGCTCTCGGAAGGTTCATTATAGAAAATTTCACCCCTTACGGTGAATTCTCCTACACATTGCTGAAGGAATACTTGAGAGTCTTCAATGCATGGGCAACAGCCTGTGTCTTTGCTCTTAAAGCCTATAAAGAGGAAAAAGGGCATCTTCCCAATAGCCTCTCCCAGCTCGTCCCTAAATATCTGCCCCAAGTCCCAATTGACCCATTTGACGGAAAACCCTTGCGATATTCAAAGGAGAAAGGAATAATTTATTGCGTTGGAAGAGATTTAAAGGATTCCGGCGGTAGTCCAACCATCGGCGAGGGGGCATATGGGACATACGAGCTTCCTCTTCTTGGTATGGACGACCCAACGATTGCTATAGGCTTTAAATAAATTACAGTAGGTCTCAAATCCCTTGAGTGATAACGGATTGGGATTTTTAACTTAAAATTTTAATCAATCTCGAGTGAAAAGCTAAAGAGCGGCTTTCGCTATTGAGGGAAAGCCGAGAACCTATTATATGGTTCCACCAGCGCCTCGTTCATCCCCTCAACCAAGATATTAATGCCGTGAATATCGGATTAACCTTTGTATTGACAGCGATTGCCGATTATTTAAAATTTTAAATAAGAAAAGCCACACAAGCGAAGGCAGGTAAGAACGAGATGGAGAAGTTCGGATTAAATCCAATAATCGCCGAGCTTCGCTTCTTGAAGGCAAGACTTCTTTTTGCGGGGAGATAGTTTAAGGGTGAGAGGCGATGGATAGAATGGATTACCCGCCGGAGGAAGAAAGGGAAATCCCCCAAGATTTAATTCCTCAGCTGCTCCAGAAATATCGCAAAATATTCAAAAGAAACCTTTTAAAATCCATAATTCTTTCCCTTCCCTATCTCCTCACTACCCTGATATCTCTCTATCTACTTCGTTTTCTTCAAAAAACAGCCTTCGGATATTCCCCTTTCTTCACCCTTCTTCTTTTCCTCTATCCACTTCTGCCATTTTTCCTTTTTAGGCATTACGAATTATCCATTATATTCCTTATTGGAGAAGAAATAGGAATAAAAGAAGCCATTCAAAATCTCCTGAAAGTTCCTTATATTTATTTAAGATTTTTTGGTTTTGTCGTATTAGTGGCTACGCTCTCTCTCGTAAGCTTCTCTTATATTATTCTTCCCGAGGTAAGCCATTCCTGTCTGTTTTGGTTCATTGTTCTCTTTTTTGTGCCGAGCTTTGGACAGAGTTTTAAGGCAATTCGCGAGGGAATACGACCAATCATTCCCTTACTTGAAAAAGAGGAATTCTCCCAAAAAACGCAAAGGGCGCTTTCCCTAACCGCCCAGACAATCTTAGCCCTTGGCTTGCTGATTTTCCCTTCGTATCTTCCCTGGTACTTGGATAGGGGCGAGGTGGGAATTTTATTTTCCTCCTTCATCCTCCTTCTTATCCAACTTTACATCATCCCGTTTTTCATCTTGGTTATCGCCCTTGCGATTTCCCTCTTCGCTGAATCTAAACCCTCTATTAGTTATAAACCGTTCCCCAGTTTATCCCTATTCGGATATAAGCTCAGTTTGGTATTTCTTATTTTGGTTTTCGGTTTCTTTTTGGTCTTCCTCTTCTTTCGTTTGCTCAACAGCCGAGATATACCCCCGGTGAACGATAGCGATTTGCGTCTAAGCAAAATAGAGATTCCCGAAAGCGAGAATGCCTTTTATGAATTTATGCGTGCTTACGATGAATCCCACCTGCCAGCTGATACAAAAGTCCTTTCCGATTTGCTCAGAAATAGGGACTATAAAGCCATAAGCGTTATCCTGAAGCAAAACGAGAAGGTCTTCCCTATAATAGAAAGGGCTTTAAAGCTTCCCGTTTTCCAATCTCCCCAGCTACAAGACCCAAGCAAAATAAACTTTAATATGAAGTTTCCCGAATACACAAAGCTCAGAAAACTCGCCCATCTATGCATCGTTAAAGCTGATTATCTTTTTGAGAAAGGGAAGGAGAAAGAAGCTTTTGATTGGATTTTGAAGGGAATGAAAATTGGGCAGATGATTGATGAAAGCCCAAGACCCCTCTTGGTAACATATCTTGTAGGGGTAGCTTGTAAAGAGATGGGATTAAAAGAGATAAGAAAGCTCGTCTCTAAAACGAATCTCCCTCCAGAAGAGCTTAAATTCTATGCAGAAGCTATTTTGGATTTTGAGCCGAGCGATGAAGCTTTCATCAAGGGAGTTAAGATGGAATATGCTTTAGCGGAAAATTTCTTGCGAAAAATAGAAGAAGCCTCAAAGGCGCGCTCAATCTATGAGAAAATAAAGAAGGAAGAAGGATGGGATAAGAGTTTTGACTTCCTCGTTCGGCACCTTGGGAAGCCTTATTATTTGCCGAATGAAACGAGACTGATATATGTGGAGAGGCTGAGGAGGTTGATTAGCTATGCAAAGAAACTTTACAAAGACACAGATGTTTCCTCTCTTGAATTGCCACCGCCAAGAGGATTCATACTGTTCAGAAGGAATCCGGCTGGCAAAGCTTGGATGGCTATTCTGATGCCTATTTATCCAAACTCTCTCTATCGTCATTTCACCTTGAAGTTCTCAAATAGGGCAACAGCTATTCTACTTGCCTTAAAGGCATATAAAAGAGAAAAAGGTCATCTTCCCGAGAACTTATCCGAGCTTGTGCCCAAATATCTCTCAAAGATACCAATTGACCCCTTTGATGGGCAACCCTTGAGATATTCAAGGGAAGGAAAGGTAATCTATTGCGTGGGAAAAATTTTGAGGGATTTGGGACCTCCTCCCGAGGTCTTCAGGAAAAATTTCATTGAGAAGATGAATTATGCGGATATGCTTAATCCCGCTTTCTTCATTGATTTTTGATATAATTTGGAGGGATAGAGAATGAATGAAGGATTTTCCTATGAAAAGTTCTTCAGCGAGAAGGAGGAAACTCCTCCGCCTAAAAAGCTCAAAGGGATACTTTCCCTTTTGAAGGAAAGCTTTCGCTTCTATTTCTCCAATTTCAAGTTCATTATGGGCGTTTTGGGGCTTCCTCTCGGTCTCTTTCTCCTTCTCTTCAATATCTCCTATATCTCGAATTTCACTTCTCTTGAATACTCCCTTTTCTTGCCTGTTTTCAAATTCGTTTTTGCCATTTTCTCCTCCCTTCTTCTCTTAACCTCCTCTCTTGCTTTGATTCAGGGCTTTGGGGAAGAAATTAGTGTAAGGGACGCTTACAAAAAGGGATGGAAGCTCCTTCCCGCTTATCTATGGCTTTTGCTAATTCTTGCTCTGATAGAGATAGGTGGCTTCATTTTGGGATTTATCCCTGGTATCATCTTCCAAATCTGGTTCTCCCTTGCCGTTTTCATATTCCTATTTGAAAATCTGAAAGGGCTGCAAGCTCTTTTGAGAAGCAAGCAGTTGGTTAAGGGGAAATTTTGGGCAGTTTTCCTCAGGTTCTTGATTTTGGCTATAATTCTGGGAGCAATCTCTCTGGGATTGAGATTTCTCGCAACCTCTAAAATAGATTACATACCGCTTTCCAATTTCCTTGACACTATAATCAATGTTTTCCTGCAAATTCTCCTCCTCCCCATTTTCCTCTTTTACGCCTATCTGATTTATAGGGACCTAAAGGAAATAAAGGCTGAGGAACCAGTTATGTTTCCATCATTAGGAATGAAGACATTTTATGGGATTTTCGCTTTTGTTGGGGGAATTCCCTTTCTTCTTCTCTTCAGTTGGCTTACTTTCACTGTTTTCTACGGCAGGGATATCCCTGGATTTGACGACAGCGACTTGCGATTGACGAAGATAGAGATACCAAAGGAGGAAAACGCCTTTTACGATTTTCAGGAGTTGTTGAAAAACGATTTCCTACACGACCCTCGTTATTCCCGGCTTTACTTGGATATGATGGGGGGAAGGAGACTGGAAACGAAGGAAGCAAAGGAATTTATGGAGAAGAACGAGAAGATTTTCCTGAAATTAGAGAAAACATTAAGCCATCCCTTTTTTCAATTTCCCCAACTGCAAGACCCCGAGAAATTCGACCAAGATTTAATATATAAGGAAGTCTATCCCCGGCTCGCTGATTTAAGAAAGCTCGCCTGGTTAGGAATGACGCGAGGGCATTATCTCTTCGCCCAAGGAAAAGAAAAGGAAGCATTTCAGTGGTATATAAATGTGGTCAAATTGGGGAAGATGGTGGAAAATAGCCCCAGACCAGCGGGATTGGTTCAGTATCTTGATTCAGAGACGATAATGGAGCTGGGATTACAACCATTGAGAGACAAAATAGGGAAGGAACATCTGCCTCCTTCAGAGTTAAAGAGATATGCAAGGGAATTAGAGAAGTTGGGGGAAAACCGAGAAGGGATAAAGAGGGCGTTGAAAATGGAATATATTTTCTCCTGTAATTCACAGGCGAGAATCGTGCAACTCTTGAACCACAAGCCGAGAAACGAAAGTGAAGAATTCGCTAAATCATACCTCTATTCAATGTTTCCCATCCCCATTCTCTTACCTTGTTATTTTAAACCCAATCAAACCAAGCTTTTGCAGGCTGAATTGATAAGGACAATGAGCAAGAATATAAAAAAACTTATAAAAATATGAACTTTTTCCCGACTGAAGCTATCCCATCGGAAGAATCAAAGGAAGATTGCTTTCATCCATTAAAAATAATTCGATATCTCTTTTGGGAAAATTCCATTGGAGAGACATTGGTGGAGTTTTCAACTTCTCAATTCCTATTTGCAGAACACCTCTGCCAAGAAAGATTCTCCCTTCAAGCAACCGCTGTTCTCCTCGCCCTGCGGGCTTATCAAAAGGAAAAGGGGAAGCTTCCCGATAGCTTAAACGAGCTGGTGCCCGAATATCTCAGCCGTTTGCCCCTTGACCCATTTGATGGGAAGCCATTGAGATATTCAAAGGAGAAGAAAATCGTTTACTGCGTGGGAAAGGATTTGGTGGATTCGGGAGGTAATAGGGAATGGGGCTCTTGGACGAATTGGAGAGACCCGGGATTTCCCGTCAATTTTTAATAATTTAGCTTCAGCGAATTCGCCTTGCCTCGGGGAAAATGCTTAGAAAAATTTTCCCTTCTTCGCTTTCCTCCTTTTTGCTCCTCTCCTTCACCTCCGCCTCTCTCCTCTCTACCTCCATCTTAACTTCTTCGCCCTTCTCTTCCTCCTCTATGAGCATAGTTTTTATCTTCTGTGAAAAGCCGGGAAAGACAGCCCGCACAGCAGCCAACAATTTCTCCTGCTTCTCACCGTTTTTCTCTAGGCTATTTTTCCAAACCTCTTGGTTTTTGGGGAAACCAATTGTAAGGCACCGTTCATCTAAAGAAATCGGCCTCGCCCTGGACTGCCTTAAAAGAGTGCCCAGTGGAACATCCCGCTCATCCACCATTCTCAATATCTCATCCCATCTCTCCTTTATTATCATAATATCTATCCTTTCGATTTTCTTTTCCTCCACAGCTTTCCCAACCTCTTCTTCCAACTCTATACCCCCAACTACGCCTTCCTCTTCCATCATTATTCCTTCTTCCTCTCCCATTTCTTCCTCCGGAACCACCTCCTCAGGAGAAACCGCCTCAGTGGGAACCTCCTCGGCGGGTGCCTTCCCAGTGGGAGCTTCCTCAGCAAGAGCTTCCTCTTCCACAGCCAATTTTCCTTCCTTGATTTCCTCCCACTTCCCACCTATCTGGATGAGCCTGACTAAAAGCATCTCCAAAGGGAGGCGAGGGGAAGGGGAAAGCCTGAGCCAGCTCTCGCTGGAAAAACACTCCTCCAACATTTTGAGGAGAACATCGGGGGAGAAATAGCTCGCCTCTCTGCGCAATTGGCTTCTCCTCTCGCTCTCCAAAAGCGATTCCGCTCTCATATTTATCAAAAGAAGCTCCCTGAAACGATTAGTGAGAGCTCTCAAGAACTCCTTCGGGTCATTTCCCCTATTCAATACTTCCTCAATTATTTTTACTCCCTCAGCAAATCTCCCTTCCGCAACGGCGCGAACGAAACGAGACAGCGTCTCCGCCTCAACTATCCCCAATACCTCCTCCACATCCTTAACCTCTATTCTTTCCTTCTGTTTATATGCCCACACCTGCTCAAGAAGCGACAAAGCATCTCGCCAGCTGCCCTCCGCTTGCTCGGCGAGGAGGGAGAGGGCGGAATCCTCAATCTCTATGCCCTCTCCCTTACATACTCTTTCAAGATATTTCTTTATTTCGCTAACGCTTCCTTTGCGAAAATCAAATCTCTGACAGCGAGAGACAATCGTGGGTGGCACCTTATTCGGTTCGGTCGTTGCGAGAACGAAAATGACATTGGGAGGAGGCTCCTCAATCGTCTTTAGGAGGGCATCAAAGGCGGAACGGGAGAGCCTGTGAACTTCGTCTATTATGTAAAATTTATAACGCGCATGGGCGGGAGAGAGCTTAACGGTTTCCCTTAGCTCCCTTACATCATCTACGCTTGTGCTTGAAGCGGCATCCATCTCAATTACATCCATCGTTGCCCAGCCGTTATATATTGCCTTACACATCTCGCACTCGCCGCAGGGCTCGGGAGTGGGTCCTTTCTCGCAATTAAGCGCCATAGCCAAAAGGCGAGCGGTGGTCGTTTTTCCGCTTCCCCTTGGACCGCAGAAGAGATAAGCGTGAGCGATGTTTCCGCTCGCCACAGCGTTTTTCAGCGTCTGAACTATGTGCTTCTGCCCAACTACTTCATCAAATCTTTTCGGACGATACTTCGTATAGAGCGCCATATGCTTTTTTCTTCTTCCTTTCCATTATCTATTTCTATCTATGAGCAACCTCCCTCCAATGGCAACATTCTCGGGAAGATTCTCCCTAATAGTGACGATTATCGCTTCCTTTGGTAAGCCAAATGCCTCAGCCGCCACGTCGGTTATCTCGGCGACCAATTTCCTCTTCTTATCCAAATCCTTTATGGGTGGACCCTCTATATAGATATTCGGCATTTCCTCACCTCCTTTCCTATACCTTTAAAGCGGTTGATTTTGAAAGCTGCCTAACTTCCTCCGCGGTTACCTCTCTCCCCAATTCATTGGAGAGGTAAATCCCCTCGGAGATGAGCATAGTATTTAAGGCGATTTCAGCTGTGGGGAGGAGGGGAACCCTTCCTTTAAGCGCTGCTACCCAGTGCTGTTGAGGACTATCATAGGCATCGGCGTTCTCTCTGAGTGTGTGCCAGCGCCAATCAGCCTCTCCTAAATCCACTAAGCAGTTGAAGGAGAGGTCGCCCTCGCTTGTGAAGAAGCCGAAGGGCTGAAGCCTTATCCCACCCAAGCTTCCAACGATAAACGAGCTCTCAAAGTTATCAAGATGAATAGCCCACGCTTCAATTATATCCATTGTAAATCCATTCTTGAACATCGCTAATCCAACAGCAAGCTCTTCCACATCGTATCCGCTTATCTCCCTCCGCTTCTCGTCCATAGGTGTCTCCTGGAATGTTTTTCCCGATATCCTCTCAACGACTGGGTTTCCTGCCAGGTAAAGGATGTTGGCTATGTGATAAACGCCGGTATCGTAAAGAGCACCGCCCCCGGCATATTCCTTCTTTACGAAATAATATGTCCCATAGCCATCAACATAGGGACGCCCTCTCCTGCGGAAGCCCGTTGCACGGGCAAAGTATATCTTCCCAAGCTTCCCCTCATCTATGAGAATCTTCGCCGCCTTTGTTTCCCGAGAGAAGAGAGTGGAAAGCTGAATACTCAACATCTTGCCCGTTTCCTGAGCAGCTTGCCACATATACTCGGCGTCCCTATAGGAGCCTGCCATTGGTTTCTCGCAGTAGACATGCTTGCCCGCCTGAAGGGCTTCCACGGTCACGGGCATATGGAGGTTGTTGTGGAGGCAAACATCAACGGCGATTATGTCATCCCTTTTCAATAGCTCGCGGAAGTCAGTGTAATAATAGGGGATTCCATAGACCTCCGAGACCCTCTTCGCTTCCGCTTCATTTATATCCGCTATAGCGACGATTTCAACATCCGGTATCCTCTTGTAATTCTCTATGTGATACTTTCCGATTTGTCCGACACCGATTATTCCTATTCTTACTTTCTCCTCAGCCATATTGCTTACTCCTCCATTATCTTCTTCAAGTTCTTTAGACAGAGCTCAACGCATTTGAGGGGTGGATAGGCGTAGCTCTCCTGCTCAACGATATACCATTCCGTTCCGCCCACAGTCTCACAGAGGGAGAGGAACTCCTTCCATTTCATATCTCCTTCACCTATTACAGCCTTATCGTTTGTTGCGGAATATTCCTTCAGATGGACGGTTATAGCCCTTCCTGGATACTTCCTTATGAACTCAAGAACCTCATCGGCGCTTACTCCTCCATGCATAGCATTTCCCGTATCCAACTGCATAATCACCTCGGGGGATGTGGCTCCGAAGAAGATATCCCATATCGTCTCCCCATTTATTCGCTTGAACTCCGCAGTGTGATTGTGATAGCCGGTGCGCATTCCCTCCGCCTTCAGATTCTCTGCTATCTCGTTGAAGAGCTTCGCCGTCTCCAGAATTGCCTCCTTCGTGCTGAACTTCTCGGGTGGAATCCAGGGAACAATCAGGTTTTTGTTCCCCAATATCTTGTGGAACTCCACCGTCTTCTTGAGTTCATCCCCGAGAAGGGAATCAAGGGCGATGTGAGCTCCCGCGACCTCTAAGCCGAGGCTATCCAAAAGCTTCCTCCACTCCTCAGCGCTCCTATCGTAGTAGCCAGCCAGCTCCACTCCCTGGTAGCCCATCTTCGCTACCGCCTCAATCGTCTTCTCCCATTCCCTCTGACAATCATCACGCACGGAATAAAGCTGAAGCGCAATCCTTGGTTTGGACATCCGAAATCTCTCCTTTCTTAAAATTTTTATCTCTGATAGTTTTAAACCATCTCAAGGATTTTGGCAACTAATTTTTTATATCCCCTTCCTCATAGCGAACGCAAATGGCGTATTCTTTCAAATCAGGATAATCTAAATGCCCCACGCCATAATAAATCGTGACTATCTTCCCATCATCCAATTGAACCGAGCTCGGATATCCGCAATCCGCATTCTTCGCTCCCCATTCCAAGAGGAAAACCCTCTCCTTATCCCAGTTTTTCCCTTTATCATAGCTCATCATCCCTTCAACTCCATAGGGAGGAATGCGTCTTCCATAGACCAATAGAATATTTCCGCTTTTGAGGAGGATGGCATCGGCGGGGAGCCTCGGACCCTCCGTTAACCTCACTGGCTCACTCCAAGTTCTCCCGCCATCCTTTGATATGCTCTGCCAAAGACCGGAGCTTT
>Ga0080004_1112517_pt1 | contig 10929 bp, 10 predicted proteins | sample WasSprMetagenome_FD_69207 | JGI IMG/M metagenome (GOLD analysis project Ga0080004, IMG submission 69207) | Sulfidic aquatic microbial communities from Washburn Spring, Yellowstone National Park, USA - WS (SPADES assembly) (version 2) | ecosystem: Environmental > Aquatic > Thermal springs > Hot...
AAATATTTAAATATACTCTACTGTTGTTAATAGCCTCATGGATTTAAGCCCAATTCGACCTCGTCTAGCTAAAGCTAGACAAGTTAATCGTGACCACCACTCGGGGCGCGGGTATTACCGCGGTGGCTGGCACCCGTCTTCCCCACCCCTTCCTCGCCCTCCCGTTTTCAGAGGGCAACAGCCCCAGCAGAGCTGGGGCACTCCGGGTCCCCTCGTCGGGCGTAAGCCCATTGCGAAGGTTTCGCGCCTGCTTGACGCACTAAAAGCCGTTGAATACCGAAATTTAGAAGTATTTGTTTAGGAATTCCAGTAAATTTTCTAGAATCTTTTCCAATTTTTACATCATTTATAAACCCTATCTTTTTCCAGAATTCGATGAGTGCTTTTTTCTTTCTAATCTTTATTCCTTCCTCGTCTATTGTATGCGGGATATTAAGCACGTTCAACAAAGAAGAAAAAAGTAGCTTTAGTGTTGGATTGAAACATTTTAAACCTACTTCACATTGAATCCTGCCTGACTTTCTTGTGATTATCGAAACAAAACCGTCTGCTGTGAAAACGATTCGCAGAAATTTTCTTATTTTACTAAATGGAATATCATCTGCTTTCAGCATGATAGTTGGAAATTTTATTCCTTTTGCTTCTGTTTGTTTACAAATTACACAAGGTAGAGGTCTATTGATGTTTATATTCTTCATTTTTATTAGTGGGCAAGCAGGCCAACTTTCACATGGTTTTGTTCTGAAAGTATTTACTAGACTACGCAGATTATCTCCTATTTCTTTAGAAAAGAAACTTACCGTAGGTATTCCAGCTTTTGTTTTTCTTTCTTTAAACTTCTTGATTTTAAAGTTTTCCCTGACAATCTTTTTAAACAATTCTCTAAACTTTTCTGACTTATTAGCAAATCCTATTTCCCACGTGCCGTTTGCTTGAGAAACCCACCCATCTGTCAGTAACATTGCTACTAATTCCCATGGAATTTTCTTTACCATATAATGTATATACATTTCTAGTATTTAAAGCTTTCTATCTATATGAATCCGGCTTTTAGTGTTGCGTCCCGTTTGGTCCTTTGGAAGCAAGACACTTCCAAAGTAGGACCTGGGCTCATGTTTCAGAGCCCATTCGAAGATAGCTAGGCTTTCGCCTAACTATCCTCTCCGGGCTCCCACTCTCATGGCCCGTAGGCGTTATCGGCTTGTCGGGCCATTACCCCGACAACAACCTGATACCCCGCAGTCCCATCCTCGGGCGGCTACGAACGCCCTTTGAGGATAGGGGCCTTCCAGCACCCTATCCCTATGGGGTATTAGCCCCAGTTTCCCGGGATTATCCCCCTCCCGAGGGTAGGTTGACTGCGTATTACGGAGCAGGTCGCCGAGGGCTTTCCCCTCACGACTCGCATGGCTTTCGGCCAGCAGGCAACGAACCTAAAATAGCATGGTTCAACAATATATTTTTTTCTATGCCTTTAAACTTCCCTCTTTCAGCTACACAACCTTCAACAAAACCGATTTTATCTCTAAATCTCCTAATTGCTTCAAAGCTACTTATTCTTAATCCTTTGTCTTTTTTTCCAATTTTAATTTTTAGCAAATTTTCCAATTTCTCTTTAAATTTATCTAATAGAATTGGATGGGAAGAGGCTAGCATTACTTCTCTTCGAGTTTTACCATTGGAAATCCAAATTGAGACACCCCCGTCACACGAAAATAGTACTTTAAAGAATTCTAATACGCTTTCTTCTCTTGCTTTCTCTAACCAATCAAGAGAAATTGTTGGAAAAGGCGTTCCATTAATTGATACGGGTTTACATATGAAACAGGAACCTTCCCTTGCTTTCCTAGACCAAACTGGACACACAGGAAAAGAATTACATGCTTTAGTTCTGAAAGAATTTGAAATTCTCATTAGAGTTAACACGACATTTTTCGAATGTACTATCGAGCTAAGACAACGCTTATTTGGAAGTATTTTTGGTTTAATATTGAAGATATTCTCAATTGATCTATTGAAAATTTCATGTAATTTTTTGTCTTTATTGAAGAACATTACTGTAAATGATTCTCCTTTATTTGCTTTTCTCCTGCTTACTGTGCCATCAGACAGACAAAACGCAATTATCCTAGCTAAATCCTTACTTACGTCGCCTGCTGTTAGCCGTTCGAGGATATCTAAGGGGTTTTTCGTCATATATGTATATACACTCGAGTATATATAAATTTATATCACATACCCTTAGATATCTGACCCGGATAGCAGTGGTCTCTGGCGGGATCAGCCAGAATTGGCGGGCCCACCTCTAAGGTATCATTAATCAACCTTACCTTGAGCTCTTAGCTCAAGGAGAAATTTTCGCTCGTCTGGACAGATTTTTTCATTGCAAGCAAAAGCTCGCTCTAAATCCGACACCGACGAGCTATTTATATTTAAGCTAAAGGGTATTTAAAGTTTTTTCCTTCATATTGATAAAGATTTTCTATGATAGTTATTGGCATTGATTTGGCTGGAAGTGAGAGGAGAAATACAGGAATTTGTATTTTAAACGAAAATTTAGATGCAAAATGTTTTGTTGTTCATAAAGATGAGGAAATTCTAGATTTGATTGAAAAATTTAAACCAGATTTAATAGCAATAGACGCTCCTTTGAGTTTGCCTAAAGGAAGAAAAAGTTTAGATAGAAGAGAGAAAATTCATTTTAGAGAGTGTGACAAAAAACTTTTTGAGTTGGGAATAAAATTTTTTCCAATAACTTTAGGGCCTATGAGAATGCTTACGAAGAGAGGAATTAGATTGAGGAAATTTTTGGAGAAAAATGGTTACAAAGTTATTGAAGTTTATCCTGGGGCAACTCAAGACATTTTAAAAATTGCTAGAAAAAACGTTAGTTTGAAAAAGCTGAGAGAAGGTTTGGAGAAGCTTGGAATTAAGATTGAGAAGAGAGAATTAACTCATGATGAGCTTGATGCTATTACTGCTGCTTTTACTGGATATTTACATTTGAAAGGAATGAGTTTGAGTTTGGGCAATGAGAAAGAAGGAATTATAGTTGTTCCGAACACTCTAAAAATTAAAAGATAAAGATTAAGATTTCAATCAGGCTCAACTCAAAATATAAACTACGATAAGGAAGAGTGAAAACTTTATAAATCTAAATTCTAATGAAGTTAATGAAACTGGATAGGTTTTCAAAAGAAAGGAAAAGATTTATACTTTTATTATCTGTTTTTTCCTCATCTTTTATTTTAGCTGCAATAGCGAGTTGGATAAGCCTAAGTTATAGCGGACATTTTTTTACATCTGATTCTTCATCTTTATTTTTCATCTCTAGTTTATTCCTTTTAGCAATTGGAATTGTTCTTCTTGCTTCCCAAGAATATACAAGAAAAAGCGAAATTGATAATAGTAAATCCGGATCTCCTTCTAAATATAGAATGTCGGAGAATAGAGGAAGTTCAGAAGCTGAATTAGGAAAGTATGTATTTGAAACAATAGAAGATTTAATAGCAGTTTACGTGGGTTCTAAAATTAAAGATAATCCTAACTACTTACCTAAAGTTTTAGAAGGACTAGCTGGTCTTACTAAAGACTTATATAATGCTACTGAAAAACTTTTTAGAGATCTTTATCATGCTACTGGTAGACAATTTACACCTCAGGAATTAGAAAATTTTAGATATAGAGTTAGAAGCGAAGTAGTTCCTGTGGTGACAGAGTTTTTAACATACAAAGAATCTGTAAATCTTTTAAGAAGATTAAAAGACATAGTGGCAGGCGCAAGACAAACAGCAATGTCGTATGGACTTGATAATGGGGTACAATACCTTCAACTCCGTCTAACAGAGCTTACGCTAGACTCGCTAAAGGACAAGATTCCGACTTTAGCGTTCTCATATGTATTTGGTATAAATGAGAGAGGAATCGAATCCTTAAGAAACTCTATGCGCGACTCGGCTGCAAGACATAGCCTTGAACCCTTCCAAATCAGCTTGAAATATACTAGTGAGTTTGCTAAAAAATTCTTTGACATACGAAGTATCAAAGAGATGGACGAATTAGAGAGAGAACTGGATCGCATGGAAAAATTGATATCTCAGCAAATGTCAATAGCCGAAAATAAGACTTTAGAAAAGATAAGAAAACTCTTAGAATCCTATAGAAAATAAATAATAGAAGAAACATTTTGATCTTGACTTTTGTGAACTTTGAAATCATTAATCTCTTGAAAGGCTTAGTTATGGAATATTTTTACAAATAAACTGATGAAGTTTTAACTAGTGAGAAGCTAGAGTATTTCAGGTATGTTTGCTTCAAAGGTTGTAGATTCCACATTAATCTTTATATTCTTTCTACCATCTTCCTTTTCCTGTGTTTTATTTAAACAAAAAATGAGTAGGTGGAACTTGAAGAAATTTAAGAAAGATTAAAAAATATAGATAAAAAAGAAATACAAAACTTAAAATTATGGGATGCGAGGAATTTATGAAAAAATACAGAAATTACATTGGTGTGTTTTATGACCAGTCTAAGAATGAAATTTATCTTCCACTTGATTTTCCAAATTCTGAGTGAATAAATAAGGAATTATAGTTACTTCAAGATTGAACTTTTTAAAATGAAAGTATCAGGTTCAATAGACAAAGACTAAAAATGATAGTTTCTATATAAAAGCTTCATTTCCTTTATGCTGGTTATCAATGAATTTGTAGGAAAATTTAAATTTACTTACATCAAAAAACATTTTCTAAATTTACAAGTTGTTATTTAATGTTCTTTGCTTTTCGATTAAAAGTTAGTTCTTATATTAAAGAGCAGCTGTACACTATTCATTTTGATATTTTGAATAAGTTTATCTCTCACAAAATTCTGGGTTTAGAGAAGTATTTTATTTCTTTTGTCAAAAGAAACGAATATATCTCTCGCTTAATGGAACGAATTTTTCATACTTAGTTCTTATATTTATGATGTATATTTTCGAGTATCGAAATCTTTAAATATAACCACTTTATAGTAGTTATTGGTGAGAAAATGGTGAAAATAGTTCCCGCTAATGAAAATCTAAAGCAAGAAGGAGTAAAGATCAGCATTCAAGCAGTAAAAGAGGACGGAACTCCTGTTGGGAAAGAGATACAACTCTCAACATATCCTGTAGAGATAGGAAGAGCAAATGATAAAGGGATAAAGGGAATCAGTGAACACCAGAGAGCAATAAGAGGTAGAGACGGAAAAGACATTACCCCAGTAGATTATGTAGTAGCCAGATACCCAGAAGGAGTTAATATAATTGAAGGAATTTATGGAAGATGGGGCGTTAGTGATGGAACAGATGCAACTCACAGAAGTTACCTAAAAATTAGCCCAACTGGTAATGGAGTAATAATAGCTTATGCGAAAGAAAATCTTTTTCCAGTAAAGGTAAGAGATGAAAATGGTTTGTATACTCTTTTTTCAGACAAAAAAATATTACTAGAGAAAGGAGAAGAAGTATACCTACATCTTTCAGGAACTTATACAAAAGTTGGAGAAGACCCTAGTGGTGCGTGGATAATGGAACCAGTATGGTTAAAGATAAGAGTACTCAGAGAACTTTCAAAGGAGCTTTATGGCTAAACCTTATAAGTAAATAAATCGACTTTTTTTATTTTTAAAAAAAGAAAAATAGAAGTTCAAAAAGGTTTTGTTATCAAAACATCTCTAACTAGCAAAGACGGTGTTTTAACTGGTAGGAAACTCTCCCACCACTTTACTTCATCTTGCCTTTTTTCTACTGCTTCAATATTTTTGAAAAAGTCTAAGAAATTAGAATTTATTCTTAAGTTTTTAGCAAAGCCTTCTATTCTGCCATTTTTAACATAAAATGTTGCATCTCTAGGTAGGCTAGAGAAAGTGCCTTCAACAAAGCTAGTGTATCTTGTATACCAAGTATTTGTTACAATCAACCCTTCTTTCAATTCTTTAATCATTTCATCAAAGCTGTGATCTCCTTTTTTAATTTCAATCTTCCAAGGCATCGGATAAACAATTCCTGCATTCCCAGTTGGTTTTTGATTCAATTTTTTGCTTGTTGATGTGTTATGCGAATAAGATTTCAAAATACCATTTTCTATCAATACATTTCTTTGCGTTGGTCTACCTTCTTCATCAAATTTTCTAAAAGTTCCATCATCAATTAAGGTAAGATCTTTACTTCCTATCTGTTTTCCAATTTTATCTATCAAGAAAGAATTTCCTGCCAATACTTCAAATGCAGAAAATCCTATGCTTGCATAAGATAGAATACCAGATAAAGCTAAAGGCATGAATATAACTGGATATTTCCCTTCTCTAATTTTAACTTGATTTTCCGTTAAGTTTGAAAATTCTTTTGCTTTTTCTGAAACTTTTTCAATTTGAATGTCTTTTCCAAAAGAAGAATATTGAGCCAGATGAAAGCTTGTTTTCCCGAAAGTTCTTATCGAAAAATTGAAATAAGTGTTTACATCTTTTTCGCTTATTCCCTTTGAAGTTAAAATTTCTCTATCAACTTTTCCTTCCCAAAAAACTCCAGCGCTCCTTTGCTTTAAATCATCTAAAGTTTTTGTTATTCTTTCGTTCCAATCGTATGAAAAAACTTTTTTGTCGTAAGCTTCTTTTCTATACTTAAACTTCCCTTCAGCAATCCCTTCATAACTCATATTTTCTTCAGCTTCATCAACTTTTTCTAAACATTCTTTTGCAAATCTTTTTGCATCATATAAAGAAGAAATTGTTGTTGATGAAAGCAAAGTTTTTTTGCCTTTAGCTAAAAACAGAGTTAAGCTATCAAAATTCCAAATTTGAGTTACAACAATCTTGCTATTTGCAATTTTTATTTGTTTTGCTTTTTCTCTCTCAACTTTAATTATCCAATCGTCAACTTTTCCTTTAATAATTTTCTCAATTTCTTCTATCATTTATTTCACCCTTAAACCTCTAATTCTAATGTGAGGACCACCCATCCAAACTGGAACACCTTGCATTGGTTCCCCTTTACCACAAGTTCCTGCAACAAATTGTAAATCTTTTGAGCAAGCGTCAACTTTTGAATAAAGTTCTTCTGTTGTAGTTTCTATAACAGGCCTTCTCACAAAATCTTTTACTTCTCCATTTTCAATTTCATAAGCTTCAAAACCAACATACTTTTCATTCCATCTCACATCATCAATATTCCATTCTGTAAAAGACTTGACAAAAATTCCTTTTTTAATATCTTCAATCATTTCATCCAAGCTATAATCTCCAGGCAACATAAAAGTATTTGACATCCTTATTATTGGTTCTCTAGCAAAATTCATTGCTCTTGCCGACCCATTACTTTTTGTTTTTAGAAGTAAAGCAGTTTCCCTATTTAACAAAAACTCGTTTATTACTCCATTTTTTATCAAAAACTTTCTTCTTGCTTTTACTCCTTCGTCATCAAAAAGATAAAATCCATAGCTTCCTTTTACCGTTGGATCATCAACAATTGTTACTTTTTCGCTTCCAATTTTTTTGCCAATAGAATCTATTTTTGCATAAGATTCTCCAGCTTGAGCAGCTTCTCTCCCAAGAATTCTATCAGCTTCTAAAGGATGGCCGCAAGATTCATGAACGACAATTCCAACCAATTCTGGAGCTAAGATAACATCATACTTTCCTTTTTTGTTTTTCTTAGCATGAATAATTTTTATCATTTTTCTTGCCTCACTTTCTACAGTTTCTTCAACTTTTAATTTCAAAAAATCTTTCCAACCGCCAGAGCTTCCAAAGAAAAAGTTTCTTTGCTCTATTTTATTTCCGTCTTTTGCTATTAGATTGTATTCTAAGCGAAATCTTTGAATCTCTGAATAAATTTTGCTACCATCGCTATTAGCGAAATATTTCTTTGTTATTGTTTCAGTTAGGTAAAATATTCTTGATTTAATCCAAGGCAAACTAACTCTCTTATCCAAATCTATCAAAAACTCTTTTATCTTTCCTTCACTTGGCAAATCACCTAAAACTCTATAATTTGCTCTGTACGCTTTTTCATCAGCTAGAGAAATGGGAGATGATATTCTCGCTTCTTTTAAAGCCTCTCTCAAACTCTCTCTAATTTTTTTCTTTGACAAATTTGTTAAAGAAACAAAAGCTGCTCCATTTTCTATAACTCTTATTCCCATTCCTTTTGATCTCTCCTCAATCGAAGATTCAAATTTTCCGTTTTTTAGGATGTAAACTCTTTTTACTTCTTCTTCAACTCTAGCTTCAGAATATTCAGCATTGCTAATTTTTACTGCATAATCAGCGAAATCCTTTTCAAAGTTCATTTATATTTTTATAGTTTCTGCAATTAAAATTATTAATGAACATTATATTGCCAAACCATTTGGGGATTATAATTGATGGTAATAGGAGATGGGCTAGAGCAAGGGGTTTGCCTCCTTGGGAAGGTCATAGAGCTGGAGCAGAAAAGTTAAACGAATTTTTAAATTGGTGCTTAGAAGTTGGCATACCTCAAGTTTCAATTTACACTCTCTCTACAGAAAATCTCAATAGACCTAAGGAAGAACTAAAACATTTATTCAAACTTCTTGAAGAATATGTTGATGGTTTGTTGAATGATAAGAAAAAGTTTGCTTTGCTAGAAAAGTATGAGGTTAGAGTTAGGTTTGTTGGAGAATTGAATAGGTTGCCAAAAAAGTTGATAAGACTTATGGGAAAGTTAATGGAAAAGACAGCCAAATACCAAAAAAGAGTTTTGAACTTTTTGGTTGCTTATGGTGGAAAATCTGAAATAGTTAATGCAGTTAAAAAGCTAGCTGAAGAAGTCATTAAACGTGGAAAGATTGAAATAACGGAAAAGGATATAGAAAAGCATTTATACGTTCCTCAACCTTTAGATTTGGTTATTAGAACAGGAGGATATCAAAGACTTTCTAACTTTTTACTCTGGCAAGCTAGCTATGCAGAAATTTATGTTACTAAAACTCTCTGGCCAGATTTTTCTAAGAAAGAATTCATGAAAGCTTTGAGATGGTATTCTCAACAAAAAAGAAATTTTGGTAGATAGAATGTATGATGTGGCAATAATAGGAGCAAGTGTTGCTGGTAATAGAGTTGCTGAAATCGTTGCTAAAAGAGGTTATAGAGTTTTGTTGATAGAAGAACACAAAAAAATTGGATTTCCTTCTAAGTGCACAGGCTTGGTTAGCTATAGAATAAAAGAACTTTTGCCTGAATTAGATGAGAGGATTATCCAGAATGAAGTTAATAGAGCTGAGTTTGTTTTTAAGGATAAGAAGTTTGAGCTAAATTCAAAAAATCCAATGTATGTTTTAGATAGACCAAGGTTAGATAGGTTTTTGTTTGATAGGGCAATAGCTTTTGGAGCTGAAGCTAAGCTTGGAGAAAAATTTATTAGAGTGGAAAAATTTACAAGCAGCTACAAGATTTTTACAAGCAATGGAGAATACGATGCGAAAATTTTGGTTGGAGCTGATGGAGCTTTTTCTCAAGTTGCTAAAATTTTCAACCTTTATGAAGAAAAAGAATTTTTAATTGGAGTTCAAGCAACAGTAGATGGTAAATTCGAAAAAGATAAAGTTGAGCTTTGGTTTGGAGATTTTGCTAAAGATTTCTTTGGTTGGGTAGTTCCAATAAATGAAAGATATGCTAAAGTTGGTTTAGCAACAAATGGAGATGTTTATTCTAATTTCAAAAAGTTTTTGAGAAAAAGAGTTAGGAAATTTGTTCAGCCAGATACAGGAGGAATAATAAAGTTTGGTTTGATTAAGAGCTCAGTTGCTGAAAGAGTTTTGCTTGTTGGAGATGCGGCAATGCAAATGAAACCTTTTAGCGGAGGTGGAATAATTTATTCTTTGATAGCATCTCAGTTGGCTGCCTTAGCTATATTGAAGGCCTTAGCAAAAAATGATTTTAGTAAAGAGTTTTTTGAAGAGAATTATGAGAAAGAATGGAAGAAAAAACTTGCTTGGCCAATAAGAAAAGGTTTGCTAATTAGAAAATTGTTTTATGGTTTGGGAGAATTTTCAATTGGGTTTTGGTTTTCAATTTTACCATACTTTAAGTCTTTGCTCGAAAATTTAGATGTAGATTTCTATTGAATTCTTTCCAAAACGAAAATGTGAGGAAATATTCCACCACTTTCAACAACTCTTTCATGAACTATCTTGAAAGTTTTTAGTCTCAAGATAATGTTTCTAAACATGTCTGCCCTTAAATTAATGATAACAGCTCTTCCTTCTTTTGACAAGACTTTTGAGACTGACTCTAAAAATTTCCAGTAAAATCCCTTCAGATCTTTCCTTTTTGCAATTTTAACTCCATATGGCGGATTAGTTACTATTTTATCAATGCTTGTGAAATATTCTTCAAGCTTAGTAGCGTCCATTGGTTTGAACTCAATAAATTCTTCTAAGCCATTAACTTTAGCATTTTCTCTTGCTTTTTCAACGTAATCTTCATTAATGTCTCCAGCAAAAATTTTTATTCTGTTTTTGTATAGGCTAGCTGCCTCCAAAGCTATAGTTCCACTTCCACACATTGGATCTAAAAAACTCTCTCCATCTTTTATGTTTGCTAACCTTATCATTCCATAAGCTAGAGTTGATTTTATTGCTGCTGTATGATGAAAAACTTTTTTGAATCTTTTGTAAAGAGAATCTTTTGTTAGTTGAATTCCCACATAACCAAAATTTCCTATTAAATCAAACCTAATGTTTAAATCAAAATTTTTCAAGCTAACCTTTTTCTTATATTTTTCGAGAAAAACTTCTCCACCAATTTTCTGCATGTCAATAGAGGTAAACTCATGGTTTCCGTATCTTTGGCTTGTTACTCTAAAAGTTTCAACATTTTCCATTTCTTCAATATCAATTTTCTCTAAAGCTTTCTTTATTTCTTCTATCGTTGGTTTTTCTAAGTAAA
>Ga0080004_1211140_pt1 | contig 10914 bp, 10 predicted proteins | sample WasSprMetagenome_FD_69207 | JGI IMG/M metagenome (GOLD analysis project Ga0080004, IMG submission 69207) | Sulfidic aquatic microbial communities from Washburn Spring, Yellowstone National Park, USA - WS (SPADES assembly) (version 2) | ecosystem: Environmental > Aquatic > Thermal springs > Hot...
AGTTTTCTGACCCATTTAGTGATGCTATGAATTTTAAGGTGGGTCATAGCGATGAGGGAGCGAAGTATTTCAGCCTGATATTTAGCAGGTCTACCGGTATTAGAGTAGTAAGGGGATAAGGTAGGAATTTTAGTACTAGGATAGGGAGGCAAAGAATAAAAATCAAGTGGGTGGGGCTGTGGGGGTGAAGTGCAGTAAGGCTATAACTAGAAGTGAGATTACAAGAGGCTTTAGAGTTTCCGAGAATCTACATTATTTTATAGGAGGTGTTTTTAAAGGTGAGAAGGTCTTTTAAAGTATTGAGTTTATTACTTGTAATTCTTATAGGTATGTCAAGTATTAGTTCGGCTTATGGGCAAAAAGTTATTAAATTTGCTTACGAAGGCGAGTGGATGCTAGAATTTTTCAAATGGTATACCCAGAAAAATCCTGATATCAAAATTGAAGCCTCTCCTATAAGTCTTGCAGACGTAGACACTGGAGCTCTCCAATTAGCTTTAGCTGGAGGTACTGGTCCAGATATAATGCAGATAGATGCTGCCCCCGGAAGGATGGGGATGCTTGCTTTAGCAGGTCTTCTGTATCCTCTTGATGAATTCTATGCAAAATATGGATGGGATAAGAAATTCTTCCCGTGGACATTAAGATCGGTTACGTATAATGGGAAGAAGTACGGACTTCCAAGCGAGGTAGAATATATAGGTCCCTTCTATAATAAGAATATCTTTAAAAAGTTAGGGTTAAATATTCCCAAGACCTACGAAGAATTTAAGAACTTACTTTCTAAGTTAAAATCTGCAGGTTATATACCTGTAACTCAAGGTACAAGAGATCCTGCTCCTAGAGGACATATATATGCTAATTTTATAGAAGCTTCAGCAGGTAAGGTAAGAGTAGAAAGACTTCTTTACGGTAATGGTAGATGGGATTCACCAGAATTTAACTTGGGGGCTAAAGAACTCCAAGAGCTAGTCAGAAGCGATCTAGTATATAAGGAATGTAACTCCCTAAAATACAGCGAATCAAATAATCTTTTATGGACTGAGAAAGCAGCTATGACATTTATGGGTACATGGATATTATACGAATACTTAAAAGAATATTCCAAGATGGATTTTGGTTATTTCATTTTACCTCCCATAGGTAAAGATGTCCCTGGAAGATTTACAGGAGGGCTTGGTTCGGGTTATGCAATCTCAGCCAAGACGAAATATCCAGAAGAATGTGTTAGAATACTGGACGCTCTCTTTAATACCCCAGAGGGGCAGAAGATGATGTTAACTGTAGGGAAAGTTGTTCCACCTCTTCCTATCCTTGATTTCTCTAAGGTAAAGAAAGATCTTCATCCACTTCAGATTGATGTAATTCAGAAGCTGAAAGATCCTAAAGGTATAGGTTACAATCTGAGTGTCTATATACCGACTACCGTCAAGAATGTCTATTATGAAAATATCCAAGGACTTATGGGTCTAATGATTTCACCAGAGGAGTGTAATAGGAACATTCAGAAAGAGTGGGAAAGGGCAAAAGCAGCTGGGCTTATTCTTAAGTAAATTTTAGAGTATACAGGAGGGAGGAGTAGATTTTAAAAGTACTCCTCCTTCCTAAAAGGAGGCAGAAAGGGTGGACCTAAAAAGAAAGTTACGTAGATTAAATCTATGGGCATATTTATTTATTATACCTGCTCTGACTTTTTATTCTGTATTTACGCTTAGGCCTCTAACTCAAAGTATAATTCTTAGTTTTTATGATTGGGATGGTTTTAACCCTGTTAAAAGATTTGTAGGTTTTGCCAACTATATAGAAGCTCTTTCCGATCCTGTGTTAGGATTAGCTCTTCTTAATAATATAAAATGGGTTCTTATTTCCATTATCCTATCCCAAGGAACAGCACTTCTTCTTGCTGTTTTAATATCTCGATGTATCATTGGACAATCTTTCTTTAGAAGCGTGCTCTTTTTCCCTAATATGCTCTCACCTATGATTGCTGCTTTAATCTGGGGCAGAATTTATGATCCTTTAATAGGTTTTGTAAATACCTTTTTAAAATCAATAGGGTATGGACATCTAGCGAGAGGATGGTTAGGAAGTCCAGAATGGGCTCTTATCGCTGTTTGTATAGCCAATAGCTGGAGAGCTTATGGATACTATATGGTTTTATATCTAGCTGGACTGCAGAGTGTAGATCCTACACTTTACGATGCTGCAAAAGTAGATGGAGCAAATGGATGGCAGGAATTCTGGTATGTTACACTTCCATCTATTCGTCCTACCACCACTTTGGTGCTTTCTTTGGCTCTAATTAATTCTCTTATGACATTTGATATGGTTTGGGGAATGACTCAGGGAGGGCCTTTCCATCGAAGTGAAGTTCTTTCGACATTAATATATAAAACAGCTTTTGCCTCAAATAGAGTAGGATATGGTTGCGCTTTGAGTTTGATGCAAGCCATATTGATCTTCACAATAACTATACTATTTATAAGAATCAGAGAGAGGAGTGAGGGCTAAAATGAGGCTCATATTTATCATTCTTTTAATCTATACACTCATAGCCTTAATCCCTTTTTCTTGGGTAGTGCTTAATAGTTTCAAAAATAACACAGAAATTTTTAGTAATCCTTTTGGATTCCCCAAGCAGTTCCTTTTTAATAACTATACTGAGGCATGGGTTACAGGGAAGTTAATGCAGTATATGATAAATAGCTTTATTATAGCAATACCTACAACCTTGGGGACTTTAATGGTTTCTTCACTGGCTGGATATGCCTTTGGTAGGATAAATTTCTGGGGAGATACCTTAGTTTTTTCTATATTTTTATTTGGACTTATGATTCCCTTTGAAGCCATAATGATTCCTCTTTACTTTATCTTAAAAGGGTTGGGACTTCTGGAAAGTTACGCTGGAGTAATAATACCTGGAATTGGTGGCCCCTTTGGCATATTCCTTATGAGAAACTTCTTCAGACAGATCCCATTGGAACTCTCTGACTCTGCTAGGATTGACGGATGCGGGGAATTTAAGATTTTTCTCTATATAATGCTACCATTGGCAAAACCTGCTTTGGGCGCTTTAGCTATATTTAGTTTTATGGGTAGCTGGAATAGTTTTCTCTTTCCGTATATAGTTATAACGAATGATGCTAAAAGACCATTACAAGTAGGATTATTAAATTTCCAGCAGAGATTCTACACTGATTATCGACTACTTTTTGCTGCCATAGTGTTAAGTATGATTCCTGTTATCTTCTTTTATGTCCTGTTCCACAGGCAGTTTATTCAGGGGATTGCAAGTGGTGCATTGAAAGAATAATAGTTTTCTAACCTAGATATTAAAATGGAAATAGAAAGATTAGATGACTGTACCTTGAAATGAAAATGGTATATAGAGTTTAAAAGATATGATGTTAATAATTTTATTGTCTGAGTTTGCTTTATTTTTCGGCTTAAGTTAGCTATAATCTTAACTATAAAGTAAGTAGAGAAGGGAAGGTGATATAAAGTGGAAAGGTGTAATGAAAGGCGATCATCTAGATTTAAGAAATTCTATAACTTAAAAAAGGAGGTTTTGTTTATGATTAGAACAGTTCTGTCATTTTTCTTGTTAATTCTTTCTATTCTGGTAAGTTTTTCTGCTTTTGCTGCTACAGTAGATATAAGTTTTTGGAATCCATTTACTGGTCCAGACGGAGTAGTTATAGAAAAGATGGTTAATGATTTTAATTCAACAACAGGTAAGGAAAAGGGAGTAAAAGTTAATCTCCTTATTGTTCCTTGGGCTGAGTATTATACTAAGTTAACTGTAGCTATCTCGTCTGGTACAGCCCCTAATCTTGCTATTGCTCACTCTCATCGTATACCAGGTTTTGTCAAAGAAGGAGCTCTTTTAGAATTTAACACAGCGTACTTGGCAAGTATCGGACTTAAGAAGCAGGATTTTGTTCCAGCACTCTGGAAGGCTGGAGAGATTGGCGGGAGAAGATATGGGATACCTATTGATGCCTTCCCAAGACATTTATATTATGATCGGAATCTATTTAAACAGAAGGGGCTAAATCCAGAAAAGCCACCTCAGACTTTAGATGAACTTATTGAAACTGCTACTAAATTAACAGATCCTCAAAAGGGTATATGGGGTTTATGGTTTTCACTAAGTGGTGCATGGGTTGCAAGAGATTTTTATAGTTATTTCTGGCAATTTGAACCAAATTTATTGGCACCTAATAAAAGGGAGGTGTCATCTAATTTTACAGAAGTAGCCAAGAAGGTATTTCAAATTCAAACTGACTTTATACGTAAGTACAAAGTAACGCCTTCTGAACCTACTTCTTATGGAGCTCTCTTTGGCCAGGGTAAATTAGGTATAGCTGTTTCTCAAATTACAGAGCTTCTTATGTTGGAACAGATGGAGGGCTTAGATTTTAGTGCAGCGCCTATGCCTCTTTTCGGAAAACAAAGAGCTACTTTTGCTCTAGGCCATAATTTCATTCTTCCTAAGGGTAAGGGTCAAACTCCTGAAAAAATTAGAGCAGTTAATGCATTCATTGAGTGGTTCCTTCGTAACAGTCTTGAATGGGTAAAGGGTGGTAAAATTCCTGCCAGTTTGACCCTGATGAAAGACAAGAGATTTAGTGAACTACGTATCCAGAGTATAGTTGCAAGTCAGGTGGATTATATGAAATTACCTCCCTTAATACCGGAAGCACCTGGGATAGATGATATTATTATTAGAAATGGTGAGGCAATTTATTCTGGCAAGTCTAGTATTGATGAAGCTGTAAATAGGATGGCTTCTGAAATAAAAGAATTACTCTCTAAAGGGAAATAGATTAGGAGACAGAATAAATGAGGCGTAAGATTCTACCTTATTTGTTCTTAGCTCCATACCTGATATTTTTCTTACTATTTTTAGGGTATCCTATTGTTAGAGGCTTTTATATAAGCTTATTCGATTGGGGAATATTTGGGCCGAAGGGATTTTTGGGCTTACAGAACTATATAAGTCTCCTTCATGAAGAAGATTTTTGGCGTGCATTGAAGAATACATTGTTTTTCACGGTTATGTATGTGCCTCTGATGGTACTTATCTCTTTACTTCTGGCTGTATTACTTAAGGAAGAATTACCGGGAATTCAAGTATTTCGTACTATATTTTTTCTGCCAATTGTAATTAATGTTGCCGTTTCTGCAGTTGCGGTAGGCTGGATTCTAGATCCTCAGATAGGAATCTTGAACAGGATACTGAGTGGCTTACACCTCCCGACTCAATCTTGGCTGAGCCGGGAGGGTTGGGCTATGTTTGCAGTAGTTTTGGTAGCTATTTGGTCTGGCGCTGGATTTAATATAATCATCTTTCTAGCAGGACTTGAAGGAATTGCTGCAGAGTTATATGAGGCAGCCAAAGTAGATGGTGCTACGGCATGGCAGTGTTTACGGTATATAACTATTCCTCTTTTAAAACCTGTAACATTACTTGTAACAGTACTGAGTATAATTGGCGCATTACAAGTTTTTGGCGAAATATATATGCTTACTGGAGGAGGTCCCCATGGAAGTACTACTGTTCTTGCATATCTTCTATATGAAAGAGGTTTTACTTACTTTAAGTTCGGCGAAGCAGCATCTATAGGGGTTATTATGACTTTACTTATCGGGTTACTTTCCTTCATTCAGTTTAAATTATTCAGAGAAACGTAATGTGAGGGTGAATTTATGGCTAGATATAAGATTTTCAAATACATATTACTTCTTCTGTTAGGTTTTGCATGGCTTCTACCTCTTGCTTCTATGTTTTTGTTTTCTTTTGCCCCTAACTCTGATATTATTCGAATGAGACTTCTTCCTAGCAAAGTGACTCTTGATAACTATTATGCAGTATTTACAACAGAGATAAGAGGAGTAAGTATACCAAAAGCCTTGTTAAATAGTTTAGTTGTTTTAGTAATTCAGGTAACTGGTATATTAGCTTTAGACGCGCCAGCTGCTTATGCTTTAGCTCGATTAAATTTTTGGGGTCGAGAAACTATCTTCCGACTCATATTAATCACAATGATGATGCCTGGACACATTATTCTCATATCTCTTTACGTATTAATGGCTAGTGTAGGCCTAGTAGATACATTACCAGGATTATTCTTACCAGGGTTACCAAGAGTTATAGGAATATTCCTTTTAAGACAGTTTTTTAAGGAACTTCCTCAAGAAATTGAAGATGCTGCATATATCGATGGAGCTAATGAGTGGCAGACTTTTATAAAAATTATGCTACCTATGGCTAGCCCTGCGTTAGCTACGCTTACAGTTATTACAGTGCTGTATAGCTGGAATAATTTCTTATGGCCATTAGTTATTCTTAATAGCCCAGAAAAGCTTACGGTTCCTATTGCTGTAGCTTATCTCAGAGCTGGGACTAATGTTTCACAGAACTACTCTATATTACTTTCAGCATCATTTTTAACTAGCTTACCTATGATACTTCTCTTCATCTTTGCTCAAAAGTGGATCGTTAAAGGAGTTGCTCCTACATCAGGAATAAAGTAAGTTATATAGGAGGATAAAAGGACAAATGGATAGAATAGAGATAAATATAGATAGAAATTTTGAATTATCTCCTTATCTTTATATGCAATTTATGGAACCTCTAGGGACAACAGATGGATCTGTGGAAGCGGCTTGGGATTTTGGAAATGACTGCTGGAGAACCGACTTTATCGAGGCAGTAAAAGAGTTAGCTCCTACTTGTATCCGGTGGGGAGGAATTCTCTCTAGTTATTATAAGTGGCGTGAAGGAGTTGGACCTAGAAGTAAACGGATACCAATGTATAATTATGCTTGGGGAGGAGTGGAGACTAACCAGATTGGTACGCATGAATTCATTGATTTATGTAGACAGGTAGAGGCTGAACCTCTTATATGTGTAAATTTTATGAGTGATGGAAGACCAGAATATATTAATACTTCAAGGGGAGAGAATAGGAGTGGAGATGCTGAGGAAGCTGCTGATTGGGTCTCATACTGTAATGATCCAGACAATATGGAGAGAAAGAAAAATGGTTATGAAGCTCCACTTAATGTAAGGTTATGGCAAATAGGAAATGAGACGTCCTATCATCCTAAAGGCTTTACTAGAGAGGAAGCGGTTAAAAATACAATTGATTTTGCAAAAGCTATGAAGAAAAGGGACCCTTCCATCAAAATAATTGGTTGGGGGGATTATGGCTGTAGAGGAGAGGGTTTATGGGCTCCACAATTGCTTGAACAGGCAGGTGAATATATTGACTATGTAGCCATACATATGATGAACTTAAGACCGAAGAGAAAAGATACTGTTCTTACAGGCTTTAAATATTATAATCATATAGAGCAAGCATGGGAAGAATTGATGGAGATATACTCTACTATTGAACCTAGAATCTTAGAGCTGATAGATGTAATTAAGAATTCTAAAGCTAATGTGGGAATAGCTATTACAGAAGGGCACCTTAGCCTTATGCCTCATAATACAAACCCTATTTTATATACATGGTTATCTGCTATATTTCATGCCCGAGTTATGAATCTATATGAGCGCTATGGAGAATTTATAAAGATAGCAACTCTTGCAGACTTCTGTGGTACACGATGGACAGTAAATGCAGTAATGATTCCTGTTCCACAAGATCGTAAAAAATGTTTCTTAATGCCTGTAGGTTCAGTTATGAGTTTATTCGGTAGAAATAGAGGGCGTTATGGGATTACCATTAATAAAGCACCTTCATTATTGGATATTTCGGCAAGTAGAACAGAAAACAGAATATTCTTACATATAGTAAACTACTCCTTAACTACAGGGGTAGACTCCGAAATTAGTATTTCAGGGTATAGAGTAATTAATGGGATAGCGAAGGAAATTACGTCGGAGAATCCTTTAGACTATGTAAATGAAGATCAACCAGACATCTTTACTCCGAAAGAGAAACAGCTTAGACTAGGCAACGTCGTTAGATGGTATTTCCCGCCGATGTCAGTCACCGTACTTATCTTAGATGTTGACTCTGAAGTTGTTTAAAGTACAATAAGGCTATAAATAAATGTATTAACAGATTATTGCCTTTGATAGTTATTTATTGTTAAGAAGGAGGTTCTTAGAAAATGAATGTGGTTTCTCTTGGCGAGATATTGATTCAGTTAAATCCAATAAATAAAGGACCATTGAGGCATGTTAATCTGTTTGAAAGGCATATAGCAGGAAGTGAGGGTACAGTAATGATCGGGATGAGCAGATTGGGATTTTCTACTGAATTTTTAACTGCAGTGGGAGATGATGAATTTGGGAAATGTATTATTGCGACTTTAAATTCTGAGAAAGTGGGGACTAATTTTGTTAGGATAAAGCCTTATCCTACCGGAGTCTATTTCCTTCAGAGAGGTTATCCTATTCCTGAAAAGACAGATGTTTTATATTACAGAAAAGGATCTGCCTTTTCTGTTTTTTCTCCGGAAGATATAGACCCTGAATGTTTCAAAGATGCAGTGCTCTTTCATACAAGTGGTATAACTCCTGCTCTTTCAGATAGTTGTAGGCTTGCTACTTTAAGAGCATTTGAACTTGCAAAAGAATATGGAATTAAGATTTCTTTTGATACAAACATTAGGAGAAAGCTTCTTCCAACAGCTGAGACTGCTATGAAAATTTTAGATGATTTTATAAGAGATGCCCAGATTCTTATTACCGGTCAGGGAGATCTTGAATTTCTTTTCCCTGAGCAAAAGCTTGAAGCCCAAATTGGTAGGCTTATGGACCTAGCTTCTAATGCAGAGTTAATAGTGGTGAAGATGGGAAAAGAAGGCTCGATGGCTTATAAAGGTAAGGATAAAATCTATGTTCCAGCCTATAAAGTAGAGACTGTAGACGAGCTTGGTGCTGGAGACGCTTTTGATGCTACTTTTTTGTCTTCGATTCTTTTAGGAAAGAGTCTAGAAGAGTCTTTAGTATATGCAAATGCTGCTGGGGCTATTGTGGCAAGTTCTATTGGAGATTTTGAAGCCTCCCCTTCTTGGAAGGATCTCGAATTGTTTATTTCGTTTCAGAAAGAGGGGGAAAGAAGGCTTATAAGATGAAGCTTTTTCATTTCATATAAATAAATCTTTCACCAGCTCGCATTATGTGAAATTTCTGAAAGGGATAGGTTCTAACTATATAATCTACAAAATAGGCAGGATTTTCGCTATTTCCGCTAAAGAGATCAAAATGAATTGGTATTACTAAATCAATATTACTCTCAACTGCTACATCCGCTGCTTCTCTTGCGTTCATATTACCAATTGTACCCCTTTTTCTTCTTTTCCAATCAGCTCCATTAATAGGTAAAAAGGCAATGTCAATTTTAAATCTCTTAAGCATATCTGTAAAATCTTCTGTTTCTACTGTATCCCCAGCGTGATATAGAGTAATTCCAGAGAGATTCAAAATATAACCAAGACAAAGATAATTTCCGTTTTCATCAGTATCATAACTTTCATGTGCTGAAGGGAGTGGAGTAATAGAGAATGCTGGAGACTCTATAGTTTTCCATGCTCGTGCACCAATAATTCTAGAGTAATCGATGCCAATGTCCTCTAGTATCCTGATATGAGGCAAAGGTACTACAAAATAAGCCTTTGGAGAGTTTAATGCTATAAGTTTAAGTGTTTCTAAATCCATATGATCAATATGATTATGACTGCATAACACCCAATTTGCATGTTTTATCTGTTCCGCTCCAAATGGTGGTGGAAACTGGCGGCGTGATATACCTTTTTTGTCAGTAATGTCGCTAAGAAATGGGTCGAAATAAAATATTATATCTGTAAATTTAACTACAATACTTGCCTGTCCAAGAAACCAAATAGCAACAAAGTTTTCAGGTAAAGAGGTTTTCTCAATTTCATCAATAAGATTCTCCCCATCCTTATACCAATACTTAAATACCAATCTTCTCACTCCTTTCCTACTATGGCAAAAATCCACCTGTTATGTTAAGTTCTGAGCCGGTAACCTGTTCGGATTCATCTGACAGTAGATATATTACCCCCATTGCTATATCCTCTGGAGTCTGGAAACGTCCCATTGGTATACGCTCTTCACCTTTTAATTTAAGCCACTCCTCGTCATACCCTTCTTTATATGTTACTTCGAGCTCGCCAGGTGTTATTACCCATCCTACTGTTATCCAATTTGCTCTAATATGATACTTTGCATAGTTACGAGCTATGTGGAGTGTAAGAGTATATAATGCTCCTTTTGAACAGGAGTATGCAGCAAGTTTGGATGCACCATTGAAGGCATGTGTCGATCCAATATTTACTATAGATCCTCCATTATTACGCATCATTGCTTCTATTGCATATTTAGTACAAAAGAAAGCCCCTTTTACATTAACTGCAAAAACCTCGTCAAATAAATTTTCATCCGTTTCTAGGAGCGAAGCCCGTGGAAAGATACCTGCATTATTTACTAAGCCATCAAGTTTACCAAAATGTATTTCCGCCTGTTCGATAAGGTTTTTACAATCTGAGATATTTGTAATATCAGTCCTAACAAAAATGCCATCTCCACCTAAATTATGTATCTCTTCTACAACTTTTCTACCTTCACTTTCATTACGCCCTGACACTACTACTTTTGCTCCTTCTCTCGCTGCTGCCAGCGCTATTCCTCTTCCAATCCCCCTTGTACTTCCCGTTATAATAATAACTTTTCCTTCAAGACGACCATTCATTTTCCACTCTCCGTATTAAGATCTTACAGTAAAACGGTTAATTATTCTTACCCTTATTCTATCCCTACCAGACTAAGTTTCTCAGCAAAGTGACAGGCAACAAAGTGGTCATTACCAAGGTTCCTTAACTGTGGATGCTCTACCTTGCATATATCCTGCACATACGGACATCTCG
>Ga0080004_1130873_pt1 | contig 10911 bp, 6 predicted proteins | sample WasSprMetagenome_FD_69207 | JGI IMG/M metagenome (GOLD analysis project Ga0080004, IMG submission 69207) | Sulfidic aquatic microbial communities from Washburn Spring, Yellowstone National Park, USA - WS (SPADES assembly) (version 2) | ecosystem: Environmental > Aquatic > Thermal springs > Hot...
ATTTATATGGGCCGGATGATAATGTAACGAGGGAGCAGATGGCAAAGATGTTGATAATGGGTTTGGTATCGCAGGGTAAGATAAGTGAGCCACCGAGTGATTATTGTTTGAGTGGTAGTCCATTTCCTGATGTAGACCCGAGCAATTGGAGCTGTAGGTATATAAAGAGGCTAAAGGAGCTTGGGATAACGAAGGGATGTAATCCACCGCAGAATGACAGATATTGTCCACAGGATGTAGTAACGAGGGCGCAGATGGCAGCATTTATTTATAGGGCATTTTTAAAGTAAAAATGAATTTTAAAGAGGTGAGGTTATGATCTGGAGAATAATAATCATAATTTTCATTTCAATTTTGGTTTTCAATAAAAATGTAAAAATTCTTAGTGCAGATGAAATAAAGACTCCACATCATGTATATGTAGGAATATATACAGGAGGAGATAAATCTAATCCTAAAGAAGGTGGATGGGATAACGATGATGATTACAGCGTAGATAGAGAAATGGTTAAATGGCAGAATAATAGAAACTTTGCTTTAGAAATGACTTTTATGTCCCCGGATTTTAATATTAATAACATTGAGATTAATACTTATCAAGAGTTAGAATTAATCTGGTATTATGGAAGAGTTCCTGTTGTTAATTTGACATATGATAGTTGGATAAATTGTCAAAAAACATGGGTTCAGATAGATGAAGAATTAAGCAATCCTTCAACTTATACATATCAGGGGCTTCTAAATTGGGCAAAAGGGCTCAAGAGATGGTTCGATTTAGGAAAACTTTCGGATAAGAATAATAGATTTTTATTTATAGTTTTATTTCAGGAACCTAATTATAGCCACTGTGCTATAGAATCTAATAAATCTACCTGGGATTTTGTAGATCCTAAAGCATTTAAATCAGCTTTTAGAAAAGCAAGGGCTATAATAGAGTCTGTAGTTGGAGCTGATTATAAATCTAAAATACACTGGATATTTGCTCCTAATAGAGACTCCAATCAATTTATGCCTGAATTTGAGGAATATTATCCAGGTGATGATGTAGTTGACTGGATAGGTTTAAGTTCTTATAACTATGGTGGATATAAAATCGGTAATTTCACATTCCCATGGCAATATTTCAGAGAATTTGCCAAACCATATTTTGATCGTATTAGAAAAATAGCCCCTTTAAAACCCCTTGCGCTATTACAGACAGGTAGTATATCGTTTGGAGGTGATAAAAATGCTTGGTTAAAAGATTTATTTAATGAAGTTATTTATTATCCTAAACTATATATTGTAATATACTTTAATAAGCCTAAAAAAGAATTTAATTCTCCATTGGATTTTGATTGGCCAATTTTTTGGAATGACCCCTATGATGCCACTCCTTATGGGTATGATATTAAATATGATAAGATGAGATATGATGGATGGTTAGAGGCGATAAATTCAAATCAGTACTTAATATTTTCTCCAATACAGATGCCTTCTCCTGGCGCTTTTAAGTTAAATAATTGGGATATTCCAGGTAGGATTGCACCGATCAGCAATAATTATAATTTATTTCCTGAGTTGCGTGATAAAGATGCTGATTATGACGGGGATGGAATACCAAATCATCGAGAATTGCAATTAGGTTTAGATCCATTAGTAAAAGATGTTATGCCTTTTGAAACTAATTGTCATGATGGCATCGATAATGACGGTAATGGTCGAATAGATGAAGATGATACAGTTTATTGTGGTGATCTTCCTTTACTTGATGGTATTTCAAGGAAAGATGTTGCTTATGCAAATGAAGAAAGGTATTTTAAATTTATAGTACCTCCAGGTAGTTCAAAGGTTGTTATTCAAATAAACAACATTGTGGGAAATGTTGATGGTTATATAAAAAGAGACAGTAGACCTACTCCGAACAGTTTTGATTATAGAACTGTTCAAGGTCCTGCATCAACAAAAGAAATTGTAATAATAAATCCAAAGCCAGGGACATGGCATTTATTAGTATATGCAAAAAGTAACTCGAGTTATGAAATCCTTGTTAAGAATTCAATAGCCGTTTCACCTCAAATTGATAAAATTAAAGATGCAATAGCATGTGATATAGATGGAAACGGACAGGAAGATATAATAATTTCTACTGATGGCTATGGTTTACAAGCTTATATGAATAATGAACAGTGGTGGATTTTAGATGGTAATATAAGTGGCATTGTTTCGTTGTTTTGTGGTGATATAAATGATGATGGGCTGAAGGAGCTTATAGCTTATTTTACTGATGGTTCTTTAAAATTTTTTGACATAAATAGTTGGACATGGGTAAATTTATCATTACCTGGTGATTTGCCATCCGTTATAACTATCGGTGATATAAATGGAGATGGTTATGATGATGTCATTGCAACTTTCAAAAATTTAAATTCGCTAAAATATCGAGATGGGAAAACTGGGAATTGGTATGATATACCTTTAGGAGGTTTGCCTTTGCCAGATGAAATATTTGTATATAACAAGGATGCTGATCCAGAAAAAGAAATCATCGGTGTATTTAGGAGTTTAGGGAAAATTAAAGTGTATGACAGTGGAATCTGGAACGATATAGAACTTCCTTGTCCTCAGCTCCCTGATATTGTGGCTATTGGTGATGTTGATAATGATGGAATTGGGGATATAGTTGGAGTTTGGAAAAGTAACAGACCTTTTTCCGTTTCAGTGAGAAGTGGATATACTAAGTCTTGGTATAAAATAAGAGAACCAAATAACGAAATCCCTGATGTTCCTGAAGCTATGCCTGATAAAATTGCAATAGGAGATGTTGATGGAGATACTAAAGAGGATATAATAGCAGTTTGGAATGAATGGAAACAGGTGCAGATATATAGACAATTATGGAATGGATGGCAGTTAATATACAGTGGATCTCCACCAATCTTTTTAGTTGTAGGTAATTTTGACGGAGATTTCGGAAATCGGAAGGATTTGGCATTCATTTGGAGTAATGAAATAAAAATATGGCTAAATAATATTAAATTTATAGAGGTAAAAAACGAAATTTTGCCCGAACCTTGCGTTTCCCCCTTTACAGATGTTCCCTGTGACCACTGGGCGGTTGATTTTATAAGGGCGATAAAGGATGCTGGGATAACAGCAGGATATCCAGATGGGACATTTAGGCCAGAAAACCCGGTTACGAGGGCGCAGATGGCAGCTTTTATCATTAGGGCGATAGAAGGGGAGCCGGCAAGTTACAATCCAAATCCTTATTTTGCTGATGTTCCACCTACACATTGGGCATTTAAGTATGTGCAGAGGGTAAGGGAGAGAAACATTGCTCAAGGATATGCTGGGACTAATTTATATGGGCCGGATGATAATGTAACGAGGGAGCAGATGGCAAAGATGTTGATAATGGGTTTGGTATCGCAGGGTAAGATAAGTGAGCCACCGAGTGATTATTGTTTGAGTGGTAGTCCGTTTACTGATGTAGACCCGAGCAGTTGGAGTTGCAGGTATATAAAGAGGCTGAAGGAGCTTGGGATAACGCAAGGTTGTAATCCACCGCAGAATGACAGATATTGTCCACAGGATGTAGTAACGAGGGCGCAGATGGCAGCCTTTATTTATAGGGCATTTTTGAGATAAACACTTATAGGGAGGATAAAGGTCCTTAACGGAGGAATTTGCCATGAGATTGAAAAGGCTAGGTGAATGGCATGCTGGCTAAATCTTTTAGTTCTTAAAGTTTTTTAAAAAATGAGATACACTACACAGAGGGGTAACCCCTCTTGACATATTTAATTTTTTATTTTAAAAATTTTTTTTATATAAAGGAGGTGATAAATAAAGACTTTAAGAGCAAAAATGATGATAAAGAAAATATTCTCAACTTCTCTCTCAACTTCTTTTAAATTCTTTTTCTATTTATCTTTTTAATATTTTCTTTATCATCATTTGAAATTTTAAAAAAGCTAATCTCAAAAGGAGGTGTGCTATGATTTTAAAAAAGCTTTTTATTATTTTGATTTTCTTATTTATAGGGTTAATAGAAGTTAAAGCGAATGCTGATACAGGAAATTGCACGCCCCCCTTTACAGATGTTTCATGTGACCATTGGGCAATTAATTATATAAGTGCGGTAAAGGATGCGGGGATAACAAAGGGATGTAATCCGCCACAGAATGATAGATTTTGTCCAGAGGATGTAGTAACGAGGGCGCAGATGGCAGCGTTTATCATTAGGGCGATAGAGGGAGAGCCAACGAACTACAACGGGACCCCCTATTTTACAGATGTTTCGCCTACGCATTGGGCTTTTAAGTATGTGCAGAGGGTGAAGGAGAGGGGTATAGCGCAGGGATATCCAGGGACGAATTTATATGGGCCGGAGGACAATGTGACGAGGGAGCAGATGGCAAAGATGTTGATAATGGGGTTAGTGTCGCAGGGGAAGATAACGGAGCCACCGACTGATTATTGTGCGAGCGGTAGTCCATTTACTGATGTAGACCCGAGCAATTGGAGCTGTAGGTATATAAAGAGGCTGAAGGAGCTTGGGATAACGCAAGGGTGTAATCCGCCGGAGAATGACAGATATTGTCCGCAGGATGGGGTAACGAGGGCGCAGATGGCAGCGTTTATTTATAGGGGGTTTTTATCTCCGAATATACAAACAACTCTTTCAGGAACTGCAGCAACAGGAAAAGCTTTAGCTTCAACCGCTATTTATTTGAAAGATGCTCAAGGGGAAATTAAGTCAACCATTACGGATGCCAATGGTAAATTTACTTTTGATACCTCGGACTTAACTCCGCCGTTTTATTTAAGAACGCAAGGCTTTGGACTATTTTCATATACTGAGCAAAAGAATGGGACAGCTAACATAACACCTCTCACTACCGCAGTAGTAGCTATTGCAAATAATGGTAATCCGGATATATACAACAACCCATCGCCCCAGTTAAATTTAGATAATGCCAAAAATTCTCTTAAAACATTCCTTGAACCTGTTTTACAAAAGTATAATGTGCAAAATGCCGACTTTATATTTACTCCCTTTGAAGCAAACGGACAAGGAATGGATGCACTTATGGATAGTATAGTAATTTCAGTCTCACAAGATAGTAAAACTATAGAAATAAAAAATCCATTTACAGGAGAGACAATAGGAACGGGGATATTTAACAACGGTTCTATTGCTGTAACTGACCCAATTACTGATGATGAAACTAATAGACTGGCACAATCTTCGATGCATAGAAAATATTTCGCTTATATAAAAGACAATTATGGATCACCCCAAGATGGCCCACGTATGGTGGATATTGTTTATAATATTGACGGAAAAATATCAGTAACGATAACAGCTACCGAAGGGGATACAGGAGATATCTTTTTTATTTATGGAAACGGGCAAAAAACTGGAAATAGTATTAGCTTTACAGCACCTGTAATTATGTGCCATGATACAAATGAAAATGGGACAGGTATTGCCGAATTTGTGGGAACAATAGATAGTAATGGAAACATCTCGGGAACGTTTAGAAATACTTTGTCTGCTGGAGATACTTGCAAAGTAAATAACAGCAATGTTTATGAAGGAACATTTATAGCGGAGGATGTGACCGATGTGTCTCCTATTAATATTGCAGGGATATACGATGTATACGCTACTCCAACGGAATGGCCTGAAGAAGGTCCAGCAACATTAGAGATTTCACAAAATGGAAATAGTATAACCGTATCAATAACTGCTATTAGTGATACGGGACAACAGTATACAGGTATAGGATTAGGGACAGTTTATGGAAATTATTTGATATTTAGGGTTCCAATTATTTTATGCCATGATACATGCAGCGATTGTTTAGCTGACTTCGCAACATTTTTCGGTAAATTTGATAGTAATACAAACACTATAAGTGGAATTTATGGAGATGGTGTGCCAGATGGCGACTACTGTAAAGCTTCGGATTATGATTCAACTAAAAGAACAACATCTGCAGAGGGATTTTGGAGAGCTGTTAAAAAATGATTGAAATTTTTTCACTAATTTAAAATAGGGGGAGCTATGATTAAGAAGAATTTTGTAATTTTTTTTGTTTTGTTGTTAATTATGCATTTTACAGTGGATAGAGTCATAGCTGATGTTGGCAATTGTAGTCAGCCGTTTACAGATGTTCCATGTAATCATTGGGCGATTAATTACATTAGTGCGGTAAAGGATGCGGGGATAACAAAGGGATGTAATCCGCCACAGAATGATAGATTTTGTCCAGAGGATGTAGTAACGAGGGCGCAGATGGCAGCCTTTATAATAAGGGCAATAGAGGGAGAGCCAACGAGTTACAATGCTAATCCATATTTTGCGGATGTTCCATCTACACATTGGGCATTTAAGTATGTGCAGAGGGTAAGGGAGAGGGGTATAGCTCAGGGATATCCAGGGACGAATTTATATGGACCTGAAGACAATGTAACAAGAGAGCAGATGGCAAAGATGTTGATAATGGGATTGGTATCACAGGAAAAGACAAGTGAACCACCGAGTGATTACTGTTCCACGGGAACACCATTTGATGATGTAGACCCAAGCAGTTGGAGTTGTAGGTATATAAAGAAACTTAAGGAGCTTGGAATAACGCAGGGATGTAATCCACCTGATAATAACAGGTATTGTCCACAGAATCCAGTAACAAGGGCACAGATGGCAACATTTATATACAGAGGGTTTCTATCCAATTCAAGTAATTCAAGCGTAGGTGCGATGATGCTATCTTCAGGTCCCTTTGGAGCTATCATGGTTGGTAAAGGTGGTGAAGTTCTTCTTCCCATTGTTGAACGGGATGATTCAGGTAATCCTGTGAAAGTAACAGGAGCTCTATACATGAATGGTGAAACTGGTAATAATCTATTAGTATATTTTGATAACGATGGGAGACCAGCAAAAGCATTTATGGGTGATTTTATTATTCTTTATTCTAATTGGAGTGCTGATAATAAGACGGTTGATATTGCAATTATTTACACTCCTACAGATTATATTGAAATAGTTAGAGGGGTTAAAGTAAATACCAATTCAACTATGAAAAGTTCTTCAGCTTTTTTACAAAATTTTCCTCAATTAACAACTAGTTTTAGTAATGATACAAGTAGGCAATTAGCAACTTGCCTCCCTAATTGTGATACCGAAATTAAAACCTTATCTGAATTGTTAAAAATAGCTGGATTAGGAATTTCTTATAGCGCTTGTTTAGGCGCAGCTGTTTCTAGTGCTGGGACATTGACACCACTGATAATACCATGTACTGGATTCGTAGTATCAACAGCAACATTTTTAATGGGTAATGAAGCATGGCTTAGTCTACAAGGTTTAGAAGCTGGATTTTCTGCTAATAATGCATTTGAGTGCCTCGGTGGGAAAATATTGGGTTGTGTTTCATACATTTTATATGTAGGTTCTGAATTATTAGATACATATGATCAAATAAGTAATAAAGAAAAAAGTTACGATATTATGGCCGCCTATAATGCTTTGTATGCAGGAAATAGTAGTGGTATAGTTCAATTAGGAAATGGAACACCGCCAATTTTACCACCAAAGTATGAGTGTATACCAGGAGGTTCAATGGATTGGGAACCTTGTCTTCTTGGCGGAGCAAGAAAGTGTCAGCCAGATTACACATACGGACCATGCATGTGTAACAACGGGACTACTCTTTGCGAGTATTGCGGAGATGGACGTTGTAATAAGCTGCAAGGTGAAAATAGTATAACCTGTCCAAGCGATTGCCCACATGTATGTGGAAACGGGATATGTGAAAAGGGAGAAAATTATGATAGTTGCCCATCTGACTGTCCTTTATGTGATTCTAATTCTTGTATGTACATATGCTTAGGTATCTGGGCAAAATGTCTAGATTATTGTAGTCAATTTCAGGATGACTCATGTGAATGTACTGAACAATGCGGAGAAATATATGAAAATTGTCCATCTGAAACTAATATAGACACATGTACATGTTATAAATAAAAGTAGTAATAAAGTCAGAGATGAGAGCATTTATAGAGCGTTTTTTAGATAAATGATTTTAGATAAATTATAATGGGCAGGAAATTTCCTGCCCATTTTTATTTCTTTTGAGCAAAAAATTTATCAAGCAATTCTTTATTAAAACCATAAAAGTTGGTACCATCCCCAAGAATTACAAAAGGGGTACCAGTTAGATATAATGACCTTGCAAGCTCAGAATGTAGAAATAATTTACTTTCTCCTTCCTTACAACTTTCTTTAACATTATCAAGATTTAAATAAGCTTCAATAGGATTTGGACTGCATATAATTTTCTCTCCAGCTTCTTCACTTTTCTGACTTAAAGGGAAAATAAACATATAGAGAGTAAAATCTTTCTGTTCCTTTAGGTAATTTATCAAACCTTTGCAATGAGGGCAGAAAGGGTCAACAAAAACTACAATTTTTTTGGTGCCATTTCCTACTTTATAAGTTAAAGCATCCTTAAGAGGAAGCGTTGAAATATCAATCTTGTTAAGTTCTTTTAACCTTTCTTGAGTTATATTTTTATTATCTTTGTCTATCAAGCTTCCAAGAATCATGTATTTAAAATCTTTTGTAAGATAGAGAATTTTCTTTTGACCCCTTATTTTTAATACTACTTCATAAAAGTTATCCATTTCATTTATAGCCTCAATTGAGACCTTTTCAGGAACACTTTCAAGAGACTTTTTAAGTTGAGGAGCATTCTTTAAAAGTTCTTCCTTTGTAATTTCTGCTAAGGCTGAATTTAAGAGAATTAAAGAAATGGTAATTAAAAATAGCACAACTTTTCTCATAGCAATTGCCTCCTGATTATAAATTATTGTGAATATGGCTTCATGCAATATTAACATAGATCTTTAATTTTTCCATTACTTTTTTAAAAAATAACTTAAAGGAGATGTTATTGAGGTGCAAGAAATAAAGTTGTTATGGTAAAATAAACTTACTTATGCTTATAATAAATTCTAAGTTTCTTACTCAAAATATAACAGGAGTTCAAAGATTTGCATTTAATGTAGCCATAAAATTATCTCAAATTAAAAATAACAATCTTTTATTTTTTTCGCCTAATGGGGATTTTAAACCATTTTATGAGGAGTTCTTTAAAAAGAACTTTTTAATAGTAAAGGGGCGTACCAGAGGTATAATATGGGAACAGATAGAACTTCCTTTATTTGCTAAAAGAAAAAAAGCAACAATTTTAAATCTTGGGAACTCTGGACCGGTTTTTTATAATAAAAATGTAACTGTTATTCATGACCTACTCTGGTTAAAATATCCAGAGGCTTATTCAAAACTATTTATTAAATGGTATAGCTTTATGGTACCAAGGCTCATTAGAAATTCTCTTAAGATTGTAACTGTTAGCCAAACGAGTAAAAAAGACATAATGAATTATTTTAAAATAGCTGAAGATAAGATATCTGTTGTTTATCCAGGGATAGATAAAACCATATTTAGGCCTTTAAAGCTTAAAAGAGAGGATTTTATCTTGTGGGTTGGCTCTCTAAAGGCTTATAAGAACTTTTATGGACTCATTGGTGCCTTTAAAATACTTAGGCAAAAATATAAAATATCCCATAGATTAATACTTGCTGGCTATGGAGTAGAAAAATTGAAAGAAAAGTTCCCTGGTAAAATAAGAGATGATGTAGTTTTTATAGATAAAGTTAACGATGAAATACTTATTAATCTTTACAACCGTGCGGATCTTTTTGTTTTTCCTTCTTTTTATGAAGGGTTTGGGCTTCCTCCACTTGAGGCGATGGCTTGCGGATGTCCTGTTGTAGTTTCAAACGCTGGGAGTCTTCCTGAAGTTTGCGGTGATGCTGCGGTATATTGCAATCCCTATGATCCGGAAGATATTGCAAGGGCAATCTATGAGGTTTTAAGCTCCGAGGAGTTAAGAAATTATCTTTCACAAAAGGGGCTTGAACGAGCAAAGATATTTTCTTGGGAAAAAACTGCTGAAGAAATCTTGAAAATAATCGAAGAGGTGGCATGATTCTATTTATATTTGTTTAATAATAAAAATTAGTAACTATGGAGGTGTTTTAAAATGATAATAAACCAAGAGAATAAAAAGGTAGGAGATATGACGGTTAAAGAATTAAAAGAACTTATTAAAAGTGTTTTGTATGAAATTATAGACCCTGATTATGGTTTAGAATTAAGACCCGAGGTAGAAGAAGAGCTAAAAAAGTCTCTTGAATCAAAAGAGAGGATCCCAGTAGAAGAAATTATCGAAGAATTAGGGTTAAAATGCTAAATGTATAGACTATATTTTAGCCCGAGAGCAAAGGAAGAGAAATTTTCAGGATTATACAAATTAAGGGTAGGAGATTGGCGAGTGATCTATGGACATAGAAGTAAGATTTATAAGCTTTAAAGTTCCAAGAAATTCATGAAAATTGCAATTGTTCATGATTGGTTGGATAAATATGCTGGAGCAGAAAGGGTATTAGAGCAAATCGTTGACCTCTTCCCTGAAGCAGACCTTTTTAGCTTAGTAGACTTTTTAGAAGATAGAAGCTTCATCAAAAACAAAAAAGTTCATACTTCTTTTATTCAAAAGTTTCCTTTAGCTAAAAAGTATTTTAGATATTATCTACCGTTATTCCCTTTAGCCATAGAAAATTTAGATCTCTCTAACTATGATTTGATAATTTCTTCCTCCCATTGTGTAGCAAAGTCTGTAAAAAAGCATAAAGAGCAAATACACATAAGCTATGTTCATACGCCGGTAAGATATGCTTGGGACTTAAGAAAAGAGTATTTAGAAGAAACAGGTTTAAACAGAGGAGTTAAAAGGATTTTAGCAAACCTTATTCTTGATTATATAAAAAAATTTGATTTAAGAACCACGGATA
>Ga0080004_1190575_pt1 | contig 10909 bp, 13 predicted proteins | sample WasSprMetagenome_FD_69207 | JGI IMG/M metagenome (GOLD analysis project Ga0080004, IMG submission 69207) | Sulfidic aquatic microbial communities from Washburn Spring, Yellowstone National Park, USA - WS (SPADES assembly) (version 2) | ecosystem: Environmental > Aquatic > Thermal springs > Hot...
AAGTTTTTCATTCCTACGAACTGCTCAGGATGGACGTGGAAAAATTCTACGATTAGAACGACGCCATTTAGAAATAAACATCAACATCTATGATGGCACGAACAACTGTGACAATAAGGGATGATCTTTACAACATCTTGCGCAGGGAGGCCGGGAAGCGCGGGATTTCGGAGAAGTTAAATGAGATACTTGCCGAATACTTTTTGGGGAGACCCCGCAAGAATCTATTCGGGACAATGCCAACTACGGACATGAGTGACCTAAGAGACCACACGGAGAGATTGTGACCGCACGGTGCCTTATCGACTCTTTCGCCTGGGTGGAATATTTCATGGGTAGTGAGTGGGGGAAGAAGGTCAAAAAAATCTTAGAGGACACCACGGTTGAGTGCTTAGTTCCCGCAACAAACCTAGCCGAGGTATGGCAAACCTATGGATGGCTATTTTGGACTCCTCATCAGGTAGAATGGGATGCTGAAAAGAAGGTGTTGACAGTTCATGATAGGAAGGCAATGGAGATACTGAGGAAAGCCAATATTTTATCAGAATTAGAAACAGAGGGAATAAAGGTAGTGGGAGACATTCATCCAAGAGAGGAACCGATTAAAATTTATGGTGCTTTACCTAAGGTACGGATTCCAGAATGAGAGTTTTTAAAAGAGAAGTCGAACTTTTGGCGATTTGATTTATAATGGAAATAGAGTTTTATGTCGAAGCTTGGTGGATACTGGTGCTGACATTAATGTAATTTCTGACCGAATTGCTGAAAGGCTGGGAATTTCGCTTAGGGAAGAAGATTTTGTTCATAAGGTAAAGGAAGTTTCAAAATGGCATTTACAAAAAATGACTGAGCCATTTTTGCTTGGATTCGAACTAGAGGATGATTTGGGCAATTCATATTCTGGAGAAGATTATTTCCATGTTGTGGAAAGAATGCGTAAGTCGGCAATTGTGGGAAGAGATTTTGTAAGCAAATACAATGTTCCCATAGAGGAATTAGTTAAAATTGCAACTATAATCTAGGTTTTTGCTACTGTTGAAGAACAAATACCAACTTTCAATCCCCATTTTCAGGGGCACTTCACTGCAACCCGCTCCTACACCGCGTCGACCGCGACCGACTATGTCTTTCAATCCCCATTTTCAGGGGCACTTCACTGCAACGTCCCTCCGAACACCCCAGAGGACAAGCCCGTGGTAACTTTCAATCCCCATTTTCAGGGGCACTTCACTGCAACGATGTTCAGGGCCAGCGTGAAGGAGATGGGTATCCACTTTCAATCCCCATTTTCAGGGGCACTTCACTGCAACGGTTAATTAGCGATGAGGAGTTCCTTCGCGAGATGCCTTTCAATCCCCATTTTCAGGGGCACTTCACTGCAACAAACGCCGTAAAGGTTTGCGGGTATGTCTTGGGGGGCTTTCAATCCCCATTTTCAGGGGCACTTCACTGCAACTCTCAACAGTCTAATCGAAGAAGGAGTTTTTCGTATCTCTTTCAATCCCCATTTTCAGGGGCACTTCACTGCAACTCGGCATTTGCACTCGACCAAGTGCTCACGCAAGGGAAGGAGGCGGTTCCATTTTCAACCGCCCCTTTAAAAAGATCGCCGCAAACCTCAACCGAGTGGCTGTATGTCCATGAAGCCTAACCCAAAGGAGGACTTCGCCCCTGCCCCCAGAACCTTCCCCACGCCCAGTAGCCATTGAGCCGTCTTGTCGAGTTTCTCGAAGCGATAGTCGGCAAAGCCCGTCCAGCAGTTCCAGAATTCTCTCCTCCCTTCCCTCCCGTATCCGACCAACCTGTGTTTCTCTCCCTCACTCCTTATCAGCGAGCCCCTGCAGGAAAATTCGGGAACCTTTTCGCCCGTCCCGTATTCGTTGACCAGGAGAATGAGCCTGTGCCTGATTAGGTCCAGGAGAAGTTGGGGTGGAGGGGGAAAACCCTCTGGAAGATCGATGGGTGTCTTGAAGCGGACTCGGAATTCCTTTCCATTGACCCTAGGTAAGTTGGAGACATCCACTATCTTCAGGTTTGAGGGATGGACGAGGTTTCCATCGAAAACGATCTTTCCCGAGAACTCGCACCTGGCCTCGGCAACCTCAAATTTGTTCTGGCCCAGATGCCTCCTGTCTCCCAAGCCACTGCTTCCAAACTGCTGGAGGGCGATGAGGACGAGCGGGAAATACTTGGAGTAATCGCCAAACATCAGCAGTCTTACCTCGAGCTCCGCCCCAGATCCCTCGAGAGGCTTGGGAAGGAAAGGTGGAACCAGGACGAGGGGGCGGGGAGGGGGGGCATATCCCCTCTTTGAGTGGGACTTCTGATAGGTTAGGTAAAAGAGGCACTGCTTCGCGATGGTGCAGTCGTCGCACTCCCGCATGGGGTGCAAGCATATGATTTTTCTCAGGTGCCTGCCGAAACCTCCCCTGAAGGTTGAGCCGAGCCAGCGGGAAAGTTTGACAGGAGAAATAAATCGAAGTTTCAACGCGGCATTTGCGAGACGTAGCATCTAAAGTTTCGAAAGGATAAGATTTTTAAACGCCTGATATGAGCTGCTAATGTACGATTGGGCGTCTGAGACCGGTAAGAAGATCTTAGAAAAATTAGAAAAAACATATGGGGAGGAGACCGCAAAAAAACGCATGCGGACAATTCTTCTCAATTTGAGGTCTGAACTTTTACCTGAGAAATTTAGAAGAGAGCTTCTAAACTATATACTAGAAATCACACCCGAAGTAGACATTCCAGAAAAGATAAGACAAGAGGAGGCATGGAAAATCGATGAGTTTTACAGATATAGTACCGCAATACTGGCAGCTTTTTATAACGTCTTAATGACGAAAGAAAAGAAACCACAAGCAGGGGGTGAAAAGAGTGCCTAGACGTGCCTTCATAGCATCGATAATGAAAGTTACTGGGAACGTTAATGCCGACATAGGAGTCGGTACGAGAATACCGCTGAAAAAAATTCTGACGTGGAATCAAGAAGTTAAAGCTTTTGTGTCGGCCAGATGTATACGAAGATGTATAAGGGAGAGGCTATTTGAAAAGAAATTACCTATTGATCCTCTCACACTTGTTGGGAAGGCTGAAGAACAACTAGGGGATATAGGAGACCCTGTGCAGTACGTAGACGATGATATATTTGGATTCCTCGTTCCCACAGAACCGCCAAGGAAAAGGAGTTCTGCTATCAAAATTTCACACCTAATTTCTCTCAGACATACCGAAATCAAACCAGAATTTGGGGGAAGATTTGAGAGAGATTTCCTCCCACAGTATCAAGAAGGATATCCAGCCCCGTTTGAAGTGGAAGTGGCTGAGTGGGTTGGTAGAATGGGTGTGATAGTGTCGGAAAATGTGGGAAGATTTGAAGAAGCTGAGTTAGAGCTAACGGATGAACAAAAATCAAGCTTGACGAAGGGAAAAGACGGATATTGGTATCTTCCACAGGAAGAAAGGAAGAAGAGACTAAAAGCATTTTTGGAAATTCTGCTCTATGAAGGCTGGCAGTTCCCGCGGGGATCCCAAAGCCCAAGTATACCAGAATTTTGGTACAGTGTAATTGTTTTAACTCAACATTTCACACCTCTGTTTGGCTACGTGGAAGTGGACGAAAAAGGAGATCTTTCTTCACAACGATTGAACGATTTTGTTAATCTTTACAAACCCCTAGTTGACAAAATTGTGGTGCTTGATTACCGGAAGAGTCAGTATCAGGAAGGGATAAAATCACCACCACAGAAGCTGGCTGACGAACGAATCAATCAGCTTGTTGCCGAAATTTGCGATTACTTGATAAGATAAGCTTATTAGATGAATATCAAAGCATTAACTCTCGAAATCGAGTTTCAAACGGCCCAGTTCAAAATGCATCATCTTATTCTTTCAAGGCGAACTTACCTTATACCACCACCATCGGCAGTGGCTGGATTTTTCTGTGCCATTTTGGGAGTTCATAGGAAGGAAATGAAAAAGTTTTGTGTAGATAAAAAAATTCTCGCAGGTGCTGAACTTCGAGGGTTAAAGGGAGTCTTTACCTCAGTTTCTAGGATATTCAAATTTGATTGCGGTTTAGAAGAGGTTATTACACGTTTAGAGGAATGGACTCTACATAAGCCCAGAAGCAGGAAAAATAGAACTCTTGCAGATGTATACAAAGACATCGTGGGAATGACTCCTCTTAAAGAGAGCGAAGAACTTTTTGAACCGAAATACAAATTTGGCATTGCGGGCGAACAAGGAACTATAGAAAAAATCTTAGAAAGGCTCCAATCTTTAGATTTTGAGTATGACATTTTCGGAGGCAATGATTATCATTTTATAAAGACGGTGGGCGAGGTTAAGAGGGCAGAGTTGGTTAGAAGCACAAGGGGGGCCGGTTATTGTCCTGTCGATCAATTGAGGTGCTTCGAATTACAAAAGGATAAATCCCCTATCATTACTTTCGCTCCAGTGGGCAAGAAACTAAAAACTTTTGTTTTCTGCTACGGCATCACCATTTTAACAAAGGATGAAATAGATGCGGTCAGAGATGCCGAAAGTACAATTTTTGTTTATAACCCGACTGAATACTTGCCGGAGGAATTGAGTTAATGGCTCTTGACATCCGAGACTTTGTAAATAGAGAGTTTCGCTTTAAGCAAGCCAGGGAAATTTTAGACAGACTTGAGTCGTTAAAACAAAAAGTGGAAGATTCTGAGGAAATTTGGTCCAAAATTCAAAAAGAGTTACGTGAATGTACACATCCAGTAGTAAAAAAACTGATAGATTTTGGCCAAATCGGAAGGAAAGAATCTTCGGGTAAACTTAAGCAAGTAATTAGAGAATGCCTTTCTAAGAATTTGTTTACAGGAGAAGATATTCGACGTGTTCAAGATGCTATCGACGAATACAAACAAGGACTAATTCAAGGTATACAGAAACAGGTGTCAGGTACAACATGCGATATCAGACCTATTCACATCCCTGGTTCTGTCTCTTGTGGTGAGGCGAGAAATCTCTACTTCGGATTTTATCAGACAGACGTTCTTTTAGAGTTGGGCAAACATACTCTTAACTCCATATGTATAGGGCCGAATATAGCTGTTTATTTTTTTGATGATGAGCTCATGGAATTGCTAGGTTATTTCGCAAGCAGAAAGTTTGGTGAACATCACATTCTAAAGAGAGAAAACCTGATGCGAATTAAAATTTCCCTTCTCGAAGAAAATCAACCTTATATCGTGTTGACAAAGTTTATACTTTGGATGTCGGAATTCCTAGATCAAGTGATAGAAGAAGAAGAGAGAAATCTTTGTGAGAAAATTCTTAGACTCTTAAGACAGACAGAGGGAGTTATCTATGTTACGCCAGGAAATGAAAAAGTAAAGTATACAACATTTCAACTACCAAACCTAGATTTCTTCTTCTCCCACTGGATTGAGAAGAAAGAGCGGAGGATGATCCTCTTAGAAGCGAGAAACTCGCTCTTTGACTTCTTGCTCAAATTAACAAGAGTAGAGAAAGAATCGAAGAGAGCAGAGGTAATCGTGTCGGCTTATGAAAACTTATGCGAAAACCTACTCAAGAGAGCCTGTGTCGCATACGAATCCTTAAACAAAATAGCTTGTCATGTTCTGGAGCTCTCGGCTCAACATAACATACCCGTAAGCCTTGCTTTTGTTGGTAGATTAACAGAACTTTAAAGATGGTAATCAAGGCGAGTGAAGCTCTCACAAAACTTTGGATGGTTTTGAATGAGCATGGTAAACACTTAGATAATCCAAACTTAAAGCTAAGTCATGAAAAGAAGGAGCTCGCAAGGCATGTCGACGAGTGTTGGGATTTCGCCGAGAAACTTTTTGACAAAGTATTTTCCCACCATGAGAATCACGAGACATTAAAAAATTTCTGCTTCAGTTTGTGCGTCACACATGACATCGGAAAGTTAAGACCTGAGTGGAAAGTGGGAGGGGAAAAACAGAAGCATGCATATCCCGGAGTACGGCTCCTACAGGGTATAGACTTGAATAATATTCTACCTGTACCTGCTGGTTTTGAGTCAGTACTACTTTTCTCGATTCTCAAACATCATTCAAGCTTGAACTTGAGAGAAGATGAAATCAAGTTCTATACGAAGCTCGGAAAAATTTTAGAGGAAAATGAAATCGCTATTGGACTAGCTGATACAATTGGAATTTTTAAGTTGGCTGATATTCTCTCTGCTGGAGATGTATCCGATGAAGCTAAGTCTAGAGTACTCATGCAATATGAATGGCCTGTCTCGGCGAATCAAAGGATAGAGGAAATTGTTAGAGATAAGGCGAGAACAAAAACCGGAAGCTTCGACTTCAAAAAGTTTGAGAAACAAACACAAATCGCGCATTCGGACAGAAAGCATCTCATCCTAGTAGCACCGACTGGTTGGGGTAAAACGGCTGTGGCTCTTCTCAGGGCTCAATATTTGAAGCCCAAGAAAATATTTTATATTCTGCCAACGATAACCGCAATAAAAGAATTTGAGGAAGATTTGAGAACAGGGTTCGGCGAAGATTACGTTGGAGAATACTTCTACTTTTCTGACGTCGAGTACTTGACGCGGCGTCGGTTTGAGGAAAGAGAGGAAATCTTTCCAGTAGATCTTTACCGTTATTTCGCACCCAAATTCGTGATAACCACGGTAGACCAAATCCTCCTGACTTTCTTACAATTTGGTCGATATCACCTGCGGAGATTCAATTTTCGAAACTCTCTTTTAATTTTTGATGAGTTTCATCTCCTGACTCCGCAAATGATGAGTGCTTTGGGGACGATCTTAGACGTGTTTACCAAGATTTACGATTTTTCGACTCTTTTCATTTCTGCTACTCCTCATCTGCGAATTCTGCATGAAAGTGTCCTGAAAAATCATGATTACCAGCATGTAGTTCTTGAACAAGAATATGCAAACCTTAAAAGGCATATCATTGAGTTTCGCGATGAACCCTTGCTTGATTTTGTCAAAGATAAAATTAACGATTTTCGGGACAAAAGAATCCTAATAATTACAAACCAGGTAGACACGGCAATTCAAGTTTTTGATTTCATTAACTCGTCTAGTACCAATCTTATTCATAGCCGATTTTCCTATAAGGATAGGACGGATAGAGAAAAAGAAATAAAGAGTTCAAAAATTCTTGTGTCTACTCAAGTTGCAGAGGTATCGCTCGACATCTCCTTTGATATCTTAATCACGGAGCTGGCTCCACTTCCTTCCCTTATACAGAGGTTTGGGAGGGTAAACCGCTATCAGAAGCAAGCAGAGGGAACTAATGTGTACATTTGCGACATTTCCAATCCCAGACCATATAGTCGATGTGAAATCGATTTGACAAGAAAAATCCTTAGTGATGCGGAGGAAAAACTAACGACAGAGGGAGAGAAGATTTATCTGCAGCTAGTTGACAACTATTACCTAGATCTCCTACCAACGGTTGAGCACAAAACACTTTTCTTGGAGAGTTTAAAGCGAAGTAAATTCTTTTATTCTGTGTTGTATTCGGAAGGAGAGGAAATAGATTTTGAAAGAATCCTCGGACGTGAGCCAAGTTGTCTGGCAGTTCCTTACTGCTATGAGAACGAAGTTTACGAATTGAAGAAAAAAATTAAGGAAGAAGAACTCTACGAGAAAAAAAGAGACGCAATAGCCGAAATGAAGAAGTTCTTTATGCCAGTTCCGCTTTTCATCATTCATGAGGAGGGTACATGGAACGAGGAACTTGGATGTTATGTTGTCGGGGGACAAAAATACATTTATACCACAAAAAAAGGCCTGGTTAGGAGAGAGGATGGATGTTGACCCTTGTCATTTATGATATTGCCTCCGACGACCTTCGAACTAAACTATCGAATCGTCTCTTCGACTACGGCCTCCAAAGGGTTCAACTTTCAGCCTTCTGCGGCAATCTAAACGCCCACGACAGGGAAGTCCTCCTTAAAGAACTCCCCAACTTCATAGGCTCGGAAAGGGACCGGATTTACGTGATTCCCCTCTGTGACAGGTGTGCCCGCCTATGGAAGGCGGTTGGCAAATCCGCTCTCCCTGAGGAAGAGCGAGTAAAAATCGTATAGAAAATTAGGGATGGTCTTCTTCCTCTCGGCGCAAGAGCACAAGTACTTGCTGAACCACCTCCTGAGGCTTGCGAGAGAGGTTGGGGTGAGCCAAGAGCTCAGGGGATGGAACTGGTGGAAGGAACCCCTGAAGCCCTATTATCCCGAAAAGATCTCCATGTTCTCCGCTTGCGGGAAATTCTGCCCAACTTCTCGCGATGTCTACCTCCAGTACGTGGAGCGCAAGAGCCCCTCCATGACGAGAGACCTCGTTCTCGGGGCATCCGCCCACAACTTGTTGGAGCACGTCTTCACGGGGATGAGGATGGGTTCTCAACCCGAGTTCGAGAAATGGTGGGCCGAGGAACTTGGGCACAGAGGCAGGGAGGAATTCGCATGGGAACTCAAGCCCCTTCTTCAGCCTCTATGGGAACTAGTGGTGAGCCAGGCCAAATCTGCCATCTTAGAGGTCCAGTCCACCCAGCCCTATGCCTCTCAAAGCCAAATCCTCTCCGTCGCTCTTCCCTTTCTCGTCGAACACAAACTTGACGGGAGGTTGCTCGGGCTTAGCGGGACCCTGAGTGTCGATTGCTACGACTACTTGAGGCACATAATCTTCGATGTGAAGGTTGGCGGAACCCCCAAGGACTTCTACAGGCTTTATCCGACAGGTTATGCGCTCGTCTTTGAGAGCATGTATGAGGTTCCCGTCGATATCGGATGCTCCATCCACATCGGCTTCTCCGACGGAAAGGTCAGGGTTTCTAGGGACCTCTTCTTCATCAACGACGACCTCAGGAGCTGGTGGGTGGAGGAAAGGGATAGGAAGCTCGAAATAGTCTCAACCAAGAAGGATCCCGGGAAGTCTACCGATTGCCCCTCGAACTGTCCTTTCTTGGAGGTCTGCACATGAGGCTGGTGGTGGATGGGTTTGGGAAGTTCATCGGGAGGAAAGGGGAGACCATCGTGGTAAAAGAGGACGGCAAGATTGTCCAGCGCCTCCAGCCCTCTCAGCTGGAACAGGTAATCATCTCTGGGAAGGGTTCGGTCAGCACGGATGCCCTCGAGCTTCTGGCGTCTCACGGGGTTGATGTTCTCATAGTCAGTTTTAGGGGTGAAGTGCTCGCAAGGCTCTCACCCCCTGAAATGAGGACGGTGAGTACCCGGAGGGAGCAATATGAGGCATACAAGGACGAGAGAGGGGTACAAATAGCCAAGGAGGTCATCAAATCTAAGCTTAGGAATCAGGCCTCCTTCCTCGCCTCACTTGCCAAGAGGAGGGTAGAAACAGACAGAACTCTGGCGGACGAACTCTACGCAAGCTCGCTCGCCTTAACCCAGAAAGCGGAAGCAGTGGAAAAAGTCTCGGGCAGGAGGGTGGATGAGGTCAGAGAAACCATCATGGGAATAGAGGGGGAGGGGGCGAGCATATACTGGGGAGTTTTGGCCAAGACGCTGGAGCAGGGCTGGGGCTTCCCGGGGAGGACGGGAAGATATGCCGAGGACCCGATTAACGCCCTCCTGAACTATGGATATGGAATTCTCTTGGGCGAATGCCTGAGAGCCATACATTATGCTGGGCTCGACCCTTACGGCGGCTTCCTCCATGCGGACAGGCCCGGGAAACCTTCCTTGGCTCTCGACTTGATGGAGGAATTCAGGGCCCAGCTCGTGGACAGGGTGGTCTTTGGGCTCGCAACCAAAAAGGCTCTATCTCCCTCGGACTTCGAGGTTCTGGACGGAGTCTGCAGGCTCAAAGATCAGGCGAGGAGAGAGGTGCTGGAGAAGCTGCTGGAAAAATTGGAATCCGAGGTCAGATACAAGGAAATGAAGCTCAGGTTTTCCGACCTCATCCTCTATCAGGCGCGTCAGCTGGCAAAGTTCCTGCGAGGGGAAATCAAGGCCTATGAGGGATTCTGGCTCAGATGGTAGGCTAACGGTCTGGGAGGTTTACCAGTACTTCTACTGCCCCAGGAAGCTCTACTTCATAAGGAAGCTTGGTCTTTACCCCGCCCAGCCCAAGAAGGTGACTTTTGGAGGGGAGGAGCATGAAAGGGAGCGGGAAAGGGCTAGGAGGAGGAAGGAAATCTACGGTCTTTTGAGGGAGGAAATTCAGGAGATGCTGGAGGATGTTTCGCTCGAGGACGAGGAGCTTGTGGGAAAAGCGGACACGGTGCTGAGGTTGAAGAATGGTGAACTCGTCCCGGTTGAAATCAAGGACTCTGATTTGGGTTTCGTCTCTAGGGCTTGGAGGAAGCAGCTCGTGGCTTACTCCGTTTTGCTCGAGAAAAAGTTTGGGACCAGAGTCAGGCACGCAATCCTTTGTCTCCTGCCCTCGAAGAAGGTCTTTAAGATTGAGATTGAGGAGGCTGAGAAAAGGGAACTCTTGAGGGATTTGGAGAGGATGAGGAGGGTGATTAAGGGAGACGATTTGCCCCCGCCCACGAGTTCGGAAAAGTGCGGGTACTGCGAAGTGGCCAAGTTTTGCAAAAGGGTTTAGTGCGGCGATCTTTTTAAAGGGGCGGCTAGAAATCCGAGCGCCTCATTTCTTTAAAAAGGAGAGGTGGATTTTGATACCTATCAAGGGTGAAGTGTTGCGGCGATCTTTTTAAAGGCGGCTGCAAAAATCGATGTCCGCAAACGATACCCTTAAAAAGGGCTCGGAGAATGCTTCTGATGCCCCCGCGAGGGGGGTTGCAGTGAAGTGCCCCTGAAAATGGGGATTGAAAGCGTTTAAAGGGTGCGCGCGAAATGAATAACACGTTGCGTTGCAGTGAAGTGCCCCTGAAAATGGGGATTGAAAGTCGTCTGTAACTTCGCGCCTCCCGTTTTTTAG
>Ga0080004_1097061_pt1 | contig 10908 bp, 9 predicted proteins | sample WasSprMetagenome_FD_69207 | JGI IMG/M metagenome (GOLD analysis project Ga0080004, IMG submission 69207) | Sulfidic aquatic microbial communities from Washburn Spring, Yellowstone National Park, USA - WS (SPADES assembly) (version 2) | ecosystem: Environmental > Aquatic > Thermal springs > Hot...
TCAGGAATTGCAGTGCTGTGTTTGCTTTCAATTCTCTCTTCGTGAGATTCAGAGCACTCCGACGCTGTGGCAGGTCCTCGACATGCCTCTTTCAATTCTCTCTTCGTGAGATTCCGTATCTGGCCTGTGCACGTTTGTTATCTCGTCAAGAAATCTTTCAATTCTCTCTTCGTGAGATTCTCAGCCCGCTGAAAACGTCCCCTACCACCCACACTTCTTCCACTTTCAATTCTCTCTTCGTGAGATTCTCACATCATGTGCACATCAGCCAGCCGTCTTAAACCTTTTATCTTTCAATTCTCTCTTCGTGAGATTCGTCTATAAGGCTTGGAGAAACCACTTCAGCAACGAGGACCTTTCAATTCTCTCTTCGTGAGATTCTCCAATAAACTCGCTTTTGGTGAGCAATCCTTCGAGGTCGCTTTCAATTCTCTCTTCGTGAGATTCGATGCCTGTCAGCGCGTACGCCCCCGCCACCAGCGATGAACTTTCAATTCTCTCTTCGTGAGATTCGCAGGTTCAACACCCCGCTCTCGCGGGAGTTCAGGACTTTCAATTCTCTCTTCGTGAGATTCCATAATCGGGAGGGCCAGGAGGTGGTGAGGTGGTGAACTTTCAATTCTCTCTTCGTGAGATTCTGAAAGCTTATATAGGGGTGCCTTCGACCGGCCTCTTCACCCTATATGTCTCTTGCCTCCCCTAATATAGCTTATCGTGAGAGTACTTGGAGGGAGAGGGATGGGCACCTTCGAGCGATGAGGGGTCTCCCTAATGGTGTGGCCACGTCGAAGAGACGCTTCCCTTAATTGGCTTGGATCGAGCCCTTAGAAAAGATATTCGAGGTCCCCAGTCCTTGGGCATGCGTAGCTCGGCGTTGACCCCCTCAACCAAAGCCATGGAGGGGCCTTGAAGGGCTCTATAAGGCGAAATCCCTTGTCGAAGAGCTCTGAGACGTGGATGCCTGTTGTTTTGAGGCGTAGCTTATTCGGCTCGCGAGCACTCCACCTCAGCTCAACACACTTGGATAGGACTTCCCACAACTTCTCTGTCCATTTGCCGAGGCACTCGACCGTGAGAGCCCCCGACAAAAGCGGATCCGCCTTAGCTAGCTCGGGCTCGTCTAGCAAGGCAAGGGGGCTGACGACTTTCCCGTTCAGCAATCCAGCCGCGACTATTGCGCAACCAGCGTCGGAGAGGGCGAGTAGGGCCTGCGCCAGCCCAACTGAATCGGGACAGGAGAGCCAGAGCTCGAGCGAGTCGCCCCTCTGCGAGCTCAGCACGACGGTGCATGGTAGTTTTGGGAGGTCTCTTACTGGGGGTCGCAATAAGAGCGAGAGCCTAAGCACGTTAATCCCTTGCTAGTTTCTTTAGCAGAACTTTGTCACCGTTAATGTGCTCGTATTCCAGCTCATTTAATATAAGATCCCTGATCCTCTCGTCACTTATCCCGCCTGCGTGGCTTTTAAGTCTACTAATCGCATCTTGGAGCGTGGAAAGGTAGGCCCTAAGGGATAACCTGTAGTCGTCCACCAAGTACAGCAACGCGCCCTTCTCGGCTCTCCTCTCTAAACGCACGATGAAGTCAATGCGCTTGTCAGTTCTTTGGCAAAGCTCGTAGAGCAAAGCTCTCGCGGTCAGCGACTTGAGCGTGGCGTTGTAGCCGACGAAGGACACCACATTACCACTGGCAAGCTCGATTTCAAAGGGCTCTATTGGTAGCTCTGGACTTACTGATTTCACCTTAAACTTCATCGTGGCCACAGTAAACGATTTATACCATAATAGTAAAAGTCTTTCTACATGGGAGTGCGTTTCGGTCCATCAAGTTTCGAGCAAAGTTTTAAAGAAGCGCTTAAGGGCGGTGGAGCCGAGCTCCTTAAAGTTGTCGACCAACTTCTCACTCAAAAACCTGTCATAAGCATCGGCGACACGACTATAACCGCTTATAGGAGAGTTCACGAAATTCTCGGGAGCGTTCTTGACTTCGTTGCTCAAGCGGCTACTGACGAGAATCGTTGGAGCGTGGCACTAAGTAGATTAGCTCTTGAGCTTTCAAGGGCGAGAATCATGGTCAACTATCAATTGGCAAGAGATCAAATCAGTCAAGACATAGCCAGGCTCCTCAACGATGTTCTCGACTCTGTTGATACTGCATTAAGGGAAGGGAAACGCGAGACCGCTCGCGACTTGGCTGAGAGAAGTAGGACGCTTATCGACGCGCTTGCAGTTTTTGTCTACAGGTACGGAAGGAAGAGGTGAGTTGAATGAGTTCGATCTCAATACAGAGGGTGCTGAAGGGACTCGTACGGGTAAGTCTTGAAATGGAGGTACTCACAGGACTTCTCATCCGCATGCCAGTACATGCGCAAGTCTATAGAATCGGAGGTGCTGACCTCTATCCCATCGTTACAAAGAGGAGGTATGTAGTAGGCAAGCAAGTTGTCGAGATCGAGGTTCCCATGGTACCTGGTTCCAGCCTGAAGGGACGCATGCGCAGTCTCCTCGAGCTCGCGCTCAATAAGTTGTTGTACAGTACAGATGGCAGGATCTGGCTTCATACCCGTACGTTCAACGGTAGCTATCGCATGACGCTTAACGAGATAGAACGCGACATAATACAGCGATGCGAAATGGATGAAGTCTTTGGAGCCCCAGCCATGGGTCTTGACCAACTTGTCGACGGGTATGCTGAACATTATGCCAGATCAAAGGGGGCACCTAGGCCCTCAGAGGAAGATAAGAGAAAAGCATGGCACGAAGTCTTGACAAAGCTAGCACCAATGCTGGCAATAACTAGGTTGCTCGTTGATGACATGTATCCTACCGAGGACTACGTGAACACATTAAGCGATAATGGCCGCCGTCTAATATCAATTGCCGACTTCCTCGAGGAGAAGGGCGAAAACAGGATCGATAGAGTGACCTCAGCTGCTGATCCAAGGCAAGTGGTTCGAGTGAAGCCTGGTGTCGTGTTCGGTGGTGCATTGAGGCTCCTTGTCTTCGACATCGACAAGGGCTACGTGAAGAGGAACTTAGAAATCGTGGCGAGAGGGTTAAAGTTCGTCGAGGAGACCTACTTGGGGGCCTCGGGTAGCAGAGGCTATGGCAGGGTCAAATTCAGAAAGCTCAACGTTGGTGTCGCGAAGGCTAGCGACCCGGCCTTGAGTTACCAAGAAATCGGGAAATTTGACGATGTCAAAGGTTTACTCGCAAAGGTCGAGGACGTCGCCAGTAAAATAGAACAAGTGCTCTTCCAGTGAGCTCGATGCCTGCGACGTACTTAATCAGCTTTACCAAGGGATTTAGAATCGGTTACCACAAGCCAGAGCTTTCCCCACCCGCTATGACCTTGTTGAGGGCGATGGCGAGCGTAGCATCGATGATCGGGGACACGCCGTTATTGGACTCAATACTCAATGGCTATGTGGCAACGTCAGCTATGTTGCCTTTAACCAGAGTTGGCGATCAGTTCAAACCTCTAGTGCCTCTAGACCTTAGCATAACCAAACACCTCTCCAAATGCGTTGCAAAGAAGTCTGGTGTTAGCTTGCCAAGGAAGGTCAAGCCTTATATCACGCTTGCCGCAACGATTGCGCTCGTGAGGTCTTTTGACGCTAGTGCTAGGGAGCGTGGACGGCCGAGCATCGAAGATGTAGCTGAAAGGCTGGTCGGTGTTGTCGAAGTCAAGAGGGCGGAGGATGAGAAGGTAGTTATTTGCGAGAAGGAAGAGGCTGCGAGACTTGCTGGGAGCGTCGAGATAGAAGTGCCAAAGTCAGCATCTGAGCACAGGAACACAATAGACAGACTAACAGGTGCTGCCAGGCCGTTCGTGGTCACGTACGCATCAGTCAAGAACATGTCGTTACTCATTGACGCACCCGCGCAACTCGATGACCAGCTAAGCAAGGTCCTGAGATTGCTCGGCGAGGTGGGCGTTGGGGGCTTGCGTAGTAGGGGGTTGGGAAGGTTCGCCATTGAGCGAGCGAAGCTATCACCAGACGACGAGCGAGCTCTTGAGAGGGTCGTGCCATTTAACATGGCACGTCGCGGTCGCTATCTCTTAGCTCTCGGGGAACTTCCACTATCATCAGACGCACTAGATTGGAGAAGTAGCTTCTTCGAAGCTCACATAATATCGGGGTATATGGGCCCTCCTTACGCGCAGGCCCTTTATGGACCGCTCGTGGTCACGCGACCCGGCGCTCTGATCAAGGTCAAAGAGGACGTTGAAGGCCCTCTCGTGAGGCCTGTAGAACTCAAGACTGGCGTCCTTCCCTCGACGTTCATCTTCAATCCGTTGGTGATAGTGGGTGAGTAGCCCAGCAATCCTCCGCTTCAAGTTAGAGGTGGTAACACCACTTCACGTGTGGGACGGAGAGCCACGCACGTGGGGCTTGGACCTAGTCCCCATGGGGAACGAGGCGTGCTTGATAGACTTTGAGAGGATCGACGTAAGCAGGTTGGGCACCATCCCCGCAAGAGCTGAAGAGTTCGAGCGGAGCATTCGTCGCTGGCTCAATGTGGGTGCAGTGAGGTGCTCTAGAAAGATCCCACTAAGAGCAACTCTGAAGTATCGAGAAGAAGTGAAGTTGCTACCGCCACAGCTAATCCCGGCCTCAACACTTAAGGGCTACATCAGGACCGCGCTTCTACACAAGCTGATCATGGAAGTGGCAAGTTCACAAGGCGCTCAAGCGGTTGCCAAGCTCTTAACAAGTCGCGTGAATTTGTTTGCAGACCCCAAAAGCGTAGGCACGGCTCTCGAACTTGAACTACTAGATCGGCCTAGGCCTAAGAAACAAGGCGGTTACGCAGACGTGCTCCAGCGTCTACTCGTCTCAGAGCCTAGGGTCGTAAAAGCCTCGTCGAGCCTAACTCGTGCCTCGGTCATCGACGTCGGTGGGGGCTTAATTGCCGAGCTTGCGCTTGAGGTGTTAGAGCCCGGCTCAACGCTAGAATACGGGCTTCGCCTCTTAGGGTCCCTCCCCCTCGACTCGATCAAAGTACATGGCGATTACGCAACGGCCTTCTCGAACATACTTCAGCTATACGAAAGCCTTACCTCTCAAAGCCTCCTAGACTCGCTTGCAGAGTTTGGACGTGCTTTACTGGACCACGAGCTGGACAAAGTAAAGCGTTTCTATAAGCCTCTAGCGGACAAGGGCTTCGACTTCGCCACCTACAGAGAGGTTCTAGAACGCCTAGCCTCAGAGAGTTGCATTCCTGTGCGACTCGGCTTCGCGACAGGCCACACGGCTAAGACCATAGCCATTGCGATGCAGAAGCTAGCTCCGCAACTCTACAGCCAGCTCTGCAAGACCATGACTCAGCGCTTAGGAAGGTCCTGGGATGACTCTACTTTCAAGCTAGTCAACTTCGATCGAAAGTGGCTCGGGCTTGGGTGGGCGAAGCTATGCACGACGTAGAGAAGAGAGAACTGGACGCCACTCTCGCCGCTATCATGGTCGTTGCTAGAGTCCTAGAGCGGTACGAAGCCAGCGCATCTAAAAAGGGAGGAGTAAGGGAGCTGGGGGATCTTTTATCCGAGCTACGAAGGACTGGAAAGCCGTTCCCCGAAAGCTTCGCAGAATGGCTTGCTGGTAAGCTAGGCTTCAAGGTTGACAGCAGAGAACTCGAAAGCCTACGCGAGCGTCTTCAAGATATCGATCCGCTATCGCTCACCGATCAAGCAAGCGAGGCTTGCCACGTGCCGCTCCTCAGCCCTCTTTGGATTTTGAAGCTGATGCGAGAGAGCAAAGAGGGCTGGCAGAGGTATCAAGAGCTGTGGAGGCGTAGTCCCTCTGAAGAGGTTAAGGAGGAGTGGAGAAGGCTTCTTGAGCAAGAGCTTAACGAGAAGATATGGTTGCCCGTTCAACCGCTATCGCAAGAACTCATAGAGCTCTTGGATGTTCTGATCTTGCGTGAATATAGAGAGGCTACTAATAACATCCGCTATGAAGAGGTCACTAAGCGGCTCTTTCAAATGCTCGAGATGGTATCGCGCTTCTATTGTAGGCTTAGGTCAACGAGGGGCCTCTTCGAGACTATGAGTTCCATCTTCACTTCTTCACTGCTGTTCGTCCCAACGTGGACGAACGTGAGGCCGCCTGATGCGCCCCTCAGCACGACATCTGTGCTATTGGGGTCTTTGAGTGCTCTCAGAGAAGGCTTCACGGTGATCGCGCTGGACATAAATGGCATCCAAGACTTCGTCTTTGCTCCCGTCAAAGAGGCCGCTGCCTCGAGGTTGCTAAGGGGCAGGAGCTTGCTCGTTGAGCTCGTCCAATTCACGGCCTCTAGGCTTGCAGTTGAGATGCTCGGTGCCCTCGCCCAGTTCACGAAGGAGGGAGGGTCTCCAACGTTCATCGCGCCACCGCTCGACGCACAAGCTCTAGAGAAGTTCTCAGAGTTACTTGGCAAATGGATGGCATCGCAGTTCATGGCAAGGCTATGGGTCACCGTAGCGGCGTCCCAGAAGCACAACATAAAAGGGGCTCTGTGTCCAGGAGAACCACTACGCGTCGCGTTTGAAGAGTTAGGGTCGGCGCTAGCTATCGAGAAGAGCAGAAAGCAGGCCTATGCCGTAGAATGGTTGCGCAAGCTCTCAGAGAGAAAGCTCAAGGGGCTTGACGCACTGACGCGCGAGCCCGTACTCGAGGACGATCCATGGGCTCTCGACGTGTCACAGGCCATTGATTACGCTGACGAGCTAGCGCCTGGTAAGCTAGAGAGGGGAGACGTGCTGAGCGGGCTAACACACATCAGCTTAGCATGCGGGAACGTCGCTAGGAACTTGGTAGCTATCGTTTCGATATACCTCTTCAAAGAAGGAGAACCCTACGATAGAGATGCAAGGATCGTGGCTAAGAAGCTCGCAAAGAGCCTAAGTGGAACTGATCAAGAAAGGCTTTATGCGAGAAGCAATATACGAGGATTCTTATTTGATGTGACATTGGTGCCGTTTTGTGAAGTTGGAGCCATTCACTTGCTGGCTTCGTTACATGGGCCTGAACTCGGGCGACTTCAGAGAAGCAAAGTAGTTGCAGTAGTGCTCGGCCATGCCCTCGAAAACATGCGTGAAGTAAAGCTCGAATCTGATTACGTGCACATCGAAGTTAGGGCCGTGAATGCCCCACACGACTTCTTATTGACCGAGGAGCTGGCGGAAGAACTTAAGTCTCTTGGGCCAAGAGTGGGCGTCTCTATGCTACCCTTCTACACTAACACCTATCATCCCGTGAAGTTTGAGAATGGAGAACCGAGGCTCATTGACCTTGACGAGATGCAAACCATAGCCGTGGCGTTCTTGGACGCTGACGGGGTCGGGGAAACCACTGAGAAGCTCTCTAAGTTGCCCATCGCGCTCGCATCTTTCTCAGACTTCTTGTCCTTGGGCTTTGGAGCTAAGGCATACGCGTGCCTCTTAAAGAAGGTCACTAATGCCGGTGACGAGAAGCCTAAAAGCATCATCTTATATGCCGGTGGTGACGACGTCTCAGTCTACGGTGCGTGGTATGACGTCATCGGACTATTGGGAGATATAGGCAAGGAAGTCCTAGGAGATTTCCTTAACACCCTTACCGCGAGCGGAGGTATATCGTTGGCAGACAACAAGACCCCAATTCTTCACCTCGCTGAGGTTGCTCGAGATGCCGAGAGAAAGGCCAAGAGGGAGAGGGAAAGGAGGGCCGAAGGAGGGCTCATACACATCCAAGAGCTCACCACGGAACCTCTTAAGCTGAGAGGAGGGCCCTTGGACTTGCCGAAGCTGGCATGTTGCCTTGAGGAAAAGAAGGTCAAGGACTTAAGGGAGTTCAAGATGCTCATCTACGCGCTAGCAGAACTAGCCGACGAAGCCTCGAAGCTGGTCGCGAAGCAGGAGGAGTTAAACAAATTAAACGAAAAGGAGCGTGAGAGGATTATCATAGCAAAGGCGAAACTAGTTGTCGGCTACAAGTATCTAATCGCGCGTAGGCATGAAGACTTCGAGAACCTCAAAGACAAGTTAAGAGATGTAGAGATCCAGCTACCCTCACTCGACAGCAACCAAGACGAAGTCATCAGAGGGCTGACGACATTAAAACCACTCCTTGACCTCTTAGCTCTAAGGCTTAGGGAGCGGTGAGAAGCTTGGCCTTACAATTTAAACCCTGTTGTGTAGAGCTCGCCTTCACTCTCTATTACCCAGACATGGTCTACTCAAACCCTCTCATTGCTGAAATAGACCTCTTGCTGATCTTCGAAGGAGGTTACGTTTGTGCCGAACTGAAGAAGGAGCCCTCAAAGGCCCTCAAAGACTCGCTGAAGTACTTTGTCAATGGTTTGGCGCAACAACCAGTCTTTTACCTTTATGATAAGGGGAGGGGTCTCGGTGAAGAGCGATATCCGAACCCTTTCCTTATATCGCAGGAGAACTCGGCCCTCTTAAATGAGCTTAAAGGAGAAGGAAGAGAGAAGATTCGCTCGTACATGGACCTCGTAATAAGGGAAAGGAAAAAGTTGTTCTCGCTCGACAATTTCCTGCGTCTTCTCTTAGTTTATGGTTCACCTAGCGTCTGTAAGGGCATATTTAATTCTACTTTCTTTCAGAAGCTATCTAAAGAATTTCAACTGATAAATACACGTTACTCACAGATCTGTAAAGTCAAGCTCCTAAACCACGTGGATGATATTTCACCTTCTGCACAGACTGGCTCAGAGAGTAGCACTACTGAACACATCGATAGGATCGTCGTGGTAATAGCCTCTTTGAATAATGAATTCCTTCGGCAAGAAGCAGCTAAGGCAATTAGCTCCTATGCTGAGAAGCTTTCATCGAAAGAGGTCATCCTCTTGTGTACAAGCCAAAGCAAGCCGGATGCGGAAGGAGTGAAGGGGAAGCTCAAGCCTAATATCCAGGTTCAAGCTAAGATTGAGGCCGTTAAAGGAGAGCAAAGTAAGAGTATTGAGATGGCTTGGATAAATAGCATCTCCGAGCTTTGTGAGCGTCCATGCGTAATATTGTTTGTTGGCGAGGTACCAAAGGGCTTGTTGGTCGAAATCGCCAAGATGCTTGAATTTAAGAGGCCAAAGCCCAAGTTGGCAGTACTGACTTGGAGGCCGCGATTAGACAGCATAGATAAGCTCATGCAGGGCCTCGAACTAGGTGATCTGACAGAAACTGAGAGAGTGGAGCTTGATGTCGTCGAGCTTTAACCTCATGTTAGCACTCAAGCTCGCTGAAGCATTCTCTCCGAGATCCGTAAAGGGTGATTATAAGAAGTTAGGGGGGATAATGAACAAACTGAAAGGCCTAAATGGTAGCGGACATTGGATCTTCTTGCAAACTCATGGAATGTGGACGTGCGGGATCGAGGAAGATTTGACGCTAGAGATAAACCCTGAAGGTAGGACGACTCTCTACCTCAACTATAAAGACTACGATTTGATAAAGGCTATCGAAAATATACCGCTTTTTCACTTTATGGTTGACAGACTTGCAGTGTATAAGGAGGATAAGGAGGAAAAGGAGAAAATTAGTGGCATCAGTCCATGGGGGATCCACGTCCGAGTAAAGCGTGGTGAGCCCGCTACCTCGCCGAAGCAAAGGATTGAGGTGAAGCAAAGGATTGAGGTCTCACCTCTAACCTTTTTCGCGGCCACAAGCGGATTCCATAGACTCGCGCGTTCGTTCGGGCTCCAGGCCGTACAAAGCGCTCTCTCGAAGAAGATAGCCAAAGCGCTCTTCGGTGATGACGTAAGTGCGAGCGATTGCAAAGCATTTCATGAACTTTACGGTGTACGTGACGAGAATGAGGTATTGGGCGCTTTTGCGGCGCTGGCGTCTAGAAACGTGAGGACCTCGCAAATGCCGTTGAAGGCCCTGGAAGCTGAGTTGACGACGGCTCGCGAGCGCATTAGGAACGCCTGCATCTACAAATGCCTTCTAGAACTTATCTTGTGGAGAAAGAGGCTTGACGTAGACGTGAGAGAGTCTAATGGCAAGCTACAACTTAGCCCTAGCGGCAAGGACGAGGATAGCGAAAAACTGGGCGATATGTTGGAGGCGATTAGTCAAGAAGTCTTGGGCAGGCTTGAGGCCTACCGTAGAGCTTTTGAAGAGCTGAAAGAGTTGAAAAACAAGTTATCCGATGAAGAGCTACACATGGCGGTAGGCTTTAGTGAGCAGATGGGGCCCTGCGACTTCTACTTGCTCGCTTCGCTCGTAAATAAGCTCAACGTTGAAATCGAGACCACGTACGTGCTAGCGACCCCACTCTCTTACCCGATGGCCGCCCTTTCCTCCCTCTACGCGGCGCTAGAGCTGGGAAAGCCGAAAATGCTCGGGGACATCGAATTTGTATTGGCGAGCGAGGACGTCGCGGTCTCGAAAGTCCTCGCCAAGTACCTTGAAGAAGAAATAGAGAGAGGGAAGTTGATCTACTTGGCTTCAGGACCCACTTCACAGGTGCTCACGCTCTGCGTCGAGCTCAAGCGGCTGATGAAGGAGAAGGCGATTTTGATCCCGCTGGCTCCTCGGCCAGCGGCCGCGAGGGCGACCACGGCATAGGCTTAGCGCTTCTCTGGCACAGCCCGTATCCTCACGCGACTGCCAATGGGAGGGGCGTCGGGGGCGTGCCTCGCCACCACCACGGCGCAAGCGAGGCGGGGGTCGTAGACTCCGTACCAGGGGACCACGTTGCTCAGCACAGCAGCGATGCGCGCTCCCAACCATATCGGCGCGAGGCCGTAGAAGATCGCGGGCCTCGTCGAGTCGACCTCCGACTTAAGCCTCTGCCAGTCGAAGTCCCTCATCGCGAGCGGCTCCACGAAAGAGCCCTCCACCTTGACGTAGGCGAGCTGTAGCTCGCTCAGCTTCAGCACATCTATCGTGAAGCGCCCCTCAACCCCCAACTTCTCCTCCGAGAG
>Ga0080004_1124060_pt1 | contig 10908 bp, 10 predicted proteins | sample WasSprMetagenome_FD_69207 | JGI IMG/M metagenome (GOLD analysis project Ga0080004, IMG submission 69207) | Sulfidic aquatic microbial communities from Washburn Spring, Yellowstone National Park, USA - WS (SPADES assembly) (version 2) | ecosystem: Environmental > Aquatic > Thermal springs > Hot...
ATTTAACCTTTCAAAAATGAGAACGAACTTTAAAAATGAGCATCCTTGCCGAGCAAAGGGAAGTAGCAACGAAATTTAAAGGTATAGCTCCAAAAGTATCGATAGTAATGCCAGCTTACAATGAGGAGGAAAGGATTATTGGCAGAATTCAAAGCCTAACCAGGTACTTTGATAGAGTAGTGGGGGAATACGAGTTGCTGGTGATCACTGATGGATGTACTGATGGAACTCCCAAAATAGTTTCTGAATATGCGAATGATAATCCTAAGATTATATTATTCGATTTTCCGGAGAGGCTTGGGAAAGGGGGAGCCATAATTGAGGGGTTTAAGCTGGTTAGGGGAGACATCATAGCTATTACAGATGCCGATAACTCAGTGCCACCTGAAGAAATATTCAAGCTAATCAGGGAGGCTGAAGATCATGATGTGGTTATTGGGTCAAGATATACGAGGGATTCAAAGCTGCCGGTGAGGGAAACCTTCTTAAGGTATTTCCTCGGAAGATCGTTTAATGCATTAACGAAGCTAATGTTCTGGAGGCTTAGGGGGATAAATGATACACAGTGCGGTGCAAAGGTTTTGAAGAGAAGCGTTGTGAAGGGGATTCTAGGGGATTTATTCATAACTGGATTCGCAATAGATGTAAACCTAATATATTCAGCCATGAGGATGGGATTTAAGGTTAAAGAGGTTGGGATAACATATACGCATGTGGAACATGAGAGCAAAGTCTCCAAATCACTCATTAAACTCATAATGGGAATGCTCTTCTCACTAATAAAGCTCAGATTATACTACAGCAGGTTTAAACCAGTCCTAGATACAAAAACCATGAGGAAAACATCAAATTTCCTATGGAAACTGACAAAAGCATGAGAATGCCATCAATCGCTTTACTGGGAGAGTAGGGTTTGGACATCCTCATGGTGAATCATAGGGACATATATCATCCACAAGCTGGAGGAGCTGAAGTAGTCCTATACGAAGTTGGGAGGAGGCTGGCTAAGAAGGCCAACGTGACATGGCTTGCCGAATCCGTGAAGGGGAGGAGATCGGAGGAGATCATAGAGGGCATAAGGGTGAAGAGGAGGGGGAACAAGTACACACTCCACTTATATTCACTAATCGAGGCGAAGAAGCATGAAATAGTTTTGGATAGCGTGGCGCATGCAGCACCATTCTTCTCCTACAAGGTAAATAGAAATACTGTAGCAATGGTCCACCACGTCCACCAAGACGTTCTAAAATTTGAGGTTGACCCCTTGCAAGCTATATTCTTGAAGGCATTGGAGAAGAGAGTAAGGGATTATGATAATATAATAGCTGTTTCCAATACAACAAAGAGAGACTTATCAAAGCTAGGAGTAAATGAGGAAAAGATTCACGTCATTTATAATGGGGTTGACCATGAAAAATATAAGCCAGGCGAAAAATCGGAGAAGCCAATGATACTCTGGATAGGTAGAATGAAGAAGTATAAGAACCCATTCGACTCACTAGAAATCTACAAGAAATTAACTAAGAAGGTGGAAATGGTGGTGGTTGGGGGAGGAGATCTTGCTGAAGAATTCGCCAAAATATCAAAAAAGGTGGGAGTGAAATATCTTGGCAAAGTCACGGAGGGGAAGAAAGTTAAGCTTTATCAAAGAGCATGGGTAGTTCTCTCAACATCATATATAGAGGGTTGGGGGATGACAGTGGTCGAGGCGAATGCCTGCGGGACGCCAGTTGTAGCATATTCCACAGGCTCCATGCCAGAGATAATAAGGGATGGTGTAAATGGATTCTTGGTTCCATACAAGGACTATGATTACGCTGCAAAAGTTATAGATGAAATCCTAGAAGAGGACAGGATGAAGGAGCTCTCGAAGAGAAGCTTGGAGGAGTCTATGAAATACAGCTGGGAAAAAACTGCTGATGAATACATGAAATACTTAAGTAGACTTTAAAAACTTCAGCTTGAATGGAAAAGGCCCAATAATTTAAGGCATTCAATAATAATGATGATGCAATATTAATGGTCTAGGCTGAAGATTATGAGCAGAATCTTGATTACTGGTGGGGCTGGCTTCATAGGGTCTCATGTAGCGGAATACTATGCTAAGAGGGGGGAGGAAGTCGTGGTGCTGGATAACTTGTCGAGGACAGAAATTCTGGGGAAGGTTGTTGGAGACCCACTCTACAACTGGAAATACCTCAAACAATATGGGAATGTGAAATTGGTTAAGGGTGATATCAGAAACTTTGAACAGGTTAGGGATGCTGCAAGAGATGTTGATGCAATAATTCATACGGCTGCACAAGTTGCAGTGACAACCTCAATAGCGAATCCAAGGATAGACTTTGAAATAAATGCTTTAGGCACATTCAACGTATTGGAGGCAGCTAGATTGGAGGATGCAAGCCTAATATTCACATCGACGAACAAAGTGTATGGGGAAAACGTGAACAAGATACCAGTCATAGAGAAGGAAACCAGATATGAATATGCAGACCCAAAATTTAGGGAGGGAATACCTGAAACATTCCCAATAGACCTAACAAGCCATAGCCCATATGGATGCTCAAAGCTTGCAGCAGACATCTACGTCCAAGACTACGCGCACACCTACGGCCTAAAAACGGGGGTCTTCAGGATGAGCTGCATATATGGGGAGAGGCAATTTGGAGTTGAAGATCAGGGATGGGTAAGTTGGCTTACAATAGCAACCTTGACTGGCAAGCCTATAACGATTTATGGTGATGGGAAGCAGGTTAGAGATGTATTGTATGTGGAGGACTTGATAGATGCCTTCGACAGGTTTTTAAACTCAAAATTGAAGCATGAGGTCTTCAACATTGGCGGAGGCCCAAAGAACACGCTATCACTACTTGAGCTCCTTGAAATGCTTAAGAGGATGAGTAGTGCAAATCCGAAAATATCATTTGCAAAATGGAGGCCGGCAGACCAGAAGGTCTACATCTCAAACATTAATAAGGCTAAGGTCTTATTAAACTGGGAGCCGAAAACATCCCCAGAAGATGGAGTAAGAAAGTTGGTAAACTGGATATCAAACAATATAGGGCTATTTAAATGAGGCTGATTTATGATTACAAAGCATATCAAGGAAAAAGTTAATTAAAGGAATTTGGCGTTAAGCGGTTAATATCCATGTGGTGTAAGTTAATATTATGGAGCGCCCTCTTGTTTCAATAAACATTCCAACATTAAACTCGGAGAGAACAATAGCAAGATGTTTACGATCTGTCGTTCAGCAGAGTTATAGAAATATAGAGATCATAGTCATAGATTCATATAGTAGTGACAATACTGTTGCCATCGCCAAAAGATATGGTGCTAAAGTCGTATATGAAAGGAAGCTACCTAGACAGAGGATGAGAGGAATTATGGAGAGCAGGGGAGAGTACATTTTATTGTTGGATTCCGATCAAGAACTTGAATCGAGAGCAATAGAAAAATGCATCAAAGAGTCCGAGGGAAAAGGCTATGATGCACTAATACTTAGAGAGAAGTCTATTTACAATGAAAAAAGTTGGATCTCAAAGCTCCTAGCATATAACATGGAAATTGTTCAAAGAGACCCTGATGCATATTTAGGAACAGCGCTTCCAAGATTCTTTAAAGCTTCTTTTCTCAAGAAGATTAACTCTATACCTGATAATATTGGATATTTCGACCATGCCTTCATATATTATGAGGTTCTCAGACTCAGAGCTAAGGTAGGATATGTAGATGCAATTGTTTATCATCATGAAATAGACTCGATAACACGCTTCATTAGAAAATTCTACAAGTATTATGGTTTATGTCTAATCCCGGCCATGAAATACAATAGGAAACTCATCATAGGGCGCTCCTTACCAAAAAGAATATATTTCTCCAAAGAGGTAGCGAGAGAACCTCGGATATTTTTAGGCCTCCTGCTTTTATATATGCTAAAAGCATTAGCGACATCAACTGGTGTTATCGTTTACATTGTCAGAAGTTTTATACTAAGTAAGTAAGACAAAATATATATCTTTTCATCAATTGTGTGCACGACATCTATGTTGAGGATGATTTGCCCTACAAGGTTGACATGAGGATAGTTGAGGCTATTAGAGGCGGGTTTTCTTATTGATTGAACATCTATATGGAATGAAGAAAGTATCATCAAAGAATAAAGAATTATGACTAAAACGATAACTCTGCTTAACAATAATCCTCCGTTCTCCGGAGTCGGGAGGTACGCTTACACTCTTTATCAAAGTCTAGTTAAGCTAGGCGTGGAGGCATCTTTTATATCTTGGGATAAAGAGCTTTTTAATTTAATTTATCAAAGCTTACGAGCCTTTAGATTAGAATGGCTTTACTATCTGTGGAAGTTCAAGCGCTTATCAGCTAAATTGAACATAAATAGCCCCTTAGTTCATATCACCAACGCTGGCTACCTCGCTTCAGTGATACCCAAGCTAAGGCGGCACCATGCTATTATAGTGACAATACATGATACTATCCCAATATACGCAAGAGATTCCTTAGGTCGCAGAATGATGGGAAAAGCCTTAAGAAATGTACTTCTAGCCGACCGTTGTATCACTGTTTCAGAAACTACTAAAGAAAGACTTCGCTTCATAGACGTCGATCTTAAGAAGGTTAGGGTCATTTATCATGGCGTTGACCACGAGCTCTTTAAGCCTAGGGATAAGCTTGAAGCTAGGCGTAAGCTTGGTTTGCCGTTGGATAGGCCGATAATCTTGAATGTTGGAAGCGAGGAGCCTAGGAAAAATATTCCCACCCTACTCAAGTCCTTTAAAGAGCTTCTAAATTGCGTTCCAAATGCCTTGTTAGTGAGGGTTGGGGAGAGAACTGCTCAGATAAAGAAGTTCATGAGGGGTTTAGGTTTGAGCGATAAGGTGTTGTATCGTAGAGCATTATCAAATGAAGTTTTTGCCTTATACTATAATGCTGCGGATCTCCTGGTCCATACTGCTTATCACGAGGATTTCGGCTTCCCTCTTTTAGAAGCGATGGCTTCGGGATTGCCAGTTATAGCGGGTAATAGGATCGCTATTCCCGAGGTTGTAGGCGATGCTGGAATACTTTTAGATCCTTTTGACGTTAATGGCTTCGCTTATTGGATGCATGAAGTGTTAACCAATGAGGACTTGAAAGCTAAGCTCTCTGAGAAAGGCTATAGAAGGAGTATGAACTTCAGCTGGGAGAAGTGTGCTTGGGAGACTCTGGAAGTCTATAGGGAGGTTTTAAATGAGGTTTAAGCCTTTAGATAAGCTCGTTAGGAGAATGGCTGAATACTTTTGGTATTATGGTGCCTCAGATTCTTGGAGAGCTATATTCTCACTTCTAGAGAGAAATGATGGCGCCTCACTCCTCGACTTGGGCTGCGGTGATGGCAGTTCAACTATGCTTGTAGCCGAAAGGATTGGGGCGAGCAAGGTGTATGGAATAGACTTGGATGAAGAAAATGTAATGAGAGCACGTGAGCGGGGAGTACTTGCCTATAGTTCGGATCTCAATGAGAAGTTTCCCTTCGAAGATGAAAGTATTGATGTCGTATTTGCAAATCAAGTCATAGAGCATTTGATTGATGTAGACAACTTTGTCAGCGAGATCTATAGGGTGTTGAAGAGGGGGGGTTATGCGATTATATGCACGGAGAACTTAGCTAGCTGGCACAACATTTTCGCCCTCCTTTTAGGAAACCAGCCTTACTCAGGCCCTCAGGTGAGTGTGAAGCACGTGATAGGGCATCATCCACTACACCCTCAGATGGATTCTGGAAAGGCTGGAAACCCCTACCTCAAGCACAATACTGTGATGGCTTTTAAGGCACTTAAGGAGATATTTAGAGTTTACGGCTTTAAGATTGAAAAAGTCATAGGCTCTGGCTACTATCCATTTCCAAAACTACTTGGCAGAGTTCTCTGCCGTCTTGATAAGGCTCATGCACATTTTCTAACATTAAAGGTTAGAAAGTAGTGTTAGCTGGAGGTATACCGAAGGAATATGCACATGGAATTACTAAGGATCTAAAACGGTTCGAAGTTAAGCTTGATTATCGCTTAGAAGCACTTGAACCTCTTGGCTCATAGTATGGACATGCCACACATATTAATGGGTGACTCTTCGCATTCAGCTTGTAGACCATCTTGCCATTCACGGTATCTGGCTTCATATTGCAACCCTCTATTTTGTTGGACCACCCTATGGCGCAGTATCCATCTTTGTCAAGCCATTTACAGCCGTAAGGATAATCCTCCAACCTCATCTCAGCGCTTAAACGTATCAAGTTTATGCTGTCCGTTAATGATACAAGTTGCTTAGATATTTCATTTAGCTTGCTTTTAATGTTTTCCACATCTTCCCTAAGGCCTTGAACATACTTTATGAGTTCTAAGAGGGTTTTACTCTCTACCCCAAAAGTTGCAAGTATCTTATGGATTTCGAATAAATCTTTATGAATGCCATCTATGTGATTCTGAATATGCCTCACCTCACCATCGAACTCCTTCCTCATCTCCTCAATAATGCCCTTATACTCTTTTTTCAGAAGTTCTAGGAAGCTCTTTGACCACCCCTCATACCACTCAACATTCTCCTTAACTTTCCTATCGACATCCTCCAGCCTCTGCGAAGTTTTTGCAATGCTTCTCCACGACCTCTCAATCTTCTTTGCTGCCTCCACTGTGGGCATGATCGTGACCTTCTCGTTTTCCACGATTGCATCGAATAGGTTTCTGGCCTGCTCCAAGTCAACTTTAAGTTCCAATACTAGGTCGTTTGGATTCCTAATTTTACCCTCCCTCAATAGCTGTATTGCCTTAGCCACAACATCAACTTCAACCTTAGTTGGGCTTACAATCTTCTCGGCAGTCCGACCGCCAACGCCTCTGACAGCTCTATTGATATCCCTGAAGCTCATCGCCAACTTATCCGAGATCCACTTGTAGGTCACGTGGAACTCATCGTAGAGCATCCTCGCCATCTCCATTTTATATCTGAGGGGAAGTTGCTTGGGATCTACACCGAGGACCCCTGCGAATTCCTCACAGCTCAGATTCCTAATACTATCCATGGGTAGACGCTTGAGGAAACTCCTAACCTTGGAGATAAGCTCATCAACTGTTGACATCATACCATTCTCAATACCATTATCATACCAAACCCTTAAATCTTACGCTACCTCATGGGTGATGTGAAGCCCGTTAATGGCCATGTCTGCACTCGTACATATTACCAGCAAGGTAGCATATATCATGTTAGGTATCAGGGGTATCAAGTAGTGTTGAGCATGTTTAATGCACGTTTAATTCTCGAACATGAACTGAAGGAGCTTAAAGCCTCCTCACACCCAAGGGAGAGTGGAAAATGTGGAGTCCAATCATACCAGATACCGAGCGATACCATAAAAACGCTCACCACTAAGTGTTTTCCGCCATTATCAAGTTCTGTAATATCATTCTCTAAACAAACCCCTTTCAACCCGTAAAACTTTGATTCCCAATACACTTTGCACGCTAAACGCACCGCTGAACTTGACTGGGCAAAACTATTGCAGGTATGCTCCACTCACATATGACGATCTAGACATACTCGTTCCACTCCCGAAGACAACCTTCAGAGACTATAGATATAGGGAAATAAATGTTGAAGGAGCGGAGGTTGAAGTGTTGAAGGGATCAGCGGAAATTCTGAAGTTGACGGATTATATTATATTTGAGGCAAGTAGGCAAACAATAGAGAGTTGCCTAGGAATACTATCAGGATTCGATGTGAAGTTTATAGAGGAGAGCGGGCCAGGAACATTCAATTTCATTGCCATAAAGAGGGGGTAGTATTAACCCAATTTGCATGGCGGAAGATTAGCGATAGATCTAAGCCCAAAGGAATGGTAGTATTGCAGAAAAGCGAAAATATAGCGCGCGCAAAGCGAGTAATTCATATGAGAAGAAGGATGGATGATAGAAACATCATAGTTGATGTGGGTGTTGTAGATGAAGTCAACGAGAATGTAACTATTGATAATACCCTTTGGTATGCACAGGATAAGTATGCCCGTTTAAATAATTACATAATAGTACATGCATTCTATACAAAGAGGTCTGGCGAATCAGACATTCTCGCAAAAAGAGTTAACTCGACATTTTTCATCTTCTTTAGAAAGAATAAATATGTAGAATTAATTCGCAGGTTGATAAAGTATAGGAGGAAAATCCTACTAGTACAAATAAATACATTCCCAAAGCCTTGGCTTGAATTACCAATAGTACTTATTTCAAAATTATTGGGATTGAAGGTGGTAGATTTTGTTCACAATGTATACGATTTTAAAATGATTCTTAAAAGTAAAATCCTTAGATTAATAGCTGAAGTATATTACCGCTACCTATATTTCTCACTTGTTGATGCTGTCTTTTTCTGCACAAATTATCAAAGGAAGCTCTATACATTTGTTAGAAAGCCTACCTTCGTCTTTCCCTTCGGCGTCGATATAAATGTATTTAAGCCAAGTGACAAGAAAATCTCACATAACAAGTTAAAAATACTTTATGCCGGAGTAATAAGCCCTCATAAGAAGATCCATGAAATAGTTGAAGCCTTAGCGGATGGGAATCTAAAAAATAGAGTGTTTTTCATGTTTGCTGGGAAAATATTTGACATAAGATATTTTCACTACCTTACAAATCTCCTTGAAAAAGAGGGTATCGAGTATGCATATTACGGATATGTCCCCATTAAAAGACTTGTTGAATTATATAATGAGGCTGATGTGTTCATCAACTTAAGGCCTGATGAAGCTTTCGGAAAAGTCTTCATAGAAGCCATGGCATGTGGGACACCAGTAATAGGAAGAGTGGGGGCGCCAGGTCCTGAGGAAGTGATAATAAATGGGAAGAATGGCTTCAAAGTTAAGGATGCTTCAGAATTGAGGAAGATCCTAATTTATCTATTGAACAACCGGGGGAGAATGTCAATTTTAGGTAAATTTGCGCACGAATTTGTCGTAAAGCATTACACATATGAACATTCATATACGATCTTAAAAAGAGCTTATGACTCCCTTCTTATGAAGGCATGAACCAAAGGTGCGTCGTCTATGGTTAATTTTCTCTCTGATAGGTTCGAACTTTATTTAAGAACTATGAAGGAGAATTGTGATGGAGTCCATGTAATACTTGATGTAGGGGCAGGTGAGTGCCTACTTGAGAAGCGAGCCATCAACATAAACTTAATACATAATAATACATGCTGGATTTGTAGCGATTCTGATAAAAATCTATTGAATATATGGAAGGGGGTCAAGAAAATCTCTCCCTTCAGCTTTAGCTTCGTTTTGTGCGATGCTACATTCCTGCCCTTTAGACCGCGAAGTATTGATCTAGTTATAGCTACCGAAATAATAGAACACTTAGCTAATCCCTTGAAATTTTTAAGGGAGAATTATCGAGTTCTTAGGAAGCGAGGGATGATTATTCTCTCTACACCCAATTTAATCGGATTGTGGACTTTATTTTTTGATAAACTTCCAGCATTGCTGAAGAGGCTTAAAGTGTCGAGGTTTAGACATCCAGGGAGGTCATATGCTGGTCATATAAGCTTATTCACTTATCACTCTCTGTTAAGCGCTTTAAGGGCTAGCGGGTTCCTAGAGATAAGAGACCTTAAGCGAAATAGGGCTGAGGGGCTGATGCTCACAATATCGATAGGTAATTCGTTGAGGGCAAGGTTTGGGGTGGACTTCAGCAACAATACTCTCTTCAAAGTTCTGAGGAAAATTGAGTTTATGGTCAGCGAGCTTGTTCCAAAGCTACTTCAATCTGGATGGGCATTAATGGTCATAAAGCATAGGGGTTAGAGAAAGAAGTGAAAAGACTAGTAGCAATGACAGGCGCTTTAATCCCATTAGTAATAGCGCTTTTCACATTCTCTCATGTCATCTCCAGCCCAGGTTTCCTGGAGATAGGAGACTTCTCATTCCCATTGGATGTAGGGGGATATGTTGATAGATTTTGGCACTCATGGAATTATTACTCAAGCGCATCAAATTACATCTCCATCACGAAATATTACTTCCTGCTATTGTATGTGCTCAACAAAATTGGCTTGAGCTCTGAGCTGATAAATAAGTTGGTCTTCTTTATTCCATACTACTTGTCAGGCGTGAGCATATTCTTTGCAATGTTCTTCCTGACTGATGGAAGCCGAAAGATTAATCGCGTTTTAGCTTCATCGGTCGCATCTATATCCTATATGCTCTCTCCACCAATCCTAGGGTGGATTCAAACTCCATTAATGTTGTTTGGCTCAACTATTCTCCCCATAAGTATAATAATGTACATTAAGGCATTAGACTCCTGTGAGAAAAGGCTCCTTCTCTTAACAGCCGCAACACTATCGTTGCTCTTCACACTTAATATACAAGGCTTTCTTTACGCAATAATTATAATTGCAAGCTACCAGCTTTTCACAGTAATCTATGGTGTGGCAATTAAATCTTCAGTAAAGGGCACGATCATTAACTATTTGATTGTGAACTTGACCATACTTCTATTTTTCATCCTTCTGAACTCGTTCATAGTTATTCCTTTCCTCTGGCAACTTTTGATCGCGCCTCCAATACCTATTATCTCGGTTGGTAGTGCACCAGCGCAGATTACATCGGCTTTAATCGCTGGAATAGAAGGTAATAGTAGGGTATTAAGCTTCATCGATGTGCTTCAGGGAACGCTAAGGGCATTTTGGTTCCCGCAATTCCCAGTAGGCCTTCCTCAGTCATTAAGGTTCATAGTCCCAATAGTGGCCTTTTCAGCAGTAGTCTTAGTCGAAAAACGCTATAGAAGAGAGGTTATCTTTCTAGCCATGATTGCCTTATTCAGCATATTTTTCACTAACGGAACAAATCAC
>Ga0080004_1180419_pt1 | contig 10907 bp, 4 predicted proteins | sample WasSprMetagenome_FD_69207 | JGI IMG/M metagenome (GOLD analysis project Ga0080004, IMG submission 69207) | Sulfidic aquatic microbial communities from Washburn Spring, Yellowstone National Park, USA - WS (SPADES assembly) (version 2) | ecosystem: Environmental > Aquatic > Thermal springs > Hot...
AGCATCCGTAAGAATAAAGGGCTTTGGCCCCAACAACACAGCCGGCTTAGAACAGTCGTTCAGCATAAAGCTTTCTGCCTGGGAAAGAAGGTGGGAAACGTTAAGCATCTCCCTCCGGGACCCAGCATACTGGTTCCCATGGGATATTGGTGTTCCAAACGTTTACCTTCTCAACATTAGCCTGCATCATGCTGATGAGTACGCCGGGTCGGTTGAAACATTATTTGGAGTACGTTTCTTAGAGGGTTCGATTACCCGGAAGAATCCTTACATTAAGATAAACGGTAGAAGTGTTTTTCTAAGGGGCGGGTCGTATTTCTCTAGGCTCGAATGGCTTACTGATACGAGCGGTAGCGTTAAAATGAATGAGACGCTCAGCCTGCTGAGAGAAGCCAACGTTAATTTCCTGAGGGCTTTCATACACGTCGAGCCCAAGGAGTTTTACGAGCTGACCTCAGTAAAAGGCTTTATTGTTCAGCAGGACTTCCTCCTGATCGGCTCCTACCCAGCCCTAGATTACTCGGAACATTATTCCGGGATTGTGAAAACACAACTCGTCGAACTACTCCTCCTAACGTACAATTACCCCTCAATCGCAATAGTTTGCCCCCATACTTTACCCGGATGGCTGGACAGGGGATCTCCTTATTATGACTCGGGTACAAACTTCCAACTTGACCGAGATCTAGACATCCTGGTTAAAGAGGTGAATAGGAGGGTCATTGTCCTCTCATACATCGAGGAGTATGATTATGTAGACAGGTTCATAGACTATGGTTGGGGGACAGGAAGCTGGGTCGACTATCTCCACTATAAGGAAGTTTTTCCAAGCCTAGTCAGCCCAGTAAGCCTGCCAAGCCAGGATTCTCGTTTCTGGAGCACTGTTCCAGCCCTACCCTATGAGCAGGTTATTCAGGTTCTTGAGAAAGAAGGGTTGGAGCCGCGCTTCCTAAACACCTACTGGACGGGTGGAGCCGGTAATCTAACCAGCCTGATTGAGCTGAGCCAGAAGTACCAGTCCTTGGTGTTGAGGAATGCGATAGACAGAGCTAGGATTCTCAAGCATAATATTTCAATCGGGGTAAACATCCTCCCGCTCACCGACTATCCTATGCTGGTAGGCGGCTCGATCATAGACTTTTACGGCTTTAGGAAACAGTCTTACTACGAGGTTAAGAATGCTTTCAACCCTGTGCACGTCGTAATATCCGTCGACGGGGACTACAGGTATAACTTAACGTCTCTACATTTCCTCCCGGGCTCCACGATCAGGATTGCCCTATGGCTTGCGAACGATGTCTCTCAGGAACCGCTTGACGCAATACTGGTTTGGAGGATGACTGATTTAACCTCAAACGAGCATCTGCTGGAAGATAGGATTGAGGTGAAAATTCCCTCCTCGTCTTCACCCGCCCTCCTCGCCGTGAAACATTTCTTAGAGGCTCCGCACTACATTGACTCGGAGCACCTGCTTGAGGTTTCGACAGAACTGCTTCTCGAAAACGGGACTAAGATAGACAGCAACTCTAAAAGCTTCGTCGTCAAACCATCCTCCCTTCTGAAGATCACACTAAACCCTAAGCCCAAGGAACCTCAGCTCTTCCTGGTCTTCGCGAACAATACTTACACGGCTACTAGGATTCTGGATGAAGCAACAATACCAGTCCCCTCAGACTCGGAAGTAACAATCATAGGCCCATCACTCAACGAAAAAGATGCCTACGTGCCCCAAATAATAACGATAGGCAGGCTTTCCGTCAAAGAGGTTAGAAACGTGAAGATAAACCTATGCCCGGGAGCAATTGTAAAAGTCCTAGCCGCCCTCCCCTCGCCCTTCGACCTAAAGATTCCACTGCAAGAAACACTTGTTCGCATAATCAATGGCACGCAGCCAGGCCAACTGATATTGAATTATAATTCACGCTACTTGCCAATACTGAACCTGCTTAACATCACCGGAACCACTGTCGTAGTCCCCTCGGAAACCGACTTGTCAATACTTGTTTCAATCACAGTAGATGGGCAAAGCTCCGTGGTTGAAATAGGAAACAGTTCCCAGCCTATTAGATTAAGCAAAAATTCTAAAACCTACTTGGATCAACCTGCTCTTGTTCAGATAAAATCCTATCAACCTATTGTTAATGCAACGGTTAAATACGCTAAAAGATACGTGGAAGAGACTCGGAGCATGGGGCTCTACCTAGGCCTAGAGCTTTACAGGCTGAAACAGGTTGAAAGATCTGGTTTAGCAATTTTAAACTCCTCCGACCCCATCAAGATCCTAGCTCATCAGCAGGAAGCAGTGATGAACAGTGCATTAATAACCGATTCTATTGGAAACATAGTAAGAGAGACGCGCACAAATCAAATCATCATCGTCGTAATCGTAGCGATACTGGCTTTATCGATCGGCTCAATACTTGCAGAGAGGAAAGAGCAACGTACATCATTTACGATAGTTATTTTTATAATTTTAATGGCGATTACTTATCAAGTATTTCCAAGTTTTTCTAAAATTACAATGTTTGAGATTATAGTAGGAATCTACACAGTTATATTCGTGTTTTTGACTCCTTTACTTTTAGTTCCCTCGTTACTCAAAATAAAAAGTGAGAAAGGGATTCCCCTAGTACCTGCCTTATTAGTCGCTATCTCGTATTCCATCGGAAATATGAAGAAGAGAAAGTTTAGAACTCTCTTGGTTCTGGTTTCCATAACGATAATGATCGTGGCAGTGTCAACCCTTACTTCAATAAGGATCTCCCTGACGACCAACGCCATCACGGTGGCGAAAACATGGCCAGCCGACAAACCCCCCGTATCCATAGTAATCAAGCCTTCGGCTCCCCTTACGCTTGAGGATTTTAGCTTCATAGGTGCACAGAGAGAGGTTTCAAGAATAGATTATAAGGTGGTAACTCCTGTTGCATACGGCGCCCTAGACTATATTCGCGAGGTCCCGATCTACGGTGTCAGAGGAGTTTCGCCCGGAGATCCATCTCTAGACCTTATTAAGAGCGTTACATACCCGGAGTATGCTGTGGAAAGGCTTTTCAGCAATAGCGACACTGTCTTGATAAGCAGGTATTTGGCGAGTAGTGCCGACATAGATGTTGGTATGACAATAGTTTTCAGTGGGATAAAGCTTAAGGTAGTCGGCATCTTTGACGGCAGGCTTGTTAACGAGATAAAGGAGCCGGATGGAAGCTATTTCCCGCCTCTCTATATTTTACCGGGCTCCGACGCAGGCCCTCAGCCAGTGCCCGCCGACAATCTTTTAATAACAGATGCTTATACTGCTCAAAGACTAGGCGGCTACGTTGCCTCTGTTTACTGTACATTTGAAAACAATACGCAGGCCAGGGAGGTTTCAAGACGTTTAGCATTACTCGGAAACTATACAGTGGTAACGATGCCGAGTTCGGAAGGCATAACTTATTACTTCAGAGGAGGCGCCGTCGAAGTCTTTGGCACCTCAGTGCTCGTTCCGATAGTCATCACTGCCCTAAACATCATGCTGCTATTCTACACGCTGGTTTATGAAAGGAGGAATGAAATATTCATTTTTTCATCTGTAGGTTTAAACCCTACACATATCTCCAGCCTGTTCATAGTGGAGGCAGGCGTATTCGGATTTATCGGCGGCGGCATCGGCTACATATTGAGCATGATAATATTCAAACTGTTTGAAGTCTTCAACCTGATTATTCCAATCGATGTAAAAACCACCCCCATGGATATGGTCTCGCTGATAACGATGGCATTCCTGACAGCCATGATTTCTTCAACAATCCCCGCCTTAAAGGCTGCGAAGATAGCCACTCCCTCCCTCTTAAGAAGATGGAAAATAGAGGAAAAAATAGTTAAAGAGGGGGTGTGGACAGTCCGAATCCCGGTAAGAATCCCCTCTGAGAAGGTTGAAATGTTCGTTAAATACTTTTGCGAAAAAATACCTAGGGGCAGTACAGCAACAGGATTAGTAATTTCGGATATCAGTCATGAGGAAAATCCTGATGAGAATGCATGCATTTCACATTTAATAACTTTTAAGTATGAAAAGGGTGGAAATAGGCCATTTACTGCTCTTATTACGGTTGAGATTAAGAAGGATGAAGAAGAGTATTATGGAGTTTACGCGCATACAAAATCTCTCTACAATAAAGTCATGCTCGAATCAGATGTACACGAGGCCATATCTTATGTCAGGAAACTTGTACTGGAGTGGTCTGCATCGAGGTTTAATATAACTTTGACAATGGGTGAATCGATACAGCATGCCTTAGACGTTGTTAGAAAATATCATCCGCAGCTTTTGATCGTCTACTCGGCATCAGATATAAGCGACAGATTGAGAGAGTTACGTAGGAGAATTAGGTCTGAAGGCATTTGGCCTCCAAAGATTGAGGCTAGGAGGATCGAGTCAAGAGATATGAATTTGCTCATCGAAAAACTTTCTGAGGAAGTTGCTTCTATGGATGCCGTTTGTCCAGACTCAGACGATGGATTTTTAAATTTAGCACTTACAATGGCAGCAATACGACTTGGCAAAATCATCTTAGCATTTGACCCTGAGGGAAAGATGTATGAAATATCAGCAAGGAAATTCGTAGAGAACTCCCCTCAGATGGACTAAGCTTTTAATAAGTTAGCATGTGCTAGAACGATTTAAGTAAATAAATACTAAAATGAAGATTAAAAAGGAAAAGCTGTCTCGAAGGTTAAATAGTGCTTTTTTCAAGAGCCGGTCGCAAAGTATATACTGACAAATGCTCTTAAGAGTAGTAGCAATGAGTGCTAAGACTGTTCTTTAAATGTCAGTATAGTATACTCTTATTTCAAGTTTTCCAGACATTCCTTTAGGTATTACTACAACCTCTTTTTCGGGATCAAATTTTTCCCATTGTTCATTATTGATCTCTACTTTTTTAATCCTAGAGGAGTTCGGAGGACGCAATCGTAACAGTATATCTCCCGCCAGACCTCCATCTGGAAGAATTAATTCGCAAAGTATTGTTCTATCACTTGCAATCTTGGAAACAGTCTTATAACTTATCTTCCCAAAGCTTGTAATAGCATCTTTAACAATAATTTCTTTTCCTTCTTCAAACCATCTGCGAGGAACTGCTTTATTAAGCCAAATGGTACTGTTTTCTCTATCTTCAAATACTAACATAAGTCTTGTCAAGTGTGGTACTACAAGAGTCGAAGGAACGCAATTATCTGCCCTTATCATCCTGCCTTTTCCATCAGTGTCTTTGAAATCTATTTGTTCGTAAGCCATAAAGGTTCCTGGATTTTGATGAAAAGCCATATGTCCATAGTAAAGCATTAGAAACTTATCTACAAGATCATATTTCAAAAAGGCCCAACCGTAACCGACAGCAGGCCAATCATCCATCCAACCTTCAAATCTACTCGTGCCCGCCAATTCACCCCCATTTTTCTCTCTAAATCTAATAACAACCATTGCTTTTTCTTCATCCAGAAAGCCAGAGTAAAGAAGATCAGCATATAAATGATAATTTGCATAGGAGGTATCTATGTCTGCAGTCATGCTTACTGGTCTTTTGCTTCCTACAATTACCGGTAAGAAATATGGTTCGGAAGATCTATCAAAAGTCTTTTCCATAGAAGCAATTATATCTCCTTTATACTCTTCCGCTTCACGTAAGCACTTATTACCCGTTTCTAGCATCATTTGATCATTTATTGTCATGCCTACCTCTGAGAGAACTTTCCCGATCTCAACCAGCCCTCTCCAACACCAGGCATCATTGGAGTAGTTATGGATTGGTGGCTTTTTATAATAATCGGCTTCCAAGATTCCTAATATTAGGCCATAAAATATGGAGTCACATGGATATGTATTTTTACTTTTTTCTCGTTCTGCTACTATATGATTAATTATTCGTTGGATAGGGTCGAATAATTCTTCTATCCAGACATAGTCCCTCGTTACCCAAAAACATCTAGCAACCGCATCCAGCACCTGTCCATATTCATCAGGAGCTGGCCCATAATATCTGAAAGTACCATCTTCCCTTACGTAATTAATTAGGTAGTATCTTATAATATCTTTTGCTTCTCTTGTTAAGCCCCAATCTAGGAAACAGTTGACGACTGAGGTTGTAGCGGGAGGAAAAGTGTTATGCATCTCTGCAGCGTAACTTTTAGAACCATATTTTGGTCTCCTAGGCCACTCCCTTCCTTCAAGGTTTTCCATTGCTAGGATGAGTCCTGCTCTGTAAGCATCATTTATCCTTTCTTCAGGAGTAATGATCTCCGTTTTTCCTGAGAAGAATCTATCCCACTTGAGTCTTAACTCCAAAAGCGACTTATAAAAAGCTTTTCCATCTTGCCCTAAAGTTGCAGGCATTCCATAGAAATAGTAATCTTTTTCGCCATCTTCTCTGTAAACTCTGATTCTTATATTTACGTGAGACTTAAGGGCGTCATCTTCATGGGTAAAAATAATTTCTTCCCAACCGATGCGGCATTCCTCATCAAAATACCCTAGGTCGATCACTGGTAGATATCCTCCTATCAAACCCATTTTAACCAATAGTGATCTCTCTTCTCCTGGAGGGGACAGACCTATCGATTTTAACATCTGTTCATCAAAACATCCAGGAACTAAACCGTTCCACTGTACTATGAGGCGATACGGCTCCTCGTTAATCCTTAGATAGTGATATGGGTTTGCAATTGGTGGTAACAAACTTATTACTCGCTCATAAGAGGGTTCTCCACCTTCAATTATTTTTTGAGCAAGAATATCATCCCTACTCTCGGAAAGCTCGTCGTAGTAACTCTTAGGATACTTAGAAATATGGTTGATTTGTCTTGAACGAACAATACCGATTGGTTTCTTTAACCGCGTTATAATTCCATCGACTGATGCAAAAATAAGTAAGCCTTGTTTCTCAAAATTTCGCTCCAATACGGCTACAGGTTTTCCATTAAACTCGATGATTTCGTTTAGCTTCCATTTTTCAAACTCTTGCCCTATTTCTATTGTATGAGTTAAATTTGTCCTTGGCATTATTAACGTTACTTTACCGGAGCCTTCAAAAGCTATTACGACAGGTATATCTCGTTCTTCTATTTGAGGTATACTTGGGTAATACTCATCCTGCATTTGTAGAGGAATCTGTTCATACTCATTTATAACTTTTTCTGACACATTTTCTGATGTGTTAGCGCTTTTCTGATACGTTTTATTTAGCAACCCTTCATCCTTCATCTCATAGCGCGCTAATATTGCAAATATGATGACTGCCACTAGCAAAAGTATTGATAGTAACGTGGGTGCGCGATAAAAGTGGTCAGCACCTTCTTCTGCTGAAAAAGCGCGCGCGCGCGCAAATTCCAATTCCACCTCATATGTTCAACGCGCACGCATATTTAAACGTATTGTTCATAATAGTTCTTCGTTATTCTATTGCCAATGTCTTCTTTAAAGACTCTATGAAAGCACTAGAAGAGTGGTGGGATGAGGATCTAGGCTCTAAGGATGTTTAAGCCTCTCAGAGATCACGTGACCCACGTAGAGGCCTGAGGCCGCGGCTTGGGAAAGACCCCTCGTGATACCGGCACCGTCTCCCACTGCGAACAAGTTTTTAACAGGGGTCTCGCCGCAGTCATTAACCTCAACCCTGGACGAGTAGAACTTGGCTTCAACACCGTAGAGAAGCGTGTCGTGCTTAGAGAAAACTCCTGGGATTAGACTGTCCATCGCCCTAAGCATCTCAACAATGTTTGCGAGAATCCTGTAGGGCAGAATGAAGCTTAGGTCTCCAGGAGTCGCATCAGGCAGTGTTGGAGTTATTAGGCTCCTGCCGAGGCGTTCATGCGTAGACCTCCTCCCCTGGAGGAGGTCGCCCAGTCTTTGAACGACAACGCCGTTTGAAATAAGGTTTGCAAGCTTTGCTATCGACATGCCGTATTCAATAGGTTCTTTAAAGGGCTCGGTGAAATCTGTAGAAACAAGGATTGCGAAATTAGTGTTGTCAGTCCTGTAGCTATTGTAGCTGTGGCCGTTTACGGTGACAATCCCCTCATAGAGCTCCGTTAATACTTCTCCATGCGGGTTCACGCAGAACGTTCTCACGTTATCGTCAAACCTCTTCGAGACATATTTCAGCTTTGGCTCATACAGGTCTCGAGTAATATCGTCCATTATCTCCGCCGGGACCTCGACCCTGACGCCGAGGTCAACAGGGTTACGCTTCATAGGAATATTAAGCCTGGTAAACTCTTTTCTCAACCATCCTGCTCCAGACCTACCTGGGGCGACCACGACGAATCTTCCAAACACGTCCTCGCCATCCCTCGTCTTAACGCCCTTAGCCACCCCGTTTTCAACAATGAAGCTTTCAACCTCAGTCATAACTCTCACTTCAACACTTTTCTCGAGATCATCCTTCATACGGCTCAATATTTTGAAGGAAAGATCCGACCCCATGTGTCTAACAGGATTCTTCTGGAGCTTCAGCCCCACTAGGCTAGCCTTCCTCCTCCATTCTTCAAACGAATCCTCGTCCACACCATAGACCTTCTCCGGCGCACCGTATCCCAGGAAAACATCGTCAACCTTCTTGATGTATTGACGGGCCTTCTCAGACGACACGATCTCCGAAAGCCATCCCCCAACCTCCGGGTCAAGCGTTATCTTCCCATCCGAGAAAGCCCCAGCTCCTCCCCAGCCGCTGTAAATATTGCAGATGCCACACCTGACACAGAGCTTGTTAAGCCTCCTTGCGGGGCAGGTTCTATCGTCTATGTCACGCCCCTTTTCAAGAATCAGGACAGAAGCGCTGGGATGCTTCTCAAGAATGCTTAGCGCGCAGAATATTCCAGCCGGGCCTCCCCCCACTATTATCACGTCATGCAACACTGCTTCCTTTTTCAAACCCTTTCTGGCTGATACTTTTAAGTCTAGCGTTTACAGGAAACCATCAGCATTGAGGAGGATCGGGATAATAGGCTCCGGTAAAGTGGGGTGCTCAGCAGCCTCGTTCCTGCTAGCTGAGGTCGATGAAATAGTGCTTTATGACGTAGTTCCTAGGCTTCCAGTCGGAGAGGCTCTGGACCTGCAGAACGCGGCTGAAGCCCTTGGTTTAAACGTTCAGGTTAAGGGGGCTAACGATATTTCTGTCCTCCACGGCCTAGACGTCGTCGTCATAACAGCGGGATTCGGAAGAACCCCGGGGATGAGCAGGATAGATCTTCTCAGTAAAAACCTCCCTATAGTAGAGGGGTTGGCTAAAGAATACAGTGGTGAAAAGGATAGGGAAACCGTCTTCATAGTTGTGACGAACCCTGTGGATGTTTTAACATACGTGTTCTGGAGGAGGAGCGGCGTAGATAAGCAAAGGGTGGCGGGTTTGAGCGGCGTCCTGGATTCGAGCCGTTTAAAAACGATAATGAGGCTGAGCAAGGGAACCAGGGTGAGCGGCTTAAGCTCATTCGTCCTTGGGGAGCATGGTGAGAACATGGTGATCCTGAGGGACAGGATGCGTAGAGAATACGGGTTGAGCGACGCAGACCTAGACCTGGTTCTGAACGAGACAGTTAGGGCAGCCGCCGAGATAATAAGTATGAAGGGAGCCACGGTCCACGGGCCGGGTGCCTCCATAGCTAGAATGGTTAAGGCAGTATTGTCGGACAGCAGGGAGGTGCTTCCCGCCTCAGCTGTCTTGAATGGCGAGTATGGAATCAGGAATGTCTGCCTAGGGGTTCCTGTTGAAACAGGGAGAAACGGCTTCAAAGTGGTTCAGGAGAAGCTCGGTGAGAACGAGGTTGCGATGCTCAGGAGAGCTGCGGAAAACGTCTTAAAAGCACTGGAGAAAATAGGCTATGGAAGCGGAGAAACCATGGGTTAGACTGCTTCTCCGAGAGTCTAAACAGCACCGCGACGCTTCCACCATTGCCGAGCTATCTCGAAGAAGTTTTCAAGAATCCTTTTTCCATCAGGATGCTCATCGTCGAAGACCTGCGGGTGGAACTGGACCCCATACAGGGGGTGCTTCCTGTGCTTCATCGCCTGAATGCGGCATTCCTCCGTTGAAGCCAGTAGGTCGAACTCTGGAGGAAGCTCCTTAACCTCGCAGTAATGATTCTCATCAACATAGATAACATCCCCAAGGCCGCAAAAGAGGGGGTCTCTCCTTGCAATCCTAACCGGCAGGAAACCCTTCTCCACGAAGTATCCCTCCAGGTGCGTCCCAACGCTTCCATTCTCCTCGCCCGGTTTTAGATGACGCATGGGAGAGCAGCCTAGCTCACGGCGGGGATGCCAGTATGCCATCCCGATTACCTGGTGCCCACCGCATATCCCGAGAATCGGCGCCGAGACGTTTCTAATTATTTCAAACTCCTTCGTCCAATCGTTCTTCACAAACTGCTCCCAAGGAGTGCCGCTGCCGCTCAAGACAACCGCCAAAGGCTCAAGCTCCTGAACCTCCCTGAGTGAACACCTGCTGTAATGCCTAACGACACAGGGACCAGCGTAGACCCGGTAAATCTCTCTACGCATATCCTCGCAGCGTTTCCCCGCCTCCTCGCTGCCAGGATCAATATCGCTATTGTCAATATAGTAGACGAGGCTATGTTCACTCATACCTGATCGCAGCCCCTGGTGTAAAAACTGAAACCCCGTATAAACATTATTGCCTCCAATTAAAAACATGGGCGGGTTAGACTGTAAATTACGCTTCGCCAAGACGTGCGCGCAGCAATATACAGTAAGGGGAGCGCGCGCGATGAGGGTAAAAGGGCTTTTCTAAGGGGGTTTTTCACGGGAGATGGAAACGTTTCAGTATCTGGAGGTGACATTACGATACGTTTTTACTCAAGGTGTAGGGAAGGTCTAGAAGAGTTGCGGCAGACTCTCATGGACCTAGGTT
>Ga0080004_1116609_pt1 | contig 10905 bp, 8 predicted proteins | sample WasSprMetagenome_FD_69207 | JGI IMG/M metagenome (GOLD analysis project Ga0080004, IMG submission 69207) | Sulfidic aquatic microbial communities from Washburn Spring, Yellowstone National Park, USA - WS (SPADES assembly) (version 2) | ecosystem: Environmental > Aquatic > Thermal springs > Hot...
CTTTCTTCTTTAAGCATTTTTATTATATTTCCTATAGAACTTACAGATATCGTAGGAATATTGTGCTGTTTACAAAGCTCATCAAGCAAAACCTTTATTTTTTCTTTTCCAGGCTCAGGATGTTTCTTTCTTATTTCTAAAACTAGCTGTTTATGTTTTTCTGTTATTTTTTGTAATTTTTCTAACTTCATTCTTTTTTTTGATACATAACGATTTTTCAAAGACACAGGATTGTTATTACTGCTTTTATAATTTTTAATCCATCTGTATATAGAAGATTTTTATACACCAAAAGCTTCAACTGCAAGTTTTACTGCAGTGTTTTAAAAGCTTTCTTTGTAAGTGTATTAATTCGCTGAATGTAGGTAGATGTTCCTATTTTCTTTCTCGTCTTTATCCTCCGATTTTCATAATTTTAAATTCTTATATTATATTCTCCCATATTTCTTTTGGCTTATATCATGCTGTAAGCTGAAGGATATTTTCTATTAAAAAAAAGAAAAACAAGAGATTCTTCGCTTTGCTCGGAATGACGATGTGGATTTTTGGAACAGTTTCAGCAGAAAATGAAAGCTGTTTAAAGATTCTTGTAAACTAACCTTCACGTCATCTAGCAGCGAAGTGAAGAACATCATTTTTAATGTTTTTTGCAAATATGAGATTCTTCACCGCTGCAGAATGAAAGAATAGGTTTAAGGAACAACTTAAATAATCTCCCAGCGTCCCTTTACTTATCCCTTGATAAACTCCAAATTTCCAACGTTTATTTTCTTTACCTTGCCGGAAGCTAAAAGATTTTGAATTCTTTTTTGAGTGTCCTCATCAAACAAAGTTTGAATATCATTTATAGAAAAAGCTCTTTTTTTTAGAGTATTTAAAATATCTTCTTCATCTAATGAGACTTTTTTAACGTCTCCGCCGTTTTTTCTAACAGCAACATTAACGTTTAAACCTTCAAACATCTTTGAAATTTCATAAAGAGTCTGATTATCTACAGGAAAGACTCTGTAAGCCGGCGGTCTATCAATCGTTGAAATGTCAATTCTGTCAGGATTTATCTTTTTCGCAGCCTCTACGATCTTTTGAATTACTTGAGGTTTGTCATTTACATACTTAACAATCAAAACTTCTAAGACAAGCGTCCCGCTATATTCTTTTCTAAATGAAATCATACCATTTATTAAATCTTCAATCTCTATTCCTTCCAATGGTCTATCTACTTTTTCAAATGTTTCTTGGTCTGCTGCATCAAGAGATAATTTTACTATATCAAACTTTTTTAAAGCCTCTCTGACCGAAGCATCATTTATAGTGCTTCCATTGGATAAAATTAAAGTTTTAGATGAATTTTTTATCTTATTTAGCTGCTCGACCAGGTTATTTAAATCTTTATAAAGAGTTGGCTCTCCGTTGGCTGTAACTGTTATAACATCCGGATATTGATTTTTTAATAGATAATCTTTAACTTCGTTAATTATGTCTTCAACTTTTGGTGGATGTTTGATATAGTCTATCGGTTTGGCTTTTTCTAACTCGCAATACAAACAGTCAAAATTGCAGCTTTTTTCATCAGGCGATAAATCTATCCCAAGAGATAATCCAAACCTTCTTGATAAAACTGGCCCAAAAATATATTTATACATCTAAACTCCGTTAAGATATTTTTTTACTATAACTTTAGAAGTTAGCAAGTTCAATAAATGTTATAAGTGTATACGTCGGGTGAGAAATTCATTAAAAGCATGAGATTCTTCGCTTTGCTCAGAATGACAAATAAGGTCGCCCTTAGTTAATTATATGGTTATCAAGTTTTCTTCGTCATCCTGAGGACGAAGTCTGAAGAATCTCTTTTTAAATTCTATAAAAACCGCTAATCTCACCCGCAAAGTATTCATTAAATATTATAAGTCTATTTTTGATCTTTTAAAGTGTAGCATTTTCCTTTTACATGTATAATTTTTACAACATACACCGGTTGAGAAATGTGAGTTTGGATAAAACTAAAGTTTTCAGAGTAAGTAAAGAACAAATTAAATAGAATTTCTCGCTTCTTGCCTTTCACTGCAGCTGCAACCAAGAACTATGTAATATTTTGAGACTGCTTGTAAGAATCCACATCATCATTCTGAAGCCTGCGAAGAATCTCCTGATTTTCTTTTTATCAAAAGATGAGATCCTTCGGCCTCAGGATGGCACGGAAAGATAAGTTTACGAGAATTTTGGAACACTCTTTGTAATCTTTTATATTTCTCGTTCAAGACATTAGTAAAATAAAATATATCTCAAGTAGCTATTGAAATATTTATCAGCTGTACCTTTAAATCCTTGTATATATCTAAATCCTAAGCTTAAATTATCCTGTCTAAATAAACCACCACCTACTCCGCCAGAAAATCCATATCCCAAACCTGTAATATCATTATAAGTTATATCAGCACTAAAAAATGGTCTCCAAACTCTTACATAATTAGTATCATTGTCATATCCAAAAGAAAATCCAACTCCGATTAAATTTATAATTTCCTAGCAAATTGCAACCAAAAAATTGAAAATTTTTATTCCATGAATGTAAACTATTTAACAAAAGAGGACATTAAGATGAAAAGAACAAGGAAAAATACAGTCCAGAATTTAAAGCTAAAGCAGTTTTAGAGCCACTTCAAGAAAACAAAACCATAAACGAAATAGCAAGCAAATACGGCATTCTTCCTAAAAGTCTTATAGAATGGAAAAAACAATTCTTAGATTAGTATTTGACAAAAGCTTGGTTGTAAAAGAATACAAACAAGAAATAGAAAACCTAAAAGAAGAAAATGAAAAATTAGCAAAAAATTAGGAAAAGTAATCGTAGAGAGATTGTCTACAGGAAAAGCTAAAAAGCTTGGACTTATTGATTAGAAAAACTCTAATTGATAACATTGAAGATGTCCAAGCTAAAACTCAAAAAATCCTTCACTATCACTAAACAGACAGCTTGAACTACTAAGCACATCAAAACAGCTTGCTATTACACTAAAAAAGAGCCATTTTCAAGTGAAGAAGACAAAATTCTATTAGATGCGATAGATAAAATCTATACAGAACATCCTATAGTGCCAGAAGAATGCAGATAGCATTAGAAAATATAGGAATTAAAGTAGGAAAGAGAAAGTTAAGTAGAATTTATAAGTTTATGGGTATAAGGGCATTATATCCACCGCCAAAAACAACCATTTTAAACAAAGAAAACAAGAAATATCCACATCAAAAGAACATATAGAGATATTAGAGAAAAACGGTATAAAAATATCAATGAATGCAAAGGGTAGGAGCATAGACAATATAGCAATAGAAAGATTTTGGAGAACATTGAAATATGAGAATGTTTATCTAAAAGGCTATAATACTATAAAAGAAGCGTGAGATAGTATAAATCAGTATATAGAGATTTATAATTGTCAAAGGATACATTCAAGTATAGGCTATAAAACCCAGGTATGGTTTATTACAATCTATCTGATGAAATGCTTGGCTATAAAATTAAAGATTTGTCAAAGGCAGCTTAAAATGTTAGGAATAAGAAATTACTTTAAATTGGACTTGACAAGTGGGGACATTTTACATAATCTAAATTTGTAACTGTTGAGCATGATGCTAAGAAAACTAAACAAAAAATAATAAGAACTTCCTCATTTTAAACCTCATCTTGTAATAGTTTTTTCTCCCAATCGAGGGCTGTTTTACAAATCAGCTTTAAATCATCATACCTGGGCCTCCAGTTTAAATAGTTTAAAATTTTAGTATTATCGGCTATTGATACAGCCAGGTCTCCCTCTCTACGACTGGTATACTCAACTTTAAAATCTACTCCTGATACTTCTTTCATAGTATTGATAACTTCTAAGACAGAGTATCCTCTACCATATCCACAGTTAAATACATTACTATTATTATCGTTTAAATACTCTAAGCTTTTAATGTGAGCGTCTGCTAAGTCATCAACATGAATATAATCTCTTATACAAGTACCGTCCGGTGTTGGATAATCTGTGCCAAAGATATACATTTTATCTCGCTTGCCAACCGCTGTTTCTGCTGCTACTTTTATTAGATTGGTAGCGTTTGGAAATCTCTGCCCTATTCTAATTTTTAAGTCTGCTCCGGCAACATTAAAATATCTGAGTATTACATATTTAAACTCTGGATGGGCAGTTCCTACATCATTAAGTACTGTTTCGCTCATTAATTTAGTTCTTCCATAAGGGTTTATTGGTTGTGTTGGCGTTGTTTCTTTTACCGGAATTTCATCCGGTTGACCGTACACTGCAGCTGTAGATGAGAAAATAAATCTGTTAACACCATATTTAAGACAAAGGTTGATAAGATTGGTTGTGTTTACTGTGTTGTTCATATAGTATTTAATTGGATTTTTTAAGCTTTCTGGTACCACAATGCTTGCCGCAAAATGAATTACAGCATCGAATTTTTTAGCTTTAAATATTCCTTCTATCATCTGAAAATCTTTCAAATCTGCTTCAATAAAAGTAAGCTCTGTATTTTTGCCTGTTTGCTGATGGATTTCGTTTAGCGTTTTAATAGTTTTCAATGAACCTGTTGAAAGATTATCAATGATTACTACGTTGTGGTCTGTGTTTTCTATTATCTGTTTTACTACGTGACTACCGATATAACCTGCTCCACCTGTGATTAAAATGTTCATAAATTATCTCCTTTTTATGCATATGCTATTGGTTATAGCTTTTTTAGAAAAAGTAAACTATGGAGGTAATTTCTCACCCAAGGTATGTTCATAAATTATCTCCTTTTTATTTTCGTTAAAATTTCTTCTACAATTTGGCTTGGTGTTTTTTTGTCTGCATTGATTCTTATGTTTGCAAGTCTGTATACATTCTTCCTTTCTTCAAAAAGCTGTTTTATTTTTTCTTTAGGTTGTTTTAATAATGGTCTGTCTTGGTCGTTTTTTAGTCTATCTAAGGCAGTGTTTAAACTTACATCAAGCCACACAACATCTCCATTTTTTTTCATCAAATTCATATTGTCCAGATTTGCTCCAAGTCCACCTCCGGTAGAAACTACAAGCCTTTCTTGATTAACTATTGCTTCTATCTGTTTTCTTTCAAGCTCTCTAAAATAGCTTTCTCCTTTTTGCTCAAAAATATCTTTTATTTTCATTCCTTCCTTTTCTTCAATAAGCTTATCAATATCAACAAAATTCATATTTAATCTTTCGGCTAAAATCTTTCCTACCGTAGACTTTCCGCTTCCCATAAATCCAACAAGATATATATTTTTCATTCTATCTCCTTAATTTCAAGAATTTTCTCAACATTGAAAACCCTATCATCTTTTCTTATCGTGCAGAATCCTTCAACGCCTAAGAATTCAGTACCGTTGTAGTCCATTTTGCCAATTTTCTTAGGGATTATTACTCTTTTTGATTTTACATCTTTTGATTTAAGATAGACTATCTCTATTGGCTTTTTCTCAGAGATGGCTTTTTTGATTATTTCTATTTTTTCTTCTAACGGAAGCTTTTTACTCGAAAGCTTATACTGATACTTAGTCAAAAAGTTTACAACCCTTTTATCTAACCAAATATGCTCTTTTGATATCGGCTTTTTTAAAACAAGTCCTTCTAAGCTTCTACACCTGGATAAGGCTACATAAAGCTGTCCGTGTGAAAACGTTCCTTTACCTATCTCTATGATTACTTTATCAAATGTTAGTCCTTGGCTTTTGTGTATGGTTATAGCCCATGCTGGTTTCAGTGGATACTGGTAATAAGACCCAACTGTTCTTGATTTTATCTTTTTTTGTGTTTTGTCGTAATAAAACTCAAACATGTCCCACTTGTTAGGTTGAACCGGGACTTCTTCTCCATCTTCAAGCTCTACCCATATTATATCTTCATTTTCTTTGACTTTTTCTATATCTACCACTCTGCCCATACTTCCATTTATCCATCTGCCTTGATAGTCATTGTTTAATAGCATAACTTGAGTACCCTTTTTTATAACTAGCTCTAATGGAGCCGGCAGGTCTCTTTCTGAAAAATCTCCTTCGATGTATCCATGGTATACATATTTCTTTCCTTTCAACTTTTCAAGTTTTTGGTGGTTTATTATGTCTGCAAGCTCGTTTGTGGTTGTTAGATAAACGTAAAACTCTTTTTCATCCGGCTCAAAGTCTGGTATGTAGCGTTTGTTTAACTCCTCTAAATCTTTTTCTTCTATGGTTTTATTTCTTATTGCGTTTAAAAGTTTTATAAACTTTTCATCTTTTTGTCTGTACACCTTTTCAAGCTCAACAAATTCAAACTCTGCCTCGTTAAAAGAAATAGAGTCAAAGAAAAATGGACTTTTGTAAATCTGACTAAAAAACTTTTTCTCATAAGATGTAACTACCGGTGGCAGCTGGTATAGGTCTCCTATCAAGATTAGTTGAATTCCGCCAAAAGGTTCTCCGGGCTGTTTCCCATGAATTTTTAAAAACTCGTTTATACAGTCAAACAGGTCAGCCCTAACCATAGAAACTTCATCTATAACTATTGCATCAAGCTTTTTGTATATTTCTTTATTTTTTGGTTTTACATCTTTCACACTGCTTAAAGTAATATCTGGCTTAAAATTGAAAAACGAATGAATCGTCTGACCTTTTATGTTAACTGCCGCAACGCCTGTAGGTGCTAAAACTGCTATTTTTTTCTTCGTATTGTTTCTAAAATAATTTAGCAGTGTAGATTTACCGGTTCCGGCTCTACCAACGATTAATACATTTTTATCTGTATTCTCCATTAAGTCTAAGGCTTTAGAAAATTGTTCGTTAAACTCAACCGTTTTAATCAAGCTATACCTCCAACTTAAATTTGGCAGTAAGTAATTTTCAAAATCTTTTACACATAACTCGCAACTTTCTTTTTATCCTAAGGATATAAAGACAAAGGTTCGCCCGTTTTAAAATAAAGAGATTCCTCGTCGGTTGTAGAATTGCTAACTAGATTGCTTTTCTTAATGTTCGTCTCAATCAACCTTTTTCTCATATCAAGGATCTTTTTATATATAATTTTAATCCTATTCGGTTATTCCAAAGCAGAATACATATATTTTAACCTTCTTTATATTCTTACTTAAATACCTTGGGTGAGAAATTAGCAGTTTTTATAGGATTTAAAAAGGAAATCCCTCGGACTAAAGTCTTTAGGATGACGAAGAAAGCTTGATAATCATATACTTGACTAATGGCAATCCTATTTGTCATTCTTCAGCCGGCGAAGAATCTTACGCTTCTAATGAATTTCTCACCTGACGTATTTTAAACTTCTTTACGTCCTTGCTTACATTATTATAACTTAAACCACCTCTATGATAAAATTTTATGCTAAAAATCTTGCCACGGAGATAGATTTTGACTCAAAAAGAAGACTTGAAATACTATCTTTTTATATTTTTAACACTTTTTGTTTACTTTTGGAATTTTTGGTTTAACGCAATATGGATTCCTAACGAAAGCTTTTACGCCGAAGCTGTCAGAGAAATGTTTGAATCCGGTAATTTTCTCGATATCTATTACAACTATGAACCAAGATTTAACAAACCGCCACTGACTTACTGGTCTATAGCTTTATCTGTTTTTATTTTTGGAATGAATGAATTTGCCATTAGACTTCCGGTCGTTTTAATGGCTTTTGGAAGTTCATTTTTAACTTATAAAATTGCAAACCTGCTTTTTGATAAAAAGACCGCAATTTTTTCATTTTTTGCCATGGCTTTAAGCTTTCAGTTTATCATTAATTCAAGATACGCATCGCCCGAAGTTCCGCTTTTATTTTTCTTTACTCTAACGCTTTATCTCTTTCTTAAAGGCTACAAAGAAAATAAATTTTTATACATTTTTTTATCTTATGTATCTCTTGGCCTAACTGTTTTGACAAAAGGGTATCCTTATATACTTGTAATTGGTGGCATCATAGGACTGTATCTATTAGCAGAGAGTAATTTTAGTGTAAAAATTTGGCTAAATAAGATTTGGCAGTTAAAGCCTTACATAGGACTTCCAATTACATTAATAATAGGTCTTAGCTGGTTTGTCTATATGCATTTAAAATTTGGCTCTATGTTTTGGCAGGTTTATAATGAAGAGACAATAAAAAGAGCTTTTGGAGAAGAGTTTAAATTCTCAGATATTTTTTTCTACCTTATCGTGATACTTTGGGGCTTTCTGCCGTATTCTCTTGTTTTTTATTTTAGTTTGATAGATAGTTATAAAAAATGGTTAAAAGAGTTTTCTTTTATTTTCAGCTGGTTTATTGTTATGCTTGTAATTTTTACAATTGCAAAAGGTAAAATTCCAACTTACTTTATCCAAGCATTTCCAGCATTATCTATATTTGTTGGATACTATTTAGCAAATTATAATCCGGATGGTTTTAAAAAGTATCTTTGGTATTTGTCTTTTTTTGTTGCTACCATAATAATAACACTTCTAAATTTTGGAATTGTTTATCTTTTTAAACTTGACTACTTTTATTATATCTTCTGCGTTTTTCCATTCCTTTACCTGATTAGATACAGAGATTATAAGCTTTTGCCGTTTTTAGCAATGCTTATGACGTTTTTAATTTTTGTAATTTCTTTATTGGTCAAGGTTGAACATTACAGACCTTACAAGGAGATTGGTAAAATTGTAAACGAAAAAGTCCCGGATAGGTCTATTCCCTTAATCATAGAAAATAGATTTTTTCATAATCTTCCGTTTTACACAAAAAGAAAGGTTCTAAGAGATTATAGCTCTAATCAGATTTTAGAGTATCAAAACAAACATAAATATATACTTGCTCTTGTTGAAGAGAACACTTTGAAAAAACTTAACAATGTAGAAGTGGTTTGGAACGGATATTTATATCCAAACAGCGAATCCCGTTTTGCAGTGTTTTTAAGAAATGTATATAAAGCTGAAAATGGAGATTATTCTGGATTCGTAAAGATGTATCTAGTGGTAAGTGAAAAGTAAAATGTTTTAACCTTTGAGATGCTCTAAGCCTATCATAACCATTCTGTATACAAAAACTAAGGTTGTTATAGCCCATCCTACAAATACAGATATTAAGAAAATAACCAGAGAAGACTTTCTCTCCTCCGGTGGCTTTTTGTTATTCCAAATTGTTAAAATAATATCAAAGATTATAGTCAGTATGATAACAGAAAGCACAAAAACAATTACAGAAATTGTAAGGTCATAACCTACCTGAACAAGCTTTTCTTCGGCTTGCTTCATTACATCGTACATGATGATTTACCTCTATAATTTATGTCATACGATAGCGTTCTAAAATTTTACAGCTTTACCTTTTATGTCATCCCGAGGGCCTTGAGTCTGAAGAATCTCCTCTTTTAAAAAGTAGAAGAATGATATTCTTCACCGGCTTCAGAATGACATGTAAGTTAATATATTTATCAATTTTTAGAACAGACTTATTTTATGCACCAAATATATTCTGACCTTTCCGGACCTGTTGATAGCATCACGACTTTAACGCCTGTATTTTCCTCTATGGTTTTTATAAATTCCTTAGCATTATCCGGTAATTTTGTAATATCTTTTAATCCTTTTGTTGAAGTTTTCCATCCTTTCATAGTTTTATAGATAGGCTTACATTTAGCCAGCACTTGTAATGATGCCGGAAATTCTGTAATAGTTTGTCCTTCGTAGTCATAAGCTACGCAAACATTGATCTCATCAAAAACATCAAGTACATCCAACTTTGTTATGATTAAACCGTCAATCCCGTTTACTCTACATGCAAATCTTAAAGCTACTAAATCAAGCCAGCCGCATCTTCTTGGTCTACCGGTTGTAGAACCATACTCATGACCTTCTTCCCTTAATCTTTCACCGATCCCATCATTTAACTCTGTTGGAAATGGACCTTCTCCAACTCTTGTAGTGTAAGCTTTGCTTACTCCATAAACTTTTGCTTGACCGATTAACTTTGGAGCAACTCCTGTACCGTTGCAGATGCCAAGAGCAGACGCATTAGAAGACGTTACATATGGATATGTCCCCATATCTATATCAAGCATCGTTCCTTGTGCACCTTCAAAAAGTACTTTTTTACCTTCTTTCATTACTTTATCAAGAAGATAAGAAGTGTCAGCTACTAAATCTTTAATTTTATCAAAGTTAGAAAGTGTATTTTCATACAATTCATTTAAATCAAGATTAAACGTTTCGCCGTAAACTTTTTCGGCAATTTCTTTTGCTTCATTGAAAGCTTTTTCGAGTCTAATTCTGAAATATTCTTTATCAAATAAATCTACAATTCTTATACCGGTTCTTGCATACTTAGCCATATAAGCCGGTCCAATACCCTTTAACGTTGTTCCTACTTTATCCTTTCCTTTAGATTTTTCTGACAAACTGTCTAATATTTTGTGATATGGAAATACAATATGACATCTTTCACTTATGTATAATTTGTCTTTAAAATCTTTGACAACATCTTTAACCTGTTCCATCTCTTTTAAAAGTTCTTCTAAATCTACAACAACGCCGTTAGAGATGATATTTTTAACACCTTCGTGTAAAATACCGGATGGGATTAAGTGTAGAGTGTACTTTTTACCATTAGCTATAACTGTGTGTCCTGCATTACTTCCACCTTGATATCTAACAACATAATCAAATTCAGGAGCAAGAAGGTCTACTATTTTACCTTTTCCTTCATCTCCCCATTGGGAGCCAAGAATTATCAAACTCTCTCTCAATTTTTACCTGGCCACCAAACTGTACAAAGCTACAGCTTGGGTCGGGATATTTATAGTCCGCCATTTCAGACATCTCCGATCCCGACAGGCGGTATTTGGGAGATGCCATAGCCCCTGTACCAAGCACAGGAACTAACCTGTT
>Ga0080004_1100260_pt1 | contig 10903 bp, 9 predicted proteins | sample WasSprMetagenome_FD_69207 | JGI IMG/M metagenome (GOLD analysis project Ga0080004, IMG submission 69207) | Sulfidic aquatic microbial communities from Washburn Spring, Yellowstone National Park, USA - WS (SPADES assembly) (version 2) | ecosystem: Environmental > Aquatic > Thermal springs > Hot...
GTATCTAAGTACTCAAGATGTGGGGTCTCTGGGGTGGCCCTGAACGCCCCTAAGCCCGATGAGACCCCAAGCGGGATGCGGGGGAACCAAGATGAGGCGATGAAAACGCGTCAAACCACATGAACCTATATGAGAGCTAAACCCCTTATACCTGACATGTCGACCCTGCCAGCCTTGATCTCGACTGCGTATAGCTCGCCAGAGGGGTCTGTAGCTATCGCGTCTATCTCTCCAACCTCGACGTTGTTAATGACAACCTTGCGTCCAGTCTCAATGACCCTATACCCTAGCTCCTCTAAGACCCCAACGGCGATCTTCTCGCTAGCAATCCACCTTTTACGAGGAGACATGCTTGGAGAGCTACTCATACCTCTCACTCAAGCTTTGTGATAGTTGCGAGCCCTTATAGTTATAGTTTAAACTTAAATCCCCCGTACCACGTCTATAAGGCGCTGGGTGATCTACGTGAACGTGGCGAGGTCTATAGGACTACTCGTCGCTCTCTCTACGCTACTAGTGGTAGTGGTGCCGATGATCGCTAGTGCCGAGGTTGCACGGAGAGCAGAGTTCTCAGTTGCAATAGACCTTCTAGGTAACGTCGGCTCTATCACAGCGAACATCACTATCAGCGCTCCTGACTGCGAGACGCTTGCAATCCCACTAAAACTCTTTAATGAAGAGGCTACATACACGTTTCTATACTATGAGACTTATGGAAACCTCACAGTGTTAGGCTCGGATTTTAATGAAAGCGAAGTTGTTTTAACAGCATATGTTTGTGGAGAGGGGGTTCTCAGCGTCAACATGGTGGTTAGCAACTCGGTGGAGGACTACGGCGTTGGCTCTTACGCCTTATACATTGACACTAGTGCGCTACAGGGCTATCTAGGCGACGTAGAGGTCAAAATCCTCTTCATGCAGACGCTACGGGCCTCTGCAACGCCTATATCTGGCGCGGTGACTGCAGAGGTCGTAGATAGCTCAGTCCACGTAAGGGGGTTTGGAGCGGTACTAGTAGAGCTCTACGCAGAGCTAGAAGAGATCCCCCCTACCCCCACGCCCACGCCTACAACGCCGCAAACCCCGATACCAACTCCAACTACACCAACTACGCCCACACCGACCCCTACACCAACAGCACCTACACCATCGCCAATGCCGACTACTACACCACAAACCCCTACCCCAGTAGCGACTACCCCGACACCGCCCCCCTTAGCGAACTTGACGCTTATAGCCATATCAATACTCGTCGTTGTCATCGTAGTAGTAGCGCTGGTCGCTCTTAGAAAGAGAAGGTAGAGGTCTAAAACCAAGAGGCTTTTTACTCCACTACTCTACCACGTAACATACGTTATCTTTATAGACTTGCTTAGTTCATCTAGTAGCCTCCAGTCTTCGTACGATAGCTCCCATCCAACGCTACCCGCATTCTCCTCTACTTGTTGTGGTGTCTTAGCTCCAGGTATTGGGACTATGACCGGGCTATACTTGATCAACCAGTTCAAGGCGACCTGCGCCGGGGTCTTACCATACTTCTCTGCGAGGCTCTTCAAAGCGTTGATCAGATCTACAACCCTCGACATGTTGACGGGGTGGAAGACAGCCTCTCCAGCTCTAACATCCTGAAACCTCGGCAAGCTCTCTGGAGTGTACTTGCCGGTGAGTAGGCCCTTCGCTAGGGGGCTCCACGGGATAAACGTCATGTCGTTAGCCTCAGCGTATGGTATCAACTCGAGCTCTGCCCACCTCTCGATCAAGTTGAACCTATACTGCATACTAACGATATCTGTGAACGATAAGTGGCTTCGTAGCTCGTCTATGAGGGCTACTGGGTAGTTACTAACACCAATGTAGCTAACCTTGCCCAGAGCTACTAGGCGCTCAAGAGCCCTGGCGTAGGTCCCGGTCGGGTAGTTGTGCCAGCAAGGAGGCCAGTGTAGCTGGAGGAGGTCGATGCTATCAACACCGAGTCTCTTAAGCGACTTGTCGACAGCTCTAAAGACATCGTCTGGGTTTAAGAAGTCTCCTGGGATCTTAGTTGCTATCACCACCTCGTCTCGGGGTATATTGAGCTCTCTAAGCGCTCTACCAATAAACTCCTCGCTAAGTCCCCTACCATAGGTCATTGCTGTATCTATGAAGTTGATGCCGACTTCGTAAGCCTTGGCAATGATGCTCTTAGCAACTTCGTAGTTAACTACACCCCACGCTTCGCTAAACTGCCAGGTACCAAGCCCGATCCTCGAGATCTTAAGGTCAGACCAGCCAAGAGTTGTATACTCCAAAATGAAGCCACCAAGTCGAAATAGAGCGCTCAATATTAATAAAGCCCATCATAGGGCCTTGACGTGGCGAAACCAGCCAGCGGTTTTCAACTTGAAGATTGTTAAAAACCTATATGTTGTGTGCTACATCACTCCACTAGTACATAGAGCGTTCTCGTACTGGTGTGATCTACGTGAACCACCACGGCGTCTATGAGATCCACCGCTCAATCTCAATAATCACGCCCCCATAGACTTTCACATCGCCCTTCCTGGCATGTATAGCAGGACCTATCGCTATAGTGTCTACTCTCCTCTTGATAGCGCTCTACTTCACCATAAACCACCACTTTGATACAACGAGAGTAAGAGCGTCTATAGGGTCGAGGAGAGACCAGCCAAAAGGCTTGAAAATTATGGTGTGGAGAGGAGATCGATATTTATCATGAGAGAGAAGAAGCACGATGATCGACCTAGTTGAGAGCTCTATAGACATTATTGTGAGCTATCAACCAGGTGGGATTAAGGCTAGGTTGGTTGTGGACGTGTCGTTTGGTGTAGATGTTGTGAGAGAAACCGAGCTGTAAGCAGGTAGAAGCAGGAGGATCGGGGTTGAGAAAACTTCATCTAGAATGTTTCTTCTGAGATCCTCTTAGCTATAATAGATCTCACCTTTCGAATGACCAATATGAGCACTAGGATCCCGATGAGCGTCGCTATTACTGGTGTAAACCTCGATAGGAGTGTCCATATCGTCGGGTTTAAGTACACCGTCACCGATCTATCGCTATCGACAGCCGTGATAAGCTCTGTTTCAACGTACCTTGGATGCACCAGTACGACTCTATATGCGCCGAATGGTAGCTCCATCGAGGCTGAGCCATCATCACCCGTGATGCTAGTCGAGACCAGAGCCCCGGTCTCTACGCTGTAGGCGCGTACCTCAACGTTGCCCACCGGGGTCTCGCCCTCTAGGGCTACGATCTTCAGTCTATAAGCCCTCCTCTCAACAGGTATGGTGATGTTGACGTCTCCTTCAACCCTCGCAGTGACGGGCTTCGACGCTAGACACTTATATTCATCCCCTCTCACAGGGGTCGCGTTCAGCGTGAACACCCCGTATGGTAGCTGGATGATCGCTCCCTCAGCCCCGACATTGCTTGCTACAAGTGTGTTGTTGGCGTACACGTTGAACCTACAGATCACTGGCATTGTGCTCGCAAATCTCACGGTTACATTGTATCTAACACGCTGTAGAGTAGCGATGATCGACTGGGACCTAGTCACCTCGAGCCTCATAGTCGATGGCTTGTAAATAGACTCGTTTAGTGGTTTCAGGGTCAACACGTACTCTCCATATGGAAGCCTAGTGGTGATAGGCCTCGGAGGAGGCTCGATGGTGAATAGCTCGACTCCCTGCGAGAGAGCATCTAGAGGTCCCGTGAGCGAGACGTTGACCGGTGAGATCAAGGCTCCGAACTCGTCGATGACAGTGATGTTCACTACATACTCGACCCTCTTTAGTTCAACTCTGATCTCTTGATCTCTATTAGTCAGTATGTCTAGTGAATACTCGTAGTAGACGCCTTCGTAGCCGGTTGAAGGCTTGATCGTCAGGGTGTGACGTCCATATAGCAACCTAAGCTGGTGAACGCCATCTACGCTTCCAGTGACTACTGGGGCACCATCTACTAGGATATCTATGGGGGCTACTAGGGTAGGCCCTGATAGCGCGTCGATCACTCTCAGCGTGATGTTGTACGTGACATATGAGAGGTTTAACACGACCCTATAGGGTGCTTGCTCAACAGTGTAGCTAGCGTTCTCAACACCTAAAATCACTAATTTAAAGTCGCCACTTATTGTGAAGGTCACTCTACATGGGTATATGTAATCGTAGACTGGGCGAATGCTCAATCTATAAGTTACCCTTGGCAGTATGTTGTTCAACACCACCACGTCTCCATGTAGAGTCTTAGTCGTAGAGCCTCCAGGATACTCGAAGACTAGTAGTGAGCCCGTTAAGTTTTCACCACCAGGCGCTTTAATGACGAGTTCAACGTCTCTACCAATAACGTCTTCTAGTGTCAAGACTAGTCTATTCCTCACAGCAACCTCGACGTTTCTAACCACTACTAGGCTGTCAGACCCTGCGAGCACGATGGTCGTTAGATCTCCAGTTACATCTCCATGTACATATTCAGGCGCTACGAGGTTTAGATACGTGAGGTTTCTAAATATAGGTAGGTTGAACGGGTCGATCCTGAGCACCTGGACCCCCATTGCGGAGATAGCAGTGTACACGTAGCCCTCTATGTGGGGTGTGGTAACTAGGTTTAGTAGTCTAGAGCCCATGTTGTAGATGTATATGAGCCTGTAACCTCCTCCAAGGGGCTCGTAGACCCTGATCCTCCCATCTGATAGGCCGACGATCACGTAGTCTCCTCCACTATACGTGCTCGCTGAGATTACGCCAGCGCCATACCCCACGTAGTCGCGAGTTAAGCTGAGTACTCTCAGCTCGCCACCCGTGGTGGTTGTCGTGGCGATCTCTAGGTAGCCGCTGTCTGGGTCTACATATGTGAGTTTATCACCATAGCTGGTGGAGCCGCGGAGGTATGCGAGGTCTCTAGCACTAGGCGTTATAGTGAACTTAGCCTCAGCTCTCCTAGTACATGATGAAGGGGCGTTGGAGAGGTCTAGTAGACTCACCGCAGTTCTTAAGAACGGTGGAGTTGTATAGACCCTTGTTGCAGACCTCGTATCTAGAAGTGTCGTTGTCAATACAGCTGGTGGTAGTAGCACCTCATCTAGCCACGGATCCCACGGGTAGTGAGTGTAGTTGTATTGCCAAACAACATTTCCATTAACATCCCTTATCAGTAGATTGACTAGTAGAGTGTAACCTCTTTCACGTGGTACTGGGACTCGAGCCACTCCACTAGCGTCAGTGTTCACTCCATACACTACTATAAGGCCGATCTCTAGGTAGGTTAGACGCGCCTCCACTAGTACATCTCGTAGAGGCCTCAGCGTGCTGGTGTTTAAGTCTAGGTATGTCACGTTGAAGATTAGCTTCGTGAGCGGTGGAATGTATGTTAAGAGAACGTTCGAGGCGTCCCAGTAGTAGCCTGAAGCCTCGTGGATCTTTAGTGGTGTGACGTGTTGAACTTCGACCCCCTCGAGGCCTGGGCAGGTGGTGGTGGCGTTGCCCACTCTAGGCCCGATCCTCAGTAGCCCCCTACCCTCCTCGTCTAGGATGTACACGTGGCAGCTTAGACAGGGGTATGTCCTTGGAGCTCCCTCCGAGACTAGAGCTATCACTTTTACACCTCCTCCAGGACTCTTAGCGAGGAATAGGTTGTTAACGTAGAAGTCTGCGCCGAGAACTGAGTAGACGTGTCTAGTGACCCTGCCTCTCTCGATGTTTAATAAGAGGATCTCGCCTTTACTCGTTCCAATAGCTACTTTACTAGTGGGGTAGCCATCAGTGGCGATGCTTGTAGGAGACCCTGTTAAGGGGTATATGTCCTCAACAACCACGTCGCTGTAGGGGTCTACGACCTTAACGACAACGACAACGTTTGAGCCTGCTTTTGAGCCTACGACTAGGAACCTAGAAGAGTCGATCGCCACGACATATGTGGGAGCAACGCCAATATCGCTCAAGTTTACTCTAAACGCGTATACATCGCTACTTAGTGAGTCTTGACGAGCGGCCCCCACGACTGCGAAGTGGCTGGTAGACGCCACTAGCCCCACAAGCAATAGCAATATTGGGAACGAAGCGCATACACGTCTCAAGTAACCCCTCACAATACCACCTAGATGTTGTAATGTTTTCAACGCTTTCAACCTTCCAATTACCAAATTGCATTAGTGCAAAAATAAGTTAAAATTAATAACCTAAATCAACTAACTAATGCAATGTGACGAGCTGGGCATGGCACTTATCGTAGGTGTATTTATGGCTAAGTATAGCTTCAATTTCAGCGCTCTCGGTAGGTTGTTTAGAAGACAACGTGATAAGTTGAAGAAAGAGGTTGTAGAAGTGGAGGAGAGGCTTTTAGAGTACTATAGAGCCTCTCAGAAGCCGGCGAGGTATGTTCACAAGCTTTACAGTGTACTCGAGGGGTACCGGCTAGTCGAGCGCTACCCTGTCTACGAGCCCTTTGCGTATATAAACATCGTTGAAGACCCCGAGGGGAGGCTCATATATGAGGTTCAAGAGGTCTCTTTGACCCCTGAGGAGGAGAGAGTGTATAGAGAGGTGATGGACCACCTAGTCTGGGAGCTGAAGCCTATTAAAAGCCTCGACGTAGACGTTGCAGAGGAGATCAGGAGGACAGCGAGGAGGATTGTTAGAGAGTTCCAGATCAGGTTGACAAAGACTCCGAGGCTCTCTTGGAGCAAGATACTCTACTATATCGAGAGAGACATCCTCGGCTTTGGAGTCTTAGACCCGATATTCAGAGACCGCTATATCGAGGACATATCGTGTAATGGTGTAAACAAGCCTGTCTACGTTTGGCATAAGAAGTACGAGTCGCTACCAACAAACATAGTGTTCACCTCAGAGGAGGTGCTAGATGAGTACGTTATCAAGTTGGCGCACATGGCTGGAAAGCACATCTCTGTAGCCTACCCCATACTAGACGCTATACTGCCTGGTGGTCATAGAGTTGCAGCTACATTTAGGAGAGAGGTGTCTACAGGGGGCTCGACGTTCACGATCAGAAAGTTTAGTGAAAGCCCACTGACCATCGTAGACTTGATACTGTTTAAGACGCTTTCACCAGAGCTGGCAGCCTACCTCTGGCTTGCAATGGACTACAAGCTAACGACGCTCATAATGGGGGTCACCGGGGCTGGCAAGACAACCACTCTAAACGCTCTCGCAACGCTCTTGAGGCCCACGTACAAGATCGTGACTATCGAGGACACGCCCGAGCTCAAACTCCCCCATGAGAACTGGGTTCAACTCACCTCGAGGCCTTCATACATTGGTAGTGGAGTTGGAGAGGTCTCATTGTTCCACCTCGTTAAGCTCTCATTGAGGTATAGACCAGACGTTATAATAGTCGGCGAGGTCAGGGGTGAAGAGGCCTATGTGTTGTTCCAGGCCATAGCCACTGGTCACAGCGGCTTGACAACTATACACGCTGAGAACATAGATGCTGCAGTCAAGAGGCTGACCTCTCCACCAATGAACATCCCTCCATCATACATACCACTCGTAAACATTGCTCTAGTCGTTAGGAGGGTCGAGGTTAGAGATGAGAGGGGGAGGATCAGGCCGGCTAGGAGGATAACAAATGTGTGGGAGATCAGGGGCTACGAGGACTACCTAGAGATCATGCGCTGGGACCCTGTCAACGACGAGTTCAAGTTAGATCTAAGCAACAGCGTCGCGTTGAAGAAGATCAGCGAGCTCTCTGGGAGACCTCTTGACCACCTACTCGCAGAGCTATACACGAGAGAGCGCATACTAAGCTACTTAGCAGAGAAGAGGCTTAGCGACTACAAGACCGTGGCTAGATACATCTACATGTACTACCACAACCCGAAGAGGGTGTTAGAAGAGGTTTCAAAGGCTGGGTATAGTTGAAGAGCTCTCGACTAAGAAGGGTCTTTACAAAGCTCTCGTGGTTTAAGAGGAGAGCTAAGACCTCCACAAGGCCTCCAGCCTCCGCCTCTAGGGAAGTCACTCTTGGAGAGTTTTTCTCGATACTAGCTCTCGCACTCTTTGAGAGAGTTAGTAGAGGGCTTGTCAAGGTGTTAGAGTTTGATAGAGTCTTATTAAGGGCTGGTCTAAGCGTTCACCCAGTCAAGTACGTAGCTAATACACTAATGATCACCACGTTTACAGCTGTGTCAAGTGTAGCGTGCTTCCTTGGACTGGTGTTCACAGGGGCTTTGAAGACCACGCTTGAGCTAGTTGTTGGAGTGCTAGTGGTCGTGGTCTTAAACGTGTTCGTGTTTGTAGTGACGTTGATATATCCATACATGCGCTCTTCCTCGAGGAAGGCTGAGACTGAGAACGAGCTGCCCTACTTCTTAGCATATCTCTCAACAATGACTAGAGGGGGGCTGAGCCTTGACAGGGTTCTTAGTAGAGTGGCTGAGTTGAGGGTTTTTAAGGCCATAAGGCTTGAGGCGCTTAGAGTGCTCACTAGGATCAAGGCTTATGGCGAAGACCCCATCACAGCGGTTGAGAAGGTAGCTCTAAACCACCCTAGCTCTAGGTTTAGAGACGTGATCCTCGGCTACACGACTACGCTTAAGAGTGGTGGTGACGTTGTCCACTACCTCGAAGTTAGAACTAGAGAGATCATCGAGAGCAGAGCCAACGAGATCAAGGCCGTAATTGGGAGGTTGACCTCGTTTCTAGAGATCTACACGATATTCGGGGTTGTAGTAGCACTTGCTCTCTACGTGTTTTTCGTCGTCCAGGCTGCGACAACGGCGGCTCAAGCTCTCAGAGCGCCTGGAGCGCTCACAGTGTCTATAGACGTCACCGCGCCAGCACTCTACAACTTCCTCGTGTTACCAGTGTTGGGCTTAACGATAGCTCTAACTATACATATCAGTCAACCTAGAACCCCCATCGGCTACAGCGAGGTGTACTTGACAATGCTCTCATGGCTTCCAGTGTCAGTGCTAGTCTTCATACTCGTGTTGATCGCGACTAGTAGCGTAGACGCGCTCTTCGGTAAGCTCACGTTGAGAGGAGTCGTAGGACTAGTGTATGCAACGCTATTCTCGTTGATAGCACTATCGATCCCACCAGCAGTTAAACACAGGTCTATTGTGAGGAGGTATAGAGGCATCATAAAGGCGACAGCTGACTTCTTAAGAGACCTCAGCGAGCTTAGGAAGACTGGGTTAAGCCCTGAGAAGTGCATTATATTGACGTCTAGTAGGGACTATAGGAGCTTAACGCCAATAGTTGAGAGGGCGGGGGTGTCTCTCTCCATAGGGTTGAACCTGGAGGAGGCCTTGAGGAGGGCTCTTCGTGGTTGTAAAGAGTGGTTTGTCATAGCCTCGTTTAGGTTTCTAGCCGACTCCATCATTGTTGGTGGTGGCTCGCCAGAGATAATAGACGTGCTTGCCAGGTTTACTCAGACGCTTAGCGAGCTCGAAGAGGAGACTAGGAGGAGGATGAAGGCACAGATCATCCTTCCATACCTAGGTGCGATCCTCTTGTCCTCCATGCCCATGATCCTACTATACATGCTACTAGCACTAGCCAGGGTGCCGGTGGTGGTTGCCACACCGTTGATCTTCGTGCTAGCTATGGGTGCTGTGTTGAACTCCTTCATCATGGGGTTGATCGCTGGTAAGGCATCCGAAGCTACTCTAGCAGCAGGCTTCCTCCACGCAATACTACTCGAAGTCGTGACCGGAGTCTCGCTCTTCACGACGTTTAAGCTCATAGGTGTGATCTGATGAACAGGTTTCTCGCGATCATGATACTGATCGCCGTGTCCATAGGGATAGCGGCTGCGTTTATAGGTTGGCTTCTCTCAACATACTACATATTCACCTGGAGACCAGAGATACTTAGAGTACTAGACATCAAGATGTACTACAACGAGACAGATGGATCCTGGTATCTCAACATGACAGTAGTCAACATTGGCGAGGCTCCAGCTGAGATCTACAAGCTCGAGGTCTACAGCGTCGAGACAGTGAGCTTCAATCCACCAATAGTGGTGAAACCAAGCGAGGAGAGAGAATTACAAGTCAAGTTGATGAGAGAGTACGAACACGGAGTGATGTACACGATCAAGCTATACCTGAGGTCTGGGACACTATATCCAGTACTAGAGAGAGCGGTGAAAGCGTAATTAATCAGAGTCAACGCTCATGGAGAGACTATAAAATATAAAAACTCTCAGTTTAATCAAAGTTAACTTTTTAAGACCCTCTTTAAGTTAATATTAAGTGAGTGGTGTGTATGAAGAAGATATCTGGGATCGAACCTATCATAGCAGTAGTAATCCTGGTAGCCATCACTTTGGTCATCGCTATTGGCGTCATAGGCTGGCTCATGGGCTGGTGGGGCGGGATGGGGCAGGTGGAGTCGCTGGTGATACACCCAGATAGCAAGCTGTACGATGATGGGAGAGTGGTGCTACACGTCGAGAACAAGGGCTCCGCGGCAGCCGTGATATATAAGGTGGAGATCCTCGGTGCCGGCTCAGCCGACATCAACCCAGCCAAGACCCTGTCCCCCGGTGCAGAGGCCACCATCGAGGCGACTGTGCAGAACGCTCAACTAGTGCCCGGCGCGACCTACGTCGTGAGAGTGTACACCAAGGCGGGCAACGCGTACCCGATCACACTGAGAGCCGAGGCGTAGGGCTCGGGAGCGACCGTCTCGCTCTAAAAGCTCTTTTTTAACTACCACATATCCTCTAAGTCACAGTCGTGGAGAACGCTTTTAGCTCCTCCTCCGTCGGGAGCACTTGAAGCGTTATTCTTTTCCTTCCAGCTTTAAGGATACCGCTTCCTGTGGGTGCGTTTACGAGGTATTCGGCTTCTGCATCGCTTAACTTATATATTTCTTTACATGCATCTCTCCCCTGTGGTTCTTGTCTTAGGAGCAATAATGTGGCGCTCTGCTCTAGTAT
>Ga0080004_1100843_pt1 | contig 10898 bp, 6 predicted proteins | sample WasSprMetagenome_FD_69207 | JGI IMG/M metagenome (GOLD analysis project Ga0080004, IMG submission 69207) | Sulfidic aquatic microbial communities from Washburn Spring, Yellowstone National Park, USA - WS (SPADES assembly) (version 2) | ecosystem: Environmental > Aquatic > Thermal springs > Hot...
GCGACAAGCGCTCAACAGCCCACTCAGGTTCAAGAAACTTTTCAGAAAGCCTCGGCTCCTGCGGCATCCTCCTGCCTAAGTCATGAACATCCTCGTTGTCTACGAGCTCGTTTATTTCCTTGGAAACGGCTTCGCTTATTCCGAAGACTCTTTTAGAAACCGCCGCATGAACAGGCCAAGACGGCAACCAAGCACCCAGAAAAAGCAACGCCTTAAGTCTTAAAAGCATCGTTCATCAAAGTTCATCAAACCTTTCTGCGGGATACGCATCTGCGTCTCCTAAGGTAGCGAACAAGAGCGACCCACTGCTGTTACGTCTTTAGTTTATGCAACCAAAGCTGATGTTTGACGCTGAAGGCTTGCTTGTAGGCGTCTTTTAGTTTATGCCTCATCGTTTTCTACTCTGCAACGAAGTTTGGGCGGTTTGTTCTAGACGAGCGCCCTGTTGCCTTTTAGTTTATGCCTCATTGTTTTCAACTCTGCAACGGATAAAAGTAACGCCTCAGAGCAACCTCCGGTTTATTCTTTTAGTTTATGCCTCATTGTTTTCAACTCTGCAACGTTATTTCGATTGAAAAGAAAGGCTCTCCATTAAATGTACTTTTAGTTTATGCCTCATTGTTTTCAACTCTGCAACCTGCCACTAAAGTTCCTTCCGCTTTTGGCATCAATAAAACTTTTAGTTTATGCCTCATTGTTTTCAACTCTGCAACGCTTGGCGTTGAACTTAAAGAGACAAGGGAAGATGTTATCTTTTAGTTTATGCCTCATTGTTTTCAACTCTGCAACCGACTGCTTTTCCTTGGCCTTTTTCACTTTTCGCCTTGTTCTTCAGTCTTCTAGCGCTTGGCCTCCGATTATCAATAAAATGCTTCAGCCTTTAAAAGGATAATCGAGCTTACCGGCGACCGCCCTGTAAAGGTCTTGGTATATGCTGAGCGACTCTTTCAGCGCGTCGTCGACGCTCCGCTTTCCCTGCTCGATCTTCGCCATAAGCTCCTCCACGTAGCGCCTTGTTTGTGGCGTTGCCAGTCGGCTGTCCGCACCCTCGAGCAGCCTCATTAGCTTCTCGCCTAAATCCGTCAGGTAGAACGCTTTACCCTTCTTCAGCGCGTATCCTCTTTCAACGATTATGTGAGGGTAGTCCGCCCTCGTCGCGTCCGTTCCTATCCCGTGTTTTTTGAGCAGTTTGAGGAGCTCCGCCTCCGTGAGCCTCGGAGGCGGCTTGGTCTGCTTCTCCTCAAGCTCAACCTTTAGCACTGGAAGCGCCTCGCCGATGCGCAGCTGCGGGATTTGAAGCGTGTCCTTTGGCTCGAAGTACGGGAAGATGGCGTAGAAGCCCCTGTCGACGAAGTACCTGTTCGCCGCCGCCATTGGAACGCCGTTCAAGTCAACGCCTAAGCTCCACTTTTTCAGCTTTGCATCGCGTCCCACAACGTTCGCCAAGTAACGCCTTACAACGTACTCCCAGACTTTTGCTTTCAAATCACTTCCAGTATAAGGAGCGACCGGGTGGATCGGCGGGTGAGCGCCGTCGTTCCTCTTTCCGCTTCTTGGACTGTAATCGCTGATGTTTACGAGCGAGGCAAGCGGCGTCTTCGACAGCATGCCTAGAACCTGCCTGTGGTCTACGCCGACCCAAACGTTCGTTTCCGTTCGCGGGTAGCTTATGAAGCCTTCAGCGTACAGGTCTTCCGCTATAGCCATCGTCTTTGAGCCGCTTAAGCCGTATATGCGCGACAGCTCCTGAAGCATGGCGTCAGTGTCTGTTGGAAGCGGCTTGTTGACGACGTCGTCTTCAAGCTTGAAAGCCTTTACGCTGGCCTCCTTCGCCTTCGCGGCCTGACCGTAAACCCGCCTTGCCTCAGCCTCGTCTTTTATTGGCTCGGTTTGAACCCTGACCGCGACGCCTTTCGCGTCCACAACTGCAGAAACGACCCAGTACTTCTCAGGCTTGAAGCTTCTAATCTCCATTTCGCGCTTGTACACGAACCACAGCGTCGGAGCCTGACATGAACCCCAAGAAACAAGCTTTCCTTCCCCGTTAAGCTTCCTTGAAAGCGTGAGCAGCCTAGTGTAGGCTGCGCCTGTTGTAAGGTCGAACCTGTGGCGGAAAAGCGCTTTCCAAACCCAGCGCCAGTTCAAGCCTGGCTCAAGCGACGCCCAAGCCCTGCGCAGCTCAGCAGGCGTTGCGGCGTTAAACCTCATGCGCTTCAAAGGCGGTTCCCTTCCGAGAACCCTTCTTGCCGCGAGCAGAACCTCGTACCCTATCAGCTCGCCTTCAGCGTCGTTGTCTGTCGCTACGACAACCTCTCCTGCGCCTTTAACAGCCTTAGCCAGCTCCGAGTACGTGCGCCTGTCCCTTGCAACCCACGTTACAGGAGCGCTGAAAAGTAGCTCGGGATCAACGCTCCTCCACTTGCTGTACTCGCTTGGAAAGTCAAGTTCAAGGAAGTGTCCTCTCAACGCTAAAACCTGCGGCGGCCTAACCGCGTAGCGTATCGTGCGGGCAACTGAAGGCTTCTCGGCAACAACCAGCGTCGCCATCACCACGAATTACGCTCACATCGTCTTTTAAAGTATTTTAGAGCGGAGTCTTTTAGTTCAAACGTCATCGCTTTAAACTCTGCCACTAAAACCTTTAACTTTCAGTCCGCGCTTCATCGGTTAAACCTCTGCAACGCGTTTTTGCGAACCGTGCCCCAAAAACTTTTTTAGTCTACGCATCGTCGTTTTCGACGCAACGCCAACCCAAAAAGCGTTTTCTATTACTTTGGGGATTACAAATAACTTAAATAGTACTTTCTCGCTATAAAATTCGGTGAACGGGTTGAGAAGATGCATGCCTTTGGTATTGCTGACGCTTCTACTTTGCTCATTTGCGTTCACGGGTGTGATTGGAGTGCAAGCCTCAAACATTAAGGAGGCTAGAAAACATGCTGAGGAGATGCTACTTCCACTGGAGGGTGTTGCTGGAGTAAGTCATCGTGAAGACCCTCCAAGCATAATAGTCTATCTCGAGCATGAGAGGTATAAGGATAAGGTTCCAGACAAGATAGATGGCTTCAAAATCAAGGTCGTAGTGATCGGCAAAATAAAAGCCTTGTCTCTACTTCAGCTTGAAGAGAGAATTAAGCCATCTTACACATACTCTGGGTCCGTCAGTAGGACAGTTGCGGTAAGGCCGATTGTTGGCGGCATATCTTTGGGTGTTCCAGAAGAGGCTTATGGTGGAAAAATGGCTGGGACTTTGAGTATTATAACGAAGGACGGCTACATATTGAGTTGCGCGCATGTTATAGCCCTGAACAGTAAGGCACAATTCCTGCCATTAGGCACAGCTGTGCTTCAACCTGGAACTTATGATGGTGGCACCGTAGAAAATAAGGTAGGTGAACTCTACAAATATATTAAGATAACATTTGGTCCTAAAGGTAAGAATTATGCTGATGCCGCCATAGCAAAAGTTACAGTAGCTGACTTGGTAGGTGAAGTCTTAGATAGCGATAATCAAAGTACTTATACTATTAGCAGCACGGCTGAAGTGAACGTTGGCGATTCTGTTAGAAAGTCTGGAAGAACGACCGGAGTTACCTTTAGCAAGGTGTATGATACAGGTGCAACGGTGAAAGTTTGGTACACATCATCTAAATGGGCAATATTCTACGACCAAGTATTAGTAAACCAGCCTTTCATCGAGAGCGGTGATAGTGGAAGCCCTGTAGATAAAGGTGGAGCATTTGTTGGGCTGGCTTTCGCAGGCAGTAGCAGTACGGCCGTGGTATGCAAAGCCAAATACATAATTGATGGGTTGGGAATAACAATATAAGTGACTTTCACTTTTTTCCAAGCTTTAGTCGTGAGGGCTTAAAGGAGGAAAGGCTCTGGCGATGGCCTTTTCAGGGTCCGCCTCCACGATGGGCTTTCCCCTTCCCGTCATCGTTTTGAAGTAGCCTGTCAGCTTTGTTCCCGGCTTAACGTACCTCTCGTCGAGCCAAACTGACACTATGGTTTTACGCTTTGAAGGCCTTGCCCTGCTGTTTGCCTGTATCTGGTACTGCATCGCTTGGACTGTTTCAAGCCAAGTTTTCGCAGCTGCGTAGGGGTTCTCGAGGCGCCTCTCCGCCGCAAGCCTCCTCGCCAAGTAGTCGACCTCAGCTCTGTGCTCAACTGTCATGCGTGGAACTGGAACTCCAACCATTAAGGCTGCGTCGACTTCCTTGAAGTCCATGCTCACCGCAGGCCAGCCGTAAGGGGACATTACGCGCATTTCAACCAGCGGGCCTTCAAGCCAGTCCGTCACGTACGCGTGGCGGTCGCCCAGCGGAACCCACTCTACAACGCGCACTTCGTGGCCTCTGCCCTTCAAAAGTTCGCCTATAACCTTTGACTGAGCGGTCGTCATAACGGCCATTCCCCTCTTCCCAGCTTTCGCCGCCTCCCTGAACCACCTTTCAACTATGTCGGCAAGCCTCTCAGCCTTCGCCTGATCCTTCAAAGCTTCCCTCGTAACCCTGAAGCCCGGCGTCGTGAACACGTCGAGCCAGCACCTCCTCGGGAAAGGCGGCTTAAACCCTGAGACGACCTCAGCCGCTCCTCTGAAGCCGAAGAGGTTTACGAAGGCGTCTGGGTAAAGCGTTCCGCTGTAGAAAAGCGGGGTTGAGCATGTTTTAAGCGCCCTTTTCAGGATCAGCGCAGGGTAGATTAGCGAAGCGCTTAAGGCTGGAACGAGCTTTCCATCTTCCTCCTTTGCTTGGACGCAGTAGCATATCCAGCTTCTGTCGCCTAGCCTGTTAACGGCTTTTAGGAACCGCTGAACCGACATGGTTGGGCTTTTAACTCCGAGCCCGCGTGAGAACTTGAACTGCAGCAGTTTGGCGCCTGTCCCCGAGCTTTCGAGGAGGCTTAGAGCCGCCTTGAACGCTGCGCTGTTGAGCTCTGCGAACGTTATGCGCGCCTTGAGCTCTCCGCTTCCCCTCTCAGCTTCATCCCTCATTTCCGGAAGCTTCTTTTCAGTGAGCTTCTCCATGGATTTCCTGAGCGCCTTCAACATGCGGACGGCTTCCTCGCTCTCCGGGATAAGCTTCAGGAGCTTTTCGCGTTTTTCTCCGGCCCACTTGCCTTCAAGCTCCCTGACCGCCGCTTCAACGGTTCTCGCTGAAAGCCTGAGGCGGTAAACCGCCTCGCACCTGCGTTGAAGTGTGTGGCACTCGTCGAAGAAGAGGACGGCTTCCCTTGCAACTTCGGCGAAGCCGCGCCTTGAAAGCGGGTCTATGGCGTAGTTGTAGTCGCATATCACTATGTCGGCTAGGCTGCAGGCGCGTTTAAGCCAGTAGTACGGGCACGCGTTTGGAGGCGCGTTGCTCTCGTCAACTACGCCTGTCCACGTGAACTCCTCGAACTCCCTCTCGTACCTGCAGCTTCCAGATTCCCTTGCAAGCCTGCAGAGGTCGTAGACTTCTGCGCCTAAAACATCCTTTCCAGTTACCTCCGCGTATTCCGACGCGTACCTGCAGACGCTCGGCTTAGACCTCATTACGGCGACCTTCAGCGCAAGGCTGTTCGCCTTCATTAAGGCTTCAAGCTCCTTTCGCTTGTTCAGCTCGCCGCTGTAAGCTCTGGCCGTCAGCCAAACAACCCTGCAGCCGTTGAGAGCCCACCTGACAGCGTGCCTCGCCGCCACAAGCTCCTTCCCGCTTCCACACGGAGCGGTTAAAACCACTGGGCTGTCCATGACTTGGACTAGGTTTCTGTCAGCTTCAACTTGCCACCTGTACGGCTTATAAGGCCAGCTAAGCCCTTGCAACAGCCTTCACCTCCCTCCTAACAGCCGGCTTCCACCTTGCAAGTGCGTAGAGGCACGCTGGGCAGACTCCATAGTAGTTCTTGCTCGTCTGAGGCCCGTTAACCCAGAAGTCGGCCGTGACAGCTGTCGGGTCGAAGACCCACATTCCCTTCTCCTTCGGAGGCGGCAGGAACGCGCTTGAAACCCTGTGGAGGTTGGTGACGAACTTGGCTGGAGCGCCGCAGAAGATGCATGTTCTCCCGCTGTCCTTGTTGGGCTGGAGTCCCGCAAGCGCTTCAGCGATTTCCCTCCAGTTGTATCCTTCAACTCCAACGGCGCTGAGAAGCGTTGCAAGCTCCTGGGTTAGAGGCTTAAGCCTTTCAACAAGCGCTTTTCCAGAGGCTTCAGCGTAGAATGGCGCAAGCTCCTCCAAGGCTTTAGCTCTGGCCTCCTGGACTACCGGATGCGTGACCGGGGTCGTCAGCGGGCTTGGCTTGAAAACTCCCTTAGCCTGGTTTAGGCCGAACGCGACTGAAGGCTCAACGGCTTTGGGCCTCTTGGAAGCCATCACGCGTCTCACGCATTCGCGGTGGAACGCGACCGTCACGGTCGGCACGTCCGTAGTGTAGGCTTTCCCACTCCAGTTGCTCCACTGGACGCCGCTTCCCTCCAGCAGCGCCTTAAACACGGCTTTTTCAGGCCTGTAGTGTATGTGGCGGACCTGCGTGAAAGTCAGCGCCGAATCCTCAGACGCAGCCCAGTTTTCGACTGCGTAGGGCATGGGCGACTGCGCTCTTCCGAAGCCTTCAGCCTCAACCTCGCGCACCCTGAACCGCTTCACCGTCGCGGCGAACACTCCCATGTGTCCCTTGTACTTTCCAATTCCCATGTACGCTCCCTCCTCGCCGTTCACCGAGGCGCATATAACCTTCAACGCTTTCAAGAGGCAGTTGTAAGCGTCCTCGTTTTCAGCGTAAGCTAGGAAGCTGAAAGCTGAGCCGGCCTCTATGGCGTGAAGCATTCTTGGTGCAGCTCTCCTGTTGGGCGCGGCCGTCCACCCTCCGTTCCCGTCTGAAGACCATATCCACAGGCCTCCGCTCTGCCTGTTCCTGAGAACCCTTGGAAGGTCGACGCGCCAAGGCCTCGCGGCGCCATGTCCCTCTGGACACTCAGCCACGCCTGGCTTCGTGAAGAACGTTGGCCCTCCACACGCGCGGCAGTTCGGCGTCGCGGAGGTTACGTGTATCATGTCAAGCGTTGAAGCGGGCAGGCCGAGGGTTGAAGATGCGACGCTTATGGCTCCGTACAGCACGCTTTGAGGGATCCACTCGTAGCTGAAGTAGTGTATGAAGTTCCCCTGCTTGTAGCATGTCTTGAGGAAGAGCGCTTGGCTGAAAGCCTTAAGCGTGACCCTTGCACCTATCACCGTGCAACGACCTCAACCGGTTTAGCCAGCATGTAAGGCTTGAAGAGGCGCCTGTCCAAAGCAAGCTTCGCAGCATATGAAACTTTGCCGAGCAGTTCCTTCAGCTTCGGGCCAGTGTACAGCTCTTCCTCGCCGACCATTGGGATACGCGTCAGCCTCCACGACTTCGGGTCCTCCTTCCAAGTCGGCGTCCAAACAGTTCCCCCTACGCCGTCAACTGCCAGCGCACGGTAAAACGCTTGAACGACCAAGCCAACCTCAGCAACGGCGACGCCCTTAACCCTCAAAACAAGAGGCACCGGAGCCGTCGCCGGAGCCAAGTATTCCTTGCGGTAGAACACCGCTGCCTTCTTCTCTCTCTTGCTTTTCTTGCCTTCCGCAGCCTCTTTATCGCCTTCCGCAGCCTCTTTTATCGTGGCTTTCACGTCGCGTCCCCTCACCGTGTTCGTTGTCGGATCGCGTACTACGCCTGCTTTGCGGTAAACAACCGGGTTCGCCTTCGGCGCGCCCACCGTGACCAGAACCCTTGACTTATAGCTCTCCCCCTTCGGCCTCATGTACCCCATGATTCCGCAGGCTAGGCAGGTTCCGCAGTCCAGGTAGCCTCCTTCGACAGGCTTCTTGCACGCGGCTGCGTCGCCTACGCTGTAGCTTTTGGAAACCGCGAGTAGGTAGCTGCGCATTGCTCCTTTGAACGGCGCTTCAGGCAGAACAGGCCTGCCAACCGCATCCTTCAAAACTCCAACCGTGTTGTCGTCGGGCTTCTCCGCAGCTCCGAAATGCACAGCGCCGAGGTTGCGCACAAGACCGTGGAGCACAAGCGCATCCGCGCATTCCATGTGGTTCAACACGCGCTTCTGCACGTAGAGGTTCATCTCGTCCTCAGCCAGTTCTCCTCCACCTTCAAGCTTCTCAACAGCTCTCTCAACCACATCCTCGAAAGTTCCCAACGCAACTTTACGTTTTCTACCCACGTAATCACCAATAACAAAAAGCCCGAGAGTATTTAAGCTTCGATTATCCTTTTAAAGGCTGAAGCAACATACTGATAATCGGAGACTAAGCGCTGGAAGGTGCGGAAACAAAGCGAAAGGCGAAAGAGGCCAAGGAAAAGCGGTCGGTTGCAGAGTTGAAAACGATGAGGCATAAACTGAAAGACCAGTTGGCGACAACTGTCTCAACGACGAGCAGCACGCGTTGCAGAGTTGAAAACGATGAGGCATAAACTGAAAGTGGATGAGGCGCGCATGGCGCTTTCAGGAATTTTAGATCGTTGCAGAGTTGAAAACGATGAGGCATAAACTGAAAGTCATTTCAGATTCTGGAGAGAGTTTAGCCTTACTTACCGTTGCAGAGTTGAAAACGATGGGGCATAAACTGAAAGTTTACGAACACCTCGCCTACTTCTGCCGGCGCTGGTTGTTGCAGAGTTCAAAACAATGAGGCATAAACTGAAAGCCCCTAATCCTTAAATATTCAACGTCAGAGGCAATCAAAAGTTGCAGAGTTGAAAACAATGAAGCGTGAACTGAAAGTGTTTCCCTGAGCAGTTGAAGACTTGCAGAGTTGAAAACAATGAAGCGTGAACTGAAAGCATATTTGCAATATTTTGGGCTGCACGTTTTGAAACTGGTTGCAGAGTTAAAAACAATGAAACGTGAACTGAAAGTAGCGACTTTTGCCCGTGGCGGAGCAAGCATCTTCAGTTGCAGAGTTAAAAACGATGATGCGTGAACTGAAAGTTGAGAAGTTGGGATAACTCCGCCCCACCTGACTTGCTACGAAAATCTCTGTATACCATTGTGGCAAAAGAGATTTGGCGGCTTCATCCAAAGTCGCTAAGCGACAATGACCGCTTCTCGAGTTGCAGAGTAAAAAACGATGAAGCGTGAACTGAAAGGCGGCCTCTGTTTTTACTATGAAATTCCGGGTTGCAGAATTTATAACGATGAGGCATAAACTAAAAGTTTAAACGCCCGTTTTCGATGAAAATTTTCAGCAACTGTGTTGCAGAGCCTAAAAGGACGAAGCATAGACTGAAAAGCCGTCACATGATCTAAAGCGGGTCGTTGTGGAGTTGAAAACGATGATGCATGAACTGAAAGCCATGCTCTCGTAACGATCTAATTCGTTGCAGAGGATTGGCCGATGAGGTGTTGACTGAAAGTACGCACAGGACATTAAGGCCAGAGAACAAGGCGATTTCATGTTGTAGAGGCTTGGCCGATGAGGCGTTGGCTGAAAGAAAAGAAGTTATGAGATGCGCAGCTGCGTGTATGAGCGCAACGAACGGCGGGCTAGCCTTCGCCTCGCCTTTTAAGTCCATGCGTTTATAACATACGGTGTCGTTGGTGAAAGGCGATAAGGTTCAGTTTTACGTCGATTATATGGAAGACGGCGAAGCGGCGTACGTTCTCATCCTCTCGGACGGAAAGGACGGGTTCGAGTTTGATACAAACTTTAACCCGAATAAGTATGCGCTTCCCGACCGCTCGCTCTTGCCGACCCTGCCCGAGGCCACGTGGCTTCTGCTCACTGAGAAAAGGTTCGTGAAGGCGGAAGAGGACAGGGAACGGTTCTTTGAGTTCACGAGGGAGCTCGTAAGCTTGAGGGACTACGCGACAATCAAGGAGGGGAGGAAGGTCTTCGGCGAGTACTTCAGAAACAAGGAGAAAGCGTTCAGGCTGCTTCAGCAGCTGAAGGTTAGCGTGGAGGAAAAGCGGAAACAGAAGGACGCGTTGGAAGAGCTCTTTTCCAGGAGGATCCTGCGCTGTTCTGTTGGCTACTTCGTCGTCTCACCCAACGACGTCGACGTATACTACATTCCAAAAGGCGGGTGCGGCGCAACCTACCTCATCACGTGGGACTGGTTCGGCGACTTGAGGGACGCTGTGAACAGAGCAGCGGAGCGCAACGAGCCGCCGAAGAACCTTCAGGACGTTCTACCGTGGCAGCTTGAAGAGGTCATCTGGACCCTCACAGACCCGGAAGGGTCTGCGAAAGCGCTTGATGAGCTGCTGAAAGCTGCGAAGGACTTTGAAAAAATCTGGTCATACATCAGCTGAAAACAGTCGGCGTTTCAACCTTCATTTTAACATTTTAGCATAGAAGCTGGTGTCGCAAGAGAAAAGACAACTGCCAAGCGAAGTGTCAAGATCTTGACACTTTCTTGACAACTGTCAAAAAAGTCGCTGAATTCAGCGAATTACTTGACAATGGGCAAACTATGGGGGAGCAAATCCGTACAGTCAAAAACAAACATGCTTTTTGTGGGACGCATCTGCGTATGCACAGGCTCTATGAACAGGCCTTCCTCAGCCTTTTCTGATTATGTAGACCGGATGGACTGTGCTGACTTCGCCATTTTTGCTTCTCCGCCTGTGGCCTTCAACGCAGCGGTAGGCGACAGTTCCGTCGCTCCATCTTCTGACGACCTCAACTGGGCCTCCGCATTCGGGGCACTTCCGCATCTGCTTCACCACAGAAGTTTCGCGCCTGGCTTTTTAAGGCTTGGAGGCGCGTTGTGAAATGCGCAGCTGCGCGTTTTCGATGCTTCACCTCGGCTTTTAAGGTTACGCGCTCAACACTTGTGGTGTCTGTAGTGAGTGAAAAAGATGAAGAGCCTGGAGAAGGTGAAGCCGTCGACGAGTTTGACCCGCTGAGGCGTATAGGCGTGCCTGAGAAGGT
>Ga0080004_1116676_pt1 | contig 10894 bp, 12 predicted proteins | sample WasSprMetagenome_FD_69207 | JGI IMG/M metagenome (GOLD analysis project Ga0080004, IMG submission 69207) | Sulfidic aquatic microbial communities from Washburn Spring, Yellowstone National Park, USA - WS (SPADES assembly) (version 2) | ecosystem: Environmental > Aquatic > Thermal springs > Hot...
TTTCCTTTTCTTCTTTTGTCAAACCTTCTCCAGTATCTGCAACTACAATTTGCAATCTATTATTCAAAATTTGCAATTTTACTTCAACTCCTCCTTCTTGAGTATATTTTATCGCATTATCCACTAAATTTAAAATAATCTCTCTAATTTTTTCTTTATCTATTAAAATTTTTGGCACCTCTTTTGGTTTTTCAAATTTCAAATAAAGATTTTTTTCTTTCGCTGCAATTTCCATTTCTTTCACAACACTCTCTACAATTTCACTAATATCTGCTCTTTCCAATTCCAATTCAAGCTTTCCCAACTCAATCTTTGAAACATTCAAAAATGAATTAACCAATTTAATCAATCTCTCGTTTGCCAAATAAATATTTTCTAAAACCTTCTTTACTTTTTCTGAAACTTCCCCATAAACCCCTTCTAAAATCATTGACAAATATCCTTTAATCACTGTCAGGGGCGTTCTCAATTGATGCGAGGTAATCGAAATAAACTCTGTCTTTGCCCGACTTATCCTTTCTAACTCCTCTCTTCTTCTAATTTCCCTAAAAACCCCGCGAATCAACAAATAACCAAAAATACAAAACAAAACAAAAATTCCTCCATTAACAATCTTCCACAAAGTGCTTGGCGCAACAAAAATCTGAACCAAAAGCAAAATCCCAATTGCGCCAACCAAAATCTCAGTCAAAATAACTTCAATCCCAAAGAGGTGATAGCGAGTAATGGCGAGAGCAGTGAAAAATAAAAGGAAAAGAGAGCTTGGAGTATCTAGAGGTGTAAATTTTTCAATTCCAAAAAGGGGTAAAACAAAACTGACAATTGAAACAGTACCTATATACAAAATTGCACCAATTATTACATAACTAATTTGTAATTTTTTAATTCCTACAATTTTTCGATATCCAGAGATAAGTGTATAAACTATCAAAATTAATAAACTGAGAATATAAATCCAAAACGGAATAAAAAGGGGGCCGGTTTCGCCTTCAAAACCACCTAAATAAACTTTTCTTACATTGGCTATTACTAAATCATCCATGTAAGAAATAAAAAAGAAAAACAATCCTAAACTGCTAATTATTTCTAATTGCCACTTAGTTATTCTCTTCTCACAAAGTTCTAAAATCCATAATAAAGCAGTGAGTGGCAACAAAACTCCAAAAGCGGAAGCACTCTTTACCCAAAAAAGAGTCTGCTGAATTCCCATCATAAAATTAGTAAAAATCCATAATGCTGCGAGGAAACAAGAAATTCCAAAAAAACGATTAAGTCTTTTTGAAGGATCTTTTAAAAATACAAAAAAACCAAGAAAAAAATTACAGATCGCTGCTATTGGAATAACAATTTCTAAAATTTCCATTTTCAATAGAAAAACCTATTTGATTATTTTATGCTTTTTGCCAACAATTATTAAATTTTCTACTAATCTATCCAACTGTTCTTTTGTGTATTCACAAGTAACTGTAAAACGCATCAAGGATTTTCCTTTAGGGACTGCTGGCCAACGAAAAGGCGGAGAAAAAATACCTCGTTCTAATAAATCTTTTGAGATATCAATTGCCTTCTTTTCGTCGCCAATTAAAATTGGAATGATTGGTGTTTGACTATTCAAAGTATTAAAGCCTGCTTCTTCCAATTTATTTTTTAGGTATTTTGCATTCTCCCAACACTTGATTCGTCTCCATTTCTCTCTTTTGATAACCTCTAAGGCTTTTAAAATTCCTTTAGCTAATGCTCCCAAAAAAGCACCAGAAAACATATAGGTTTTTACTGAAATTCTCAGATAATCGATTATTTCTTTAGAGGCAGCAGCAAAACCCCCAACAACTCCAAAACATTTTGAAAATGTTGTTACAATAATATCTACACCGCCTTTTAACCCAAGATATTCCATTGTTCCTCGCCCATTTTCACCTAAAATCCCAGTGGCAATTGCATCGTCAACATAAACCATTGCCCCATATTTTTGAGCTAATTCAACAATTTCTTTTAGGGGCGCAATTTCGCCAGTCGAACTAAATACTCCATCGGTCAAGATTAATTTTCTCTTCCTTCTTTTGTATTTTTTTAATTTTTGTTCTAAGTCATTCATCTCGCAATGCCTATAAACTATTCTCTCAGCTTTTGCTAAACGACAACCTTCAATAATTGTAGGGTGGTTAAATTCATCACTAAAGAGAACGCTCTCTTTGCTGGTCAAAAAAGGAATTTTAAAAGGGGTAAAAAATTTTAGCGTTGGCAAATCCACAATCGCTGGGATGACGCCCATATTTGCCATAGTGCTTGTGTTAAAAATCATTCCCTCTTCCATTCCGAGAAATTTTGCAATTTCTCTTTCTAATTTTCGATGAATTTCTAAGGTTCCTGAAATCAAAACTGACCCCGAAGGATGAATACCATATTGATGGAATCCTTCAATGATTGCCTCTATGATTTCTTTATTATGTGCTAGACCCAAATAATTACCCGAACAAAAGGATAAAACTTTTTTTCCATCTATTTCAAATTCAGGCTTGCTTGAAATTCCCCCTGTTACTATTTTTATTTCAGGATAAAGCCCACTTTTTTTTACTAACTTCAATATTTCCCTAATTTTTTTCTCAATTTCCGTTTCCATAATTCTTAAAATACTTTGCCCAAAATTTTGAATCGAGCATGGGCTATATTTTTAATTTTACCATATTGAAAGAAAAATAAAAAGGCAATGAAAAAAGCCGTAAATCCTTAAATAATGCCTATTTAAAGGAATTTTTTCGAGAAAAATAAATAGGCTATGACAAAAAGAATCAATCAAAAAACGCTTAGGGAAAATAAAAGTGGATGAAATTAAAATTCCAAATTTGAGAGGAAGTTTGATTGTTTTTGATAAAGTTGCGTTTTTTCCTGCTAAAACCTCCAAAATCTTTTTGGTATTTTAGAAGAGCGACTCAAAAAAGAGTATTTAATCTGCTTATTTTTCTCAATTCCCGTTTCCATATTTTTCCCTCTATTTAAATTAGAATTCATGTTTCCAAAAACAACAAAAGCTCTTTTTTGAGCTATCTCCTCAATTTTTTCGTTTTTAGGTATAAACTGGCATTTCGGTAGAGATTCTACCAATCTCTTTTTTGGGAATTTGACGGGAAACATCGAGTATCTCAATTCCTAAAACATTTCCTCTTTTATCAACATCAATCAAAAGCCGACTAGTCACTTTTTTAGTTTTAGCCACCTTTCCCTTTCTCAAGTAGATATATAACGCATCTGCCATTTTGTCGTAAGTAATCTTCATAGATAATAGCAAGTTAAAATTATTTTTTTATTATTTTCGATGACATAAACTACTTCTAAAATTTCCTTATTAATTCTTTTTGAGGCGATAACTCTGTGATTTTCTCTATAGATCCGATCAGGGTTTAACAAAACTTTTTCAATATCTTTCTTTAAAATACCTCTTTCTTTCATTCTCTCTTTGGCATGCTTAGTGAGAATAATCATAAAAAGATACTCTTATTTATCTTAATCAATTGAAATTATAATGTCAAATTTTCACCCAAAACACCATAACTCTCAAAATACTTTGCCCAAAGTTCGACTTGGGTATGCTTCGGTTAAATTTTATCCCTTTTTTGGAGTCAAAATCAAAAATATTAGATCTAAGAAGGAATTGGCGTTGGAAATCTTTCTACTATTTAAAGTTTTGCAGGTCAAAAAACTTGTATTTGGCGGGCAAAAAATTAAAAAAACCGAATGCTCGAAAAAATCCCACACATTATTTTGCCATGGCTTTTTAATGTGTTGGAATTTAGATCGAAAAATATTTTAAAAATTTGGAGGTTGGGGCAATGTTTTGATATTCGCTTTGTAAATTTGATTATTTAGGATTGGGTTGAGTTTTTTCTTTTAGTTTTTGTTCGAGTTCTTTGATTTTTTCTTTTAGCTCCATCATCTTTAATTCTCGCCCTTCAATTAATTTGTAAAATTTCTCTAAAGCTTCTTTATCTTCTTGTATTTTTTTGAAAAATATTGCGTTACTGATCGAAATTGAGAATTGATATGAAAGATTGTTTAGAATTTCAAGATCTTCTTTTGAATAACGTTCGCCTGAAATTCTTTTGCCCAAAATTATTACTCCAACAAGCACTTTTTCTCTTTGGAAAAGAGGAATTAAAACTTCAATTTCGTTTTGTTTAAGTTTGTCTAAGAAAATTTTTAGTTGCTCTTTTTTAATTTCATCTTGAATTTTTTCCATCAAAGAAAGAACTTCTCCTTGAGACGAAACCCTTCCTGTTTCTTCTAAAAATAGGTATAAAATTGGGTCGCCAAGCAAGGAAAGAATTTTTTGGGAACTAAATCCTATATTTTTCCATACTTCAGGGAACCTAAAGTCAGCTGGTTTTGGCGCAATACAAATTTTGTCAACTTGAAAAGCTTTTGCTAAAACATCACTAATCTGAGATGCGACCTCTTCTAAATTTAAAACCTGACTTAATTTTTCTTTTAGCTCTTTTGAAATCTTGGCAAATTTTTCTGCTTGTTCTTTTGAAATTCTTTCTTTAATTGCCAATTTTTCAGCCTCTTCTCTTTTCTTTTCTTCTTGATAAGTAGCTTGAATCAAAAAGTATCCAAACAGACAAAACAAAAGAAAAAGAAGGGTTGTAAGAATCTTTAAAAAGAGTGTGGTTGTCAAAAACGGTAAAATAGCCAAAATCACTCCCATAAGTCCTATTAAAAATTCGGTCAAAATTAGCTTAATTCCAAAAAGAGCTTTTTGAAAAATTGCATAGGTACTAAATCCCATCCAGAAAACAGAAGAAATCGCGGAGAGGTAAATATATTGATTAAAGCGTTGATGGGATAAAAAAGGCAAAATTCCAGCAAAAATAAATCCGCTTCCAGCATAAATACAAACCCCAACTATAAAATACTTTATTTGCAATTTTTTAAAACCTTTACTCTTAAAATATTCCTTCAAAAGATAATATAAACCTGCTGCTGAACCAAAAATAACATATAACCTGCCGAATCGTGAAAGAGAACCAGCTCTTGCTACAAGAGGTTTTGTTGAAATAAGTTCTTTAACAAAGTATGGAGTGGTCAAAGCTAAAAGGGTAAAGAGTATCCCAGGAAAATACCAAAGGAAAGCCTTTAATTTGAGATTTTTTTCTCTTTCTGTAAAGTAATATATAAAAATCAAAAACTCTGGAATAATTAATGTGCCAATCCAAGTAGCTCTAGCCCAAAATATCAATGTATTTGGATTTTCCCAAAAATAACTTATTCCCCAAGCAAAATTATAAAGTCCAGAAAAAAATGCAGCTAAACCTAAATGAAAGGTTGCCCTATTTTTTCCTCTAATCCAGAAAAGTGATGCAAAAAGGAAATTGGCAATTCCTGCAATAAAGCAAAGGGTTCCTCTTATTATTGAAATCTCCATGTTAAAAGTTTGTTGTTATTTTAATTTTATCATTTTTCTATTTTTGACAACAATTTTTAGATTTCAAAAATAACCCTAAATAATATAAAGATAGAGGTTGATTTTGTTTTTTGTTTTTTTGAGAGGAAGGATTTTTGCTGGTTGCCAGGAAGGAATTGGGGAAGAAAAACAAACTATTCTTGTGCCTGGTTTTAATTCCTTTTTTAGTTTTTCTCTTAGTTTTTCTAAAATTTTTGGGGTAAGATATAAAAAAATCACATTGGCATCGCTTATTCGTGAATTGAAAAAGTCTTGAAAATAAATTTTTCCTTTGATTCTGTGAAAAAGAAAATTTAATTTAGCGAGAAAAAATAAAATTGGGGAAAACTCAAAACCAACTACTCTTGCTTCAAACTCTTTTTCACCAATTATTAAAACGTTCCCCGTTCCAGCTCCTAAATCGTACAAAATTTCTCCGGGTTTCAAGTTGGCAAGTTTTAAAGCTTCCCTAATAACCTTTTTTGGCGCAGGGACAAAGGGACCTCCTTTTAAAGCAGACTTCAAGAAACTCAAAAAAACAAAAAAGAAAATGCCAAAAGTTAAAATTAAAAATTTTTCCATCTTATTTAAAATTTTACTTTAAAATTTTGATTTTTGCTAAAATGGAATAGTGTGGGAAAAAACTTACATTTTACCAAAAATTTTTAAAGCTAAGTTAAGAAAACCTTGGGGTAAAAAATTCTTTGGAAGTAAAAAAGAAGTTTTAGAAAAATTTGAAGAGTTTTTGAAAAATAAAAATTTCAAAAAAATAATTACAGTTGGAGATTTTTGCTCAAAAAGTTTGCCATCGAATATAAAAATTTTTGACGGAAAAATAAAAAGAAGGAAAATCAAAAAAGTTTTGCCCTATTCTTTAAAATGCAAAAATCCAAAAGGCACAATTCAAAAAGAGGTCTGGGAAATAATTAAAAGAGCAGTAAAAGAAGAGAAAAATGTTTTTGTTGAGGGAGAAGAGGATCTTTTAGTAATTCCTTCAGTTTTGTTGGCTCCAAAAAATTCAATAATAATTTATGGATTTCCAGGTAAAGGAATTTGTGCAATTTTAGTCAATGAAAAAATAAAAAAGAAATTTAAAAATTTACTCAAACTCTTTTTAAAGCGAGATTTAAATTAAGGTGTGGCTAAAGTAAGATTTTTCATTAAAATCTCGACAACTCGCTTTTTGCCGATTTTTTCACTTGCCCCAATTATTTCTAAATAGAGAGGATTTCCGTTTTTATCCAAATCCAAATTTATCTCTGGAGCAATCTCTATAGTTTTCGCAACTTTACCCTTTCTAAAAGTGATATTTAAAGCGTCCGCTTTTGGATCATATGTAATTTCCATGGATTTTGTTTAATGAATTTTAATTTTATCAGTCCAGTGTTGAGTAATTACAATGATATCTTTGTTCTCTGTTTTATATACAATTTGTCAAATTTTTTGTAAGCAATCATCCTTCCTGAATAACTGGTACATGTATACTCTGGAAATTTTAATGTTTTGATAACGGCTTCTTTTGGAATTCTTCTTTGGTTCAATTTTAACAAGGCATGTTTAGTAAAAATTATCATAATTTTAAGCTCTTTTTAAAATATGGACAGTAATTGAGCCTCCCGCCCCTCCGATGTTGTGGCAAAGTCCAATTTTTGGAATAGGTTTTACTTGCCTTTCTCCAGCCTGACCTCTTAATTGTTTAACAACTTCATAAATTTGGGCTAATCCTGTTGGGGAAATTGGATGTCCTCTTGCTTTCAAACCTCCTGAAGGATTGACTGGCAATTTTCCGTCTAAATTAACAATTCCTTTTCTAATTAACTCTGCTCCTTTTCCTTCTGGCGCAAATCCTAAATCTTCATAAGAAATTAACTCAACTGAGGTAAAAGCATCATGAACTTCTGCAACCTGAATGTCTTCTGGTTTAACCTTAGCTTGTTCATAAGCCTTTTTTGCTGCAATTTTTGTTGCCACAAAGTGCCAAGGTTCTTCTCTTTGAAAAGTCAAAAGATAATCAGTGGCAAAACCTGAACCTATAACCTGAATGTCGGTTTTCTCTCTGCTCAATATTACTGCTGCCCCTCCATTTACAGAAAGTGAGCAATCATACATTGTAAAAGGGGAGGCAATTTCTGGAGCAGACTTTATTTGTTCTAATGTCACTGGTCTCTTGTAAAAATAAGCGTTTGGATTTTTTGTTGCATTTTGATGATTCTTAAAAGAAATTAAGGCTAAATCGTCATGGGTTGCTCCATATCTTTGAGAATAAAGTTGCCAAACTAAAGCATTTTGAGCTGGGAAATTTAATCCTTCTGGTTGCTCAATTTCTCTTTCAATTGCTGACATTATCCAATGGGTTGTCATTTCTGTTTTATTATCGACCAATTTTTCACCAGACAAAACTAAAATATTTTCAAAATTTTTCAAATTTAAAGCCACCCAAAAAGCAACTCCCCCTCCAGAACAAACAGCAGGAACTTCAAAGATTGGAATATGGGTTTTAAAAAGATCTGATAATAAAGAGGCTTTGTGAGTTTGGTGTTCTGCTAATCCATCACAGCTTTCCATTCCAGTAAAGACAATACAATCTATTTGAGAAATTTTCATTGAAGCATCTTCCAATGCTTCCATTGCTGCTTCAAAAGCAAATTGCCACCAAGGTTTTTGAGAATAATCAAATTTTGTCATCCCAACTCCCTTAATGTACATATTTTTCTTTTGCCTTTTTTAAAATTTCTTCATTTATTGGAACCTTGAGTCCTGCTTTTTTGGCTAATTTTATCACTGCTCCATTGTAATAGTCAATTTCATCTAAATCTTTTGGTTTTCCTTTTCTTCCTTTTTCAATCAAAAAAGCTAAAATAGGGGAAATTAAAAAAAGAAAAGAAATTGGAAGTCGAAAAAGAAAGGAAAGAAATTTTACTGGATAGTGGGGGAAATTTAAAAATTTTCCTTTATTCTCTTTTACTGCTTTGATATATTCTCTCAATGCCAAAACTTCTTTTTTGAATATTTCTCTTTTTTTAAAACCTTCGAAAATTGAAAATCCCTCAACAGCGCAAGCCATTCCAATTAAATTCAAAAATAGTTTTGAGTATTCCATATTTTTTGAATCTTTTCGGGGAATAAAATAAGTTTCAATTTTTGTTTTTTCAAAAATTTCTCTTATTTTAATTTCTCTTCCTGAAATTTGAGAAATTGCTAAACGAACTGGCAAAGAATAAATAACAAATTCTTTTTCTTTTACCTTTTTCTTTTCAACTGGATTAAAAAGAGAAATTCTAAAAATTTGAATTTCTTTTGCTCTTTCTCCAAAAACTTCATTTAAAGCTAAAATTGCATCCTCTCCAGCTTCAATTCCATTTTGAGAAAGAAAGAGGGCAGGAAGAGGGAAATTTTTTTCTTTTATTTTTTGATAGTAAAATTTAACTGCTTCAAAAACAGGATTTTTAATACACAAAAAAAGAAAATCAAATTGAATATCTTTTGGAAACTCGTTTTCTTCAATTAAGGGAATTTCTACCAATTCTTCATTTTTATTTCTTTTTACAAAGAGCCTCTTTTTTCTTATTTTTTCTATTTCTTCTTTTTTTCCAATTCCAAAAACTTCACCAATTGGCACCAATTCTTTGGTAAACATTGTTGCTGTTTTTCCTCCAATTCCAATAACTCCAATTTTCATAAATTATGACAAGCTAAAATTAAAGTGCCAGGACCTGTTACTGCTCCAACAATTGGAGGAACGTTTGAAAAGAAAGATACTTTGACTTTTAGTTCTTTTTCAATTTTTTCTTTTAATCTTAAAGCAAACTCGATATTATCAGTGTAATTTATCCCGACTCTAATTTTTCCTTTTTTTGCCTCTCTTTTTATCTGATTAAAAATAGCATTTAGCTGATTGAAAGTCCAGGTATTAAAACCAAAAAATTTAATCTCTCCTTCTCTTATTCCAAGATAGGGAGTGACTCCAAAAATTTTTAAAATATCAAAAGAAAACTTTTGCCAAATTAAAACTCTTCCTGTTTTTCTTGCCCAAAATAAAGTTTTCAAAAATGCAAAAAATTTAACTTTCTTTTTTAAACTCTCAAGTTCTTTTAAAATCTCTTCAATTTCTTTCCCCTCTTTAATTAATTCAGCTGCTCTCAAGACAATTAATCCTTCACCAGCAACTGCTGACCCACTATCAAAAAGAAAAATTTTTGAAGGATCTTCAAACAATTCTTTAGCAGAAAAGGCAGAATTGAAAACTCCAGAAAGCCTAGCTGAAACTGTAATTACTAAAATTTTTTCTGAATTATCTTTGAGTTTTTGATAAGCTTTTAAAAAATCTCCAGGAGAAGGAGCTGCAGTTTTTGGAATTTTTTTTGTTTCTTGAATTACCTTATAAATATTTCTTTCTGGCCATTCTTCCCATTCAGGAAAACTCATTTTTGTCTTAACTATTTCAATTTCAAATTCTCGAATAACACATGGAGGCAAAGAGCAAATGTCATCTGAAATCAAAGCAATTTTTTTCATAAAAATTATTGCCCAAACCTTCTTTCTCTTTTTTGAAAATTTTTTATTGCTCTTTCAAATTCCTCTGGAGAAAAATCTGGAAATAAAGTTTTTGTAAAATAAAATTGAGAGTAGGCAGTGTGCCACATCATAAATCCTGCTGAATTGTGAGGATCTCCTTCACATCCTGTTCTGATTACTAAATCTACTGGTGGCAATGTCCCTGTCCACAAATTTTCAATTAAAGTTTTTTCTGTAATTTCAATTTCTTTTTCTTTTGCCTTTTTTACAATTTTTTTGATTGCTTCTAACATCTCATCTGTTCCGTTATAAGCTAACAAAAATGTCAAAACAAAATTTTTATTTTTCTTTGTTTTTTCAATCGCTTCTTTGATTGCTTTTTTCACTTCTTTTGGAAAAAGTTTTTTCCAAAGACCAAAAACATTAATTTTTACTCCTTCTTTTTGAATCTCTTTTGATCTTGCCAATTTTTGAAATTGCCTTTTAAAAATCGAAAACAAAACTTCAACTTCTTTTTTTGGTCTTTTCAAAACATTATCAGCAGACATTCCCCAAAAAGTAAAATAGGGAATCTTTAATTCCCAAGCTTTCTTTAAAATTTTCTCTAAAGTTTTTGCTCCTTCAATGTGTCCTTGCCAAGAAAAAAGCCCTCTCTTTTTTGCCCATCTTCTATTTCCATCTGGAATTACTACTACGTGCATGGTTGCCAAGCAGCAACTAATGTTCCAGGACCTAAAACTGCACAAAAAATTGGTGCGCCTTCTGAAATAAAAGAAACTTCTGCACCAATTTTCTTTAGCATCTCTTTTAATTTTTTAGCTCCCTCTAAATTGTCTGCATGATTTATTACTACCCTAATTTTTTTACCTTTTTTTCTTTCTTTTTCGCTTTCTTTTGAAATTTTCTTAAATAAAGCTTCTGTCTCATCTTTTGCAAAAACTA
>Ga0080004_1057099_pt1 | contig 10892 bp, 9 predicted proteins | sample WasSprMetagenome_FD_69207 | JGI IMG/M metagenome (GOLD analysis project Ga0080004, IMG submission 69207) | Sulfidic aquatic microbial communities from Washburn Spring, Yellowstone National Park, USA - WS (SPADES assembly) (version 2) | ecosystem: Environmental > Aquatic > Thermal springs > Hot...
TGCCTGCCTTTAAAGTTAAAGTAGTTAATACAACAGGAGCTGGTGATGCCTTTAATGCAGGATTTATAAAAGCATTTCTAAGTAATATGAACATATATGAGGCATTAAAAATTGGTAATGCGGTCGCAGCATTATCAATAACAAAACCTGAACCAAGATTATCATTTCCCAACTTTGACGAAGTTAAACAATTTTTACTGACACAATCAGATATTTCATTTTGAACATCAACAATGAGATAATGGCTTTAGTAAATATCATAACAATTTATAACAATATCATCCAAGTTTTTTACCAAGTGAGATTGTATCCATACCAAGCCTATCCGCTAAATTCTGGAAAAATATGGTGAAAAATATGAGCATTTTAGAAGGATGTTCAGATTTAATAAGTATTAAGAGAGAGATTTGGAATGAGGTAAGACGTTGTTCTTCATGCGGTTTTTGTGAGTGGGGTTGTCCTACTTTACAAGGAATTCATTGCAAAACTATTTAAGCTTTTATTTCAACCTTTATGGGTTTCGTGGAGATGGCGTGCATACTTATATGCTTGAGGGTTTCGCAATGAGTCCAAGAACAAAAACTTAGGCATTATGGTCCTCGTGGAAGAATAAATGTAATATTATTTTCATTGAGAGATAATATATGGACAAAAAAAGGATTAGAAAGTATTTTTCATGCTTAGTTTGTGATGCATGTACTACTCAATGCCCTGCTGGAATTCACATAGCAGAAGTTATAAAGAAGTTTAGACGCTATATAGTAAAGGAGGACGATTAATGCCCTTAACCATTAAGGATATATTAGATATAATTAAAGAAACTACCGAAAAAAGAGGAAGCCCTGTTCCTTTACCCATTGATGTGATTACAGGATGGGCAAAAAATTTAAATATTCCAAGAGGAGGTGATACTGTTCTTTATACTGGACAACTTTATCAGATGGTTCCATACATAAATCGTTATGTTCATCAACTTGAAAAGATTAGTGCAACAACATTAAAACTTGCAAAAGTTGCTGGTAAGTTCTTAGACCTTTCAATGTTTATTGAAAAACCTTCTCAGGAGGAGATTGAAAGACAGCATATTATTATAAGAAATATTGCTAAACTTTTATTAAAATTAGGAGTAAGATTTGGGTATTTATATGAGGATGATATGTATTCTGGTGTACTTCTTTATGATTTAGGACTTTATGATACATTCATTAATCATGCAAAAAAGGTTTATTATCAATTCAAAAAATATAATGTGAAGCATGTTATAACTATTGATCCTCATACGACTAATATACTAAGAAAAGTATACCCAGAATACATAGAAAACTTTGATTTAGATGTAGTAAATTATATAGAGGTATTAGCAGAAAAAGAATTCAATAATATAAATAATGTGAATATAAATGTTGTCATACATGACTCATGCATATATGCGAGAAGTGAGAATATAATAAAACAACCCAGAGAATTACTTTCTAAAATTGGTATAACTGTACTTGAACCTCCAAGAAATAAGAACCTTACATTTTGTTGTGGTGGTCCTATAGAGATGTTATTTCCTGAACTTTCTCATAGGGTTGCAGAAACACGGATGAAAGAATTACAAAATGTAGATAGAAATATTGTTGTTGCATGTCCAATTTGTTATGCGAATCTTTCAAGAGTAGCACAAAAAGATATTGATGTAAAAGATCTTTCTCATCATCTAGCGTTAGGTCTATTAGGTGGAAGTAATGAAAGTTGAAGAGCTTGCAAAAATATCATTAAAGCTCAAGAAAACGTTGATTTACAATTAGGTCTTGAAAGATCAATAATAAATTTTTCTAATGCAACAACCAAAGTTTTAAATAAATTCCCTGACCTTATTGAATTAGCTGAATATGTTAGGACTGTCAAAGAGAAAGTTTTAAATGACCTAGATTATTATATTGATCAAACTATAAAAAATATAAATGCTACTGGCGCATATGCATACTTTGCAAATGATCGCGAATCATTACTAAAATTATCGATAATATTATAAGTAAAGAAAAAGCTTTCGTTAATAAACCAAATTAGCTAATATATATGACTTCTAATCAAAAACTAATTATTAGCCTCATGAATATTTTATCTAAATACTTTTATCAAAAAAGATGCTGTGCTGCGTGGTTTTTGATGTGCTTTTTTTCTGGTCATGTGTTTTCTACTGGTTTTCATTATTAAAGCCAATTTATAACTTAACACATGAATATAAAAAAGCTTAAACTAAAACCTTCTATACATGCTAAAGAACCACGCAACACAGCACAAAAAAGATACAGCTGAGAGTATAAGGGCCACTAGATTAAGATCTTTTGAAATTTCCTCAAGCAGTATTCTAATTGTTTTACTCTGCATAAATGAAATAAAGCTGATATGTTATATAAATTTATACAATGATTCGACTTAACAGCTTGAATTTAGAGATGAGATATTTTAAGCTAACACTCATAGTTAGAAAGGATAGTTCTCATTTTTAGATAATTTGTCAGCGCCGGGGGCGGGATTCGAACCCGCGAGTCCGTTGAACGGACACAGGCTCTCAAGGCCTGCGCCTTGATCCACTCGGCCATCGGGGTCTTTTGACAACCCCGGCTAGTACCCCGGCACAATTGTAAAGAAAATATTTTGTTTAAAAAACTTTTCTATTTAGTTTAAGAAGTTATGAGTTTAATTTCTATTTTAACGGTATCAGGTACTCTTATTCGCATTATTTGTCTCATTAGTCTATCACTAGCCACTACATCAATTAATCTGGAGTGAATTCTTAGCTCCCATCTATCGAATGTATGTGTGCCTTCTCCGCATGGCGTTTTTCTTGTTACAACACGTAATTTTTTAGTTGGTAGTGGAACTGGTCCTGAAAGTTTAGAACCTTGTTTTTCTGCAATATCCTTTATTTCAGAGACTACTTGCTCTAGGTCTGCTAAATTTTGACTTGAAAGTCTTATGCGCGCTATTTGGGGCATTTTTGTCGCCCTGTTATTTACTTGATTTTAATTTCAGCTGGTTTAATATCTAATATTACGCCTGCTGCTATGGTTCTACCCATATCTCTGATGGCAAACCTTCCTAGTGGTGGGAAGTTTTGATAAATTTCAGCTGGTACTGGTTTTAATGGTTTTAATTTTACTATTGCAGCATCACCTTGTTTTAAGAATTTAGGATTGTCTTCAATTGTTTGTCCAGTTCTGGGATCAAGTTTCTTAACTAATTCGATGAATTGTGTTGCAACAGTTGCTGTATGAATGTGCATGACTGGAGTATAACCAACTGCTATTGATGTTGGGTGATAGAGAACGAAGATTCTTGCAGTAATTTCTTGAGCTACTGTTGGGGGAGAAGTTTCTGGTCCGACTACGTCTCCTCGTTTAACATCGTTTTTATCGAGTCCTTTTACGTTAAATCCAATGTTATCACCTGGTACTGCTTGATCAAGTCTTTTGTGATGCATTTCAATTGATTTTACTTCGGCTTTCTTTCCTGCTGGCATAAATACTACTATGTCGCCAGGTTTCATTACGCCTGTTTCAACTCTACCTACTGGTACTAAACCAACACCTGAAATACTATAAACTGCTTCGACTGGCAACCTTAATGGCTTATCAATAGGTCTTGGTGGTTGAGTAAATTCATCTAAAGCTTCTACGAGTGTTGGTCCATCATACCAAGGCATGTTTTTACTTCTTTCTAATAAATTATCTCCGTACCAAGCTGAGATTGGAACAAATCTCATTGTATCAGTTTTATATCCCAGCATTTTTAACATTTTTTCAAGCCCACTTTTTACTTCTTCATAACGTTGTTTGCTCCATTTAACTGTTTCATCATCCATTTTGTTTATAGCAACTGCTAATTGGTTAACACCCATAGTTTTTAAAAGGAATGCATGTTCTCTTGTTTGTCCAGTAACTCCTGTCCCTGCTTCATATTCACCCTTTTTAGCTGAGACTACTAAAATGGCTGCATCTGCCTGTGATGCGCCTGTAACCATGTTTTTTACGAAGTCTCTATGACCTGGTGCATCTATGATTGTCCAATGATATTTTTTAGTTTCAAATTCTAAGAATGAAAGATTCACAGTCATGTCTCTTTCTCTTTCTTCTTTATAAGTATCGAGTATCCATGCATATTTAGCGAATTCTTTACCTTTCTTTTTTGCTTCTTCCTCTATTTCTTTCATTTTACGTTCGTCTACAATACCTAATAATGTGAGTAGGTGACCTGTTGCTGTTGATTTACCGTGGTCTACGTGTCCTGCTACAATCAAGTTCATGTGTGGTTTTTTGGATGACATCCTATACCACCTTTCTCTATCTCACATGGATATAAACGAATATATAAGGTTAAAGTATGTTTTTGATGATAAGTTTAGGAGATGGATAACTTTATTTGTCATGGGAATTTTTGTATCTTGGATTAATTATGTATCTTTGTGGTGATGGTTATGAGAGAAGAAATTTTAGGTTCTTCTGGGATGAAGGTTTATCTTCTTGGTAATGAGGCGATTGCTCGAGGAGCTCTTGAGGCTAGTGTTGATGTTGCTTCAGGGTATCCAGGAACGCCTTCAACTGAAGTTCTTGAGACTCTCATTGAAGTTTCAGATAGTGTTGGAATAAGGGCTACATGGGCTGTGAATGAGAAAGTTGCGTATGAGAATGGTATTGCTGCTTCGCTTTCGGGGCTTAGAGCATTAGTTACTATGAAACATGTTGGTCTTAATGTTGCAGCCGATTCATTTGTGAGTTCAGCATATACAGGTGTTGTTGGAGGTTTTGTTATTGTAGTGGCTGATGATTCTAGTATGCATTCATCCCAAAATGAACAAGATACAAGGTTTTATGGTCAACTTGCCCGTATTCCAGTTATAGAGCCTAGTAATGCTCAAGAATGTAAAGATTTTGTAAAGATTGCGTTTGATATTTCAGAAAAAACTGAATTACCAGTTATATTAAGGACCACTACACGAGTTAGTCATTCACGAGGCGTTGTTGTTCTTGGTGAGATCAAAAAGTCTGAAAGGAAACCTTTGTTTAATAGAAATCCAAATCGTTTCCAACTTTTACCGTCAATAGCTAAGAAGAATAGAATATTGTTACTTGAGCGTTTTAATAAGCTACGTGATTTAATTGAGGCTGAAAAATTAATAAAGGAATTGGGTGATGGTTCTAAGATTGGCATAATAACTGCAGGTGCGGCTTATCCTAATGTCATTGAAGCGGTTGAGAAATTGGATTTATGGAGTGATGTAAAAATACTAAAATTAATGTTTACTTATCCTTTGCCAGCACGTATTATTGCAGATTTTATAAGGTCTGTTGATAAAGTATTAATTGTTGAAGAACTTGATCCAGTAATTGAGAATAATGTAAAAAGTATAATGATTGATCATAGGATAATGAAGGAAGTTCATGGGAAGGATTTAATACCAGAATTTTATGAATTAACTCCTAGACATTTAATAATAGCTCTTTCACGTTTAATTGGTATGAAGGTTTCTAAGGATTATTCGTTTTATGATAATACTAATTATGAGATTGAGAAATTTTTGCCACCAAGACCACCTGCATTTTGTGCTGGTTGTCCACATAGATCAACACTCTATGCTTTGAAAAGGGCATTATCAATTATGCGTGTAAAATATATTTATAGTAATGATATAGGATGTTATAGTTTATCTATAAATCCGCCATTTGGCTTTGGTGATGTATTATATTCTATGGGTGCTGGTGTGGGTGTAGGACAGGGGTTAGCAGTATTGCAAGATCAGTTTGTTGTAGCTGCTGTAGGTGATTCAACATTTTATCATGCAGCTATACCTGCATTAATAAATGCTGCATATAATAATTCACCACTATTAGTTCTTGTAATGGATAATGGAGTGACAGCTATGACAGGTCAGCAATATCATCCAGGGACAGGCGTGCTTCTCGGTGGTCAAGGTATTCCTATAGAGAATATAGTTAAATCCTTAGGTATTGAGTATGTTACTGTTATTAATTCATTTGATGTAAAAAATAATGTAAATGTTATGAGAGATGCCATAAAATATGTTCTAGAGAAAAAGAAACCAGCTGTAATTATTTCTCGAGGACTTTGCGCTCTAGAAGAAATAAATGTTAGCAAGTTGCAAGGTAGGATTATAAAACCTTATACTGTTGATAATATTAAATGCACAGGTTGCAGAGTTTGCACAGATTACTTTACATGCCCTGCAATAGGGTTTTCAAATAATAAGGCATTCATAGATCCATTATTATGTACTGGTTGTGGATCATGTGCTCAAATATGTCCATATAGGGCCATAGTAGAGGTGAAATAAATTGTCTAACAAAATTTTATCTATCGTTATTTCAGGTGTGGGTGGTCAAGGCGTATTAACATTGTCAGAAATTATAGGTCGCGCACTAATGAAAAAGGGATTTAATGTTAAAGGAACTGAAATACACGGATTAGCTCAGCGTGGTGGATCTGTTGTTTCTCATTTAAAGGCTGGACTCATAGATTTTTCTCCGATAGTTGATGATGGAGATGCTAATGTTATTATAGGTTTAGAAGCGTTAGAAACATTAAGAGTTGCGCGTTATATGAATCCTGGAACTATAGTACTAATGAATGATAATATAATTCAACCAGTATTACCTAATATAAGAATACCAAGCAAAGATGACATTGTCTCTCGTATTCAATTTATAACTAGAAACATAATAATGGTTGATGCTGATGGTATCGCTAGACGTCTAAAATCCATGCAAGTAGTGAATACTGTGATGTTAGGCGCATTAGCTGGGATTGAAGTTCTCCCATTATCAGCTGACGAAATTCTTAATTCACTTAAAGAAAGAATACATCCAAGATTTCATGCTATTAATGAGCTTGCTTTTAACGAAGGTTATAAAATCTCTAAGAATGCAATTTCCAGCTTAGGATTGGAAAATAAGATAAGAAATCTCATAGAACCCCAAGATTAAAGATCGTAAGTATTGGTGCAATAATTAGTGCAGGAAGCATATTAGCAACTCTAATCCTTCTAATCTCTAATAACCTGACACCAATACCTAACATCATTATACCACCAGTTGCAGTGAAATTTTTTAACACACTTTCAGAGATAAAAGGTTTTAAGAATTCTGCAAAAACTGTTAATCCTCCCTGATATATGAACAGCAAAATTGAACTAAAAGCAACACCTATACCCATCGCTGATGCATAAAAAATCGCAGTAAAACCATCTAAAATTGATTTAGTTATTAATATTGATGGATCACCAAATCCATCCTGTAATGAACCAAGTATTGTCATAGGCCCCACACAAAATGTTATAAATGCTGTCACTAAACCTTCACTAAATTTTTCATCAGAAACCTTCAGTTTAGCTTTAACTATATTACTGAACACATCTATACCATGCTCAATATTCACAAATTCACCAACTAATGATCCTATTACCATACTTATTATAACAATTATTGGATTATCCATTTTAATAATCATTAACACACCTAAACCTAACGTAGCTAACCCTATAACCTCAAACATTATTTTTTTAAATCTCTCAGGAAGACTTCTTTTAAGTAACGTTCCCAGTAAACCACCAGTTATTACTGTGAACACATTTATTATAGTACCCAACATACTAGATCAATTCAAACTATAACACTTAAACATTTCCATATAATCCTCTCTCTCATATAGATTTATTATTGAACATTACTATTTACTTATTTCTTAATATTTTGAAGCTCATCTTATCATCAAGAAAAATTAAAACTTGATATGAAACGTCAAACATCATCTTTGCAATTTAACCAAAGGTTAATAGTAACATCCATAAAGAGCAAAATCAAGGCCTCATAAAATCCTCACCCTGAAGGATAAGGAAAAAGATCATAACATAAATAAAAATATATTTATGAAGAAATACATTAACAATCATGAACTCTAGTTTAAATTATAAAGTAAAACTTCTCAAAGAAGCTGTTGGATCATGGAAACATTTTATATTAAAAGAGCGAGTATTCAGGATTGGATTATTAATAGCTTCAATCAGCATATTGTTAATGAATATTAATAATAATGCGGTTTACATTTTTATGTTAGCAAGCTTATCCCTTGCATGGACATTCTACACGTTCATACCATTTATTCACAAATTAGTTAAAATAGTAACTACATTAGGCTTAGTATTATATTTATTGAGTAATTTCACTTCCATCAGTATACTAAGTCTTCTCGGTTTAGGTGGAATAATGCTGGGTCTCTCAATAATTGGTGGTAAAGAAGCATTTTGTTATAGATTTAATGAGGGCTGGATCTTAGGACCCTCATTTCTAATAACATTCATTTTAATACTTCTAAACATTCACATAATACTTCAAGCAATTATTACAATAGATGGAATACTTTTACTGATACCATCTTATCACAAAGCAAAACAGAAACCATTAGAAGTTTATTATCATATATTAAAATCCTTAAAACTAACTGAAGAAGAAGCAAACAAAATATTAAGAACAATTTAAATTTCAAAGTTTACCATAAGGGCATTTTCCAGAACAAAATTCTAGTTTTCTGAGTACCGTTCCTTTTTTTCATAGATGTTCGTACTTAAAGGATAGTTGCTTGAACCCATCTTTAAAAATATCATTGTAAAGCGTAATCTTTATTTTCTCTTTAAAATATTTAGTTTAGGATGAGAAAGCCTCTTTGGATTCCTACTGAAGAACGAATAAGGCAAGCTAATATAATGAAGTTTATCGAATTTGTAAATAACAAATTTGGTCTTAATATCAGCACTTATGATCAATTATACAAATGGTCTATAGAAAATATACCAAGTTTTTGGGCTGCAGTATGGGAATTTACAGGAATAAAAGCTTCACGTACTTATGATATAGTAGTTGATGATCTAAACAAGTTTCCTGGTGCTAGATGGTTTATAGGCGCACAATTAAATTTCGCTGAGAATTTACTAAGATATAGAGATGATCAATTAGCATTCATATTTAAATCAGAAGATGGGAAATATAAGAGAATGACATACTCAGAACTATACGATACTGTAGCACGCTTAGCGAAACCCCTGCGAGAACTTGGCATCTCTGCAGGAGATCGTGTTGTAGCATACATGCCTAACATAATAGAAACACCCATTGCTATGTTAGCCTCTACTAGTATTGGAGCCATATGGTCCTCATGCGGTACTGAACTAGGACCCAATGCTGTTTTAGATCGTTTTAGTCAAATAAATCCCAGAATCCTATTTACAGTTGATGGTTACCCTTACAAAGGAAAAATATTTAACATACTATCTAATGTTGAAAAAATCGTTAAAGGTATACCTTCACTAGAAAAAGTCATTATAATCCCTTATATAAGTGAGAAACCAAAGATAGATACTATTCCTAATGCTGTTCTCTATGACGAATTTATCTCTTCTAAGAAAGAGAGTATAAAATTTGAACAGTTACCTTTTGAACATCCCGTTTATATAATGTTTTCCTCAGGTACTACTGGAAAACCAAAAAGTATGGTTCAAAGTGCTGGCGGTGTTCTGATTAACCATTTAAAAGAACTAATACTTCACACGGATTTGAAACGTGAAGATAGGATCACATACATAACAAGTCCAAGTTGGATGATGTGGAATTGGTTGATGAGTTCATTAGCTGTAGGTGCTACAATCATTTTATATGATGGCAATCCTAACTATCCAGATTGGACTACTATGTGGAGATTAGTTCAAGATGAAAGAATCACAATCTTTGGTTGTAGTGCAAGCTACATAAACTATCTTAGAAGCATTGGAGCCCAACCCGGAAAAATCTTTAACCTATCATCATTAAGAGAAATTTCACAAACTGGCTCACCCCTTTCAGCAGAAGGATTTGAATATGTTTATAGAGAGATCAAAGCTGATTTGCACTTTAATTCCATTTCTGGTGGTACTGATATTAATGGTTGTTTTGCCGCTGGTTCTCCGATACAACCGGTGTATGCTGGAGAATTGCAAGGGCCAGCGCTCGGAATGAAGATTAAAGCTTATGATGAGAAAGCAAATCCTGTTCTTGATAAGGAAGGAGAGCTTGTTTGTGAAGCTCCATCACCTTCTATGCCATTATATTTCTGGAATGACCCTGATGGTAAGAGGTATTGGGAATCATATTTTAGTTATTATGCTTCGTATCGTACCGTATGGAGACATGGTGATTGGATCATAATTCATAGTGATACTGGTGGAATAACATTTCTTGGTCGTTCAGATTTCACACTAAAACCATCAGGAGTAAGGATAGGCCCCGCAGAAATTTATAGAGTATTAGAGAAGTTTAATGAAATTGCTGATAGTTTAGTAGTAGGACAAAAATGGAAGGGTGATGAACGTATAATTTTATTTGTTAAGTTAAATCAGGGTTATAAATTAACTGATGAATTAAAGAATAGGATAAAAAAGACACTACATGAGGAGGCATCACCAAGGCATGTTCCAGCTTTAATTATAGAGGCACCGGATATACCATATACGTTTAACATGAAAAAAGTTGAGAGCGCTGTATATAATATAATTAATGGTAAACCAGCAACAAACAAAGATGCTCTAATAAACCCAGAATCATTAGATTTTTACGAAAAAATAGTTCCGTTATTACAAAAAGAAGAATAATTATTCTCTTATTATTAAACTATCTAAATCTTTTGGATAATTTGTTATCTGTTCTATCCCATCTTCTCTCACAACTATTGTATCAGAATGCCATTCTGCACCAACATATACAACAACTATTTTCCCATTCTCTACAAGTAATGACGCATTAGAATCATATCTAAATCCTTGAACTAACGAAACCTGATTATTTCTTCCAATAAGAACATAT
>Ga0080004_1162395_pt1 | contig 10892 bp, 6 predicted proteins | sample WasSprMetagenome_FD_69207 | JGI IMG/M metagenome (GOLD analysis project Ga0080004, IMG submission 69207) | Sulfidic aquatic microbial communities from Washburn Spring, Yellowstone National Park, USA - WS (SPADES assembly) (version 2) | ecosystem: Environmental > Aquatic > Thermal springs > Hot...
TTGTAGGACCAGTCCTATCAAAAAACAACAAGTTCGTTTTTGGGCCTTGCCCAGAAGAAGTCACATTAGCAAAAACACCCGATGGCAAACTAATAATAGTGTGCAAATTAAAATTCTCCAAAAGCTCCTTCTTAACCAAAGCAAAAGCATCACCCCTGAACAAGACGCCCTCAGGCACAACAATACCACAACGCCCGCCTTGCTTCAGACTTTTCATAACATACTGTAAAGCCAAAAGCTCCGTAGCTTGACTCTGCACAGGAAAGTTCTGCTGAATCTGCCGGCTTTCTTTCCCGCCGAAAGGAGGATTAGTCAAAATAACATGGAAACGCCTAGACTCAGGAATATTCCGAATATTATCCTCAAGCGTATTCTTCCTAACAACATTAGGCGTAAGCAAACCATGCAAAATACAGTTCATAACGCCTAAAAGATATGGAAAGGACTTTTTCTCTTGTGCATAAAATGTTTCCTTCTGCAACCTCTCATATTCCTCTACTGTTATATTCCTTGATTTCATCACATGTTTATAGGATTCCACTAAGAAACCGCATGAACCGCAAAACGGATCAAAAACAGTTTCGCCAATCTTGGGATCAACAATCTTAACCATAAGCCTTACAATAGGCCTTGGAGTGTAAAATTCTCCGGCAATCCCGCCCTCTTTACCTAACCTGAGAAGCAAATCTTCATAAACCTGCGATAAAACATGAGAATCCTCAGCATCGTTAAAATTAATTCCATCAATAAGAGTTATAACGTCTTTCAAATTGTAGGGAGACTTCATACGATTGCCGGATATCTCCTTAAAAATCATTGAGATTTTCTCCTTTTCAAGTGAGCCAGTTAAACTCCTCAGATATGGAAAAAGCTCATTGTTAATGAAAGTGATGAGCTCTTCACCGCGCCAATCCTTCCTAGCCCAAGAAGACCACCTAAACCGTGGCTCAATTATAGGCTGGTAAGGTTTGCCAGCAAACTTGGCTTCATCCTCAAGCCTAACCTCAATATCCTCAAAAACCTTCAAGAAAATGAGCCAAGAAAGCTGCTCCATATACTCAAGCACGCCAGTAGTGCCATCATCCCTACGCATAATATCACAAGCACGCCAAATATCATTAGCTAGGTCCCGCCTAGTAGTCACTCCTAAACCACCCCCTCACCCATATACAAACCTCGCTGCAAAGCATCTAAAGCCTTACGCAAATTCTCAAAACCACCAAACAACTTCGCCACACCCCTAAGAAAGCCCATCTTATCAAAAGGAGGAATCCTAAACACCTCAGGCCTAGAAATCTCTTCAATACCGCCAACTCTATACTTGTCCAACAAAGCCAACAAAACCTCTTGAGCCTGCGGATCAAAAGCCTTCAGAAAATCGCCATAAAGATTCTTAAACGCTTTAGCCCGCTCCTCACGAGTAAAAATAGGCACGTCAAAAGCAATATGCGCCAAAATGTCAAAAGCATCAGCATCAGGTCGCTTCAGCAAACTCGCAATTAAATCGGGGAAAATAGACTGCTCACGCAAAGTCTGCAGAAACTTTTCCCTCTTCAACGGGTCAGACCATATTTCTCGCAAATCCTTAAGCGAAGCTACACGCTGAATAACACCCTTACGCGAATATTCAATGTATTCAGCTTCAGAAAGGGTTCTACCATCAGAAGTTAAAACTATCCGCATTTCCTGGGCAATATAAACCTCAATACCCTTCAAAACAATCTTCTTTTCAACAGGAGCCTCAGGCTTCAACTCAATAACAACAAACAAGCCAGGAGTCGGCGTAATCGTCATCTGCTTACTCCTAAAACCAGTTCCAGTAACATGAAGCGTAACAGGCGAATGTGGAAGCTCGGTTAAAACAAACCTTCCATCAGCTCCAGTTCTTGCTATCCGCTGCATATTGGGCCCAATCTGAGCCATAACCTTCACGTTAGCTAGCGGCATTTGGTCTTCAGCATTCACAACGATACCGCCCAATGAGATATCAAAAGGTCCCTCTGGTTGTAAACCGGGCTCAGCTATAGGCGGATAATCCCAATCATCAAGCAAACGCGTCGCATTCACATAATCAATAATGCGGAAGAAATACTTGTTAGTGTTAGGGTCAATACGGCTACCCCTACCAATAATCTGCTTAAAAACAACCTTAGAAGCAATAGGCTTAATCAAAACAATATTATGAACAGAAGGCACATCAACACCCGTAGTTAACAAATCCACAGTGGTAGCCACAACAGGTGTAGGCTTATCAGAATCCCTAAACCGCTCATAAATTTCCCTGACTTCAGGCTCCTCAGAAACAATACGCACTGCATAGTCCGGATAACCCAAATCAGCAAAATGATTCTGCAGCTCCTTAGCAACCTGCGCAGCATGCTCCATATTAACACAAAACACCATAGTCCTCTGCTTAGGCCCAAAAGTCCGCAACAGGTTAGCCAAATGATCACATATCTTGGCAGTTCTGTCAGGCAAAACAATTTCCCGCTCAAAATCCTCTAACGTATAAATTTCTTTCAAATCAGCCTCTTCTGGAATATAGACCTGTGCACCCTGATATAACGCATCCTTAATGCTTAAACCATCCCGGTCAATATTCGTGAAAGCCCTAAAAATCTGAAAAGGCGCCAAGAAACCATCCTCAATAGCTTTGCCCATGCTGTAACAGTAAACTGGCTCGCCAAAATACGCGTAAGTGTCTATGTTGTCATCACGCTTTGGTGTAGCTGTCATGCCCAAATGAACGGCGCCGCTGAAATAATCTAAAATTTGCTTCCAAGTTCCATAACCCGACCTGTGACACTCGTCAATAATAATCAAATCAAAGAAGTCAGGCGGATACTGCTGGTATAAACGATTACCCTCCTCACCGCTATACATAGCTTGATATATACTGAAGTAGATGTCCCGTGTTTTAGGAGCCTTTCCCTCCTCAATAATAGCTCGCGCATCACCAAAGGCGGAAAACTCGTTGTAGGCTTGATCCCTCAAAAACAAACGATCAGCCAAATAAAGGACACGGCGGAAATACCCAGACTTAACAAGCTTCCAAACAACTTGAAACGCCACATAAGTCTTACCAGTGCCCGTCGCCATAGTAAGCAACAAACGCCTCTTACCCTTCAAAATCTCCTCAATAACCCGCTTAATAGCAACCTCTTGAAAATACCAAGGCTTCTTACCGCCAGGCAAATAATAATAGGGCACTTCCAAAGGGTTAACTCCAGGCTTAATAACAACATTCCTTAACTTGTGGCTGGTGTATCTCTGCCACAACTCCTCAGGCGAAGGAAACCTATCCAAACTTCTCTGCATATTAGTGGTGAAATCAAACTCCTCAATCTCATGACCATTAGTTGAATAAGCAAACAAAACATCCAAATCCATAGCATAACCTTTGGCCTGCTGCATACCCTCTAAAGCCGAATGCGCCTCATCCTTAGCCTCAACAACAGCAATCGCAAAATCGTGACGATACAACAAAATATAATCAGGCTTCTTACCAGCCTTACGATTACCCCGCTCATCAACAAGCCTACCAGGCGTAATAGGCCTATCCCTAAGAATAAACTCCTCCCGCCAACCACTCTCATGAAGTCTTGGATCGATAAGCTTGACGCGTGTATCGGCCTCGTTTAACATGACCATTAAACCTTAATTAAACTAGTTGCGAAATCACGAAATAAACTTTTGTCTATTGGGAATTTTCTGTTAGTTGCTGTTAACATAATGAAAGCTGTCCGTTTTTCTGGCGGTTTTGAGATCATTTTGGTGTTATGTGCAAATTTCGCTGAAGAACGTTGTGGTTGAATGCTTGTTTGGTTAGGGAGTAACGAGAACTGCATCTTATGCATGGCTTATTGTTGAAGATCCGTCTTCGGTTATGCTTACCTTGACGATGTTGGCTGCTTCTTCTTCGCCTAGTCCGTAATGTGTTACGAGTATTGTTTGGTCTATTTTTTTGGCTGCTTCTGAGAAGTAGCTCATGAGTTGTGGTAGGTTTTCTGAGTCTACGCCGTATGTCGGCTCGTCTAAAATCATTAGGCTTCGCTGATTTAGAACGTTTAGTAGGGCTATTCTTACGGCTAAGGCTATGAGGGTTTGGTGGCCTCCGCCAGTTCTTTTCGCTGGTATGTAGCCGTCGAGTCGTGTTGGAAAAACTTCAACTGTGTAGTCGTCCTTGTTTATTCTGAAGGCTTTGTATACTCTTTGGTCGGTGAGGGTTTCGTAAGCGCGTAGGGCTTCGTCGGCTATTCGCTTTAGCCTTCTTTCCCTTTGGCCTTCGATTCCGCCTTTGAGCTTATCCAGCAACTGTTCGCATACTTTGACTCTTCCAAGCCTCTTTTCCAGCTCTCCAACTTTGATTTTGATTGTTTCCTCCTTTTTCTGTAAGCCTTCCACGTCAGCCTTTAGCCTTCCAAGTCGCTCCTTTTTATCATTTAGTTCTTTTTCCTTTTTCTTCAGCTCATCTAGGCTTAGGGGTAGCTGCTCTGCTATTTTGGATTTGAGCTCTACATCTTCTGGCTTGAATGGAAATGCTAGTGCTTGTAGGTTGGTTTTTATGTTTCCGAGGCATTGTTTGAGCTCTTTCTCAAGTCTATTTTTGTCTTCTTCAAAGTTTTTCAGTTTATTGATTGCACTATAGATTGCTTCTTTTTCACTTTCAAGTTTTGCCAATTTTTGAGTCTGTTCGTTTATCGTGATGCTTATGCCATCAAGATCTTTCTTGGCCTCGCTTAGTTTTTGTTCAAGCTGTTCTTTTGTCACTCCTTCGAGTAATGCTGTAAGTTTTTCATGGATTTGCTGCAGGTTTTCAAGGCTTGTGTCGAGTTGTGATAAGCTGTTTTTAAGCTCGTTGATTTTTGTTTTCAACTCTTTGTATTGGCTGTTGACTTCGTCAAGGTCTTTGCTAAGGTTGGCGACCGTTGCTTTTTTGTCGTCTATTATTTGTGCGAGAATGTCTGAGTTAACTTCTTGCCCACATGTGGGACAGTTTGCTAAGCCTTTTTCCAGCAGATTCTCATGGGACATTATTTCTTCTTTCAATGTGGAAAGTTTGCCATCCAGCGTGTTTCTTCGCTGTTCTATATTGTTGAATTTGGGCTCGACATCTTCAAGTTCTCTGTTCAGTTGGTCATGCCTATTCTGCATGGAAGCTATTTTTTCATCGAGCTCTTGGATGGAGGATACTCCTGCATTCTCCATGTTGGCTTTTACTTGTGTTAGTTTTGAGTTTGTATCTTGCCATACGCTTTTGATCCGTTCTTCTTCAGTTTTGAGCTGTTGGATTTCCGCTTTGAGGTCTTCAACTTTTTTGGTGTAGTCTTCTTTGAGTCTTTCAAGCTCTTCTGTGCTTGCTAAGCCTTTTTCAGTTAAAATGTTTGATTTGGAGAGTTCGTTTTCGCGTATCTGCGTTGTTAGTTCGTCGCGCCGTGTGATTAGTTGGAGTAGTTGCTCCATTTCTTTGGATTTTGCCTTGCCGATCATTTCTTCCAAGTCTTGAGTTTCTCTTGAAAGACTGTTTACAAGTCCGTTGAGCTGGTCGATTTGTTGGATTAGGTCTGGAAGCTGTTGCCTATACATTTCAATCGCTGTTTTGACTTCTTTTCCCTCATATCTTTCTAAGGTTTTCTTGGCTGAGTCGAGTTGTTCAACCAGCTCCTTCATGAGGGATATGCCCAGCAACAGGTCCATGTCTTCTTTTCGGGGTTCCAGTATGTTGGTGAGCTCGCCTTGTCTGGCGTAAGCTAGGGTTGTGAACATTTTTACGCCCATGCCGGCGAGTTCACTAATCTTCTTGTTTAATTCTTCCTCGTTGTATACGGGAATGTCTCTTCCGTCAACTTTTAGTGCCAGCTTCTCTGTTCTGAACCGTTTTGCTTCGCTTTCCTTTCCAATCAGTTTTCCTTCTCTTAGTATTTCAACGCGTTTTCCAGTCATGTTGGCTGTAAGCCTTACGGACATTACTCCGCTTGCTCCTTGAAGCTTTGAAACTAGAAGCTTTTTCTCAACTCCTGGTGCTCCGCCGTATAAGGTGAAAAGCAAAGCTTCAAGCAATGTTGTTTTACCGGTTGAGTTTCGTCCAGTTATTATGTTTAGGCCCTTTGCGAAATCTATCTCTGCATGCTTGTAGCCCTCAAAGTTTCTAAGCTCTAAACGTTCAAACAGCGTTTTCATTCAGCCTCCAGAATTTTAAGCCATTTTTCCACGAAGGGTTTCCTGTCAGACTCTTTAAGGAGTCCTGTTTGAGCGCTAGCCTTCTCTTCAAGGGTCATGCGCACTTCATCAGCTAGGCTTAGAGCTTGGGCTAGATGTTTTTCGCCTAAGCTACTGAAAACCTCTTGGAGGAACTCGTCTCTACCCATGTGTTCTGGTAGGCTTACTTTGCCCGATGCAAGCTCGCCAACGGCGTTGTCTATTTCAACGTGCAGAAGCTTCGGGTTTCTGTTGCAGGCTTCCTGCATTTTTTTCTCAATGTCTGCTTCTAAGTCGAACCTGTTTCTGTCCACAAATCCTCGTAGGGCTAGTCTGAGTATGCCTTCAACGCCCTCCGCGTTAATCTCTTCGGAGAACTTTTCTGCTGTTGCGACCGCTTTTTCCACAAACCATTTTGGCTTTTCGACGGCTCCTTGACTGTCGATAACTTCATTTTTAATTTTATGCAAGGGCTTTAAAGTGGTAAATTTGCATTTGGCTCTGCGGTTAAGCTCCAAAATGCAGACTCCGTGTGGCGAGTCGTCGGAAAGGTCAATTGCTTCTGTTGCTCCTGGGGTAAGTAAAAGCAGCCCATTTTTCTCCTTTAGCGGCATGTGTTGGTGGTAGTGACCTGCTATTACGAGGTTTGCGCCAAGCTCTTTGACGAGGCTGATGGATGCCACCTGATATTCTGGCACGTTGGGCGGGATTTCTTGTCCTTCGACAAACATGTGCGCCAGAAAGATTTTGTGCTCCGTCGTTGATGCGTTAAACCTTTCTTTTATGGCTTCTTTAACTTCAGCCAGCTTTGTCGAAATATATGGGGTGTAACCGAACCCTACTATGGTAAGCCCTTCGTCTTCATAAATTTCCGGTTCACCATTCAAGGTTTTCTCGCCTAAAACTGTCAAATATTTTGCCAGTGGATGTTCAACATAGTTTAGGGCACTGTTTTCAGGTGTGCCGTCATGGTTTCCCCTCACTAGGATTATCTTAACATTTCCTCCTAGGGAATCCACGAGCCGTTGAAGCTCTTCCTTAACGAAAAGTGAGTCGGGGGCGGTCATGCTTCTTTTTTCGAAGAGGTCTCCAGCGTGAATTACCATTTCCACCTTTTCTTGGATGAACGTTTCTATGGCTTGTGAAAAAGCATGTCTGAAGGCTTGGCGTCTATAGTCGGCTATAACGTTGGGGATTGATCTTCCCACGTGGGTGTCTGCGAAAACTCCTATTTTCACCATTTTTCCATTTTGGCCTCCTCTATTAGCTGGGATATCTTGTTGTTTATGGCGGCCAAGTCTGGCGTGGCGCCGTAATGGACAGTTTTCCTCTTTGAAACTTTAATTATTGCTGGGAGTGGCACGAATGGTCCTACTAAAACTGCTTCGCCTTGGTTTAGTGCTGGAAGATCCTCCACAAGCCTGTGGCTGAAGCTTTCGCTTGCACTTTCAATCATGTTTTGGTCTTGGGCGTTTGTTATGCGTAGGACAGCGTAGTTTCCAACGTTCGCCATCATATCTGCACTGATGCTTCTCGGCCTTTGGCTTATCAATATGAGGAAAAGCCCGAACTTCGCCCCTTCTCTTATGGCCGTAGAGATTGTTTTCGACGCGTATTTACCTCCTTCTTGTGAAGCCACCCTATGTGCTTCTTCAATAAATACGAAGGCTGGGGGAGCCTTTTTTAAATCTCCAAAGTTGGCAACATGGTTTCTGAAAATTAAGTCAACAAGCAAGCCCGTATATGCGTCTTGAATCCTTGATCTTAAGCCGCGGAGACATATAACGCTCAGCTTTTTTGGCTTTAGAAACTCTTGAACTGGGGTTTCTTCGGCGGGAAGCTCCACATCTTCCCCCAAATCCTCAAGTCTCGTTAGGATTGACGTTAACCTTTTCTTCTCATCTGAAGGTAAACCCTTTTCGCCATGCGATTCTCTTGCTTCGCTTTCCTCAAGCACCGTCCTTATCGCCTGAGCTATGTCGTTTAAACCGAAAGGCCTGCCTTGTTCTCTAAACTCTCTAATTATGTTTCTCAGCCTTATTGACTGAAGCTCTCCTAAACCTCCCACAAGCTCTAGGAGAGCCTCATAAGTCATCTGTTTAGGGCTAATCTTTAAGTCTCTGACTTCCGCTGTGACGCCTTTAATGCGTGGCGTCTTCGGAGGATAATAAACAACAACATCGAATAGGTCGTGTTTCTTGTCGTCTTCCGCCAGCCTATCCATCATAACATAGTCGCCGTGAATGTCTATCACGACAACTGGAAAGTTCGTGTTTTCCAGAATGCTTTCAATCAACGCGCCCGCAAGGTAAGATTTGCCTCCTCTGGTTTGGGCGAAAATTCCAAGGTGAAATGACAAGTCCTGAAGGTATATGGGGACATGAACATCGTTCCGGTGGATGAGGCTGCCTATAAATGCTGGAAGCCTTTCAGCATCGCCTTTATAAAAATGTTGGAGGGTTTGGCTGTCCGCCAGAAAAACGGGAGTGTTCGGCTTAGGCGCGTATTTGGGCCTCAATACTTTGCCATCTTCCAAGTAGCCTAAAACCTCAGCCACTGCCACTTCGTAACCGTATCGCTCTAACCCCGTTATGCCAAGCTCCGCAATCCTCTCCCGAACAAGGGGGTTCCTTGCGCCGACTCCAACGACCTCAGCAAGAACCTTTCTATTACCAACTTCAACGGTCACATACTCATGAAGCGGTATCGCCTTTTCTTTTGCAACCTTAAAGGGAAAGTTTATCGGTGTAGCCCCATCTAAAACTGTCCCAACCTGTTTTTGAGTTTCCATTATATTCTCACCATTAACTCTCTCAAGTCGCGTTTTGTTAAAAGAGCTTTGAACCCAGCCCTCCTTAAAGCCTCAATTAAAATTGGTTCATAACACTCTTTATACGTTTTAGCACTAAACCTAACCAAGTCATCAACATCCAGCAGAGGCTTGACGGTGAAAGGTTCAGGGCTAAGCCCATTCAATAAAGCTGCAATTTCTTCGAATTTTTGCATTGCTCCATCTTTCGAAAGGAAGTAGTCGCCTTCAACTTCATCCCACTTAATGTTTATTCCTAAACCCCAGCCCGCCACGTCAACCCTGTAAACACCAATGCCATGCCACGGCCTCCAATAAGACATCACAACAGGTGGAAGAGAGTATAACTTGTCCATTGCATCTGCAACATCCCTTAAGGGCGGACTTCTACTCTTAAGCCTCCTCCTAATTTTTGAACCTCGCCAAGTCTTAGTTCCAGCCTTAGTCTCTTCACTTAAATAAATTGGCTGAGGTGCTAAAACAAGCGGCGTCGTAAAGCCCGGTTTAGACGCGTATTCGTCAAGGATCTCCTCATCAGACGAGAGCCTCTGTGCTTCCCTAAGCAGAACCTCAACTTGCCTAATTCCACCACGTTTTTGAGAAAGCTTCTTCTCAATGTTTCTAACACTTCTCATTCTATATACTTCCTCGCCCAACTCCGGATTTTCCTTCAAAACATGTGAAGCAAGAACCCGCGCCCTCAAATAGTTTACAAAACTGTCCTTTACAACTCCTACAAGCAGAACTCCACGCTCCAACGCACACTTATAAAGTTCGTAAAGAGAATTCAGGTATTCAAGAAACGCGTCAACTTCCTGGCTTGTTCTCCTAACAATAACCGGATGCATCGTCGGGTATAAGTCGCCATCACAGATGGCCACACCAACTTTCCCGAAGCCCTCAACGGCCTTCTTAAGGCATTTAAACTCTAAAGCCCTCATATAAAGCGAAGCACGCTTAAGCCTATGCCCAACCCTCACATCTACATCGGAAATACTTTCAATAAGGCTGCGTCCCTCATAAACATTGGCAAGCGCCCTAACACAAACAGCCCTAACACCTCCCCGAAAAGTCGTAGACGAAAAGCTACCATCAGCCACAGCGAAACCAGGAAGCGTATCACCCCTACCGCTGAACTCATGCCAAAAGGACAAATAAGCATCTTTAAAACCATCGTCAAAAACAAAGTTTAACGAGCTAATCTTAGAAACAGCCTCCATAAACAAAGGGAAAAACGAATCCTCAGCCAACAAATATCCCCTCTAAACCTCAAAGAATTATCCCCCAAGCTATTTTAAAAATGTTTAATTCCAAAGCCAAAACCGCCTTGAAGACTTAAACAACCGCCGTTTATGGAAACGCCAACAAGGAAACTAAAATTTTGATTTGGTTGGTGACGCCATTACTAAGGTATCTTTGCGCGATCTTTTTAACCCTGTATTGCCAAAATTATATGTGAAAGGATTAGAAGGGATGGAAATTGCCTAAACCTGGAATGACTGGCATATGCTTAAGAACAGAGGTCGCTGAATTATTAAGAGCCAAAGCAAAAGAAGCCCAAATGGGAATAAACGACTTTTTAATGGTTCTTTTGACGAAAGCGCCCCAAAAAAGGCCTTCGGAGCCGGAGAACGTGGGTTCAAATCCCACCGGGCCCGCCACCTTTTGGGTTCGGAACATTCCATATGCGCAATGAACGCAAACATTATTGAGGGTTTATCTTGTAGAGTCTTTTAGACAATTCATAAAATTGAAATGCGCGCGCTTAGCCTCAAGAGAAGACATCTTCCTTTTCAAGGCCGTCACGGAAAGGGAAGCTGACCTGAGCGATATGCGGGTACTTGCTGAATCAGGATTAAATTGGGAAATCATAAAGCGGGAATGC
>Ga0080004_1133632_pt1 | contig 10891 bp, 6 predicted proteins | sample WasSprMetagenome_FD_69207 | JGI IMG/M metagenome (GOLD analysis project Ga0080004, IMG submission 69207) | Sulfidic aquatic microbial communities from Washburn Spring, Yellowstone National Park, USA - WS (SPADES assembly) (version 2) | ecosystem: Environmental > Aquatic > Thermal springs > Hot...
CGAAGCACGTTCTCAGCTGTTTCCACAACCCCATCACGCAAACCACGCGTAACCAGAAACAAGCTACTCCTAGAAGCAACCACCGCAACAGGATTCACATCAAAGCCAAACACACTAAACCCAGCAAAAGCCGCCTCAGTCAATCCCGTGCCACCACCAGCAAAAGGCTCAAAAAACACTTTCCCAGACGCCCGCTCCCTCATCACCCTTGGATCATCAAGCGCCTCCTCAACCTTCCCAACATCTCCGAACAAAAAAGACCCCAAAATCAGCCTATAAACAGAGCTAAACCTCCTCGACCACCACCTATGAACCATGTGGATCGGAGCCCTTCTCCCTTTTTCCCTCCTAGCCCTAGCAACTGCCTCTCCAACAAACTCAGGAGGAATGCCGTCAAGCAACACATCAACCAACAATTTTTCTCCCACGAAAAATATTAACCTAACTTATAAGGCTACCAAAAGGAAATGTGAAAACACAAGCAACAAGGAAGAAACATTGAAATATTACCCTGAACTAATAAAAGCATACCAACTCATTATTCCAATTAAAGCGACCCCCTAGCAGTTTTGAAGAAAACTTCAGGCTCGGAGAACCAAAAGACGCGCAATGTGAGAGCAAGCCTGGCCATGTCGAGCTTTTGCTACTCAATACTCCGGCTGGATCCCTACCTGGGCTAAGTACACTCCTATGCTTAATGCTAGATGAGGTTCCTACGGGTCTTAGGGTTGCTCGAGGCGGTTAGGGAGCTTGAAACTCTTTTCCGTCTCCACGAAGTCTTCGCTCGTGACCTAGAAGCCTTACCGCTTGGAACACTATCAGATCAAGTGCTCAAGACCGTGCTCTCTAGCAAAGTTTTTCTGCGCCTCGAAGGATATTCTCCAAGGTCCTCTAAGCCCCTCGAGCGCCCTACGAGCCAAGCGATCTCCCTTCAACTTTAGGAGCTCCAGGGACGCCTCGAGGCTTTCGGAGGAAGCAAGCTTTTCGAGCCTCTCTAATATACTTAAAGCGTCGCTAAGCCCAGCATTGAAGTCCGCCTTATCAGTAGCGAATGCTACGAGTGATGGAGCGAGAAGCCTATACAAGCCGTTCCTCTGTTCAAGAAAACTCACTCGTTCTTCACTTAGGCTGAAAACAGTCTCCTGAAGCACTGCGTGAACACGCCCTCTTCCTAGCTGGGAAATCCTCTTCCCCACAGTTTGCTTGAACGTACGTACTGTCTCCTCATCACATTCCACAGCGTAACAGTACTCAAGGTCTCTCTGCGTGAGATGTGGTGCGTGGACTCTGAGACACCGAGGCTCCCCGTAAATGGCCAGCGCCTCAGCCTCTGGTAGAAAAGGAATCTCCTGTAGTGCCAAGAAGTACCCCCGTCCTCCAGGGCGCAACACCGGCAAACCCTCTTCGAAGACAAACACTCCTAGGAGGTGCACGGCCAAGGGAGCATTCTCGGGATACTCCTTGAATTTTTCATCAAGTACTTCCTCGGGTTTTTCACTGATCGGCAAAAACACCTTTACGCGAACATCGCTAATTCTCGCATCAGAGCTTCCGTAACTTAGCGCTCTGCCATAAGCCAGGTAACCACTTGACCTGTTACCTAAGACCCAGAACCTATCCTTATACTCGAATTTTTCCAGGATTACCGTCAAAGAACAAGGCGAGAGGTACAATTTTCCTGAGCCTCCTCCCTGAAGCTCGTGCGCAATAAACGAGAGTGGAGACGGGAAAATCGCTTGGTCCCTGGAGAACGGCCGAATTAGGGCCGTGAGCACCGGCATGAGCATCTGGAGCGCTGATGCATTAATATTCGACAGCTTACCCATAGTAACGAAAGACCCCTCCAGCTCAATTCTGCTCCTTTCCTTCCTCCTCTGAAGCTTCTCCAAAAGGAGCGATGATTTTTCATCAATGCGTATTTCACCGGAGAACCTGACAGCCCTTACTGAAAGAAGCTCAGGAAACATTAAGATGTAGTGGTCATACGTGGTAACATGCTCTTCCGCAGTGAAACGTCCTATTCTCAAGGCAAAGTGCCTAAGTAACAGAACAATGCCAGGCGAGACGTGAAGCCCCAACACAGATCTCTCCCGCGATACATAGTTCTCATACACAGCATCTAGAGACTTTGCCTGATTCAATAAGGAGCTTAGCAACGAAGGCTGTGGGCTAGTACCGCTCAACGGCGCCCCCCTCTAACTCCTGCCTTATACTGCTCTCAGCCTCAAAGGGGCTCAGTTGCTTAAGAGAGAACTCGTTTATGGAGGAAAGTTTGCTTAAGTTCTGAGTAGTTCCAACGCGAACTCTTCCATCAATGACGTAAAACTTATCATGCCTCGGAGCCTTTGTGAAGTAAACTTCTATACCTTGCTTCTTGAGCTGTTCTCCAAACTCCTCGGCAAACTTCTTATGCGTGACAAGAATGATCTTCACATCTTTTTGAGCGAGATCCGTGAGTACTTTCACTCCCTCCTCGTCTAAGTATGGCGAGAAAGCAAAGAAGCTCTCCTTAGCTTGGTAGAAGATAGCTGAGCCCAGCACATTGCCCCTACCTTTTATAGATACTTTCCCTGTGAGTACCTTCAAGATCCACACGGCCAAGTTACGTGATAGCAGGATGTTTTGGAGAAGTGGCGCTGTACAGCCATGATCCAGCATAACACAGGCTGAGCAACCATCGACGCAAGTGCTAATACCGGAGGCTAAAATAGCATCTGTCAGCCTCTCCCTGACCTCCCTCTCGTTATCGAACTGAAGCTTTTTAGCGATATCGATATCTTGTCCACTAATAACGATATGGTTAAGGAATGTGGCCGTATCCAATATTAGACCTTTACTAACCAAACTCATATATCTATCCTTCAACTCATTTGCTATTTTTGTTACTGTAGGATCCGTTACGATGTTATTCATCTTCACCATATAACTTTGTATATCTTTTTCATGTTTTTCTAGAGATATCGTAATGCTATTAACAAACTCTTCTAGCATTCTATCGATGGAACCGAACTTCATCTGTGCATGTTTCGCTATATCTAAAGACCCCCAAGCGCTATTCTCAGCCACCGACACTAGCAGAGCATCCCTCTTTTTGTCAATACTATATACGTAAAGGAGATTTTCCGGCTCTATCTCTAGCGAGTTAGAAATAAACGAATGGAAAAGATGTGATATAGTATGTCCAAAAATTTCAATTGCAAAGTTAACTATTTCATCTCGATTATAACCTTTTTGTAGCTTTTCTTTAAAATTCTCAAAATTCTCCATTATTTTATCATCTTTCATTTGAAGGAAGTAAAAAGCATCATGGCCTTCTTTAGTCATTTTATATACGAAAAACTTGGAGAGTAGAAGTTTATCCAAACCAACATAACTACTCTTGTAATTATTATGCATCACAATAACACTTTGTTTATCTCGTATTTTTTCATCAAGTAAGGATTCTATTATACCTTTTACAAACGAAAGAGGAATCTCGAAACCTATCGCATTCGTTTTAGGTAAATCTTTTTTAAGACTTTTCTTAAAGTGTATTTCAACGACCGGTCCCTCGGGAGCTACGGATGGCATGTACCACTGTGCACGTCTGTAGAGTTCATGCATACGAACGCCTGAGACAGCAAAAGGCGTTATAAATAGCAGAGGTTGCCCGTATTTTAGGTCGGCGGCAGACGCTAAGGCTAATTCTCTCTCCGGAACAACGTATACTTTGGGAAACAACCTTCTACTCCAACTCCACTTATTGCACTTATCTTGGCTCTTTCTACCCACTGGACACATGCCTACAAATGGACAGTCAAAATCGAAAGGATCTGTTGACATACCTAGACCCAAAATGCAGTACCAGGTATAACCTAGATTAGACACACTGTATGCTTTTTCGGTTCTCTTTTCTTTTTGTACACGTATTTCGTACTTATTCTGAATATTTTCAATTGAATATTTCATGGAAGCTCCGTACTTTTGAACATAATTGTATAAATCTCTTGATCCATATTTTATGAATACTTTGCGGGAACCGGCTCGTAATATAATTAATATTTCACCGCCTTGGACATCCTTTAGTACATCGAGCGGTTTAACGGAAATAAGTTTTCCTGAAGTTTCATCGATTTTTACATATTCATTAACCTTGCTTTGAATATTTTTAGGGGGTATAAAAACCATGTTGGTAGATTCTAAAAACCAGATAAACCTACCTATTATACCATCAGATTCTATTTGGATAGGCTCAAATGGAGGGTAGCGCACGAGAAGCTGATCCATTGTAAGGCGAGTTGTTTCTTCGCCAGTAAGGAGGGGCGCCGTCATGCTTACCTCTTCCGTGTAAGGTTCTCCAGCAACATTCCTCAGCCCCGAGATTTTTTCTATAATCTCGTGAGCCCATACCTCTCCTCCCAATTCTAATGAACGCACTACGTCAAGAATCTCTGGCGAGACCATCAATGCTTTTTTCCTTTCCAAGGCAGTAATTAACTCGTATGATTTTTCCTCTAGTTCTTCAAAATTATTTTTTAACTCTTTAGCATATCGTTCTAATTTTTTTAAATTCTCGCCCTTTCTACCAGAGAAATTTCTCATTTCTTCTCGAAGAGATCTCCTTAGCATATCAAATTCTTTTTCTTTGTCTTCTGAAAATTTGCGAATGCTCTCTAGCTGTTTAATAAACTCTTCTCTTACTTTACTAGATATAAATATATCATCAACTTTGTTGATATAGTCTTTAATTATTGCATCGATCTCCTCGCACGCTTTATTCGTTTCATTAACTAATTTAGAATCAGTAAGTTGCTGAACATTTTCCGGTAATTCCTTTATATCATTGAACGTTGATAAAAATTTATTTATCAAATTTTCCATCTCATGTAATGAGTATCTTATATCCTCTACGTGAATAGTTTCCTCTGGCTTGTAACTGACTTTAAGTATCTCCCTTAATTTATCTTTCAACTCTTCTTTTAAACTTTTATGATTAATCACAAAATTTCACCTAGAATATATTTTATAAATGACTGCAAGGTTTCTGAATCTCTTATGGGTCCTTTGCTAGCACCACTTGCATAGGTATCTTTGCCCTTTTTAGCTAGCTTAGCCATGCTTTCAATTAATATACCTCGTTTGATTACCTGTGGGTTATCCTTTGTGATAAACAATTTGTATCCGCTAATGCTCATCGTTGCTACTGCTTTCATGAAACTCTCCTCGTATGTTTTGAGCATCTCTGTGGGTAACGCTCGAGCAAGGACGATTCCTAGAACTGTTCTCATCGTTTTATCGCCTCTACCGCCCCTACCTATTCTCTGAACGAGCGTGATCGGGTTGTCCAGCCCGGAGTTGAGCACGAAACCTACCCCGTCGTAGTCTACTCCTAGTTCTAAGGAGGACGTTGAAAGTGCGACAAGACCTTCCCCGCTGCGCAATCGTGCAGCTACCTTCTCCCTGCTTTCTCTGGGAACTTCGCTATGAATCTCAACTACGAGGTCCTTCAGCTCGTTAAAAAGCTCTCCCCTTAGTGCTCGCTCTCGAATTTGCTTGGCCGAATTGATAGGCAAGTAGTGACAGTAGCAGTAGGGATCCAGCGGATCAAGAGAGTCTATCAAGTGGTCTTTCGGCTCTCCCAACCTTAAGTTTTCAATATAGCCGCTCTTTGCGCGCCTAAGCTCCTTTATGTTGTTTATGAAGAGTATCGACTGAGGTTGCGGAAGTCCGCGCAACTTGTAAGCGTAACTTAAGAAAGCCATGAGAACACTCCACAGCTGGCAATACGTGTTCCACGAGTAGCGAGGATTCATCATAAAGTGAGCTAAGATGACCAGCCTCTCTCCTTTTATCTGAAGCCTCCCTCCAGCTACTTCGTTGTTAAAATTGAAAATCTCGCAACTATCATCTCCAGAAAGTTTTACGATGAAATCGCGAGGGTCTGGTATGGTAGCGGAGGAGAATACTAGGTTTACATCTTTCTGATCGCTAATTCCCCTTAAAACGTCAAGCAATGTAGCGAGAATGCCGCCAGACACGCCCGTGTATTCGTGCGCTTCGTCAAATACTGCTAGCGCTATGTTGCTTAGCGTTCTTGCGCCTACGTCCTCAGCCGCGCTGTCGAGTAGCCTCGTTTCGAGAGCCCATGGGTTCGTCGCAACGATATCAGCTTGAGCAACTGTTCTCCGTACGGTTTTAATGAAGTCAAATTTTTTATTGCAGTATTTGCAAATCACGCTGTTTATGCTCTCGTAAGCAAGCAACCCCTTTCCGCAATGGGGGCATGCTACCCCCCTAAATAGCTCTCCTATCTTGACTAGTCTCGTATCACGCGATTGATTTGCAGTTATACCTATAGGGGTATCTCCATCTCTAATGCCGAATGTTATTTGGTATTTAGCATGCGTCAACTCATCGTTAGCTATACTGAGCAATTCTATTATCCTGTACGCCTGATCGACCGTTAGGGCTTTCCTCGGGTATACAAGCAGAATCTTCTTTCTTCTATCATTCTCCAAAAGGCGCCACTTCATTACCATCGCTAACGAATAAAAGAGGTATATTTCCGTCTTACCACTTCCCGTGGGGGCCACGATAGCATAGGTACTCTTGTCAGAGGATAGCATCTTGCGGAGAACGTAAGCCTGGAAGCCGTCCAGCCCCGTGCCCCGCCGCGATAAGTACTTTTTCAAAATGTTCGCATAAACGTCTGCCAGCCTACGGTCGTTGTTGAAGAAATATAGGATCGCGCTCTGCAGTTCGTTCCATAATGGATTATTGACACTCGGGATTATCACTCGGTCTTCTTTTATAGGTACCTTTAGTCTGGTGATCGCGAACTTATAGGAGAGGAGGTAGGGAGGGTTTCCGTGCAGAGTCGTTATCTGCGAGCTCCTAACCAGAATGTCCATGTGCAGGCTTCTAAAGCCTGGGCAATTGTCTTTACTGCAAGGTAGCATCACTAAGAAACCTTTGTTAACCAATGCATCAATAATTTTATCCGGATTTGAGAAATTCTTCTTTTCTAGAAAACTTCTAAGGCGATCACGTGGAATGTAATATTCGTGGTTGACTATGAGAAGCCACTCCCCTTCCTGAATATTCTGTTCACCTGCGATAACAGGGGCTTCTAACTCCGTTATTATCGCGTGATAGGCTTTAACTTCATCCTCAGACATTACCCCACATTCCGAAATATTAAAATATTTTAGGGGATATATTAATTTTGGTATAGATACTTTATAGTGATATAATGAGTACTGTTTTGCTGGATGCAATCTCTACGCGCCTAGTCAGCACGCTAGGTTGTGTTCCTAATCTGAAAACATCGCATTTTTGAGTATAAGAAAAAATAACGCGCGCTCATTAAAGACCTTTCAAGCAAGAATCTATATCTTAAATATATTTTTCTAACATATTTTCTATATATTCTAAATCTTTTGAATTTCTTTGTAATCTCTTCCCTCACTTTTTAGTGTTTTGTAATATACGCATGTATACGCATATTTCTTTTTGAAATATCTTATGATAAAATTTTTGAAGTTATCTTTGTGCCTTAGCTTCTCAATCAGATCTTTCAGCGACTCGTTTACACCTGTAACTACGTCCTCTACTCTCACGTCGCTGGGCATGATAAATTCAAAGCGTTCACTGTCTCCTGGACCCACAATTGTAAATATGAAACAATCAGTTTCTCCGAATTTTTGTCTCTTTATAGAGTGAATATTTAAGCCGCTGAGCGATAGGAGAGCAAAAAATCATTGACATCAATTTTTTTATCCGAGGGTTTTGTATCATCTTCACAAAGTTCATTGGAAAGGTTTTTTGCCATGTCCTCCCGAGGTAGAATCTTTAACTCGAACTCGTAGCCCCCAGCACGGAAAATCCCCTGCAATATCTCTTCGATGGTTAGATTGAACGATAGCTTTCCAAGCTCTTTAAGTGAGGGGGTTTGATCTTTAGTTTTCAAAAGCAGGTGGAGAAGCGGTAGATAGGTGCCCTTCAAGTCGAAGCCTATCGCTATACCCTTGTCCAAAAATAGATAACAGTGAGGTTGTTCGGTAGCCGGGTCTATTATTAAGGTTTTTACTTTCCTTTCTTCTACATCCCATTTTAAAAATGTTTCTACGTCTCTCTGTATATCTTCGAGAATAGCTTTAACTGGTTCTTCTTTAAGTTTCTGCAAGTAGCTGGTTGCTTCTTCTTCGAAGCGCTTTCTCGCTGTCTCATCTTCTATTTCGCAGAGTCGTATATCTAAGATTTCGCTAGCAACGGATAGCAAGTCCTCCCTGGCTAGATTAACAATGTCTTTGGCTGTCTCCTCAAGGAGAGGGTTATTGACCTGAGCCTTGATTGCTTCGCTAATTGGGGGAAGCCTCACTTCGGACATAGCTAGCCGCTTCACGTAGTTTACTGCATCGTCGAAGCCTTCTACTCCTTGCAGTGTGTTGGCCAGCTCCTTCTGTTTTGCGTAGGCCTCGATCTCGTGGGGCCTATTCTTGTAGGGCATGGATCGGTAGATCCTTTCGGCTAGCGCGGTGTTTAGGTGTACATTGCACAGGCTACCATTAGTATACTGGCAGTGGTGGATGAGCTCGTGGGCGAGCGTCTCAGCTAGACCATCCTTCAGATCTTTCCTCATAATGCATGGCAGGGAGACAACTATTAGCTTTTTTGCGGGTTCGTAATAGCCGCATATTTTTGGCTCATACTCAGGATCTTCAGAGAAGTACTCTAGCGATACTAGCACATCTACGTTTTGGTCCAAGCCTAGCACTTCGCATGCTCTCTTAACAAAAATGGTAAGCTTAGAGGAGGTTTCCTCTAAAGCTCTCAGGAGGGAAAGACTTTCCCCTAGATCCATGTTTACATATAACTAGCTAGGTGCAAGGCTATATGGTTAACGTTTAATATAACTTCACATTTCTTAGATTTGTTTTAGAATTCGTAATCATCTTTTATAATGAGTTTTTTGTGCGCGAACTGGGAAAGAGGGGCGCGGGCTATGTCTAAGGTTAGTCTAACATAAGAAATGCAATTTATACACATCCTTCTACGGAACTTCCAAAAAAAGCATGGAACCTGGATACAAGCATTTATCTGGTCGTTCTTCAGGCTCCTCGAATGCCTTCTTGACCCTTATTTTCTGCCTAAACGACGCGTGCTTTCCACTTCAGAGCCGATAAAGAGGAATATATTGCATAGCTAACTATGAGAGTGTTATAGGTAGTGCTAGGCGCTCATTCTTTATTCCCGATAATGAAAAAGCCTGCAGGGTTTATATTTAGGTTCCCAGTATATCCTAGACGGAGAGAAGCCAGAAACAAAACTCGCATCAATCGCAGAAACTTAACCTCTTACGTGCTCAGTGAAAGAGCCCTAGAGCCAAGAAGCTCAAGATGCTCCATCATTGCTTTGTCAAGTCGCTCCCAATCCATCACCATGAAGGGTGGGCTTTCTGCTCCGCCGTACTCGTTGAAGCGCGAGATGCTACCAGTAGTTGAGCTAATTTCTCCTATAAGTCCGCGGAAACGATCGAGAATCTCATCGTATGAAAGCCCGAGCTCCTTGTTCTCCTCCAGAATGACCTCTAGCGCCTTTAAGATTTCGCCCTTAGTGTAATGCCTTGAGCTGAGATAAAGCAAGAAGAAAGATACATATTCTGTAACAAATTCTTTAAGCTTTTCTGGGTCGATCCCCACATTAGATTCCTTGATTACCTCAAGAAATTCGCTTGTAACAAACCACTGCTCCCGGTCTGTATAGACGTTTCCCGTGTTGTAAGATGGAATAAGTAATACTAGGTGCCTCTCATATAGTGGTGAAAAGAACTCGTTGATAACATTAGCAACAGTCTTTGTCCTCGCAGCAGCCTGAAATGCTACCCTGACCATGTCGAGAGATTTCCCCTTATACATGCCTTTAGCCATACCCCACAGCTCATTTACGGTATGGTATGTCCTTCTCTTCTGAGGCGGCTCGGGAGCCTTACCAATTTTAGCATCGATAACCGAGGTTAATTCAAATCCTAGAATCCCGTAAATATCGTCTACAGGCTTACTATTAAAATAGCTTCTTTTTACACTTCCATCATAAATAGCCCCGTAGTAAAGTATCGGCGCCAGCTTCTTGTATCTCCTTAAAAGATCTTTAACAAAGTTGAGGCTTTCTTCAAGTTTGCTCATATAAGCTTCTCGGGCAACAGGGACGCCTCTCTCCGTTAAAGCTAAGAAATACCAATTCGCTTCAGGCGTGTAAACGGTGAAAGCGCTACCTGTATCAACGAAGCCATACTGTAGCAAGATCTTATCAACGACGTCGCTGTAAGGCCAATATTTTGTTCTAACCGGAGAGGAGTAAAAGCCGCTAGGCCCCTTAGACACAATCTCATAGGGTATTTGAACTCCTATATACAAATCTGCTAAAGCCTGCAAGACCTCTTCTATCACTTCTTGGGAAAAACCCATCGACTCCAACTCGGAAACAAAGTTACTTAAGTTCATCGTGAGAATATGCCAATGCCGATATTAATTTTTTCTTTTTGGAAGCACAAATACCTCTCATTTAAGATGAAGAATCTCCATTATTTTATTGAAAAACTCTTCTCTGCTATTAGCAATAACCCGGATTTTCCCCTCTACGCTTACCAGCTCTACTTTTTCGCCCCTCTCAAGAAGGCTCAATGCTTTTCTTGCTGCAGAGGCAGGAGGCAAGAGTTTCCCATTTACATAAAAGAGGCACTTTATCCCAAGCCTTCTGCAGAGCTCAGACAAGAGCTGTGCAATTGTTCCTGGACCAATCTCTGGGGTTTCCTTAGACCTGTTTTCTTCCACAATGTAGTCTACACAGCGCTCCAGCACGTCGCCCCGCTCGTCTAATAAGCGCCGCATATAGCCGACAAGCACGTCTATCT